>Ga0181530_10000154_pt1 | contig 83446 bp, 74 predicted proteins | sample PEATcosm2014_Bin_42_FD_119769 | JGI IMG/M metagenome (GOLD analysis project Ga0181530, IMG submission 119769) | Peatland microbial communities from MTU Mesocosm Facility, Houghton, MI, USA - PEATcosm2014_Bin10_60_metaG | ecosystem: Environmental > Terrestrial > Soil > Wetlands > Peat | place...
CCAGAGCACTCGAACTACTCGACATCAAGCTCACCGCGTAGACAGAACCCGCCAGCCCAAAACAGGGCCAGAGCCCCGCCACCCCGGGGAATTCAGCGCCCCGGCCTCAAAAACTTCCGTCTAGACGGAGTCGTCCGCTGCGGCGGTCGAGCGAGCGAACGACGCACGCGCAGCCGAGCGGGCCGCGTACAGCCCGAGGTCCGCGTGCGCAGCGAGCGCGGCCGCCTCGCGCCCGTCATCTGGACACACCGCAGTGCCGATCGCCACCGTGAGCGACCCTCCGCGGTCGCTTGCGCTGGCGCTGGCGCCCACGGCAAGCACGAGCTGCTGCGCCAGCTGCTCCGCGCCGGCTCGATCGGTCGCCGGCGCCAGCAGCCAACACCTGCCCGGGCGCTCGCGCGTGAGCGAACCGGACCACGCGCCCAGCGTCTCGGTAAGCGCCCGCTCCATGTCGGCTGCCAGGCGCAAGAGCTCCCCGGAGAGCTCCGGCCGGCGCAAACGCTCGATCTCGACGAGCTCCACCAGCAGCACCGCGAACGGCGTGCTGTCGCGTCCGAACCGCTCCAGTTGAGAGCCGATCGACGTGATCCACGCCGCCGGCCCCTGCTCGCGGCGTTCGTCGCGGATCTCGATCTCCAGTGTTGGCGCAAGCGTCTCCTGCTCGGCGACGTTGGACAGCTGCGCCCCGGATGCCGCCGGCGCCTGCGCGACCGAAGTCGACCGACGCTCGCTCGCTCGCGCGGCCGCGTCGGGGTGCGCGTGCTCGTCGACGATGACCGCGCGGTAAGACGACAAGCCGGCCCGCGGCACCTCGCGCGTGCCCGCCACGGCCTGCTCGCCCTCGACGTCCCCGTCCTGCTCCTGCGCGACCGCAGGTGCCGCGCTCGCGTCGAGCGCGGCCGCGAGCACGACGGCGCACACGTACGCGAGCCGGTCGCACGCGTCTCCGACAAGTCGGGGCGACGGTTCGCTCAGCTGTTCCAGCAATGCCTCCCACAGCACGCCGCGCAGCGCCTCCACCGCGTCGACGACCGCCGGCGCGTCTCGCGCGCCGCAGATCGCCGGCAACCGTCGCGTCGCGGCGGACGCCTCGCGGCTGCTCGGCGCGCCGCGCGCGGTCAGGCGCTCGAGCTCGACATCCGAGTGCACGGCTTGCAGAGCCTGCGCGCACAGCGACGGCGCCTCACGCGCGAGCTCCTCGAACGGGATGTCGCCGATCCCGTCGAGCGGGCGAGCGCGGATCAGCGCGATTGCCCAGTGGCGCGCCAGCTCGTCGGCGCGTGCGAGCGCCGCTTCGCCGGGCAGATCGGCGATGGGCCGCGCTCGCGCAAGCGGACGGGTGCGCAGATGGTCGGCCACGACGTATTGGATATCAGCAACCGAGGATGGCGTCCTGCCTTCCCCGCCTCGGCGCCCACGGATAGCCTGCACAGTCCGTGCGATGCCTTAAGTCGAACCGGGCGCGCCGCGAGCGCGCGGTGATCGCCGATCTCGAGGACTCGACCTCGCTCGACTGGGACACCGGCGCGGTGCGCTCAGTGCAGAAGGCCGACCTGGTGATCGAGGAGTCGGCTTTGCGGGAGATCTGGACGCCGGCGCACCTCGAGCGCCTGGCGCGCACGTACTGGCGCTTTCTCACGCGCGTGACCCTCGGGCTGGTACGCGTCCACTACAGCGAGCGGGAGCGCTCGGTCGTGCTGCTCGTGCGCCCGCTGAAGCTGCTGACCTTCCAGGCGCCCGAATACGAGATGGACGCCACACGCGGCCTCGTGCGCTGGCGCGTCGCGCGGGGGCTGCTCGTCTCCAGGCAGGGCCGCGACGGCCGTGGCCACCTGCAGATCGAAGTGCGCCGCTATCCCGGCGCTGACGCCGACCATGCCCGCCTGCACGTGGAGGTCGAGGTCGCCAACTTCTATCCGTCGATCGCGTCACGACTCAGCCGCCGGCTGTACAACGCCACGCAGTCGCGCATCCACGTGATCGTGACGTACGGCTTCCTGCGCTCGCTCGCGCGCCTGGACCTCGCCGAGTCGCGGGTCGGACGGTTCGACCGCTGAGTCGTTCCATCCGTGAACGATTACACCTGTGAATGATTACAGCCGTGAATGATTACAGCCGTGAATGATTACAGCCGTGAATGATTACAGCCGTGAATGATTACAGCCGTGAACGATTACACCTGTAAACGACTACGCCTGTCAATGATTACAGCCGTGAACGATTACGCCCCCGAACGACTACGCCCGTGCGGGATCCGCAGCTGGCGGATCCCCGGTCACTTCCCTTCCTTCTGTTCAAGTTTCTTGAACGCCTTCACTTCGGCGGCTTCTTCCTTGGCAAACTGCTTGCGCGCTGCTTCTTCAGCGGCGCCGCCGCCCGTCGCGGTCGAGCCCTTTGAGCTCTTCGTCCCGGAGCCTTTCTTGCTCTTCTTCCCCTTGCCGGATCCGGAGCCCTTCTTTGCGCCACCGCCCGAGCCCTTCTTGCCCTTGCCGCCCTTCTTCCCCTTCTTCCCGGACGACGACGCAGGCGCCGCTTCGGCGGTCTTCTTGGCTTCTTCCGCGGCCTTCTTCGCTTCCGCTTCGGACTTGGCTTCAGCCGCCTCCTCGCGCTTCTTGCGTGCTGCTTCCTGGGCTCCTTCGCTGCTGGCCGACGCCGAGACGCTCGGTTCGGAGGATTCCTTTTCGGATTCGCTTGACGAGCCGCCGCCGCCGCAAGCTGCGAGCGTGAAGGCGAGCGCCACCACGAGCAGGCAGAGCAGCAGCAGCCGCAGGACGGCGTGAACATCCCTCGGAGAGCGTGTGTGCTGATTGCGGCGATTCATCCCGTGCCTTGCGCCGTTGGCGGCGTTTCCTGCGCCTTGACTGGCGTTTCCCCGGGCGGTTTGCTCGAGGGTTTCTTTGCCTTTGCCTTCTTCCTGGCCGCTTCCTGCTTCGCCTTGGCGACTGCTTCCTGCTTCTTGAGCTTCGCTTCGGCGGCTTCTTCTTTCGCCTTGGCCGCCTTGGTCGCGGCTTCTTCCTTCTTCTTCGCTTTGGCCGCGGCGATCGCTTCGATCCGCTTGGCTCGTTCCTCTGCGACTTCTTCGCGTTTCTTGGATTCTATCCCCGAAAGCAGTTCGCGGTCTTCGGCGATTTGAGCCGCTTCCTGCTTCTTCGCGGCCGCTGCTTCGTCGCGTTCGATTTCGGCTGCGCTCTGTTGCGCGCTCTTGGGACCCTTGCCGGCGCTGCCACAGCCGGCGATCGCGCCGCAGCAGGCCGCGGCGACCAGGCAGGCGAACACCGCTCGGAGCACTCTGGACACCGTCGTCACGTTAGTAACGCTAGAAGCGCTCGCCACCGACCGCGCGCAGCTTCGCGCGGTCATGGGTGGCTCGGATGCGTCTGATGGTCCCCGACCGTGAGCGCGTGACCAGCGATTCCGTCGTCGCACCGCCCGCGCTCGGGTAGCGCACCCCCTGCAGCACGTCGCCGTCGGTGATGCCGGTTGCAGAGAAGAACACGTCTTCGCCGGCGACCAGGTCGTCGCGGTCGAGCACGCGCTCCAGGTCGTAGCCCGCCTCCAGCGCTGCCGCCCGCTCGGTCTCATCGCGCGGCCACAGCCGTCCCAGCAGCTGCCCGCCGACGCACTTGACCGCGGCGGCCGAGATCACGCCCTCGGGCGTGCCGCCGATCCCCCACAGCAGATCGACGGGCGAGCGCTCGGTGACGGCAAGCAGCGCCGCGGACACATCGCCGTGTGCGATCAGACGCACGCGCGCGCCCGCGCCGCGGATCGCGGCGATGCCCTCCTGATGGCGCGGGCGGTCGAGCACGACGACCATCACGTCGCTCACAGGGCAGCCCTTGCGTGCCGCCACGAGCTTGACCGTCTCGCCGAGCGGGCGGTCGAGGTCGAGCAGATCGGCGATCTCGGGGGCGCCGGCCATCTTCTCCATGTACACGCACGGCCCTGGATCGAACATCGTGTTGCGGCCCGAGAGCGCGATCACGGCGAGCGCGCTCGGCATCCCGTGCGCCGCCAGCGTGGTCCCCTCCAGCGGGTCGACGGCGATGTCCACCTGCGGCGCCGAGCCGTCGCCGATGCGCTCGCCGTTGTACAGCATCGGCGCCTCGTCCTTCTCGCCCTCGCCGATCACGACGACACCGTCCATCTGCACGGACTGGAGCATGTAGCGCATGCCGTCGACGGCCGCCTGGTCGGCCGCCTCCTTGTCGCCGCGGCCGACCAGCGGCGCGGCCGCAAGGGCCGCGGCCTCGGTCACGCGCACGAGCTCGAGCGCGAGGTTGCGGTCGGGTTGCTGATCGGTTGACTGTGGGTTCAAGGTCTCTCCTTCGCGGGTGTCACGAACTAGTACCGGGGGGCGCCGCAGACTCCTGCGTGGTCGGCTCCCGCTCCAGCAGCCGCGACGGCGGGCCGACGACCGTCGCGTGCGCGGGCACATCTCCGGTGACCACCGTTCCGGCGCCGACGCGTGCGCCCCGCCCGATGCGAAGCGTGCGGCCAAGCGGCGCGATCACGACGGAGTTTGCGCCGATTGTGACACCATCCTCGACGATTATCCGGGAGGGCGGGCCGGCCGATGCCGGCGTCCCGGCGCTGCTCACCTGACCGTTCGCGTTGGCGGCGGGCTCACGCGCGCCTCGCCGCTGCCGGCGCCCCGCGGAGAGCGTGACGTTGTGCCAGATTTTGACGCGCTCACCGATCTCGCAGTTGCCGGTGACGACGATGCCCATGCTGTTGTGGCCGAGGCGTATGTCGCGGGCGACGGATGCGCCCGGCGAAAGCGAGTTGTGGTACAGCAGCGCGTTCGCCTGCTTGACGCAGAACGCCGGCACGAAATATCCGCGCGCCGCCAGGGCGATCGAAAGCAGCCACAGGCGTTCCGGGCTGAACACCCAGAACCTGTCCAGCCAGCGCTTCAGCAGCTTGAGTTGCCGTAGGCTCATCCGACGCTGCGCTGACTGTAGAAGGACCGGCCGCCGACCACCGTCAGCTTCGCGCGCTCGTGCGTCGCCCTCATCGGCGGGATCGTACTCGACGACCACGGCCCTGCCAGCCGCCGCTATCACTACGATCGTGGCGTGAGCGAGCGCAACCTGACCGTCGAGGCCCGCATCCCAGACGCGCTGAGGCCCCAGGTGCAGGACATGCTCGCCCGCGCCGAGCAGGCGCAGGTGGCCGAGCGCCTGCGTGACGGCGACGCGACGCTGTGGGCGCCGCCGGGAACGCCAGAGGTCGCCAACCGCCTGGGCTGGCTGACGATCGCCGAGCGCATGCTCGCGCAGCTGGGGGCGCTCGAGCTGTTCGTGGCAGAGACACACGACCAGGGGCTCCAGGACATCGTGCTGCTGGGTATGGGTGGCTCCTCGCTCGCGCCCGAGGTCCTGCGCCGCTCGTTCGAGGGTCGGGGGATTAAGTCCCCACCCTCCCCGCGCCTGCATGTGCTGGACTCCACAGACGCGGCACGGATCCGCGCGATCGAGGCCGCGCTGGACCGCGAGGCGGTCGGCCAGCGCCGCAACCTGTTCATCGTCTCCTCGAAGTCGGGCGGCACGATCGAGCCGCTGTCGCTGTTCGCCCATTTCTTCTCGCTGTTCGAGAACAGCAACGACTTCATCGCGATCACCGACCCCGGCTCTGGCCTGGAGACGCTCGCGCGCGAGCAGGGCTTCCTGCGGACGTTCGCGGGCGACCCGGACATCGGCGGGCGCTACAGCGCGCTGTCGGCCTTCGGCATCGTCCCGGCAGCGCTGATGGGAATCGGCGTGCGCGCACTGCTCGAGGGAGCATCGGGGGCATGGAAGACGCCGCTCAGCGACGATTCCGGCGCCGCGACGGACGACTGCGGCGTGTGGCTGGGAGCGGCCCTCAGCGCGCTCGCGCGCGCCGGGCGCGACAAGCTCACGTTCGTGATCGCCGAGACGCTGCCCGGGCTGGGCCTGTGGCTGGAGCAGCTGGTGGCCGAGTCGACTGGCAAGCACGGCACGGGCATCCTGCCGGTGGCCGACGAGCCGTTGGGGGAGCCGGATGTGTACGGCGAGGATCGAGTGTTCGCCTACCTGCCCGACCTGACCGCGCCGGACGCCGGCCTCGATGCCCGCATGCAGGCGCTCGCCGACGCGGGACATCCGCTGATCACGATGCCCACCGGCGGGCCGCCCGACCTTGGCCGCTTGTTCCTGCTGTGGGAGCTGGCCGTCGCGGCCGCCGGCTGGGGCCTTGAGATCAACCCGTTCGACCAGCCCAACGTGCAGCAGGCCAAGGACGCGACCAAGCGCGTGCTCGCCGACTACGAAGCCAAGCACGAGTTGCCGGCGGTGCCAGACGCCGACGATGCGGCGCTGCGCTCGCTGCTGCTGGATTCAAAGCCGCCGCAGTACGTCGCGATCATGGCCTACAGCGAGCCGACGCCCGAGTTCGACGAGGCCGCCGGCGAGCTGCGCACGGCGATCCGGGCGGCCACGGGCGCGACCACCACGTTCGGGTACGGCCCGCGCTTCCTGCACTCCACCGGCCAGTTCCACAAGGGCGGCCCGAAGACGGGGCGCTTCCTGCAGCTGATCCACGACGGCCCGCTCGACGTCGAGATCCCGGGCGCTCCGTACACGTTCACCACGCTCAAGAACGCGCAGGCGATCGGCGACCTGCAGACGCTGCGCGAGCTCGGCCTGCCCGCGGAGCGCGTGCGGCTCGCCGGTGAGGACCCCGTGAGCGCGCTGCGCGCTCTGACCGCGAAGATAAGGGCGGCCAGGCCCGCTCGAGAGAGCCCGGAGGGCGATCATGCCAATCAATAGAGCCGGCTGGACGCCGGATCGAGGTGACTAACAGATGACTCAGATCGGTTTCGTCGGGCTGGGCAAGATGGGCGGCAACATGGTGCACCGCATCCGCCGCGACTCCGAGCACGAGGTGGTCGCGTTCGACTTCGACGAGAAGGCGGTCAAGCAGGCGGTCAAGAACGGCGCGGCCGGCGCGAGCTCCCTGAAGGAGCTGGTCAAACAGCTGAGCGCGCCGCGGATGGTGTGGATCATGGTGCCCGCGGGCACGCCGACCCAGGAAACCGTGGAAAAGCTCGCCAAGCTGCTCGACCGCGGCGACATGATCGTCGATGGCGGCAACTCCAAGTGGACCGACGACAAGCGCCGCGCCGCCGAACTGAAGAGCAGCGGCATCGACTACGTCGACGTCGGCACCAGCGGCGGCGTGTGGGGCCTGGAAGTGGGCTACTGCATGATGGTCGGCGGACCGCCGAAAGCGGTCAAGCGCCTGGCGCCGATCCTTGACGTGCTCGCACCGGAGACCAACGAGCAGAGCCGCGCCGCGATCGGTCCCCGCGGCTGGCTGCGCTTTGGCGGCTCGGGCGCGGGGCACTACGTGAAGATGGTGCACAACGGCGTCGAGTACGGCCTGATGCAGGCGTACGCGGAGGGTTTCGACGTGTTCGACAAGTGCGAGTACGAGCTCGACAACGCCAAGATCGCGCACCTGTGGGGACAGGGCTCGGTCGTGCGCTCATGGCTGTGCGAACTGGCCGCGCGCGCGTTCGAGGCCGACGGCAATGGCCTGGAGGCGATCGAGGGCTACACGGAGGACTCCGGTGAGGGTCGCTGGACGATCGAGGACGCGACCGCGCACGACGTGCCCACGCCGGTGATCACGGCGTCGCTGTATGAGCGCCTGCGCTCTCGCGGCAATGGTGATTTCGCCGATCGTGTGCTCGCGGCGCTGCGCAACCAGTTCGGCGGCCATGCGGTCAAGAGCGCGCCGAATGCGGCCGCCAAGGCCGGCGCTCGTCGCGGAGGCAGCTGACGGTGGCGGTCGCAGCTGGTCGTCCGACCGGCGAGCCTGAGCCTGAGAACCCCCTCACGGCCGGCCTGGAGCGCCTGCCGGTCGCGCCGACGACGCTCGTCATCTTCGGCGCAACCGGAGACCTCGCCAGGCGCAAACTGCTGCCGGCGCTGTACAACCTCGCCCACGAGGGCGCTCTGCCAGAGCGTTTTCACCTGGTGGGCGTCTCGCGCCGGGAGAAAGAGGACGAGGACTACCGCAGCGAGTGCGAGCAGGCGATTCGACGCTTCTCGCGGCGCACGCCCGATGAGGCTGTCCTGAACACGCTGCTCGACAACGTCCGCTACGTGCCCGGCACGTTCGACGACGAGGCCGTGTACAGCGAGCTGGTGAAGGTGCTCGACGACTGCGAGAAGGAGGCCGGTGAGACGCTCAACCGCGCGTTCTACCTGTCGACCGCGCCAAGCTTCTTCCCGGTGATCGTGGGTCGGCTGGGCAGCTCCAAGCTCGCGCATCACGACGGCGGCGAGGTGCGCGTGATCATCGAGAAGCCGTTTGGCACGACGCTGGAGGAGGCGCGCCAGCTCAACCGCGAGGTGCTCGGGATCTTCGACGAGACCCAGGTCTTCCGCATCGACCACTACCTGGGCAAGGAGACGGTCCAGAACATGCTGGCGTTCCGCTTCGCGAACGGCATGTTCGAGCCGCTGTGGAACCGCAACTACATCGACAACGTCCAGATCACAGCCGCGGAGGACCTCGGCATCGGCTCGCGCGCGGACTACTACGACAGCTCGGGCGCGCTGCGCGACCTGATCCAGAACCACATGCTGCAGCTGCTTTGCCACGTGGCGATGGAGCCGCCGGTGAACTTCACCGCCGAAGAGGTTCGCAACGAGAAGGTCAAGGTGCTGCAGGCGATCCCCCAGCCGATCGGCGAGGAGATCGCGAAGATGTCGCTGCGCGCGCAGTACGGGTCCGGGCACGCGGGCGGCGACGACGTGCCCGGCTACCTGCAGGAGGAGGGCGTGCCCGAGGGCTCGATCACCGAGACCTACGCGGCGCTGCGCCTGGAGGTGGACAACTGGCGCTGGGCGGGCGTTCCGTTCTATCTGCGCACCGGCAAGCGCCTGGCGCGCAAGATCACCGAGATCGCCGTGACGCTGAAGCCGGTCCCGCACCTGGCGTTCAGCCAGGACGGCTCGCTTGGCGTCCAGCCGAACCAGCTGGTGCTCACGTTGCAGCCGAACGAGGGCGTGTCGCTGCGACTCGGCGCGAAGATCCCCGGCACGCGCATGAGCATCCGTCCGGTGAACATGGAGTTCCTGTACGGCACGGCCTTCCTCTCGCAATCCCCGGAGGCGTACGAGCGCCTGATCACCGATGCGATGCGCGGCGACGCGACGCTGTTCACGCGTAACGACGAGGTCGAGGCGCAGTGGCGGATCTGCGACCCGATCGTCAAAGCGTGGGCGAGCACGCCGGGCCCGCTGCCGCAGTACGAAGCCGGCTCGCAGGGCCCGGAGGAGGCTGATGGCCTGCTGCGCGAGGGTGATCGCTGGCGCGCGATCTGATGGCCGGCGGCGATCTTCTGAGCGGCCGCAGCGACGCCGTCTGGAGCGAGCAGGGCACGACGCCCGACGCGATCGAAGCGGCGCTGCGCAAGCTGCTGGTGGAGGTCCACACCGAGAACGACGACTTCCTGCCGGCGCGCGTGCTGAACATGATCGCGTTCGTGGATCGCGAATGGACCGGCGAAATCGCCAACCGCCTGCGCGGCGTCGGGCGCTACCACGCCTCGCGGCTGGTGGTGCTCGCCTACGAGCCGCGCCGTGAGCGCCTTGACGCGCGCGTGATGATTGCCTCCGAAGGCGCGTCCGCGCCGGGCGAGCTGGCGCTGCTGCACGAGACCGTCGTCGTGGAACTCGGCGACCGCCACCTCGACGACCTGCTGACGATCGCCGACCCGCTGGTCGTGACCGACCTGCCGACGCTGCTGTGGTCCCCGCACGGGCACCACGAGATCGTGGCCGAGCTGTTGGCGCTCTCGCAGGCGGTGCTGCTGGACTCGGTCGACGAGCCGGTCGCACGGGAGGCGCTGGACCGCGCGTGCGAGCTGAGCAAGCAGGCGTACGTCGTGGACCTCGCGTGGCTGCGATCGACGCCCTGGCGCGAGCGCGTGGCCGCCACCTTCGACCCCGTACTGCTACGCCGCGAGCTGAGCGAGATCTCGAGCGTGACCGTCCGCCACCACCCGGCCTCGACCGCAGCCGCAACGCTGCTGGTCGGCTGGCTTGCCTCGCGCCTGGGCTGGCGAACCGAAACGCTTGAGAGCGACGGCGACGCGCTCGTCGGCACCACGCACGGCAGCGACCAGGATGTCGCGGTGCGCCTGGAAGCGGCGCCGGAGCTGCAGGTGCCGGGTCTCGAGGACTTGGCGCTGGAGACGGCGTCGGGCCTGCGCCTGCGTCTCAGCCGCGGCGCGGGCGGCCTGCGTGCCCAGCGGCGCTGGCCGATCTCAGACGATCGGCCGGATGGCGAGGAACGGGAATGGACGCTGATGGGCGCATCGCGCGGCGAGACGGGCGTGCTCGGCGAGGGCATCCGCCAGGCGCTGCTGCGCGACCCCACATACGTGCCGGCGCTGAAGGCCGCGCGGGCGATGCTGTCGTGACGCGCCTGACCGCCTGCCCGGACGCCGAGACGGTCGCCCAGCGCGCCGCCGCGCATGTGGCGCGCCAGCTGCAGCGGGCCCACGACGAGCGCGGCGTGGCGCATCTGGCGCTCAGCGGCGGGACGACCCCGGGGCGCACGTATGAGCTGCTGGGCGCGAAACCGCAGGACCTGAGCGGCGTCGAGGTGTGGTTCGCCGACGAGCGCTGCGTCGCGCCCGAGGACGCCGAAAGCAACTACCGGCTGGCCGCGCAGACGCTGCTGAGCACGGCGCACATCGCACCCGAGCGGGTGCACCGGATGCAGGGCGAGCTGGGCCCGGAGGAGGGCGCGCGGCGCTACGCGGAGGAGCTCACGGGACGGCTGTCCGATCCGAGCGCGGACCCGCGCGGGCCCGCGACTGGCGCCGGCCCGCACACCCCGCCGGTGCTCGACCTGGTCGTGCTCGGCATCGGCCCCGACGGCCACGTCGCGTCGCTGTTCCCGGGGGCTGCCACGTTGGACGCCGGCGAGCAGGCGGTGTGCCTGGGCGTGCACGACTCGCCCAAGCCTCCGCCGGAGCGGATCACGTTGAGTCTCGCGGTGCTGCGCGCCGCGCGCGAGTGCGTGCTGCTCGCGACCGGCGCCGGCAAGGCCGACGCAGTCGCGGCGATGCTCGCCGAGCCCAGTCATCACGTGCCCGCGAGCCTGCTCAGGCGCGAGCGCCTGACGGTGATCGCCGACGACGCCGCCGCCCCCGCGGGACCACGGGCGTGAGCGGGACCACGGGCGTGAGCGTCTCACGCGCAGGCGAGGCGGTGCTCGTGCGCCACGCCGAGACCGAGTGGAGCCTCAACGGCAGGCACACGGGGCGTACGGACATCCCACTCACCGAGCACGGCCGCGAGGCCGCGATGGCACTGCGCCCGCGACTGAGCCGCTGGCAATTCGACCTCGTGCTCGTCAGCCCGCTGGGGCGCGCGCGGGAAACGTGCGCGCTTTGCGGGCTGGACGCGGACGCGCAGCTGCGCCCGGACCTGCTCGAGTGGGACTACGGCGACTACGAGGGCCTGACGACACCGGAGATCCGCGCGCAGCGGCCGGATTGGGTGTTGTGGCGCGACGGCTGCCCCGGAGGCGAGAGCCCGGCGGACGTCGGCGCCCGCGCCGACCGCGTGATCGAGGAGATCGGCGCCAGCGGCGGAGAAGTGGCGGTGTTCTCGCACGGACACATGCTGCGCGTGCTCGGAGCGCGCTGGATCGCGCTCGGAGCGGACAGCGGCGCCCGCCTGGGGCTGTCGACGGGGGCCCTGTGCGTGCTCGGCCACGAGCGCGAGACGGCGGTCATCGCGCGCTGGAACGACACCGGCCTGTAACGCCTACCCCGCTCGGGGGACTTTCGTTCTAGAGTGACCCAGCACGGTCGCAACAGAGTGAAAGATCGTGAGCGAGTGATGAAGCACGGCTGGCCATGGCAACCCGCGCCGTAGACACCACCCCCCTCTCCCCCGACGCCGCGCAGGTGCTGCTGGCGATGGAAGCGGCCCGCGAGCGGACGCTGGCGCTGGTGGCAGGATCCAGCGACGAGCAGCTCGAGCGCGTGCACTCGCCGATCATGAGCCCGCTCGTGTGGGATCTGGGTCACATCGCCGCATATGAGGATCTGTGGCTGGCTCAGCGCTACGCCGGCCTGGAGCTGCTGCGTCCGGACCTGGCGAGCTTGTACGACGCGTTTGAGACCCCGCGCGCGGTGCGCGGCGAGATCGAGGCGCTCGGCCCGGCGGATGCGAGGGCGTACATGGCGGCGGTCAGCGCGCGCGTCGCCGAGGTGATCGCCGAGCGCGGGGTCGGCGACGGCGTGCTGTGCGAGATGGTGCTGCGCCACGAGCTGCAGCACTCCGAGACGATGCGCCAGACGATGGACATCGCCGGCCTGCTCGCCCCCGAGGAGCTCGCGCGGATGCGCGCGCCGCTGGCGGTAGACGACCCACCCGCGGGCTGGCTCGAGATTCCCGCGGGAGCCTTTGCGATGGGCGCAGGCGACGATGGCTTCGCCTACGACAACGAGCGCCCGCGCCACGTGGTCGAAGTACCCGGCTTTGCGATCGCGCGCCGTCCCGTGAGCAACGCCAGCTGGATGCGCTTCAGCGAGGGTGGCGGCTATGAGCGGCGCGAGTGGTGGTCGCGCGAGGGCTGGGCGTGGAAGGAGGAGCACGACATCACGCACCATCCGGCAGTCGCGGCAGGCGACCCGGAGGCGCCCGTGTGTCACGTCTCCTGGTTCGAGGCCGATGCCTTCGCGCGCGCGCACGACGCGCGCCTGCCCACCGAGGCGGAGTGGGAGAAGGCGGCGACCTGGGGGCAGGAGGCCACGGAGGAGCTGGCGGGGGTCGGGCGCGTGTGGGAATGGACCGAGTCGCACTTCGGCGGCTATCCCGGCTTCCTCGCGTATCCCTACCGCGAGTACTCGCAGGTGTTCTTCGGCGAGCGCTACCGCGTGCTGCGGGGCAGCTCGTGGGCGACGCACCCGCGCGTGGCGGGCACCACCTTTCGCAACTGGGATCTACCACTGCGGCGCCAGATATTCGCGGGCGTACGCCTGGCAAGGGAGGCGTGATGGAGCCGTCAACACCGCGGCAGCAGCTCACGCAGGACTCGATCCGCATCGACTCGCACCTCGACGGGACGCACGAACGCTCGCTCGCCGAGGATGTGCTCGACGGGCTGACGCGCCCGTTCAAGGAGCTGCCGCCGAAGCACTTCTACGACGCCCGCGGCGCCGAGCTGTTCGATCAGATCTGCGACCTGCCGGAGTACTACCCGACGCGCGCGGAGCGGGCGATCCTCGAGGAGCAGGCCGAGGAGCTGGCTGAGCTGACGGGCGCAGCCGAGCTCGTCGAGCTGGGCTCGGGCACGGCAGCCAAGACGCGCGTGCTGCTGGACGCGCTGTACGCGGCCGGGACGCTCGAGCGCTACGTGCCGGTGGACGTCACCGAGAGCATGGTGCGCGACTGCGCGCAGGAGCTCACGAGCGAGTATCCGGGACTGCGCGTGCACGGTGTGATCGGCGACTTCGAGCGTCATCTCGATCGCGTCCCGCCGGCGAGCGGACCGCGGATCGTGGCGTTCCTTGGCGGCACGATCGGCAACTTCCCGCCGGGCAGCCGCCGCCGCGTGCTGCGCCAGATCGCCCGCCTGCTGGGACCGCGGGATCACCTGCTGATGGGGACCGACCTGGTCAAGGACCCGCGTGTGCTCGAGGCGGCGTACGACGACTCCCAGGGAGTCACCGCGGCGTTCAACCGCAACGTCCTGCACGTGCTCAATCGCGAGCTGCAGGCCGACTTCGACCCCGAGGACTTCGACCACGTGGCGCTGTTCGACCCGCACAACGAGTGGATCGAGATGCGCCTGCGCGCGCGCCGCGAGCACACCACGCTCGTGCGCGACCTCGACCTGCCGGTGCACTTCGATGCCGGCGAGGAGCTGCGCACGGAGATCAGCGCGAAGTTCACCCGCGAACGGCTCGACGGGGACCTGTCCGCGGCCGGCCTTGAGCTCGTACGCTGGTTGACCGACCCGGATGAGCTGTTCGCGCTGACGCTGTCGCGGGTGCGCGGCGGGGAGTAGCGCCGGCAGCTCGCCAGTCAGGAGAGATCGGTTGTAGAGCTTCGGGCGCGCGCCGGCGCATTGGTCGCTGCCGCGGCGATCACGACATCCGTCTTCGGCGGCCAGATACTCGTAAGGCACGACATCAGTACTGCAGCATGGATCGCGATCGGCTGCTTCGTGTTGCTCGGCTTCGCGGTGCTGCTGATGCTGTGGCCGCGTCGGGACTGGGAGTTCTCGTTGGCGCCGGACCAGTTCATCGCCACCTACCTCGAGCCAGCGCAGGGCGATCCACTCGCGCTTCCGCTGATTGAACGCGACCTTGCTCTGCATATGGGTCGCAGCGCAGAACTGAACCGCCGCCAGCTCAGGACGCTGATGGGGGTCTTTCGCGTCGGCGGGTTGTTGTTGGTCGTCGAGGTTCTGTCATGGGTGGTTGCCCTCGTCGTCCAGCGGTAGACTGATGGCGATGTTTGGGAAGCCGCGTCCAAAGCCCTCTCCCGCGCCCCCGCGCCCCGAGCCACTGCGTCCTAGCCCGATGGTGGGCGAGACACGCGGCGGGAGCAAGTCGAGCCGTTAGCTATTCGCGATAGCAAGTCCGGTTGTCCAAGGCCGCAGTCGGCGTCCGATGAGGCTTGGGATTCTTATTGGGGCCGGAGCGAGCCATGGCGCAGAACGAATCGCGCCACAGAGCCCCCCTCTCGGGAGTCAACTGCTTGATCGCCTCACGAGTGCCTACCCCGCCACTTGGGGAGCCCTCACGAACGTGGCAATACTGTCACGCTCGAAGGTAGGCGCTCTCTATCACAGACACGATCTATTGCCGCCGGCGATCAGCCTTTACGAGCTGCTCGGCACGCGGCTGGACGTCGCGGACGTGATCACCACGATCAAGCAGAACGACAACTCAGTCGCGGAGGCCGCCGAGTACTTGGAGGTGCCGATCGAGCAGATCAACGCCTGCCTGCGCTATTACGCCGACTACAAGGACGAGATCGACGCCTGGATCGCTCGCTGGCGATCGCCTAGCGCGAGCAGCTGATCTCCGAACTGCTCCGCCCCAACCCCATCCAATAACCTCCACCCCGTGAACATCGACGGCTCAGCAGCGATCGTGGTGGGCGGCGCGTCTGGCCTGGGCGAGGCAACCGTGCGCGCCCTGCACGCAGCCGGCGCGCTGGTGACGATCGCGGACGTCAACGCGGAGAAGGGCGAGGCGCTGGCGGCGGAGCTCGGCCTGCGGTTCGTGGCGTGCGACGTGCGCGAGGAGAGCCAGGTGCAGGCGGCGGTCGAGACGGCCGCGGCGAGCACCGAGACGGGGCTGCGGATCGCGGTGTGCTGCGCGGGCACGGGCTGGGCGCAGAAGCTCGCGGGCTCGAAGGGCCCCCACCCGCTGCTGCCGTTCGAGACGATCATCGCGATCAACCTGATCGGCACGTTCAACGTCCTGCGCTTCGCTGCGACCGCGATGATCGCAACCGAGCCACTGCAGGACGGCGAACGCGGCGTGTGCGTGAGCACCGCGTCGATCGCCGCGTTCGACGGGCAGGTCGGCCAGATCGCGTACTCGGCGTCGAAGGGCGGCGTCGTGGGAATGACGCTGCCGGCCGCGCGTGACCTCTCCCAGTACGGGATCCGCGTCAACACGATCGCGCCGGGCCTGTTCGACACGCCGCTGCTGGCGGCGCTGCCAGAGGAGGCGCGTGTAAAGCTCGGCGCCGGCGTCCCTTTTCCGCAGCGCCTGGGCCAGCCCGCCGAGTACGCGCAGCTGGTGTGTCAGATCGTCGAGAACCGGATGCTCAACGGTGAGACGATCAGGCTCGACGGCGCGCTGCGGATGCCGCCTCGCTAGGCGCGGGCGCGTCGCAGGCGATGCGTTAGCCTTGCCGTGCTTGTGACAACGAAGAAGGACATACTCGACTTCATCGTCATCGGCGCGCCAAAGGCCGGTACGACATCGCTCAACAAGTACCTGCGAGCGCATCCCGAGATCGCTCTACCGGCGGGCGAGGAACAGTACTTCAGCCACGATGCCGTGTACAAGCGTGGCTGGACGACGTATATCAGCGACCTGGTCGCCAATCGTTATGAAGAGACCGTCGATGCAGCGCGCAAGTGGGGCACCGTCACACCGCAGTACATGGTGGGCAGCGTGTTCAAACCAACCGTTGACGCTGCGGTCACAAGAACCTATGACGAGCGCACGGTTCCTCTGCGCATCCACGAGCGCCTGCCGGACGTACGCCTGGTCGCGTGCCTGCGCGATCCCGTCGCGCGAGCGGTCTCGCACCATCGCATGGCGGCGATGGTCGGCCGCGAGCGGCGGTCATTCGATGACGCGATCGGCGAGCTGTTGCGCCCAGAGGCGCTCGAACGCGCGCGTAGAGACCCGCAGGACAGCAGGGAGAGCCAGGGCTACATCTCGTGGGGTGAGTACGGCCGCATCCTGTCCGGCTATTTCGACGTCTTCGCTCCCGAGCAGATCCTCGTGGTCTTCACCGACGAGCTCCAGCGAGCGCCGGCACAAGTCCTCAGCCGCATCCAGGAGTTCATCGGGGTCAGCGCCGACTTCGCGCCGCCCAACCTCGGCAGGCGCTACCGCGCGGGAGCGCTCGAGCGCGGGTTTTCGTGGAGCGATCCCTCCTCTTGGATCAGTCCCTCCTCGCCGCTGAGCCCTCAGGCAGTGCGCCGAGCCGCTATGCGCAGCCGCGCTGTGCGAGCGGCTTGGCACGCGCTGCCGCCTGCCCAGCAGCGGCGCGTGGCAGGCCAGTACCAGCGCCTCGCCTTCCGAGTTGTGTTCTGGAACCGGCGCAGACCCGCGAATCAGGTAGCAGCCAACGCCGAGCCGAGTCCCGCGACGCTCGCGCGGCTGCGGGAGCACTATGCACAGGACGCCAGCGAGCTTGCCGCGTTGATCGGCGTGACGCCCTCGTGGCTGAGCTCTGAGGACCCCGCGTGAGCGGCCTTCGACGTCCGCCCAGTGGCGATCAGGCCGACTTGTGATCGACCGTCGGCACGGCGCGCGGATCCCGGGAGAGCCTGGCGCGCAGGGCATTGCGAACACCGGAGCGCAGGCGCTCTCCGTCCAGGATCGAGGCGAGCGTGAGCTCGAAGGCTCCTTGCAGCCTGCGGCCGTTGATGATGTGGGCTGCGCCCGCGCGGTAGTAGAACGCCCCCCATACACGCTTGCGGCGTTTGAACCGCGTCCAGACGGGCGCTGAGGCGAGCTGCGCGGCGAACTGCTCGCTGTCGAGCGGAGGCTGGCCGGCAGCGCGCCTGCGCAGGTTCTCGGTCAGACGCCAGGTGCCTTGACGCTGATCCCAGAAGCGCGCGAGCTGCACGGAGCCCGCGCGCTTGCGGTAGTAGACGAGCGGCTCGGGCAGGCTGATGACGACCCCCTGCTCGGCCATCTCGCAGAAGAAGTGGACGTCGTCGGCGGCTCCGTACTCGGTCGTGTAACCGCCCACGGCCAGGTAGGCGGAGCGCGGGTACATGACCGACGCGTGGATCATGAAGAACACCCCGCCCTTCTGCTTGAGCGCGTTGTAGGCGTGCTCGCTCGTCGGCCCCAGTTTCGCGATCGAGATGACGCGTTTCGCGTCGTTGACGTTGTAGGCGTAGGTGCCGAGCAGCGCGATTCGCTGACTGCCGGCCCAGTCGCGGATGAAGGCGGCTTGTCGCTCGAGCTTCCTCGGCGCCCACACGTCATCGGAGTCGCAGGTTGCGATCCACTCACCGCGCGTGGCCGCGATCCCCTCGTTGCGCGCCGCCGCGACGCCGGAGCGAGAGGCGAGGCGCACATAGCGCACGTCCACTCCGGCGGCCTGCTCGGCCGCGAAGTCGCGCACGAACTGCTCGGTGCCGTCGTCAGACCCGTCGTCGGCGACGACGATCTCGGCGGGAGGCAGGGTCTGGCCGATGATCGAGATGAGCGCTTCGCCGAGGTGACCGACGTCGTTGTAGGTGGGGACGACAACCGAGATCGATTCGGTTCGCGGCTCGCTGATCGGCACGTCAGATGCTGTCATAGCCCCACAGGCTCACCAGATCGCGGTCCAGATAGTCGCTCAGCGCCTGCACTTCCGGCTTGAAACGCCGGCGCAGCTCGAGCATCAGCCGCTCGTCAGGCGGGGGTGGCAGTGTGTAGACGAGGTGCTTCCACAGCACCTGCGCCGAGCGCGGGGCGAGTGCGCTGACGGTGCGCGCGATCGGGTTCGCGTTCTGTGGCCGGTCGCGAGCGCGGCGCAGGACCCGCGAGAGCCGGTGCAGGGGCATGAAGCGGACCGCTTTCACCTCTCCGCCCTTGGTGACGATCGGCTCGACCGGCACGTCGGCATCGACGCCGAGGAAGCGCATCACGCCCCTTACGGCCTCGAGGTTGTCGCGACGGTAGTCGTCGTAGATCAGCACCAGCACCTGCTCAGCTGGGAACTCGGCGTGGAAGCGACGCAGCTGCTCGACGTAGCGCACGTGCTCGGAATACATCACCCAGGACACAGACGCGTGACCACGCGGGAGCTGCTTGCCCTGACGCCTGGGCTCCTCGAGCGCAATCGCCTTGCGAAGATCTCTCTCCGTCTCGATCCCACTGTGCACGTACTGACTGTGCGCGGTCACCAGAAAGCTTGCGGGCTCGCGCAGGATCGCTATGATCCGCGCGTCCGGCTGCAGCTCGGCAATCCGTTTGGCCGCGCCGGGTGAGCGTATGTATTGTGGGGAGGCCTCGCCCACGACCTGGCCTGGGAGCGCGGGGGCGAACAGCGCGAGGTAATCCTCGAGCGTACGCGGGTGGATTCCCCCACGGTTCCTGTTCTCGGCCTCGGGCGCACGCAGATCGCTGGAGAAGAATCTCGGCTCCTTGTGCTCCGGCATGAAGATCTGCGGATGGCTCTTGAGCATCTTGAAGAGCGCCGTGGTGCCGCACTTTTCATGGCCGACAATGAAGAAGTCGGGCATCCGGCCCGGCTCCCCAGGAACACTCATAGCCTAGAAATCATAGCCAACGGCTATAGCCGCTCCACGAGCATCGCCATGCCCATGCCCCCAGCGACGCACATCGACTCGATCCCGTATGTCTGATCGAGCGTCTCGAGGTCGTTGAGCAGCGTCGTCATGATGCGCGCGCCGGTCATCCCGAACGGGTGCCCGAGGGCGATCGCGCCGCCGAACGGGTTGAGCTTCTCGTCGGGGATCCCGAGCTCGTCTTTGCACGGCACGATCTGCGCGGCGAACGCCTCGTTGATCTCGACTACGTCGATGTCGTCGATCGTCATGCCGGTGTTCTTCAACAGCTGTTGGATCGCGGGGATCGGACCGACGCCCATGACCTCGGGGCGGATCGCGGCGACGGTCGAGGCGATGATCCGCGCACGCGGCGTGAAGCCCTCGGCCCTGGCCTTCTCGTCGCTCATGATCAGCAGCGCGGCGGCGCCGTCGTTGAGCGGGCAGGCGTTGCCGGCGGTGACTGTGCCGCCCTCCTTGAAGACCGGCTTGAGCCCGGCGAGCGCCTCGAGCGTCGTGCCGGGACGCGGCCCGTCGTCCTTGCTGACGACGGTCTCGGGCACGTCGATCTCGTTGCCCTCCCTGTCGACGTCTTTGTGCGCGGGGACGGTCACCGGCACGATCTCCTTGTCGAAGTGACCCGATGCCTGCGCCTGCACGGCGCGCGTCTGGGAGATCAGCGCCCACGCGTCCTGCGCCTCGCGGCTGACTTTCCACTCCTCGGCGACGTTCTCCGCGGTCATGCCCATCGAGATGTAGGCGTCGTACAGCGAGCCCTCGGAGCCGTCGAGCTTGGGGTGCAGCTCGAACGGCGCGCCGGGCGCGGTGCGTGAGACAGCCTCCACGCCGGCGGCGATGTAGGTGTCGCCCTCGCCGGCCTTGATCGCGTGGAAGGCCATGCGCGTGGTCTGCAGCGAGGAGGCGCAGAAGCGGTTGACCGTGCAGCCGGGCACGCGGTGGTCGATGCCGGCCAGCAGCGCCGCCATGCGGCCGATGTTGTAGCCGGTCTCGCGCTCACCGTAGCCGCAGCCCATCATCACGTCGACGATCGAGAGCTGATCGAGCTGCGGGTTGCGCTCGATCAGCGCCTTCAGCGGGATCGCGGCGAGGTCGTCGCCGCGGACGGACTTGAGCGAGCCCTTGGCGGCGCGCCCGATGGGCGTGCGAATGGCGTCGACGATCACGGCTTCAGGCATGTGTGACTCTCTCCTTGGTCGTTTGGTCTCGCCGCGCACACGACAGCCGGCGGTCCGAGGGCAACCATCCTAGGGGATGGCCGGCGCAGCGGGCCATCAAGCTGGGCTGGCAACCCACTCGCCGAGAGCTCCGTATAACCATCGCGCACGCTCGGGGCGATGGAGAACATACATGGAGACCACGACGCGCGTATAGACCATCGCGCACGCTCGGCGCGAAGGAGCACAGGCCCGCGAGGCTCTACAGATCCAAGCGACTGACGCCCAACTCGTCGAAGCCAACGTGGTGCGCGAGCTCGTGGCGCACGGTGCGGGTGACCTGGTCGCGCAGCAGCTCGGGGTCGTGGCCGAAATCGCGGCGCAGCGTGTCGCGGAAGATGACGATGCGGTCGTGCGCGTTGTCGCGCGTGGCGCCGTCCCCCTGGTAGAGGCCGTACGCGCCGCGCCGGCGCCCGCCGTCGGAGATCACGACGGCGACGTGCGCGAGCGCGTTGCGCAACAGGTCGGGCAGGTCATCGAGCGCGTCGCGGACGAGCTCCTCGAAGTCGGTGTCGTTGAGCGGGTCGAGCTCCATGAACTCGGCTTCTTCGGGCGCCACCGCCAGCCCTTCGCGTGCGAGGTGCTCGGAGTAGCGGACGATCTCTTCGAACTCGCTCTCGGACTCTGGGTCGCGCCAGCCGGCGAGGCGCACGGCCACGAACGCGACGCCGCCCATCAGCACAGCCGCGACGATCACCCCCAGCGCGACGTCCTCGAGCGCCCTGACGGCGCCGATCGAGCTGGTGCCCTGCCCGACGACAAGCACGATGAGACCGACGGACATCGCTACGAGCGCGGCCACGCCGACACGCCGAAGGGAGCCTGGCTCTCCGGGGGGAATGGGCGCGCGCATGTCCAGAGCCCGTCCCGGCTATTTGAGCGTGCGGGCGATCACGAGACGTTGAATCTCGTTCGTGCCCTCGTAGATCTGGGTGATCTTGGCGTCTCGCATCATGCGCTCGACTGGGTACTCCTTGACATAACCGTAGCCGCCCAGGACCTGGACCGCCTCGACCGTTACCGCCATCGCGGTGTCCGAGCAGAAGACCTTGGCCATCGAGGAGTACTTGGCGCGCTGCGGATGACCCTGATCGGCCATCGCGCACGCCTTGTACAGCAGCTCGCGTGCGGCCGCGGTGCGTGTTTCCATGTCGGCGAGCTTGAACTGGATCCCCTGGAACTCGTTGATCGCCTTGCCGAACTGGCGGCGCTCGCGGGCGTAGGCGACGGCGTAGTCGGTCGCGCCCTGCGCGATCCCGACGGCCTGCGCCGCGGCGCCCAGGCGCGTGCGCTCGAGCGTGCCGAGCGCCACCGACAGGCCCCTGCCGACCTCGCCGATGACGTTGGCCTGCGGAACCCGCACGTCCTCGAAGATCGGCTGCCCGGTGGGTGACGCGCGGATGCCGAGCTTGTGCTCGAGCTTGCCGACGCTGAAGCCGGGGCGGTCGGCCTCGACGACGAACGCGGTCATGCGACGGTTCTCGCGGTCGCTGACGGCGAAGACGATGTAGAAGTCGGCGACGCCCAGGTTGGTGATCCAGTTCTTGGTGCCGTTGATCACCCACTCCTCGCCGTCCTTGACCGCCGTCGTCTTCATCCCGGCGGGGTCCGAGCCGGCCTCGGGCTCGGACAGGGCGAACGCGGGAGACCACTCGCCGGTGGCGCACTTGGGCAGGAACCGTCCCTTGAGCTCGTCTGAGCCGAACAGCTGGATCGGCAGCGTGCCGAGCTCCTGGATCATCAGGATCAGCGCGCACGCCGCGTCCACCTTGGCGATCTCCTCGACCGCCATGTTCAGCATCAGCGTGCCGGTTCCCGTGCCTCCGTACTCGACCGGGAACGGCAGCCCGAGGATGTCCTGCTCGCCGAGCAGCTTGCGCACGTCCCATGGGTATTCGGCGCGCTCGTCGATCTCCGAGGAGCGCGGCGCGATCTTCTCGCGCGCGATCTGGCCGATCGTCTCGCAGAAGTCGAGGTGCTCCCGCGGGATCGTGTAGACGTCGCTCACAGCCTCCATGACAACTGATCCTAATGATGAGGGGGCCACCTCGCGCTGATGGCATGCCGCGGGCGATGAGGCGCGGCGCCCGCGCGGGCGCCCGCGACGGGCACGCGGCCGGCGCGCGCGGCGGACGCGCGCCGGAGCGTCGTGCGTCGCTAGTCTCAATGGCGACATGAGCGTCAGCGATCAGACAGGCGCGATCGACGTCGACCCCGAGCGGGTCGCGGCGTGGCTCGGCGAGAACCCTGCGCCGCAGGTGATCGACGTGCGTGAGCCGCACGAGCGCGCGGCCGGCCACATCGAGGGCACGCGTCACATCGAGCTCGTGCAGCTGTCGTCGCAGGCGGACACGGTAGAGCGCGACCGGCCGGTGGTGTTCTACTGCCGCGTCGGCGGGCGCTCGACGATGGCGGCGCAGGCATTTCGCGCGGAGGGCTTCGAGGCGTACTCGATGAGCGGTGGCTTGGTGCGCTGGGCGAGCGAGGGTCGGCCACTCGCGCCCGAGGGCGGTTATGTTGCCGAACATTGAGCTGTCGCCCACGCACCCACGCACCCCCTGACGCTCTTCGGCGACTGTAGAACCATCGTTATACAGAGTCTCTGACGGCGACATCGGTCCCAATACAGGAGGAGATCACGCACATGGAGGCGTCCACCGAATATCCCGGAGTCATCACCGGCGAGGGCTACGCCGTCGCCAATCTCGAGGACCTCGGCGACGGCCCGGGCTTTCGCAAGGTGCGCAAGGGCTTGGGCGTGACCGCGTTCGGCGTGAACGCGATCGTGCTGCCCGGAGGCATCGAGACCGGCGCCCACTACCACGACGAGCAGGAGGAGCTGTACTTCGTCCACCGCGGCGCGATCGAGATGGAGTTCGGCGACGGCTCGGTGCAGACGCTGCGCGAGGGCGGCCTCGCGCGCGTGGACGCGGCGACCGTGCGCCGGATCCGCAATGTCGGCGAGGTGGACGCGGTGTACCTGTGTGCCGGCGGCAAGGGCGGCTACATCGGACGCGACGGACGCGTGCCTCCGGGCGAGGAGCAACGCGTGAGGGCGCTGCATGACAGCTCCGCCAAGCCGCCGGAGTGAGGCGCCCTGCGCAGCGTGCCCTGTGAGAGCGTGACCGGCAGTTGAGCGAGCCCGGCGACGGACCGACCGTCGGCCCGCGACGGCTGCTGCGCGTCGGCAGCGAGCTGGCGATCCCGCTGGCCGAGATCACGCTGCGTACCAGCCGCTCATCGGGTCCCGGCGGCCAGCACGCGAACGTGACCGCGTCGCGTGTTGAAGCGATCTTCGATGTGCTCGCCTCGGCGGCGCTCAGCGAGGAGCAGCGCGAACGGGTGCTCGCGCGCGTTGGACCGCGCCTCGTGGCCGTCGCCCAGGACGAGCGCTCGCAGGCGCGCAATCGCGAGCTCGCGCTCGAACGGCTCGCCGAGCGCCTGGAGCGCGCCTTGGCCGTGCCTCGCAGCCGGCGCGCGACCCGCCCGAGCGCGGCCGCGCGCACGCGCCGACTGCAGGACAAGCGCCGGGCCGCCCAGCGCAAGCAGGAGCGCAGGCCACCGCCTGCTGAGGGCGAGCACTAGCTCGCGGCTGCCTGCGCCGGCGCGGACTCACCCCCCGGTCGCGCTGCTAGTCGAACTCGAGGTCAAGCGCCGGCTGCGGGCCTGCCAGCGCGGTGACGCCCTCGGCGCCGACATCGACGCTGTCGGCGCTGACGTCGACGCGGCTGATCGTCAGATACGCGACCAGGCCGACGATCACGAGCGTCAAGGCCAGGCTGACCGGGCCGGCGCCCAGCCCGAGGCCGCTGAGGTGGTGGGGATTCTCGAGCCAGTCAGCGTAGGAGGCGCCGAGCGGGCGAGTGGTGATGTAGGCGAACCAGAACGCGAGGATCTCTTTCATGCCGAGCCGCCAGTAGGCCAGCGCCGGGACCGCGATCACGACCGCGAACAGCACGCCCGAGGTGAGAAAGCCGAGGTGAAAGCTCGTAGCGGTCAGGTCGCCCGCGGCGGTGCCGAGCGCGAACGTGGCGAGCACGGTCGCCCAGTAGAACTGCTCGCGACGCGGTGTGTAGATGCTGTGGATCGAGAGCGTCCGCTCGCTGCGGTACCAGGCGGTGAGAATCACCGCCAGCACGATCAGATAGAACGTCGTCGAGAGCGTGTACGGGATGCCGAAGCCGACGTGCAGCGCGTCGGCCGCGCTGGTGCCGAATACGGCGACCATCACAACCACCAGCCAGTAGCTCCACGCCACGTAGCCACGTTGTTTGAACTGCAGCCGCAATGACGCCCACAGGCCGATCAGCATGAGCGGCACGGCGATCGCCGGCCCGAGTGCCGCGTTCATGAAGTCAGACGTCGACTCGCCCATCGCGGTGGTGAGGATCTTGGTGAGCCAGAAGTAGGCGGTCAGCTCCGGCACCTTGGTCGTCGCGCGCCGCAGCGCCGCTCGGTTTCGGGGAGTGGGCTCACTCATGTGTGATTGTGTTATTTGATACTACGCGCAGTGGGCATACAGCTTTGTCACCAGCGGGCGCAGGGTGTCACAGAAGCCTTTGGCTTCGCTAAAGAGCCGGCGGACTCAGTGGTGACGGTGGAACAGGCCCGAGTCGTGCAGCCAGGGCCCGAACTCGGGGATCACGAGCACTGCCAGCACGATGCCTGCCACGAGCGCGCCCGCGAGCGCCAGCGTGCGGCCGGCGCGGCCGGTGACGTCGCTGCTCAGCCCCGCGGTAGAGCCGTAGTCGGCGCGCAGCACCTGTGGCATCGCGGGCAGGTGCCCGACGACGTGCAACGCGGTGAACGCAAGCCAGACGAAGAAGCTGTCCTTGTGAATCGGGAACCAGGTTGCGCGTGAGCTGGGGCCGGCGAACAGCAGCGCGACGCCGCTGGCAAGCACGACGACGGTCGAGAGCACGACCATCGGCGCGATCACGCGCAACGCAAGCTGCGGCGGACCCTTGTGCCGGTAACGCGGGTTGGCGGTGTAATAGCGGAAGAAGCGGTAGCCCGTGCTCGACAGCTTCAGCAGCACGGGTCCGATCAGCAACATCCCCACGAACAGGTGCACCGACAGCAGTCCGTGAATACGCACGATCGTGACACCGATCACCGCGAGCAGGATCAACAGCATCGCCCCAGCAGCTGTGGTGAGCCGCTCGTTGCCGGCAGTTCCCCCGCCGGTCAGCTGCTTGCTGCGCGCGCGCTCGCCGTAAGCGCGCGAACCCGCAACGAATGTCGTCTCATCGCCGCTCGCCATCGACATCAGTGTGCGAAGAACGAGTAAGGAGCGCGTAACCCCTCGGTGAGAAAGCTCATACCGGCGCCTGCGCAGACAGGTCGGCCGGCGCGCGGGAGGACCTATCCTTGACGGCATGATCAGACGCCTGGTGCCGGGAGGGCTGCGCTGGCGCCTCGCGGGCTGGTTCACGCTGGTGACGCTGCTGTGCACAGCGATCGTGTTCGTGGCCGTCTATCGCGGCACCGGCACGCAGCTGCACCGCCAGATCGACAGCGAGCTCACCGGCGACGCCGCCGAGCTCGCCCACAACCTGATGGTGGCCCACGCGCGCACGCCGCGCGAGCTCTCGCGGGCAGCCACCAGCTACATCGACAACCAGCCGTTCAGCGCCAGCTCGACGCTGCTGTTCGTGCTCGTCCCCGGCGCGGGCACCAGCACCAACCGCCCGGAGTTGTTCGGCAGCCACCTGCCCGACGACGGCGAGACCGCCGCCGAGCAGGAGCAGGAGAACCATCTCGCCGCGCGGCTGCCGGTGGCGCCTGACGGCTTCACGACGCTGACGCTGCCCGACGTCGGCAACCTGCGCGTGCTGAAGCGCGCGGTGCGCGTGCCTTCCGGCCTCGGCGTAACGGTCGGCGTCGGCGAGCCGCTGGCGAGCGTTGCACACGCCCAGCGCGGCGTCGCGCGAGCGTTCATCCTCGCCGGCCTGCTGGCACTCGCCGGCGCGCTGCTGGCCTCCTATCTGATCGGCTCGCGCCTGTCGCGCCCGCTGCGCAGGATGGCCGCCGTGGCGGCGCGTGTGGACGCGGGCGACCTGCACCCGCGCATCCACGACCCCGGCGACGGGGGCGAGGAGATGGCGGTGCTGGCTGAGGCGTTCAACCACATGCTCGATCGCCTCACCGACGCGTTCGCGGGACAGCGAGCGTTCGTCGCCGACGCCTCGCACGAGCTGCGCACGCCCCTGACCGTGATTCGAGGCCAGCTCGAGGTGCTGGCCTCGCAGCGGGAGCCCTCCGGCGAGGAGGTGCGCCGCGTCGAGGGCCTCGTCCAGGCGGAGATCGCCAGGATCGGCCGCCTCGTCGACGACCTGCTGCTGCTGGCCAAGACCGAGCAGGTCGAGTTCCTGCGCGCCGAGTCGATCGACCTGCCGCTCTACGTCGGCGAGCTGTGGGATGGGATGAGCCTGCTCGCCGACCGCCGCTTCGAGCTCGGAGCGGTCCCGCGCGGCACGCTTCGCGCCGACCCCGACCGCCTCGCCCAGGCGTTGCGCAACCTGGTCGGGAACGCGATCGAGCACACCGCGCCCGAACACGGGCTCGTGCGCATGCGCGTGCAGGCGCTGGCGGGCGGACGCATCCGCTTCCTCGTCGAGGACGACGGCCCCGGGATCCCGCTGGATCAGCGCGAGCGCGTGTTCCACCGCTTCCACCGCACCGATCCCGCGCGCGACCGAGCATCGGGCGGGACCGGTCTCGGGCTTGCGATCGTGCGCGCGATCGCCGATGCGCACGGCGGCACTGTCACGGCCGGCGCGTCGCCGGAGGGTGGCGCCCGCTTCGAGCTCGAGCTGCCGGGCTTCACACCCTCGAGCGAGCGCGTCCACGCGCCCGCCAGCGCGCACGCGCCGGTTGCGGCTAGTCCGGCAGCTCCTTGACAGTCATTGCACCAGGTGCGAATTCAGTCGATAGTGCTGGCGCCCGAGCGGCGAGCCGAAGGGGTTGAAGTGCAATGCGTGCAACAGCGGCGTTATCTCGGGACCGAATGCGAGCAGGAGGTAGACGCCGAAGGCCAGCACCACGACCGTGAGGCGGCTGCGCGTTGCAAGTGCGGCGAACGGAAGTACCCACACGATGTACCAGGGCGCGAACCAGCTCGTGGCGATCCACACGACGAATAGACTTGCGCCGGCCAGAGCGATCCAGTCCCTGCCGGCCCTGCTCGCCAACGCGGCGGCGCAGAGGACGAAGGCGCCGGCCAGGAGAGTGAGGACAGTCCGCAAGGTGTCTGTCTCGCCTCCCTGGCCGAGCATCCAGCCAAGGAGGTTGGCTGGTCCCACGTCCGTTACCAGCGCAGTCTGTGAGCTGATGCCGGGCAGATGCGCGCCGAATGCCAGTACGCTCGCGAGCCCCAGAGCAGTCGCGGCGAGCGCGAGGCCGGCGACGAACGCACCGCGACGCGGTGCGACGGCGAACGCGATCGGGATCACCACGGCAGCCGAAGCCTTGATACCGGTTGCAGCCACGAAGGCGGCAGCTGCGAGATACTCATGCGCGACTCGCGAGCGCATATACGGCAGACGCAGGCGTGAGGCACCGGCACGAGCGCGAATCAGCAGATAGACACCAAGTGTCAGCGGCAGCATCATGAGTATGTCGTTATGGTCGGCGCCCAGGCCCCACACGAGCACGATCGGGTTCAGGCCGACGAGCGCGATGGCGCGAACGGGGTCGCGTCCGAGCATCTGCGCAGAGCGCCATACCAGCGTTAGGACAGCAAGGCTTGAAAGGCAGATGACCAGCTTCAGCACCCAGAAGGCGCCCGCGACGCCGAGCGGCACCAGTGCATAGGTGAAAAGAGTGAAGAGTGGGCCATACGGGGAGACCAGCCAGTGCCAGTTGCTGATAGCGAACGCTGGATCGCTGTGGGGCTCGAGGATGGGCGCGGTCGTGTAAGGGTTGAGGTGGTGTACGATTCCCATGCGCCCGTAGTTGATGTAGTTGAACACGTCGGTGTACTGCAGCGGCGGCGCCAGCAGAAATGCGAAGTGGATCGCGAGGATCGCGCCGATCACCCAGTGCACGCGGAGCCGTCGACTGAGCGTGAGGGCCGTCAAGTATGCGAGGTACATGGCGGCCAGGATCGCCGTGACCAGTGTCTGCAGGGTGTGGGCGCTGAACGACCTGGTCGGCCAGAGTCCGCCCAAGGGCCCTGCCATCCATGCGGGAAAGTACCTCGTGTTGGTGGTCGGGGTCATGAAACTGGAGTGAGCCGCCGTCAGCGCCACCAACAGCGCGCTCAGCGCGACGAGCCCAAGCAGCGCCGCCTGAGCGGCGCAGCGGAGCAGACGTGGATGTCCGCGCTGGCTCACGCGAGCCGACGCCGGCCTGGGCGGCCTCGCGCCGAGCCTCGGTGCGACCGCGGCGTCGGCCGCTCGTGGTGACAGTTCGGGGGTCGGGTCGAGCACGGCGCAGTAGAGCTGCTACTCGGCAGCGAGGTGATCGAATTGGAGTACGTGTTCGCGGCCCAGGCGATCGGTTCGCGGGTTGAAGTGAAGGGCGTGCTCGATGTTTGCGAGGCTGGGGCTCGAGGCGATCAATGCGTAGAGGGTGTAGACGAGCAGCACCACCCGCCAGCGCTTGGAGGCGGCCAGGGCCGCGAACGGCAGCGCCCACAGCACATACCAGGGCGCGCTCCAGCCCAGCGTGAAGATCAGTGCGATCGCGGAGACGCATCCGTACTCCATCGCGCCCAGCGGACGCCGCCAGGCCCGTGCGGCCGCGAGCAGGATGATCACCGCCGCCGCTCCGGTGAGCAGTCCGCGGAGCCCCGCGGTCTCGCCGCCAAGACCGAGGAGGATTCCGAGCAGGTTGGGCAACCCCTCGGGCGAGACCAGGGTGCTCTGTGCGCGCACGCCCCCGAGGTGCGGACCGAAGGCGAGCAGGCTCGCGGCGACCAGAACGACTGCCGTACCGCCGATCCCGACGAGCAGGGGGCGGCGGCGTTGTGCGATGGCGATCGCCAGGGGCACGAAGATCGCGGCCGATGCCTTGATCCCGACTGCCCCAACGAGCAGCGCGCCCGCGGCGAGCTCGGGGCCCGCGAGGCCACGATGCCACGCTCCACCCGGCAGCGGGCCGGGTGGCTCGCCGCGCAGTCGTGGTGTGAGCAGCAGGTAGACGGCGGCCAATACGAGGAACACCATGATGAAGTCGTTGTGCTCGCCACCGAGACCCCAGACCAGCACGATTGGGTTCAGGCCCACGAACGCGACCGCGAGCGTCGGCGAACGTCCGAGGAGCCGTGCGAGGCGCCAAACAAGTGCCAGGAGCCCCAGACTGCATGCGCCGACGATGATCTTGATCGCCCACAGGGATGCGGCGACGCCGAGCGGGACGAGCGCGTAGGTCAGCAGCGTGAACAGTGGCCCGTATGGCGAACGCAGATAGTGCCAGTTGCTGATCGCATACGCCGGATCGCTATGCGGCTCCAGGAGTGGAAGCGTCGAGTACGGATCGAGGTGATGGACGACGCCCATGCGACCGTAGTTGATGTAGTTGAACACATCGGTGTACTGCAGCGGCGGCGCGAGCAGGAACGTCAGCTGCACCGCGACGATGCCACCGAGTATCCATCCGGGTTGGATCCGCGGCGCCCCGCGCAGCACGAGCAGGTAGGCCACGTAAAGCAGCCCGAGCGCGACGCTTATCAACCACGTCAGGGTGTGCGCGCGCGGGATCGCGCCCGGCCACAGGCCCGCCAGCGGCCCGGCCATCCATGAGGGATAGCGCTGCGGCGTGGCCGTAGGGCTGAGGAAGCTGGCGTGGTGTGCGGCAAGTGCCACCACGACCACGCACAACATCACCAGGGCCAGCAGCGGCACGACCCGCACCAGCGCCAGCAGGTGCTGCCCACCCCCACGTCGAGCCTGATCCCCGTCGAGCTGCCTGCTGGCGGTTAGCGCACCGCCGTCTGCGGTTGAGGAGATGGTCCCGGGTGAACTTGGCACGTTGGTGGTGGATATCCCGCCTCGATCGGTGATGCGGGACTGGACATCAGGGGCTTGTAGGCCTGCGCGGTGAGCGTCGCCGCCTGCACCTGGACGCTGTCCGCGCCCGGAACCGGCATCGTCGCATGGAACTGTACAGTGCTCGAGCCGCCTGTCAGGCGCAGCTGCTGGTCGATGGCGGCGCTTCCCACGCTCGCCGGAATGCGCTGCACGGCGCCGTCGGGAAAGCGCACGATCAGCCCTCCAAAGGCTGGTTCCAGGCCGGAGAGGCTGGCCGTGAGCGTTGCCGTGATCGGTTGTGACGCCGACCCGCCGCTGAGCGTCAGACCCGTGCTGGAACACTTGATTCGCAGCGGATAGAGGGTACTCCTGCGCACTTCCCGACGCCCCCGTTCTCCCAGCATCCGGCCCAGCCTGGCAGCGTACGGGCGCAGATCGAAGAACCACAGCTGTCCGTCACGGCTGACGAGCGGCTGCTCGCCGAGTTGGGCACGCAAGGCGCTGCGCAACGCCGCCTGCGGGACCGCGTAGCCACTCGGCTCGATTACCAACCCCTCAAAGCCGGTGAGCGACGCGGCCCCGACTGCGAGATTGAGCGGCTTGTCGGCAAGTTCGCTCTGCCAGTCCGTCGGGCGGCCCTTCATGACGCCGTAGCTCCAGCGCAGCGACGTGGAGGCGATGTATCCTCGCGCCTCCTCGTAAGTTGTGCCGAAGTTTGGGCTCTCGAAGCCCACCGCCGACATCGTGGCCCCGTAGCCCTCGGGGAACGGGACGTACGGCAGCTCAAAGACAGCGGCCCCGGCCCCCAGGCGCTTCTGGACCTCGCCGAAGAACGAGCCGTCGCTGCGGTACTCGGCGCCGGCGGCGTGATAGTTGGGAATGAAGTCTTCGCTCGTCTCATCCAGCACGCCCAGGACGAGCAGCGCGACGAGCGTCAACGCGGCCCAGTACGCCCGAATGCGCCGGTGCGCGAGCCACCTCAGTCCAGCTTGAATCAGGCATGCGGCCGCCAGCAGAGAGAAGAAGGCAATGAACAGCGACATGCGGTTCCAGCCCCGCACATCGGGCGTCAGGAAGTACGCCAGCAGCGAAGAGAGCCCGCCGACGGATGCGATCAACAGCGATAGAAGGACGCCGAGCGCCGCCGGTCCATACAGGCGCGAACGAGCCAGCAGACCGCCGGCGCCAAGCAACGCAGCCAACGCGCCGGCAAGCAGCCACAGGAACCCCACGTCACCGACGCTGCCCAGCGTCTCGTAGCACTGCTCGCAGTACGTCGAGGAGCCAGCCTTGGCGTATTCACTGTTGACGTTTCGCAGCACCGGAAGGCGATAGCCCTGAACCGGCAGCAGCAGCTGCGCGGGCTTGAGCCCGAGCAATTCGGTGTCCGTGAGGTTGCGAGCGACCAGGGGATTCGCGCCGTGTTCGGCGCGATAGATCAGGCTGGGAGAAAGGTTGGCCACCAGGACCACGCCGATCAGCAGCACGCAGCCGACAGCGCTCGCCACCGCCATACGGCCCCGGCGCGCGACCGCTGCGACCAGGGCGCCGGCCGCGAGCAGAACCAGCGCGAACGCTGCGTAGTACAGCCCCGAGGATGCGATCACCGCGCAGAGCAGCACGGTTCTCAGCGTGCGCCATGACAGCCACGCGAGTGCACCGCTCCGCGATTTCGCGCGCCGCCGGAAGCGCGAGTCTCCCAGGAAGATCGACAGGAACAGGTACGCAGAGAGCGGAACGGAATAGTACGCCGAGAGCAGCAGCTGCGAATCTCCACGGTAAAAGTGGTATGGCAGCAGCGCGAACAGCACCGCGCCGACGGTTGCGGGACCGCGCCCGACCTCGAGCTTGCGCATGACCAGAAAAGCGCTCGCGGCGGCAAGGGGAAACGTGAGCAGGAAGAACAAGTTGTCGATCAGCGCGGGATTGGAGCTGAACAGCGTCAAGCCACGGATGATCAAGAAGTTCAGATTGTCCGCACCTTGCGGAAAGTCGGCGAGCTGCTGGCCGAACGGCGCGCCAAGACTCGTCCCGGCTTCGAACCAACCGTGACGGATGACGCTGCGGATCAACATCAGGTAGAACTTGGTGTCGTCGAGCTCGGTGTAGCGAAATGGCGTCGCGAGGTTCGCCCGCCACACCTGCAGCACCCATCCCGCGACCACCATCGCGAGCAGCCCGACCGCTACCGCTCCACCCCACTGGCCAAGGCTCTTCGAGGAGCCTCTGCGTACTGCGTCGCGCATGCGCGCAACGACGTTGGTGTCGGACCCCGCTGGGGCCAACCGGCGAGTCACACCCCTCCGAGAGCAAAGGCCAGACGGGCACTCACCTCAGCAGCTCCTTGACGTAGCGCTGGTGCAGGCGCCCGAGCGGAGTGCTTTCGGGGTGAAAGCCGATCTCGTTCCAGAGCCGCCCAGACGCGGGCGCCCATGTCACGATCAGATACGCCCCGGCCACGAGCGCCGCCGCGCGCAGCCTGCGCGAGCGCGACAGTGCGGCCAGCGGAAGCGCCCACAACACATACCAGGGCAGCACCCAGCCGAGCGTGAACACCAGTGCCACCATCGCCCAACCCGAGGCGGTGATCGAGTCCCGCCGGCGCCACGCGAGCCGGCAGCACAGCAGGACGATGATTGCCAGGACACCCGTCACGATCGTGCGCAGCCCCTCGGTCTCACCGCCTACGCCGATCGCCAGGCCGATCAAGTTGGGCACGCTCTCGTTGCTGACCACCTGGCTCTGGGTGCTCAGGTCCGGGATGTGCAAGCCGAATGCCAGCAGGCTGGCCACGCCTATTACCGCGCCCGCCGCCACCATCCCGACGACGACTCGGAGCAGCACCCGCGGCGCGCGCAGCAGGCCCACGAACACGATCGGGAGCAGAACGCCGGCGGAGGCCTTGAGCCCCACTGCCGCGACGAACGCCGCGCCCGCCGCGAAATCGGGGAGCGACAGTGGAAGCAGCCTGCCGCGCCAGCCGACCCCCGGAGGTCTGCCAGCCTCCCGCTGCTCCCGCGCAAGGAGCAAGAGGTAGAAGCCGAGCACGATGAAGAAGACCATCAGGAAGTCGTTGTGGTCGCCCCCGAGCCCCCACACCAGGACGATCGGATTGAGGCCGACGAACGCGACCGCCGCCACCGGATCGCGCCCCAGCAGTTGCGCGCACCTCCAGACGAGGAAGATCGTCGCCAGGCTGGTGAGCACGAGCACGCTCTTCAGCACCCAGAAGGAGGCGGCCACGCCGAGCGGCACCACGGCGAAGGTGAGGAGCGTGAACAGCGGCCCGTAAGGGCTCAGCAGCTCGTGCCAGTTGCTGAGGCTGTAGCTGGGATCGTCGTGGGGCTCGAGGACCGGGATCGTGGTGTAGGGATTCAGGTTGTGCACGACCTCCATGCGCCCGTAGTTGATGTAGTTGAAGACGTCGGTCAGCGTCAACGGCGGCGCGAGCACGAAGATCACGTGCACGGCCAGGATCGCCCCGAGCACCCAGCGAGCCGGCAGCTGTGGCGCACATCGCACCAGCACCAGGTAGCTGATGTACATGACCACCATCGCACCGGTGAACCAGTACTCGAGCGTTGTGCCGTTGCCGGTCAGGCTCGGCCACAGGCCACCCAGCGGACCGGCCACCCAGTGCGGGAAGAAGTGGGCACGTGTGATCGGTACCAGCGGGCTCGGGCGATTGGCCGCGATCACGACCACCAGCAGGCTCAGCGCCACGATCAGCGCCAGCGCCAGCGCCCCGGCCAGGACGGCGTTCGCGCCCACGAGCGCCCGGGCGCGTCTGCCCGTCCTCCAGCGATGGCCTCCGGCCGGCCGCTCGTCGGCGGGTCGGCCGCGAAGGGGGAGGGTTGTGACGTCGCTGGCCATGCTCAGGGCCGGCACGATACCGGCCCGTACACGACGAAGGCCCGCCGGAGCGGGCCTTCGAACAGTGGTTCTGCGGTCAGGCTAGATCGCCTGAACGTTTACCGCCTTGGGACCCTTCTCGCCCTGCTCCGGGTCGTAGGAGACCTTGGCCCCCTCCTGCAGCGATCGATAGCCCTCGCCGTTGATGCCGGTGTGATGGACGAACAGGTCCTTGTCACCGTCATCGGGGGTGATGAAGCCGAACCCCTTGTCGTCGCTGAACCACTTGACTGTGCCAGTTGGCATGGTGTGAATTCCTCCACGGTATGTGCGTGCTGCACGCGGAGGATGCTTCTCAAAGCTTCGACCTGCGAGCGCTTGCACTACTTTCGCCGGTCTTTTCCGCCGGCCATACACGACGACCGTAGCACGTCGCACGGACCAAGTGTTGTCGAGTTGTTGCGGCACGGACGCATGGTGCGCGGCGTGCACGGGCCGCGCGGCGCCGATTCGCGGCCCAGGGGCGCGGCCGTCTCGCTCCTCAGCGGCTCAGAGCGCGACCCACGACCGCGCGGGCGACCATCTACGCTGGGGGCGATGAACGCGCCGGCGGGCCAGAATCCGAGCGCAGCGGCTGCAGCGCCGGTGCGGCTCGCGCGCCTGCTGCCGGCGGGCGCGCCGGGCACGATCGCGGAGATCATCGAGGAGCTGGGGCTCTGGGCCAGGCACGACACGATGCCGGCGCGCCCGCACGTGATGCTCAACATGATCAGCACCGTCGACGGCCGCGCGACCCTGGACGGGCGTTCGGGAGCGCTCAGCAACCGCGCCGACAGGGCGCTGTTCCACGGCCTGCGCAGCGCCGTCGACGCGGTGCTCGTGGGAGCGGGCACGGTTCGCAGCGAGCGCTACGGTCGCATCATCCCGGACGCCTCGCGCCGGCGGCGGCGACGCAGCCGCGAGCTCAGCGAGGAGCCGCTCGCGTGCATCGTCTCAGCGAGGATGGCGCTCGAGCCAGCGATTCCGCTGCTGGGCGAGCCGGCCGCGCGGGTGGTGATCCTGACGGCGTCCGCAGCGAGCCTGCCTGCGACTGCCGCGCACGTCGACTACGTGCGCGCGGGACGCGACGGGCAGCTGGACCTGGCGGCGGCGCTGGCCGAGCTGGGCGAGCGCTTCGGCGTTCAGAGCGTGCTCTGCGAGGGCGGACCGCATCTGGGATTGCGGCTTCTCGAGGACGGGCTCGTCGATGAGCTGTTCCTGTCGCTGTCGCCGCAGCTCGCCGGCGGCGAGGCGGTTGGCGGCGAGTCGCTGCGGATCCTCGCGGGCGCCGAGCTCGCGCCGCCGGTCGAGCTCGAGCTGCTGGGCGTGCTGAGCGGCGGCTCCGAGCTGTTCCTGCGCTACGGCGTCTCCGCGCGCGAGCGCGTCTCGCGCGAGACGACGCTCAGCAGTTCGCTCGCCAGCTGACGGCCCTGCGCGGCCACCCGCGGCGTCGCCGCGATCCGCACCACCACTTCTTCCCCGTCGAGCTCCTCGAGCGTGATGCGCGGAGCGTTGCGCAGCGGCGTCTGCAGTGCCTTCTCGAGGATCTCCTGCAGGTCGCCGGGGGTCATGCCGGCGCGCAGGCGCGCGCGCAGGTTCACCGCCTCGGGCTCGCGCAGGGGCAGCACGGCGACGTTGAGGACGACGCTGTTGGGCACCATGATCGAGTCCTCGCCGGTGGCGAACGTCGTGTACAGCAGGCCCAGCGAGCTGACCGTTCCCTCGATCTGGCCTGCCAGCGGCCCACCCTGCAGGCGCACGCGCTCCCCCACGCGAAACGGGCGCGCGCTCAGCAGCACGGTGCCCGCGATCAGGTTCCCGAGCGTCTGTTGCGCGGCCAGACCGAGGATCACAGCGGTGAACGCGCCGCCCAGGGCCAGTTCCTGCGACTTGACGCCGGCGACGCGCAGCGCCACGAGCAGCGCCAGGCCGATCGCTGCCAGGCGGATCAGGAACCCCACGGTGCCGGCCGTCGCGGGGTCCAGGCGGCGGAACAGCGGCGGCCCCAGGCCGCGCCCGATGTCGCGCGCGATCGCCCAGCCGAGGATCACGAGCACGAGCACGATTGCGACCCTCAGCGGCGTTTCGACCCCCGATTCGAGCACCTTGTGGGCGGGGACGAGCTTGCCGTTGACGTGCTTGGCGGCTTCCTGCGTGCCGAACAGGCTGACACGGTTGTCGTAGATGATCACGACGCCCACGAACAGCGGCAGCAGCACGAGCGCCTCCAGGCGCGCGCGCTTGACCACGCGCGGGCTGATCTGCCGCAGCAGCCCGACCTCCTGCCACGCGTGGCTGCGGGTCTCGAACATCTTCGGCGGGGTCCGCGGGACGGGCATGACCGCCAATGATGGTGCATCGCCCGCCGCGCGCCCGGGAGCGCGCCTGCGCGTCGCCCGATCGCCAGCCCGCCACGGGGAGCCGGCGGAGGTGGGCGACACCGCCCGCGAGGATGACCTCGCGTACGCCTCCTATTCCTACGTCTGCGTGTAGATGACCATCGCCAGGCCGAACGCGAGGCAGTACACGGCGAACGGGATCAGCGTCCTGGTCTTGAAGTAGCGCACCAGGAATGCGACCGTGAACACCGCGGTCACCGCCGCGACCGCGCACGCGACCAGCGCCTGGCCGCGGATGCCGTCGCCGTTGTGGCCGAGCAGGTCCGGCAGCTTGACCAGGCCCGCGGCGAGGATGATCGGCGTGGCCAGCAGGAACGCGAAGCGCGCCGAGTCGCTGTGGTCGAGCCCGCGCGCGAGACCGGCGCCCATCGTCACGCCGTCGCGGCTGATGCCCGCGACCAGCGCGGTCGACTGGGCGACACCGACGACGAGCGCCTCGCGGTACTCGAGCGTGTCGAGCTCGCGCGCGCCGTCGGGCTTGGCGCCCTCCCGCACCGCCAGTTCACGCACCTCGGCGCGGCGGCGGAAGCGCTCGGCCGCGAACAGCACGCAGCCGTTGACCATCAGGAAGATCGCCGCGACTTCGGGCTTTGCGGTCAGCGTGCGCAGCTCGTGCTCGAGCGCCAGGCCGATGATCCCGGCGGGTACGCTGGCGGCGATGATCAGCCAGGCCAGGCGCTCGGTGGCATCCTCGATCCGACGCTTGCCGAGCGTGCGGAAGAACGCGCGCACGATCTGTACCCAGTCGCGCCAGTAGTAGGCCAGCAGCCCGAGCGCGCTGCCCACGTGGAGCATCACGACCAGCGCCAGCCAGAACGATTCCTGTTCGGACTGCGCCTTGACGAGCTTGTTCCACCCGAACAGCGTCGGGAACAGCACCGTGTGCCCGAGGCTTGAGATCGGGAACAGCTCGGTCACACCCTGCAGCGCGCCGAGCACGATCGCCTGGAAGTAGCTGAGGGCTGACGCGAGGGGGATGGCCGCGAGGATCTGCATGTCGCGGCGAGAGCTTATTGCCTGGGTTGCGGCCACGCCGATCCCCGCGCTGACGCTTGCCAGCCCGGCGGATCGCGGTCTGCATCTGTCACGATTGGCGTTGGTGTCAAGCCACACGAAACGGATCGCGCGCGCGATCATCCCAGCCCCGCTCTACCGACGGCATCGCCGGCGAACGATCGCGTCACTGATCGCGAGCTACCCCGCGCGCGAGGTCACCCACGTTCGCAGCGGCCACACCCTGCGCATCCGCCTGGAGGATCCGCTGGCGGAGGCATGGTATGACCGCGACGAAACCTCGGCGGTCGTGGACTTCCTGCGTGAGCAGGGTGTGCTGACCCGAGGAGCCAAGGTGTTCGACATCGGCGCACATCAGGGAGTTGTCGCGCTCGTGCTCGCGATGGACGTCGGCGAGAGCGGGCACGTCGTCGCTGTCGAGGCCGATCCGCACAACGCGCGCGTCGCACAGGCAAACCGCAGCCTCAACGGCGCGGAGAATCTCACCGTGATCCACGCGGCCGGTGCGGCGAGCGAGGGCAGCCTGTCGTTCTCCGAAAGCCTCAACGGGCGGGTCGAAGGTCGTGGCGCGTTGGTCGAGGTCGACGCGCTGACGATCGACGGCCTGGCCACCGAGCACGGTACGCCCGACCTCGTCTTCATCGACGTGGAGGGGTATGAGGAACAGGTCGTCAAAGGTGCCGCAAAGACCCTCGAAAACGGCTCCACGGCCTTCATGGTGGAGGTCCACGAGCGTGACGCGTTGAGCGCCTACGGGGCGAGCGCCGACGCGGTCGTCGACCAGTTCCTCGCGTTTGATCGGTACGTGGGCAACGAGCGCGAGCCGTTCGTGCCCCTGGAAGGTCCACTGCCGGCGGGCCGCTTCTTTCTTCTGGCAATCCCGCCGACCCGCCGCTGAGCGGCCGGCACAGCCGGCGAGCACACGCCGTCAGCGCTGCCGGGAGCCCGCGCGTTCGCATGGTCGGAGACATGGCGAGGAATCTTCGTCGCCCCAGAATCCTGGAAACACCGGGCGCCATCTTCACCACCGCTTCACACGATCATTGCCGCTTGGTCACAAAAAACGCGGCTTTGCAGGGAAATCTGTTTGATATGAACGGTCCGAGATCGGCGGCGCTCGCGGAGACGAGCGCCCACCCAGACGCTGTCATGTCAACGCAGGCGCTGCGAGCAGCGAGCATGGTCGACATGCACTGCCACTCGACCGCCTCGCAAGAGTCCAAGCTCGGCGTGCAGCGCGCGGTCGGGCTGCCCGAGTGCGCGACGCCGCCGCAGGAGGTCTACGAGCTGGCCAAGCGCCGTGGCATGGACTTCGTGACGATCACCGACCACGACACGATCGCCGGTGTGCTCGAGATCGCCGACCGCCCTGACGTGTTCATCTCGGAGGAGCTCACCGCGCACTTCCGCGGCGAGCCGCAGGCGGTGCACGTGCTCTGCTACGGCATCACCTGCGAGGACCACGAGTGGCTGCAGGCCAACAGCGGCGACGTCGAGCTGTGCGCCGCCTACATGTACGAACAGGAGATCGTGTGCGCGCTCGCCCACCCCTACTACACCGTCGAGGCGCCGCTCAGCGCCCGCCATCGCCGCCGCCTGGCCGAGCTGTTCGGCATCTGGGAGATCCGCAACGGCGCGCGCGCTCGCGAGCTCAACCGGCCCGCGGCGACGTACGTCGCCACACGCGAGGGCATCGGCATCGGCGGCAGCGACGACCACGCCGGGGTTGACATCGGACGCACCTACAGCGAAACGTCGCCGGCGCGCACGCCGCACGACTTCCTCGCGCACGTGCGCGCCGGCGACGTGCAGGCGCGCGGCGCGCAGGGGAGCGCCGCCAAGTGGGCGCACGCCGCGATCGCACTGGCCGCGCGCTCGCTCGGCCAGGGCCAGCCCGACGGGCAGCGCGAACGGCCGGATCCACGACGCGTGATGACGATGGTCAGCCGGTTGCTGCGCGAGGGCGACGCGCGTCGCGGCGCGGTGGGCAACGACCTCAACCCCGGTGACGCCCGCTGCCTGCTGCGTGCGTGGCTGAGCGCGGTCGAGCTCGACCACCTCGACGAGCGCCAGCTGATCGCGTACATGCAGCAGGACGACTTCAGCCACTCCGACCTCTACCGTCGCGCGTGCCGCCTGCACGAGCGCAAGCTGCGCGACGCGGTCGGCGTGGCGATCGCCGCCGCAACCGGCCAGGCCGAGCTGCTGAGCGCCGCCGAGGGCCTGTTCGAGGCGTGCATCGCCGCGATCCCGTACGCCCCGGCGACGGCGTTCCTCGCCAATGAGCAGGCGAAGCTGGCGGCGATCCCGTACTCGCCGGCGCGCGAGCTGGGCCAGCAGGCGGGCGACCGATCGAAGATCGGCCAGCGGCGGGATGACGGCGAGCGCCCGCGCGTGGCGATCCTCGCGGATGGCATCGGCTCGACGCACGGGGTCACGCGCACGATCGAGGAGATCCGCCAGCGCGGCGTCCCCGGCTTCGAGATCGAGGTCGTGGGCACCGATCCGGAGGTCGATCAGCGGCTCTCGGCCGTGGCGGAGATCGACGTGCCCTTCTACCCGGGGCTGCAGATCGGCGTTCCCAGCCTGCCGGTCGCCGTGCAGACGCTCGCCGGCCTGAACGGCAGCGCCTACGACGTCATCCACGTCTGCTCGCCCGGACCGGCCGGCATCGCCGGCGCGCTCGTCGCGCGCGCGCTCGGCCTGCCGCTGGTGGGCAGCTACCACACCGAGCTGACCGCCTACGCGGGGCTGCGCTCGGGCGATCAGCGTGTTGCCGATGCGATGGCGCTGGCGGTCAGCAGCTTCTACCGTGCGTGCGACGTCGTCCTCTCCCCCAGCTCAGCCTCCGACGGCGCGCTGGCGGCGATCGGCATGCCAGCCGAGCGGGTGCTGCGCTGGGATCGCGGCGTGGATACCTCGCGCTTTGACCCGGCGTTGCGTCAGGAGTCGTTGCTGCCCGGCGCGATCAACGTCCTGTATTCGGGGCGCATCACGCGCGAGAAGGGCGCCGAGCTGCTCGCCGACGCGTTCCTGCTGGCGCAGGCGCGCGACCCCCGTCTGCACCTGGTGCTCGCCGGTGGCGGCCCCGAGCAGGAGCGGCTGCGCGAGCGCCTGGGCGAGCACGCGACGTTCCTCGGCTGGCTCGAGGGCGACGCGCTCGCCCGCGCGTACGCGAGCGCCGACGTGTTCCTGTTCCCCAGCGCAACCGACACGTTCGGCCAGGTGATCCTCGAGGCGCAGGCGAGCGGCGTGCCGGTGGTCGCGCTCGCCAGAGGCGGCCCGCTGTCGCTGATCGACGATCGTGTCAGCGGCCTGCTGTGCGAGCCCGACGCCGAGCGCCTCGCCGAGGCGGTGCTCGAGCTCGCCGGCTCGCCGCTGCTGCGAGCGCAGCTCAGCCGCGGCGCGCTGCGCTCGGTGCGTACGCGCACGTGGGAGCACACCCTGCAGCGGCTCGCAGACGGCTACCAGCGCGCGCTGGTCGATCTGCGAGCGACCGGCCGCGCTTCCCAGCAGGCGCCTGTGGAGGCGAGCGACCGCGCCGCCTGAGGCGCGCCCCGGTTCGATGCCCGCCATCCAGCACATCAAGTCGCGACCGACGATCGCCGTCGCCCTGCACGGGATCGAGCCGGCTACGTTCGAGCGCTGCGCCGTGATCCGCGATTGGCTCGACGACCACGGCATCGACCGCGTGACGCTGCTGGTGATCCCGGCACGCGACCTGCACCCGGTCGGCGAGCGCTCACCGGAGATGGTCGAGTGGCTGTGCGAGCGACGGCGCGCCGGCGACTCGATCGCCCAGCACGGCTTCCAGCACGTGCGCGCGCGCAGCGGCGGCTCGGCGCGGCGGCTGCTCGCCCGCGCCCACGGGCAGCGCGACGGCGAGTTCGTGGGGCTGGACTGCGAGGAGACCCGGCGCGCGGTGCACGCCGGCTGGCGCGTGCTCAAGCTCGCGGGCATCGAGCCGGACGGCTTCGTCGCTCCCGCCTATGCGTATACGCCCGCGCTGCGTCAGATGCTCAGCCTCAAGTTCAGCTGGTGGGCGGGATTGCTGCGGGTGCACAGTGCGCAGCGCCAGTTCGAGACTGACGCGCACGGGCGCTTTCCAGGGCCGGGCCGCACGGTCGAGGAGCTCGACAGAACGCGCACGGTGGGCCAGCTGGCTCCCGCCTGGAGCCTCGCCGGGACCGGCCCGCTCAGCCGCGTCTTCTCGCCGTCGCTCGTGCGTGCGGGGTCATTGCTGCCGACCAGCACGCTGCGCCTGGATCTGCACCCTGCCGACCTGCAGCTGCCGCGCCACATGATGGCCCTGGAGTGGGTTCTCGCGCGCTCGGGCCCGCGGCGCACAGCGGTCACCTACCGTGAGCTCGCGGGCGTGCGGGCGCCGACGATCCACGCCCGGCTCGGAGCGGCTCAGCCCTTGCCGGCGGTGAACATCGACGGCTCGAACGACTTGACCGCCGAGAGCCCCGCGTAGCCGAGGTGCGGGAGTCCGAACAGGTCCTCGATCGTGCGCAGCAGCGAGAAGTGGTTGTACGGTTCCTGTTCTGTCGTTCCGCCCTTCACGTACGGCGATAGCAGCAGCGCTCCCACCGCGCCACCGCCCCTCGGTGTGCCCAGCGGCGTCTTGGACGGTGCGTTGGGAAACAACGGCTGGCCGCAGCACGAGCTCGAGTCCGCGAATTCTCCGCTCGACGGCGCCTGATCGACGGTGATCACAAGCAGGCCATTTTCCTTGTACGCCTTCGAGCCCATGACCTCGAGGACGACCTGTTTGAGGAACGTGTCGGCCGGCGCCAAGCCTGCCGTCGCTCCGGCGGAGCACGGCGTCGGGTTGCCGTCGTGGCAGCGGTCGGGAACGATGTAGGAGAAGCTGGGCGTGCTCTTGGCGCTCGCCAGATCGCCCTGCAACTTGTCCAGTCCGACGTCGTCGGCGGCGCACTGCGGCGAGTCGAGCACCGACGCGAAGTACACGAACGGGTTGCGGAACGTCGCGTATGGCCCGCTGCTGGCCGTTTCCGCGGCGGTCGGGTCGGCCTGCCCGAGCGCGGGATGCGCGCACGGCCCCTGGGCGCCGCCTTCGTCCACTCCTTCGATGTACGCCCGCCACGTGAGGTGCTTGGCCGACAGCTGGCCGGCGAGCGTCGGCGTCGAGGCCGGATATACGCAGCCGCTGCCGAGCACCTGTTCGTCAGCGCCGCTGCCGGTGGACGCGATTTCGGTGTAGTTGGGGCAGTTGGCGGCCGTTTCGACGGTCGCTCCCTGACCGCTCAGCAGTGCCAGCTCGTCGGCCAGCCCCTCGTGCGCGACGGCATCGTAGTGGGTCAGCAGCTCGCCCTTGTGCTCGAGCGTCTGCGCCAGGTACGGGGCTGCGGAGGTGGGACCGAACACCGATGAATACGGCTGGTCGGAGAGCATGATCACGAACACGTGCTTGATCGGCGGCAGCTGCTTGGCCGGAACGTCCGCTTGAGCTTCGGAGGAGCCGCCCTTCGAGCCCGACGATCCGCCTTCCGGGGCCGAGGAGCTGCCGCTGGAACTCGAATTCGTCTTCGCCGCAGCCGTGCTCGTCGTCGGCGCCGTAGCGGCTGGCGTCGGCGTCGCTTCCGGTTCCGAGGACGGGGGTTCAGCGGCGGTCGTCGGGGACGAGGATTCGGGCGCCGTGGTCGAGGCGGCGGCGGAAGAGCCGGAGGCGGGGAGCACGAGCTTCAGCGGCGAGCGCGCCGAGGCGAGCGTGTCGCCCACCCGCGAGCCCGCGACGTTGCCCAGGAGCACGCCGAAGCCGGTGAACATCAGCACGAGTAGCAGCGACACCCTCGGTGAGGGAAGCCCAAGCCCGCCAGGAGCGCGTGCGACGGGGACGCGCACGACAGGGACGGGCACCGCCGGGAGGGACGGCGCGGAGCTCGTCGCGGCGGCATCCGCGGCCCGCAGGCGCGCCCTCATGCGACTCAGCAGCTGCTCGAGCTGCCGGCTGCGCGGGCCTACCCGTGCCCCACAGCACAGACAGTAGCCCTGATCGTGGGCCAGCGGTGAGCCGCAGTCCTCGCACAGCCGGGGGCGCTCGACGGTCATCGCCGGCGCTTCCTATTCGTCCGAGCTCGCCGCGGGCTCCGAGCCGGGAGCGACCTGCTGCGCCAGCAGCGCATCCATGACCGACGCGGCGCCATCATGGCCCGCGTCGGCGTCGACGGTGCGACGCTCCATGAGCGTGATCCCGCACTGCCAGCAGTAGAGCGCGCCGCGGCTATGCGGAGCCGCGCAGCTCGGGCAGCTGCCGGCCACGCCGTCCTGCTCCATGCGCAGCAGACGCTCTACCTCGGCCAGCTCGGCGTCGCGTTCCTGTAGAAGCGCCGCGCGGCGCACGAGCACGTCAAGGCGGAAGTGGTCGCGAATGGCCATCTCGTAGGCCAGCCCACCGAGGTCCCAGTGCAACTCGGTGACCTGCTCGGCCAGTGCGTCGCGCCTGCGCTGCAGCTCCGAGCGTCCGTCGGCCGCGGCGGCGCGTGGCGTGCCCGGGGACGCCGGTACGGGCGGTCCCGAGGCCGGTGGCGCTGGGAAAGGACGCGTGCCACCCTGCTCGCCATCGATGTCGGTCGTGTTGTGGACGATACCCATGCGCCTAGCCGGTTTCAACTACGTTCGGAAGGCTCTTCGACTGTTCCTCGTAGCTCTTGCCCTTGGTGCCTTTGAGTTTGTTCAGAACGGACGGCGGAGCCGGTTTGCTCTCGCTTTCGCCGACCCCGCCCTTGGACGTGGTCGGAGGTTCCGTCGCCGAGCCCGACCCGCCGTCGGACACCTTGATCACCTTCGCGCCCGGGAAGCTCTTCTTGAGGCCCGCCAGAGCCTTTTCGGCTTCTGGCTTCTTGTTGTAGACGCCCGAGTAGATCACGTAGCTACCGGCACTCAGGCTGCTGAATTCTTCGGACTTCAGCGCACCGACCGTCTTCGCGCCCTTGGCGCTCGCCGCCGACTTGGCGCTTTCCACCGCGCTGACGGCCGTACCCGACTGGGGCAGCGTCTGCAGCTGCACCGTGTAGCCGCTGGTCCCCGACGGCCAGTCGCCCGTGAAGGAAGCTTCGCCGGAGGGTGTGGTGGTGGCGCCAGTGGCTGTTGGAGACGCGACGCTGATGACCTGAGCCGGCAGCGCGCCCTGCTTGGAGGCTCCCGAGCGCCCGATCAGAACGCCGACGCCCATCGCCAGCAGCAGCACGCCGACGCCGGCAATTACGGTCAGCGTGCTGTTGCGCTGAGGACCGCCCCCAGGAGGCGTAGCAGCCGCCGGGGGTGCAGCGGCCGGCGAGGCGCCCGACTGCGGCGGCTCCCCACTCAGCACGCTGCTCATCGGGACCAGCCGCTCGCCGCACTCCAGGCAGTAGCGCTGATCGGGCGCCAGCGGCGCACCGCAGCTCCTGCACTGCGCAGCTGCGCGTGCGTCAGGAGGCGATGAGCTTGCGATCGATTCTGTGGACAGGGTGGCTACCTTAGTGTCTGCGTCGCGGACGACGGACAGGCGACGCCGGACCCCCGGCTGTGCCGCTCTGATTGTTGCGCTTCATATGGTCGGACCACCAGCCTCACGCGGCGTGACGATTTTGTGAAGGCCGTGCGCCCCGCCAACTCTGCGCCGATCGCCGCGACAGGCGGCCGCGCGGCCGGCTAGGCTAGGCGGCGACGCCGCGCCGTTGCAGCGCGACGGCGGCGTCCGGCTTGGCGGAGCGCGGGTTGGCGCGAGCGGCGATGTCCAGACGCCCGGCCGGCTCCCGCTGCGCGGGCGTCATGCGCCCCTGCCCCGCGGGAGCCGATGCGTGCACGAGTTGTGTATCGCCGGCGCGCGCAGCCGCGCACAGGCCTGCAACCAGTGACATGGTGAGCATCCACGCGGCGACGGCAAGCAAGAGGATCATGGGGAGCTCCGGAGTTCGGTGGCCAATTCCTCACCAACTATATCAGATTTATGGTCATCAAGGGTCGCTTCTGCCCGCGTGCGCAGATTCGACGCGAATCGTGCGCAAACTGCGAAATCACAGACCGTGGCGCTCAGCCGTTGGCGTCAAGCGTCTGGACGCGAGCGAGAGCCGAGTACGCGACAATCGGTCCGCGCCAGACCGCATCGAACGGATCTCAGCCGGGTTTACGGATGAGCCCATGAGCGCATGGCGTGATCGCACGGCCGAAAACGAGCGGACGACCCCGCGAGACCAGAGACCAGGAGGGACTCGAACATGAGGAGCTACGGCATCAAGCACGTGACGATCTTGGCGGTGCTGGCTCTGGCAAGCCTCGCCCTGGCGATGCCCGCCGCCTCGCAGGCCGTCGGCTCCCCGACCGAAGCTGCTGCACCGACCGTAAAGACGGGCGGCGCCCGCGTCAGCGGCACCACAGTGGTGCTCGAGGGAACCGTCAACCCACACACGCTGGCCACCACCTACTACTTCAGGTACGGCCCCACCGTCGTCTACGAACACGAAACGACCCACGCCACGCTCAAAGGCGGCCCGAACGAAATCGACCCGGAGAAGGTCAGCGCGACCGCGCCCGGCATCCAGCCGGGCTGGCATTACGTCCTCGTCGCCACGAACGAAAAGGCCAAGAACGCCGAAGGACAGCCTACGAACGTCGAGGGGCACGACCGCGTCTTCACCCTCAAGACCAAGACCAACACGAAGGGCAAAAAGCTCGCGTTCGTGCTCGCGAAGACCTTCCCGCCGACGACGCTGGGGAGCGTGTTCATTCTCGACGGCGCGCTCACGGGCACGGGCGACGCCAACCGCGCGATCCAGCTCGAGTCGACTCCCTATCCGTACAGGGCGGCGTACGCCGACGTCGGCGCGCCGATCCTCACGGGCCCGACCGGCGCCTTCTCCTTTCACGTGGCGGGCCTGACGTCCAGCACCAAGTTCCGCATCGCAACCGTCAGCGCGCCGCGGCTGATCAGTGACGTGGTACCGGCGCTGGTGAGCGTGCGCGTCGTCCTGAAAGCCCGCGCGGCGGGGCCAAAGGGATTCGTGCGCCTGTACGGGACGGTGACGCCTGCGGAGGCGGGCGCACACGTCTACTTCCAGCTCGAAAGGTTGCCCAAGGCCAAGGGCGAAAAGCCTGTGCTGGAAAAGCCCGGCAAGCTGGAAAAGCCCGGCCAGGTTGAAAAGTCCGAAAAGGAAAAGGCGCCGACGTTCCTGACGAAGTTCAACACGGTCGTCAAGCGCGCCACCAAGACCGTCTCACGCTTCAGCGTCGTGGTGAGCATCCTCGACGCGGGCCACTACCGCGCGTTCGTCGAGGTCCCAGCCGGACCGATCGCATCCGGCGCCAGCCCGACGATCCTGCTGAACGCCCCCAAGAAGAAGACGAAGAAGAAAAAGGGCTGAGCGCCCGGAGGCTCGGCGCCGCTCAGCTCGCGGGCGAGATCAGGCCCTTCGAGCTGAGCGCCCGGAGGCTCGGCGCCGCTCAGCTCGCGGGCGGGATCAGGCCCCTCGCCGCGAGCAGCTCCATCACGCGCTCGACCTCCTCCTCGACCGTTTCCTGGAAGCTGCCGAGCACCAGGTCCGGTTCCGCGGGCGCCTCGTACGGCGCGCCGACACCAGTCAGACCGGCGAGCTCACCGGAGCGCGCGCGCGCGTACAGGCCCTTGGGGTCGCGCTGCTCGCACAGCTCCAGCGGCGCGTCGACGAAGATCTCCAGGAACCCCAGGTCATCGGCCGCGTGCAGCGCCGCCGCCGCCTGGCGATCGGCGGCATATGGGCTGACGAGGCTCACCAGCGCGACCGTCCCAGACTCCGCGAGCAGCCGCGCGACATGCGCGGTGCGCCGCACGTTCTCGGTGCGCGCGTGCTCGTCGAATCCGAGGTCGCCGTTGAGGCCGTGACGCAGGTTGTCGCCGTCCAGCAGGAACGCCGGCCGCCCGGCCTGCAGCAGGCGCTCCTCGACAGCGGCGGCGACAGTCGACTTGCCGGCGCCCGGAAGCCCCGTGAACCACAGCGTCGCGCCGCCGTGGCCGAGCGACTGCCAGCGCCGCTCGCGCGTCATGCGCGTCCCCTGCCAGCGCACGTTCGGGCTGCGCTCGGTTTTGTCCGCGCCGGCGACCTCCTCGACCTCCGTGTCGAGGATCACGCCCGCCGCGACCGTGTCGTTGCTGGCCTCGTCGATCACGATCAGGCTGCCGGTGACGCGGTTGCGCCTGTAGGAGTCGAACACGAGCGGCGAGCTCAGCTCCATGTGCACGCGCGCGAGATCGTTGAGCTCCAGCGTGCTCGCGCGCTCGTCGCGGCGCAGCGTCTCGACGTCGATCCGGTAGCGCACGTCGACCTTGCCCACCGTCGCCGTGCGCGTCGTGTGCTTGACGAGGTAGCGCCTGCCCGGGCTGAGGGGCTGCTCGGACATCCAGCACAGCAGGCACTCGAAGCTCCTGGAGACCGTCGGCTGGTTCTGCGTGCGCACGATCGTGCTGCCGCGCCCGACGTCGATGTCGTCGCTCAGCCGCAGCGCCACCGACATCGGCGGGAACGCCTCCGCGACCGGCCCCTCGAAGGTGTCGATACCGGCGACCGTCGTACGCTGCCCGCCCGGCAGCACGACCACCTCATCGCCCTGGCGGATGATCCCGCCGGCGAGCTGTCCGGCGTAGGCGCGGTAGTCGGCGAGCTCGGAGCCGACTTGACGCCCGCCCACCCGGATCACCCACTGCACCGGGAAGCGCACATCGATCAGGTTGCGGTCGGAGGCGATGTGCACGTGCTCGAGGTGGTACAGCAGCGGCGGCCCCTGATACCACGGCATCGCCTCGGAGCGATCGACGACGTTGTCGCCGAGCAGCGCCGAGATCGGGATGAAGGTCACGTCTGGCAGCTCCAGCCGCGCGGCGAACGCGTCGAACTCCTCGACGATCGCGTCGAACGCAGCCTCGTCGAAGTTGACGAGGTCCATCTTGTTGACGCACACCACCACGTGCGGGATCCCCAGCAGCGAGCTGATAAACGCGTGGCGCTTGGACTGCTCGAGCACGCCCTTGCGCGCGTCGACCAGCACGATCGCCAGGTCGGCGGTCGAGGCGCCCGTGACCATGTTGCGCGTGTACTGCTCGTGCCCGGGGGTGTCGGCGATGATGAAGCGCCGCTGCGCGGTGGCGAAGTAGCGGTAGGCGACGTCGATCGTGATGCCCTGCTCGCGCTCGGCGCGCAGCCCGTCGGTCAGCAGCGACAGGTCGAGCACCTGGCCCTTGCGCTGGCTCGCCTGCTCGACGTGCTCGAGCTGATCGGCCAGCACCTGCTTGGAGTCGTACAGCAGCCGCCCGATCAGCGTGCTCTTGCCGTCGTCGACCGAGCCCGCGGTGGCGAAGCGCAGCAGGTCGGTGGGACGCTCGGTCAGGCGCTTGAACACCTCCGCGGAGCTCTCGCCCGCGAGCGCGCCGCCAGCGCGTGCCTTGCCGTTGCCGTTGAGCGCCAAGCTGCGCGAGGAGTCCGGCAGCGCCATCAGAAGTACCCCTGCCGCTTGCGATCCTCCATCGCGGCCTCGGTCACGCGGTCATCCGCGCGCGTCTCGCCGCGCTCGGTGATCTGCGTGGCGGCGATCTCCGCGACGACCTCCGCCAGCGTGCCCGCGTCGGACTCGACCGCGCCGGTGCAGCTCATGTCCCCGACCGTGCGGTAGCGCACCCGCGCCGAGAAGGGCTCCTCGCCGGCCATCAGCTCGACGAACGGACTGACCGCGTAGAGCATGCCGTCACGCGCGAACACCTCGCGCTCGTGGGCGAAGTAGATTGACGGGACCTCCAACTCCTCCTCGGCTATGTACTGCCACACGTCGAGCTCAGTCCAGTTGGAGATCGGAAAGACGCGAGCGTGCTCTCCCTTGCGAATACGGCAATTGTAGAGGCTCCAAACCTCAGGACGCTGTTTGTTCGGCTCCCACTGACCGAACTCGTCACGGAAGGACAGAATGCGCTCCTTGGCGCGGGCGCGCTCCTCGTCGCGGCGCGCTCCGCCGAAGGCCGCGTCGAAGCCGTGCTCGGCGATCGCGTCCAGCAGCGTGACCGTCTGCAGCGCGTTGCGCGAGGCGCGTGGGCCCTGCTGCTCGACCGCTCGGCCACTGCGGATCGAATCCTCGACCGAGACCACGATCAGCCGCTCGCCAAGCTCCGCCGCACGGCGGTCGCGGAACTCGATCGCCTCCGGGAAGTTGTGCTCGGTGTCGACGTGCATCAGCGGGAACGGGAACGGCGCCGGGCGAAACGCCTTCTCGGCCAGGCGCAGCAGCACGATCGAGTCCTTGCCGCCGCTGAACAGCAGCACCGGGCGCTCGAACTCCGCAGCCACCTCGCGCATCACCTGGACCGCCTCGGCCTCGAGCGTGCGCAGATGCGATAGGTGGTAGGTGGCTGGCATCCGTGCTGGTGGTTGGCGATCGGCGATTGGAGGTCGCCCACTGTGCTCGAGGGTAGTCGACACTCGACTGACGATTGTGAACTTTACGGTGCCTCTCCGAGCCTTGTCAAGACTGGCAGCGCCGCGCACGGCGGCGGCGGCCCCTCCACGCAGCCGCCGGCGAGCCTGGAGCGGTGGCCCACCGGGTCTGCCAGCCGGAGCTCGTTGCTCGAGTCCGGTCGCCGCCCGAAACCCCGAGGCGTGGCCGCTGAGCAAGTAGCTCGGGCGCCGGCCCGTCACACTCGTGGGTCATGCGGGAGCCCGCGAGCTTTCTGCGCTCGCTGCATCTGGAGTTGTTGCAAGATCATGTCGAGACGGAGAGGGATCTCGGCAAGGCGACGCGCTCGAAGAGGCCAGACGCCGGCAGCAGAGTCGCCGCTCGAGCGGCCCGGATGAACTCAGGTACTCAGAGGAGCGAGTGGGATATGTCGAGCAGCTGCGACGTTTTCACAGTGTGTTCCCGCGTGAGCGGGTGCTCGTTCCGATCTACGAGGACTTTCGCGCCGACAACGAGGCAACCGTGCGCCGCGTGTTGCGCTTCCTGGAGGTCGAGCGAGCTGCACCCCGACCTGAAGGAATCAAGCGCAGATCCGGATACGCTCGAGGAGCATCTGTCACTGTTTCAGGCGGCGCGTCCGGAGCTCAAGGTCGATGACACTCCCAAATCAGGTGGCGGTCACGTGAAGTCGGCCAGCCAGTCCGAGCCGCCGGCCTTGATCCTTTCGTAGACCTGCTCCGACTGGTGCAGATGGTGGGCTTCCAGGCGTCGTTCCCATCGCCGCCAGCGCATCCCGTTGAGCAGACGCGCCGCGGCGCCCACTACCGGAGCGCGGCGGAAGGGCACGGGGCGTGGGCCCGCGCGATGCGCCGGGCTCAGCTCCCCGCTGCGAAAACCGGCTCCGTGGTGGTAGATGGTCTCGCCATAGATCCCGTAATACAGCGGGTCGAGGTCTTTGCGATTGGATCGCAGCACCTGCACCCACGGCGTGTTCGACAGCTCCAGACTGCGCAGCAGGTTGCCCCCCACGTCGCTGGTGAGCCTGCCCATCCGCCCAGGCCAAGCGTAGCCGCCCGACCAGTCGCCGTGTATGGCCCGCCACGTGCGCACGGTTGTCACGCAGAAGCACGGGTGGGGCTGCGGTTGATCGACGTTCTCGGCACGGCGCACGGCGACCAGCGGCGCCTCGGCCAGGCCGGAGGTTATGAGTGGCATCGGGTCCGCGATCGGAAACGCGTCGCCGTCGAGGAACATCAGCAGATCTTCCTCGGAGGCCTCGTACGAGATCTCCAGCGCGAGGTGGTTGAGCTTCGAGGCGTGCGGCCCCCGCTGCTCCAAGACCCGATCGAAGTAGCGGCCGTAGGAGGGGTCTATCCCCTCCAGCGAGGTCCATGTCTGATAGGGAACCGAGATGTTCTCACTCAGATATCTGCTCTGTATCTCGATCCACCGCGGAGACTTGTAGTGCACGGAGGCGATGTAGAGCATCGGCGGGGCATGATAGCTTCGCGGCGCCCTCGCGTGCGACCTCGTACACTTCGGCTCATGACAGCATCGGCTGAGACATCGGCTGTCGCTCGTTCCTCTCAGAGGAGGGTGCCTGACTTCTTCGTCGTCGGCCATCCCAAGAGCGGCACCACCGCGCTGAATGCGATGCTCAGCGGGCACCCGCAGATCTACATCCCCGATCTCAACGGAGCCCAGTTCTTCGCGCCCGAGCTGCACCCGCCGCCACGTAACTCTGACACCTACCCGGACACACTCGCGGACTACATGGCGCTGTTCGAGGGGGCGGGGCAGGGGCAGCGCGCAGGCGAGGTGTCACCGTCATACCTGTGGTCACGAGCCGCCGCCGCTCGCATCGCGGAGCTGGCGCCGAACGCGCGCATCATCGCCATCTTCCGCGAGCCCGCGAGCTTTCTGCGCTCTCTGCATCTCGAGTTGTTGCAGGATCACATCGAGACGGAGAGGGATCTGGCCAAGGCGATCGCCCTCGACGAGCTCCGGCGCCAAGAGAAAGAGAAGCGCAACTCCACCTCACAGCGAGGGCTGCGCTACGGAGTCGAGCGCGTACGCTACGTCGAGCAGCTGCGCCGCTATCACGCCGTGTTCCCGCCGGAGCAGGTGCTGGTGCTCATCTATGAGGACTTTCGCGCTGACAACGAGGCGACCGTGCGCCGCGTGTTGCGCTTCCTGGAGGTCGACGACAGCGCTCCGATCGAGGTGAAGGACGCGAATCCGACGGTGTTCGTTCGCTCCCCGCGCGTAAATCAGTTGGTGCGCTCGCTCTACATGGGACGCGGGCCGGCCGCGCGCGCCGTGAAGGCCGCAGTGAAGACGCTCACCCCTCAGCAGCTGCGACGCAACGGGCTCGAAGCCTTCCGGCGCCGCGCCCTGTACGGCAAGCCTCCCGCCCCCGACGAGGAGGTCATGCTCGAGCTGCGCCGCCGTTCCAAGGGTGAGGTCGTGGCATTGAGCGAATACCTGAATCGCGACCTCGTTGCGTTCTGGGGCTATGACAGCGTCGCCTGACACAGCAGCGCCCGCGCGCGCACCCAAGGGGAAGGTGCCCGACTTCTTCATCGTCGGCAATCCCAAGAGCGGCACGACCGCCCTATATGAGATGTTGCGAAGCCACCCGCAGATCTACATGCCCGACCTGAAGGAGCCGTGGTTCTTCGCGAGTGACATGCGCCCGCGCTTCCAGCCACCCAGATCCGCGCCGCCGCTGGAGACGCTGGAGGAGTATCTGCGCCTGTTCGAGGGCGCTGCGCCGGAGCAGCGCGTCGGCGAGGCCTCCACGGCCTACCTGTGGTCGACGACCGCTGCCGCGCTGATCGCCGAGCAGCGACCGGACGCGCGCATAATCGCCATCCTGCGGGAGCCCGCCAGCTTCCTGCGCTCGCTGCACCTGCAGCTGCTGCGCACGCACGTCGAGGCGCAGGACGACTTCGCCCGCGCGATCTCACTCGAGGGCGCCAGGCGCGAAGGGAGAAAGATACCGCGCCGCTCCCATCGCCCGCAGCTGCTGCTGTACTCCAACCACGTGCGCTACGTCGAGCAGCTGCGCCGCTATCACGCCGCGTTCGCGCCGGAGCAGGTGCTGGTGCTCATCTACGACGACTTTCGCGCCGACAACGAGGCGACCGTGCGCAAGGTACAGCGCTTCCTCGACGTCGACGAGGCCGCCCTCGTCGATGTGACGGATGCAAATCCCACGACGATTCGCATGCGCTCGCAGCAACTCGACGAACTGCTGAACATGGTGACGGTGGGACGGGGCCCGGTGTCCAAGGCGCTGAAGGCAGGGGTGAAGATGGTGACGCCCAGCGCGCTGCGCAGCAGGGCGGTTCAGGCGACCCAGCGCCACGTCGTCATGGCCAAGCCGCGGCCACCCGACGAGGCGTTGATGCTCGAGCTGCGCCGCCGCTTCAAGGGTGAGGTCGTGGCATTGAGCGAATACCTGAATCGCGACCTGGTGACGCTCTGGGGCTATGACAGCCTCGGCTGAGGCGGGCGTGTCGGACAGCCTCTCCGACAGGCCGCTCGGCACGCGCTGGCGCGAGGCTGCAGCGCGCGCCCAGACCGCCGCGCTGCCGTCCGGCCAGGTGGTCGTCTCCTGCACCGCGCCGCTCGGCACAGGCGGCCTGGGGCGCCACCTGCAGGAGATCGTCGACGCGCTGGCACGCGGCGGCCGCCCGACGGTGTGCATCTGCGACTCCACGCGCCGCTCGCCCACAGGCCCCGCCGGGCAAGCCCCACGGCACGTGCTGGGGATCCCCTATCTGACCGAGGCGCTCTCGCGCCTGCCGCTGCCGCTGGCGCCCGGCCTGCGCACGCGGGCGTTCATGGTCGAGTTCGACGCCTACGCCGCGCAGCGCCTGCCCGCTGCCGAGCATCTGCTCGCCTTCAACAGCCAGGCGCTGACGCAGTTCCGCGCGGCGCGCAACGCGCGCTACAGATCGATCGCGCTCGTCTCGGCCAACTCGCACCTGCGCCGCCTCGCCCGCCAGCATGCCCTCGCCCACAAGCAGTATCCACTCGAGGGATCGTGGGCGGCGCACCTGCTCGAGCGCAACCTGGCCGAGTACGCACAGGCAGATCGCATCTATGTCGCCTCGCGCTACGTCCGCGAGTCGTTCCTGGAGGAGGGGTTCCCCGACGAGCTCCTGACGGAGTTCCCACTGACACCCGACCCGCGCTACGAGCCTGCCGGCGCGCGCGGAGGCTCAGGGCGGTTCGACATCGTCTACGTCGGCAGCCTCGCCGTCCACAAGGGCGTTCCGCTGCTGGTGGACGCGGTCCGACGCCTGCCCCACGCGGACATCAGGCTTGTTCTCGTCGGCGGCTGGGGGACGCGGGGCATGCGACGCTTCATCCAGGGCGCATGTGCCGCGGACCCACGCATCAGCGTCCAACCAGGCGACCCGCTGGCGCACCTGCGCAGCGCAAGGCTGTGCGTGCACCCGGCGTATGAGGACGGGTTTGCCTACGCTCCGGCCGAGGCGCTCGCCACCGGCACGCCCGTCATCGTCAGCGAGGACACGGGCATGAAGGATCTGATCGACTCACCTCGCGCCGGCCTGATCCTTCCGACGGGCGACCTGAACGCGCTCACCGAGGCGATCGAGGCTGCCTACCGGGGCGAGATCTTCGCTCACTCGCTACACGGATGACCTCCGCGAACTCCTCCGCGCGGGCCTGGTAGGAGAGCTGCTCGCGCAGCTGCTGGCGGTCAAACGCACGCGCGCTGCCCGCGAGCTTGGCCTGCACGAGCTCGGTGATCACGTCCTTCATCGCCTGCGCGTCGTTCGGCGCCACCAGCCAGACGCCGGGCTTGTCTGCCAGGTAGTCCCAGTTCTCGCCTGGCGGCACCGCTGCGAGAATCGGCCGGTCTGTCATCAGATACTCATACGTCTTTGCGGAGATCCGCCCGCCGCACGAGCCATCAGGTCGTCCCGGCAGCGTCAGGAACAGCAGATCCGCGCGCGCGAGGATCCCCGCGACCTCCGCGTGCGGGACGGGGTCGAAGAAGCTCACGACGCCCTGCACCCCCGCGCTGGCAAGCGCACGCTCGACCACCGCAGCCGGATACGGGTTGCCGTACAGGGTAAGGCCCACGCGTCCCGCCCAGCCAGGGTGCTCGGCGATCGCGTCGATGATCGCGTTACCGATGATTGCGGGGGATGACGTACGCGGATCGAGCACGATCCGCTCATAGCGGCCGAGGCGGAGCCAGGCGCCGTAGATGCGCTTCAGCATGCCCGCCGGTGCGTGCTGCTCGATCAGGGCCCACCAGCCGGACATCGCCCCCACGTACGCGATCTCGAACTGCTCGCTGCGCGTCGGCTGCGGGCGAAAGTCAGCCGCGTCAGCTCCATATCTGACGAGGTGAAGCTTCTCGCGGACATGCTCGGGCTGGCGCGAGCGCACCGCCTCGAGGTTCACCTGCGACACGTACACCACGGCATCTGCGCATCTGGCGTACATATCCTCGAGCGCCTTGGCGAGCCGGTAATGAAGCCGCGTGGGAAAATAAGGGTGCATGTCCGTGCACGTGGGTGAGTCGTCGAGGTTGAGGATCAGCGGCAACCCGGTGAGCCGGCTGAGGAGGATGCCCGCCAGCCCGGCGGAGTACGGCATCATGAACACGACGATCGCGCTCGGCGCGCGCTCGCGCACGAGGCGCCTCCCGGCGAGGACCGCCGGGAGGACCCAGAAGATGGACTCGTCGGGCCAGACGCCCAGCTCCAGCAACTTGCTCAACCGCAATCGCTGCATCGCGGCGAGCAGCCTGCCGGGTCGCCAGCTGCGCACGACCTCGACCTGGACGGGCAAGTCGCGCCGCTGGCCCTGGGCCTCGGTCACGACCGTGATGTCCCACCGCGCGCTCAGCTTCTCGAGCAGCTTGGTCGCGCGGATCGCTGTGGGCGTGGTGTCCGGGGCGAACGACTGCGAGATGCAGAGAAGTGCGGGCCGCTTACCGGAGTGCAACGGATGTCATGTTACGCGACGATCCGCGTCCGGTCAACTCGTCTGCGCCCAGGCGGCCGGCCGGTGCGACGCCAACAGGGCTAGCCCTCGCGCCCGTCCTCGACGATCTCTCCTGGCCCCCCAACCTTCGTGGCGAGCACCGGCACCCTCCAGGGGGCTGATGCGTTAGCCTTGGGATCTCATGCAAACAGAGAAGGACATACTCGACTTCATCATCATCGGTGCGCAGAAGTCTGGTACTACGTCGCTCTTCCAGTACCTCAGACATCATCCGGAAATCTCTCTGCCTGGCGGCAAGGAGGTGCCGTACTTCAGCCACGATACCGCGTGTACGCGTGGCTGGACGGCCTACATCAGGCACCTCGCGCAGCACGAATACGATGGCACTGCCGATCCAACGCAGAAGTGGGGCACGGTGACACCACACTACATGGCAGGTGGCGCCTACCCGTCGACAAGTGACGTCGCGCTGAAGAACAGCTATGACGAGCGCACGGTGCCTCTACGGATACGCGAATGCCTACCGGACATACGCCTGATTGCGATCCTACGCGATCCTGTCGAGCGCGCGCGCTCGCACCATCGAATGACGGTGAGGCGCGGTCGCGAGCGGCGGTCATTTGACGAAGCGATCGGTGAACTGTTGCGCCCAGACGCGCTCGAACGTTCGCGTCGATGCCTGCGGGAGAGTGAACACACAGGCTACGTCACGTGGGGCGAGTATGGCCGGATCCTGGCCGGTTACTTCGACGTCTTCCGCCGTGAGCAGATCCTGGTGGTCTTTACGGACGAACTCGAGCGTACTCCCGGACAACTCCTGAGCCGCATCCAGGAGTTCATAGGTGTAAGAGCCGACACCAAACCCGATAATCTAGGGACAAGGTATAAGATTGGCGTGGTCGAGCGCCAGTTTTCCTGGATGAGTCCCTCCTCCTGGATCGCTCCCTCCTCTCCGCTGAGCCCTCAGGGAGTGCACCGTGCCCTCAGGCGCAGCTCGGCCGCACGAGCGGTTTGGGACGTGATACCCGAAGCCCGTCGGCGTCGCTTGAGACACCCCTACGATCGCATCGCCGACCGAGTCGTTCTGCGGAGCCGGAGCCGGCGCAGCGGCCCGAATGATGTCAGGGCGAATGCTGAGCCGAGTCTCGCGACGCTGACGCAGCTGCGGGAGCACTATGTGCAGGACACCTGCCAGCTTGCCGCGCTACTCGGGGTGGCTCCGTCGTGGCAGACCTCAGACAGCCCGAGATGACCGGACGCTGAAGACCTTCGCCGGGCGCGGACGCTGCCGGCTGTGCTCGATCCGCCCAGCCCTCCTCAAGCGCCGGCGTGAGCGATGGCACGCTCATAGACAGCGAGCACCGCCGCCACGTGATGCTCGGCGCTGAACGCCCGCTGCACCCTGCGCCGACCCGCCCGACCCATCTCCAGGCCCCGGTCGGGGCTCTCGGCGATGCGGCGGATCGCCTGCGCCCACGCGGCCGGCTGGCGCGGCGCCAGCAGGTAGCCCTCGCGCCCGTCTTCGATGATCTCCGGCGGGCCCCCGACGTTGGTGGCGAGCACCGGCACGCCCAGCGCCATCGCCTCGATCAGCGCTCGCCCGAACGGCTCCTCGGTGGAGGGAAGCAGCAGGATGTCAAGCGCGCGCACGAGCTCGGGAACGTCCTCGCGCTCCCCCAGGAAAGACACCCGGTCCTGCAGGCCCGCCCGGGCGACCCGCGTGCGCAGGCCGGCAACGTAGGCCTCGTTGTCGAAGCGTGTCGAGCGGGCGACGAACTTGGCCGAGCCGATCAGCAGCAGGTGCGCGTCGACGCCTTCACGGCAGAGCAGCGCGAGCGCCTCGACGGCGGTGTCCTGCCCCTTCCAGGGGCTCAGCTGGGCGACCACGCCCAGCAGCAGCTTGCGTTCGCCCGCCCGGCCGAGGCGCGCGCGCGCCTGCGCGCGGTCGATGCGGGCGGGGTTCCAGCGCGCGAGGTCGACAGGGTTGTGGACGACCTCGACGCGCGCCGACGGCGCCGCCGCCAGGAACGAGCGGGCGGTGTAGTGCGAGTTGGCGAGGATCGTCGTCGCGGAGGCGGCGATCAGGCGCATCGTCGCGGTCGTGAGCGGGCCCGGGGGCAGGCAGTCGCGGACGTGAACGACGGTGGCCACGCCGGAGAGCCGCGCCAGGCCGAGCACGATTCCGCTGCGGATCGAGTTCGCGTGCGCGAGCTCGGCGCGGTGCCGGCGCGCGACGCGCCGTACCTGCAGCGCGGCGACGCTCAGCTCGGCCAGCGTGCGCGGCGTGTGCAGCGGATGCAGCCGGAGGCTGCCCGCCGTCCCGGCGATGGTCGTGACGGGGATGCCCAGATCCTCCACCGCCGCCTGCAGGTCGCCCCGTGGGCTGGCCACCAGCGGCTGCACGAAATCGGGCAGGGCGCCGAGCAGGCTCAGCAGCGAGCGCTCGCCGCCGCTGACCACGGCCGTGTGGTTGACGTAGAGGACCCTCATCGCGCGAGCAGCCCGAGCAGCACCGATTGCACCCGCGCGACGATCAGCGGCCACGCGTGCTCTTCGGCGCGCCGCCGCCCGGCGGCGCCGAGCCGGCGCGCCAGCGCAGGATCGAGCAGCAGCGCGGTGATCGCCTCCGCGACCGCCAGCTGGTCGAGCGGGTCGACGAGCAGCCCGGTGACGCCGTCGAGGATCGCGTCGAGCGCGCCGCCGACGTTGCCGGCGACGACGGGCTTGCCGTAGGCGCCGGCCTCCAGGTAGACGATTCCGAAACCCTCGCCCGCGAAGCCGCCAGCGGGCAGGCGGCTGGGCATGGCCAGCAGGTGGGTGCGGCGCAGCCACGCGTTGCGCTCTTCGTCGCTGACCGAGCCCAGGAAGCGGACCGAGTCCTCGACCCCGTAGGAGCGGACAAGCGCTTCGAGCACCGGGCGCAGGCTGCCGTCCCCGATCACCAGCCACTGCACGTCGGGCACCTTCGCGCGCACCAGCGCCAGCGCCCGCACGAGCACGTCGTGGCCCTTGTAGCGCTCCTGGATGCGCGCGACGGTCACGAAGGTGGGGCGATCGACCGGCTCGGGCGTGGCGTCGAGGGGCAGATCGACGCCGTTGGGGATGACGCTGATGCTGGCCGTCGTGGCACCGGTCGCCCGCACGAGGCCGGCCGTGTAGCTGCTCACCGCTATCGCCCGGTCCGCATGGGCCGCCGCGAACGCGGCCAGCCGCGGCCGGGCGCCGATCTCTTCGGCGTGGAAGTACTGCGCCACGGGCACGCCGAGGGCCTGCTTGATCGCCGCTGCGGCCGGGCTGGCCACGAGGTGCATGCTGAGCGTCACATCCGGCCTGAACCGCAGCGCCTCGCGCAGGGCGTGGGCGTTGAGCAGCGCGAGTCGCCCGGCGTGCGGAAGTCGTGGCGCTCGGACCCTGCGAATGACGGTGGTTCGCGAGCGGTCGAACTCCGCGGCGCCCGGCTCCTCGAGCGCCAGCACCAGCGTCCGAAAGCCATCGATGCCGGCAGCCAGACGCTCGCTGACCAGCTGGATGCCTCCCGGCGCCGGCGGATAGTCCGGCGTGAGGATCAGCAGGCGCGGCTTGCCCGTCGATTGCAACGGTCTAGCTGCCATCGAGTCCGCAGAAGCGGTCGGCCCAAAGCCCGAGCGCCAGCAGCGGCCACAGCTGGTCGCTGTGATCGTGCCCGCCGGAGAGATGCTCGCCGACGAGCATGCGCGCGGCCTCGCGCTCGAAGTAGCCCTCGGCGTAGAGCACGCCATGCTCGAGCTGGGCACGCAGCACGGGCGCCAGCGGCCCTCGCAGCCAGTCCGCAGCCGGCACCCTGAAGGCGGTCTTGCGATAGCGCCCCAGGCGCCGCGTATCGAGCACGCCCTCGGGCAGCATTGCCCGCAGGATCGCCTTGCCACCACCGGCGAGGTGCGCCGAGGTGTCCAGCGAGGCGGCAAAGTCGGCGAGCTCCCTGTTCAGGAACACGGTTCTGATCTCCAGCGAGGCCAGCATGCCCGCGCGATCGGTCTTGAACAGAACGTCGTCGGGCAGATAGTCCACCTGGTCGAGGTGCATCAGCCAGCGCACGGTCGCCTTGCCGTCGGATCGTCCCCGAAGGGGGAGCTCACCCGCCCGCGCGCCGAGATCGGAGAGCACCTGCGCGGCACCGACCCCCGCCAGGCGCGGCCCGTACAGCTGCTGGCGAACGCGGCGGCGCTCGGCGGTCACCCAGTCGAGGTTGCGCTCGAGCAGCGGCGCGGGCGCCAGGCGCCGTGCGGCCCGCTGGCCACGCCCGGCACGATCCGCACCGCCTCGCAACAGCGCTCCGAGCGATCTTGCGGCGGCGGGGCCCAGCGCCGCCTCGGCCCGCGTGGAGCGCTCCAGCCAGCGATAGCGCGGATAGCCGCCGAACAGCTCGTCCGCCCCCTCGCCGCCGAGCGCGACCGTCACACGTGGACGCGCGAACTCCGACAGCAGGTTCAGCGGCAGCAGCGCGCGGTCGGCCAGCGGCTGATCGATGCCGGCGAGCAGCGCGGGCGTGCGCTCGGCGACGTCCCGCTCGGTGAGCGTCACCTCGTGGTGCTCGCTGTCCAGGTAGGCCGCCGTGCGGCGCGCCTGGGCCGTCTCGCTGACCGAGCCCACGTCGTAGCCGACCGTGAACGTCTGCAGGCGCTTGGAGGAGGCCTTCGCGGCTGCGATCGCCACGAGCGTCGAGTCCACGCCGCCGCTCAGGAACACGCCAAGCGGCACGTCGGAGATCATGCGCGCGGCGACCGACTCCTCGAACAGCCGCCGGGTCTCCGCGAGGACGGACTGGAACGGCTCCTGCGGCGCGAGGAGCTCGTCGCTTGCCCGCCACCAGGCCCGCTGATGGCAGTGCGATCCGTCGCGCTGCCAGCTGAGCAGATGTCCCGGCGGCAGCTGGCGCACGCCGGGCACGATCGTCCCCGGGCCCGGCACGTAGGCAAACACGAAGAACGCGTCGATCGCGGCGGGGTCGAGCTGGCGCAGGCCCGGCTTGGCGTGCAACAGCGCCGTCAACTCGGATGCGAACATCAGCTCGCCGTCGTGCTCGTGAACGAACAACGGCTTCTCGCCGAAGCGGTCGCGCGCCAGCAGCAGTCGCCCGCGCAGCTCGTCCCACAGGGCGAACGCGAACATCCCGTCGAGCGCCTGCACGAGATCCTCGCCGTACTCCTCGTAGAGGTGCACCAGCACCTCGGTGTCCGAGCCCGTCGCGAAGCGGTGCCCGCGCTGGCGCAGCTCGGCGCGCAGCCGCGGGTGGTTGTAGATCTCGCCGTTGCACACCACCCACACAGAGCGATCCTCGTTGCAGATCGGCTGATGTCCACCCTCTACGTCGATGATCGACAGGCGCCGCATGCCGATGCTGACCCCCGTCGATCCATCCGTGTGGGCACCCTCGTCGTCGGGGCCGCGATGGTGCAGCATTGCGCACATCTCCCTGACCGCGCGCCCCCCGGGGTCATCCGTGCTCCCTGCGATTCCGCACACCGCGCAAACATAGCGATCCGGGGCGCTCCAGCTTTGCGGAGCATCTCCGGGCGTCTTAAAGTTCTGCTCACCAACGGCCGATAGCGTGAGCGGGCGGCACTGTCAAGCCGCTCCTCCCCACCCTACTGGAGGGTCATGAACGCCACGCCGATCACGCCTCGCCGGAGCTTCCTCGCGCTGCCGATCGCACTGCTCGCCGGCGGCCTGCTCGGTCCGGCCTCTGCCTCCGCGCACAGGGGCGGCAGCTGCTCCATCACGATGCAGGCATCCTCGCCGGTCGTCACCGCCGGCGAAACGGACACATTGCTCGGTCAGCTGACGTGCCCGAATGCCGTGAGCGCCGCCAACGAATCGCTCGCCGTCTACCAGCACGAGCGCGGCGGCGGCGAATCGAGCCTCAGCGAAGTCGCGACCGTCACGACCGGGGAAGACGGCTCCTTCCAGCTGACGACCGGACCGCTCACCGGCAAGAGCGTGTTCATCGCTCGCTCGCTGCTCGCCCACGGCGGGCGCACGGTCGTGCGCGTCGCGCCCAAGATCACGATCGAAGGCCCGGCTGCCAGCGGCGCCGACCTGGCCTCACGCGGCGACCGCGCGAGCGGGCGCAGCCGGTTCACGTTCACCGGCACCGTCAGCCCGGCGTTGGCCGGGATGCGGGTCTCGCTGCAGGGCGAGTACCTCACCGCCGGCGAACGCTGGCACACGATCGCGTTCGCTCAGCTCGACGACGAAGGCCACTACTCGATCACCCACGGCTTCCGCACCGCCGGCGAGCTCAGCATCCGCGCGCTCGTGCACCCGCGAGGCGAGATCGCCACGACCACCGAACCGCTGACCTACGACATCACCCAGGCCCAGAATCCGCAGCTCACGATCCAGTCCTCGGCCGACCCGATCGCCTCGGGAGCGTCCGCGACCATCACCGGCGTGGCCGCCGGGAAGGCGTCGCAGACGGTGGCGCTGCTTGCAAGCGCGCACGGGCAGGCCTTCACGCCCGTCGCCAAAGACACGACCGAAGCCGGCGGCGCTTACAGCTTCACGGTGACGCCGGCGCAGAACACCACCTACAAGGTCATCAGCGCCGGCGCACGGTCAACCGAGCTGTTCGAGGGCGTCAGATACGCGCTCAGCGTCGAACCGCCGCCGAGCGCGGCGCAGACCGGCGTGCCGGTCAGCTTCACGGGCACCGTCGTGCCGGCTGAAGCCGGACAGACCGTCTACCTCGAACGCCGCGACGGCTCGGGCCTCGGCTTCCACATCGTGGGCACCACAGCCGTCGAGGGCGCCCACGCCTTCACGATCGCGCACGCCTTCGACCTCGCCGGCAGCGACGTCATGCGCGTCAGCGTCCCGGCCAGCCCGCAGACGCTCGGGAGCACGAGCCCCGAATTTACGATCGCGGTCAGCGGCGCGCCCGCACCCACCGGCGAAGACGAAGAAGCCGCGGGCCTGCTCTCCGGCGAAGGCTCCGCCGGCGCACTCTCAGGCGAAGGCTCCTGACGTGCGGCTCAACCCGGCGCGGCGGCGCCGGGCCTCGCGAGCCAGTTGACCACGGTGGCGTTCTCGGCGAACGCCGCACGTGTCACGGGGCCGTCCCCGGTCACCGTCAGGACCTCGTAGCCGAGCTCGGCTAGCAGATCCCACGGAGCCGCGGGCGGCGCGTCATACAGCGCCGACGCCGCCGCCACGTGCTCGAAGATCAGCAGCGGTTTCGCCCGCGTGAGCAGCGCACGCGCGCCCTCGAGCACGTCGAGCTCCGCGCCCTCGACGTCGATCTTGATGACCGCCGGGCTGAGCTCGCCCAGCTCGACGTCGAGCGTGGAGACCTCCACGGTGATGTACTCGGGATCGCCCCGCTCGTCGCTGACGACAGGGCTTCTGCGCAGACCGCTCCAGCCGTCCATCGCTCGGAAGTAGCAGAACTCCGCCTCCCCGGGACGCGCGCCGACCGCCTTGCGGCGGCAATCCACTGCCGGGAACGCACGCGCCACCTCGACGGCGAGCGCCGGGATCGGCTCGAAGGCGATGTGCCTTCCGCGCGGCGCGACACGCACGGCCTCGCCGAGGACCTGACCCCTGTTGGTGCCGACGTCCACGTAGGTGCTGTCGCTGCGCAGCCCGCTGGCGAGAATCGCCCTGATCGCGATCTCCTCGTGCAGCTCCTCGCGAGCGCTTGCGTACGCGGCGGCGAGCAGCTCGGGGCGCTCCAGCCGTCGTGACAGCCAGCCAACGCCGCGTCTTACCAGTCCCATCCGGAGATCCTCTCAAGCTCGCCGGCGCGCCGTCGCGACGGGACGCAGCCGCGCCAGGATCGGCAGCCACGGCCGCTGCAACAGCGTCGTCAACGGCGACCACGCAGGGGTCTGGACCGGCGAGCGCCGCAGCGCGATCACGTCCGAGCGAAGCAGCCGATTGCCCTGCAGCGGCATGCCGATGCGCAGCGCAGCCAGGTCGGGAATCGCGGCCGATGACCCGACAGCGTCGAGGATCTGCCGCAGCACGCCCTCGGGGTCGGCAACGAGATCCTCATAACGGAGGAAGATCCGGCGATCGCGCGGGTGGCGCGCGAAGACGAGCACCGACAGCAGTTGCGTGAGCCACAAGTTGGCGTTCATGCTGAGCGTGCGCCAGCGCCGCTCGGCGACCTCGTGCGGGCTGAATTCGCGCGTATTGGAGTCCACCACGCTCTGGGGGTCGCGCACGAGGAATATGAGATACAGCTCGATCCCGCTCACCTTGCGCAGCTCGCGCGCGCGCAGCGGGAAGTGAGACGAGTCGACGACGTGTCCGGCGCCAGCCGTCCGCGCGATCGCGCGCAACAGGTCCCCGGCGACACGGCGATAACGCCGGAGCAGCCTCCACCGCGCGAGCCAGCGATCAGGCCGCAGCGCCGCAGATGAGCGCTCGACGTGACGGTTGACCTCGGCCCCGAACAGACCGTCCGCGTCGACCTCCGCAGTCACACGGCTCCAAAACCGGGCCCGCTCAGTGCCGCCCCACCGTGGCTGCCCCGCCCTGGCCAGCCACTCCTCGACCTCGCCAGCGTAGAAGAAATCCTCGCAGTTGCCGAGGGCCACACCGAGAATGCTGCTGCCGCTGTGGCCAGCGCCCATCAAGTAGATGACCTTGGGCCGCTCAGGCATCGCCTTTTCTGCCATCACTGGTAACAGGTTAAGTTGGAGGTGACGATGCTAGGCGGGTGCCGGCGCGGGCTGATCGGGCGCGGCCGCCGCGACCGCGGGGCGCAATTGCGAGAATACGATCTCCCAGGGTCCTTGCAACACGGCGGTCAGGGGCGATCGGCGCTGCTGCGTCTGTTGACGGGGGCCGAGTGCGACCGTCTCGGACTTGATCAGGCGGTTTCCGTGAAAAGGCACTCCCGTACGCAGGCACGTCAGGTCCGGCAGCGTGTCACCCGCACCGCACTGGCGCAGGATCCGACCGAGCACGGCCTCGGGGCTGGCGAGAAAGTCCTCGTGGCGAACGAACAGGCGCCGCTCGGCCGGATGACGGGCGAACACGGCCACCGCCAGCAGATATGTCAGCCACAGATAGACATTCGCCGCCAGCGCGCCGAACCTGCGCTCCGGCACGTCCGAGCGCCCGAGCGAGGCGACGACGCTCTGCGGGTCGCGCACGAGGAACAGCAGGTACAGCTCGATGTCCACGAGCGACTGCAATTCCCTGGCGCGCATCGGATAGTGGGAGGTGTCGACGACGTGGGTCGCGTCCGCGACGCGCGCGATCGCGCGATACAGCTCCTGCGAAACACGGCGGTAGCTCTCCCGCAGGCGGCGGCGGGCGCGCCATTTGCGCAGGTCGAACAGGCTCGAGGAGCGCTCCAGCCAGGTTGTGCGCCCGCCCGCCAGCTCCGGCGCGTAGTCGACCTGCTCGCGCACCTGCGCCCAGAAACGCTCGCGCTCGGCGCCATCGCGCGGCATCCCCGCCCTCGCCAGCCAGCGATCGAGCTCGCCAGCGAAGAACACGCGCTCACAGTTTCCCAATGCCACCCCCAGAATCGTGCTGCCGCTGCGGCCCGCTCCCATCACGTAGAGGACCTTCGGCCGCCCTTCCTGCCCCGTCGCCCCCGCGCCGGGCTCTGAGTGCTCGCTCACGCCGGCAGTGTTCCACATCAACAGCCCTTGCGTAGGAGGCGCGCGTCCTCGGGGGCGCAGTGGCACCGCTATGATCTGCGCTCGATGCGGGAGGATCCAGCTCCGAGGTCGCTCTCGTGCAAGCGTGCGCCGAGGATGTGAGCACATGCAGTTGACAGCGGGGCCCGTGCTGATAGTGACACCGCGATGGGTTAGGGATGGCGGGGTCGCGACGCACGCGATGGCGAGCGCCGCGGCGCTCGCTGAAAGCGGTATCTCCGTACACGTGCTCACAGCGCGAGTCGGCCCCGAGCAGCCGATCGCGGGTGTCACCGTACATTCGAGCGCCGAGCTGCTGAGCGCGCGTGCGCCATCGTCCCTACGCGTGGGCGATGCCCTGGCGGCCTGCCCCACGGTGATACACATGCATCAGCTCGATGACCCCGAGCTTGTCGCGTTCCTGCGCCGCAGCGCGCCCGTGGTGATCAGCATGCACGGTTACTCCGCGTGCACGTCGGGTGTTCACTATTTTCGCCCCGGACACGAATGCACGCGTCCGCATGGTGCGGGCTGCGTGCCCAACCTGCTCGCGCGCGGGTGTGCGCACACACGCGACCCGCGCCCGCTGCCCTCGGCCTACCGGAGCGCGACGCGCGCCGTGCGCGCGCTCACAGACGCCGACCTTGCGATCTCGTATTCCAGCGTCATAGATCGACACCTGGCGGCGAACGGCGTGGCCCCGCGCAGGGTGCTGCCGCTGTTCACCACGATCACACCGAGGGCGGGGTCCGGGCATGAGACGCGCCGGCGCGTGCTGTTCGCGGGGCGCGTGGTGACGCCGAAGGGCATCGGCGTCCTGATCCGCGCGATGCAGGCGGTCGACGCCGAGCTCGTGGTCTGCGGGGACGGTTGGGGGCTGGATGCGATGCGCAGGCTCGCGCACCGGCTCGGCGTGCTCGAGCGGATCCGCTTCACAGGCTGGCTGGCCGCCGAGGCGCTTGCGCAGGAGCTTGCAGACGCGTCGGTGGTCGCGATGCCCTCGCTCTGGCCGGAGCCGTTCGGCCTCATCGGGATCGAGGCGCTCGCCGCGGGACGGCCCGTGATCGCCAGCGCGACCGGGGGCGTCATCGACTGGCTCACGGATCGCGTCAACGGGCTGCTCGTCAGACCCGGTGACGCCCCGGCGCTCGCGAAGGCCCTCGACGAGCTGCTTGGCGACCCCGCACGACAGCAGGCCATGGGGGCCGCCGGAAGGGAGATGGTGGCCGACCGCTTCTCCCCCGAGCGGCATATCGCCGCGCTGCTGGATGCCTACGGGGTGGCCCGTGCGGCGTGGGAGTCCGGACGGCCGACCGGACTGGCCGCGTCGAGGATGTAGTCAAGCAGTCCAGCGACGATCTCGGCACTGAGCGCCACGCCCATGCTCTGCTCGGCGAAGGCTCGGCCGCGTGCGGCGAGCGCCTCGCGGGCGCCCTCCTCGCAAAGCAGCGTCTCGATCGCGGTGGCCAGGGCATCCGGGCGCGGCTGCGTCAGCTCGGCCGCTCGCGCCTGCACCAGCTGCGGCCAGGCGGCGGGGCCGTCGATCGCGACCACGGCGGTGCCGGAGGCGAGCGACCCGGCGAGCGTCGTCTTGCGCGAGGTCGGACCGGGGCGATCGACGAACAGCAGCAGATCGCACCCGGCGAGCATGTCCGAGAGCTCCTGGGCGGACACGGTCCCGGAGAAGCAGAGCGCCTGTGCGATCCCCCGCGATCGTGCCCCCGACCGCCACATCTCGCCCACCTCCGATTGCGCGCCGGGCGCGCCGAGCAGCAGCAGCCTGAGCGAGAGACCGCGCTCGCGCAGCAGCGCGACGGCGTCGAGCACGAGCGACGCCAAGGCCGGCCTGCAGGAGTAGCCGAACAGCCCGACGAGCGGTCCCTCGCGCTCGCCACGCGGCTCGCCGGTGGGCGGGGGCAGCGTCGAGAAGACCGGCGCGACCGCGAGCGGGCGCCGTGGCAGCCACACGCGCGATGCGAGCCAGTCGGCCCGTTCCTGCACCGTCGCGACCGCCGCCGTCGAGGCGCGCATCACCTCGAACAGGGCCGCGCGCTGGCTGAGTGACCATACCGCGCCGTTCAGGCCAAAGCGCCCGCGCTGGCGAAACGCGAACTCGTGCAGGAAGCTGATCAGGGGGATCCGCGATTCGCGTAGCGCCGAGACCATCGGCGCTACGAACACCGGGAGCCCGCGATGCGAGTGGGCGAAGACCGAATAGTGCAACAGCAGCGCGTCGGGCGGGTCGTTGCGCAGATCACCCGCGAGCTTCTGCGCCCATGAGGAGATCTCCGCGCGCGCCCCCGCATACGTCGGCTGACTCCGATCCAGCCAGTGCATCGAACACTGCACGTTCTCGCGCTCCAGGCCGTCGGACAGCATGGTCGCGTGGTCGCGCACACCACAGGTGTCGCTTGTCGACATCCCGACCACCGCCATGCGCGCGGTCCGCTCGCGGCGCCGCGCCCCCTGCTCCCCGTGCACGCCGGGGTTGGCGGACCGTTCAGTCGAGGCGGTCATAACCCCACAGCGCCACGAGGTCCCGGTCCAGATACTCGCTCACGGCCTCCACCTCTCCCTTGAAGCGCGCACGCAGGTCGTGCATCAACTCCTCGTCGGGCGCCGGCGGCGCGGCGAACACCAGCTGGCTCTTCACGGCGTGGAAAGCGGCGCGCCGCGGTGCCGCGGGCGTGACCGCCTTGATCGCCCCCTTGATCGTCCGGGACACCGGCCCGCGACCGACGCCGACCGCGTGCACCAGCTCGTTGAGCAGCTGTGAGCGGGGATGCACGGTCGGGTTCGCCTCGACCGGCTCGATCGGCGCCGACTCGTCCACCTCCAGGAAGCGCAGGACCTCGCGGATCGTCTGCTCGTTGTCGGCGCGGAAGTCGTCGTAGATGAGCACCTTGACCTGCTCGGGTCCGAACACTGCGTGGTATCTGCGCAGCTGCTCGACGTAGCGCACGTGCTCGGAGTAGAGCAGCACCTGCGGCCAGTAGGTGTAGCGCGACTGCGCGCGCCCCTCGCGCCTGCTCGGCTCGAGCGCGATCGCCTTGGCGAAGTCGGTCTCGGTCTCGATGTAGGTCTGCACCCACTGCAGGTGCAGCGAGCGCAGGAAGCTGGCCGGCTCGCGCAGGATCGCGACTATGCGCGCGTCCGGAAGCACCTCCGCGATGCGCTCGGCGGCCGTGTGCGACCACAGGTACAGCGCGGTCGCCTCGCCGACGCGCTGATCTGCTCCCGCGCCGTCGAACCACGCGGCGTATTCGGCGAGCGTCTTGGGGGTCCCCTGCGGCCGCGGCGGCGTCCGTACGTGCAGCTCCTCGGCGAAGAACCACGGCTCCTTGCCGTCGGGCATGTAGATCTGCGGATGGCGCCGGAGCATCTCGTACATCGCCGTCGTGCCGCTCTTGCCGTGACCGACGATGAAGAAGTCGGGCAGGCGCACGCCACTTATGCTCCCGTGCCACCCACGGCCAGCTGCGAGGCCTTGCGGTAGTACGGGTTCTCCCGCTGCAGGTACTCGCGCGTGTCGAAGCCGACCAGCCGGCCGTCGACGATCACCATCACGCGATCGCTCATGTCCAGCGTGGACATGCGGTGGGCGACGATGAACAGGGTCAGACCGCTCTTCAGCTCGACCAGCGACTCGCCGATCAGCGCCTCCGACTGAGGGTCGAGCGCGCTCGTGGGCTCGTCCAGGACGAGCATCGCCGGGCGCGCCGCGAGCGCGCGCGCCAGGCACAGGCGCTGCTGCTGGCCACCGGAGACGGCATCCGCGCGGGGGCCGACGATCGTCTCGTAGCCCGCCTCCCAGCCGACGATGTCGTCGTGGATGCGCGCGAGCCGCGCTGCGCGCTCAACGTCCTCGTCGGGGATGTCGCGGAAGAAGCGGATGTTGTCCGCCACGGAGGCGTGCAGCAGCCGCGGTTCCTGGGGCACGTAGGAGATCTGCCTGCTCCAGTCGCTGCTCGCGTAGCGCTCCACGGGCACGCCGTTGATGAGGTACTGCCCCGCGCCGGGCGGGCGCAGGCGCAGCAGGATCTGCACGAGCGTCGACTTCCCCGCGCCTGACGGTCCGACGATCCCGATCGATTCGCCGGCCTGCACCTCGAAGCTGACCTCCGATAGGACGGGCCGCTCGGCGTTGTAGGCGAACGAGACCTGATCGAACGCGATCACGTCCACGGAGCTCAGCGCCTCGCTGCCCTCGACGGGAGCGCTCTCGAGGTAGCGCCGCGCGGTGTCCTGCGTGCGCTCGATGAATGGCATCGACTGCGCGAGACCCTGATAGGCGCCCTGTACCAGCTGCCCGGCCGTGCCGGCGCGCAGCAGCAGCAGCACGACGCCACCGAGCTGGCCCGCGTGGTGGCCACCAAAGAGATAGAGACCCGCGAGACCGCCCACCACGACCACGTAGATGAGGCTCTGGTACAGATTCGAGATCAGCCTCAAGTTCAGCGCGGCGCGATAGTAGTGGCGCTGGGACTCCCTGATCAGCCCGCTCATGCGCCGCCGCTGCATCTCAAAGACACCGAAGACGTGGGTCTCTTCGGTCAGGCGATTGGCCTCGGCGATCCCACTGGCGTAGTGCACGTTGGCCTGCGAGAGCGCGCGCGAGATGCGGATGCCGCGCGCGCGCATCGGCCGCAGCAGCCCGAACAGCAGCACGGAGATGGTGCCGACCACCACGGCCGCAATGACGTTCAGGGCCACCGCAAACCCGATCAGAACGGCGAACTGAAATGACGCGGTGATGACCTGCAGAGCCTGCGCGGCCGCACCGGCGGCCTGAACCGCCTGGCCCGTGAGCGTCTCCTGCAGTTGGCCCTCGCGATCGCGCGACTGGACGGTCCAAGCGGCTCGCGTGAACGAATCGAACATCCGATGGCGCGTGCTGGCGAGCACCTCCGTTGTGATCCTCGAGGACAGGATCGACATCGGGATCTGCGAGAACATGCGCACGACCGTCAGCACGCCCCCGATGATCAGCAGCGTGCCGGTGCTCGCATGGACGCTGAACAGGGACTCTTTCCCGTGCACGGCGCCGCGGACCCCAGGCACGAGCGAGACCGCGACCAGGGCGATGATCGCGAGCATCGCTGCTTCGACCAGGCTCGCGACGATCGTGAGGACCGTCAGCCCGGCGACCAGACCCATTCGGTCGCCCACCAGCAGGCTCAGCCTGCTGCGCATCGAGGCAGGGGCGGGCTTCTCGGCCTTCTCAGCTGGGCGCGAGCTGCGCACCGGACCTCCCAAGCGACGATCGAGCGAGATCTCGGCCGGGCCCCGCGAGCCAGTACGCGGCGACGCCGACGGCAAACCAGAAGTACGGACCCCAAACCGCGCTGTTGCTGGTCGCTCCCGACGTGTTCTCGAAGAACAGCCCGACGAACGGCGCCAGAGTTCCGGCCAGCATCAGCGCGAGATCTCCGTCGCGCACGAAGCGCATCCCAGTGGTGATGAGGACCAGCATGTAGATGTCCAGGGCGATGTACACGACCAGGCCGGGGGCACCGAGTTCATTGACGATCAGGTTGAATTGCGTCTCCGAGCTGACGGCATGGCCTTCGAGCAGCTGGGCGTTCCTGCCTTCCAGGCCCGCCACCGGGCCGACGCTTCCGAGCCCGAAGCCGAATGGCGCGACCGAGAGGTAGTGGGGGATCAGCGACCACGCCCCTTCCTTGTACGTCGCCGCCTCACCGCTCCCCGCTGAGTTGATGATGTTTTCATAGCGCTTGAACGTGCCGTGGCGCAGCGAGGTGACGACCAGCAGGCCGGTGGGGACCGCGAGCAGCACGATCACCACGAGCGTGCGCAGCACGCGTGTCACGCGCTGCCCGGCGAGGGTCGCGAAGCCGGCGAACGCCGCCACCGACAGCACCGCGCCGATCACCGGCGCGCGGTTCAGGCCGGTGATCAGAGCCACGATCGCGCCGAGGCACAGGAGTATCGGAACCCATCTTCGCCTGCGCGAGGTCGCCAGCAGCGCCAGACCGAACGTCAGGGCGACGACGCCCATGCCGCCGCCGAACCCCTGATCCGAGCCCAGCGCCATCGGACGCACCCTCGTTTCGCCTTCGCTGACATACGTGCGCCCGGTGCCAACCGGTCCCGGGACGAAGACGAGATTGTGGTAGCCCGGCCCCCAGGAGGCCAGCGCGGTTGGTGTGAGCTCGGTCTGGTAGGCGGCGACGACGCCGTTGGCGAGCGCCATCACGCCGACGATGATGAACAGCCGGCGGAAGTTCCTCTTGGAGCGCAGCAGGTAGTAGCCGAAGAAGAAGAACGGCACCCACTCCAGCTGCTGCCTGAAGCCACCGAACACCTTCAGCACGCCTTCGGTGCGCGGGTTGAACACCTCGATCAGCGCGATACCGACGAACGCGAGCACCCAGCCGGAGAGCGGCGGCAGGCGCAGTCGCTCGCGGCGCACGACCATGCGCATCAACGCCCCCGCACAGACCGACAGGATCAGCACGTTGCGGATCGAGGCACCGAATTCATGCCCCCCGAAGAGGAGTTTCGCCGGTCCGTCGAGCAGCCCGAGGTAGAGCACCACCAGGGCGACGGTCATCTCCACGCGGGTGCTGACCATCAGCGCGACGATCGCCAGCATCGCCGCGATCACTCCGAGGACCAGGAATATGCTGACCCCCGGCAGCCCAATCGTGACCGCCAGACCGAGCGTGGCGGAGATCAGGCCCGCGAGCGCGACGCCGCCCAGCTCGCGCAGGCGCCTGCTGGAGACGACTGGATGAACCGCGCCCGGCCCGCTGGTCAGGCGCCATTGCGGGGTGCTCATCGGCCCCGCAGCCGGCGCGGCCACCCTTTACCGCTGGGCGAGGAGAAGCCGTAGCGCTCGAGGTCCCGCGGCGCGACGCAGTTGGCTGCCACTCCCAGGACTGGCGCGCTGTTGGTCTGCCCCAGGACTTGGACCAGCCGTCCCGCGGAGGTTTCGCGCGTGTGCCCGATCCTCGCGACGAGCATGATCCCGTCGACCTCCTGCAGCAGCGGCATCACGTCGCTCACCTCCAGTGGCGACGGGGCATCTAGGAGCACGCAGTCGTACTCCGCGGCCAGGGCGCGCAGCAGCTCGTGCATCGCGGGCTGCGCCAGGGCAGCCGGCGGATTCGGGACCGACCCGCCGCCGGCGAGCAGGAACAGCGAGCCCGCCCGCGATCGCACAGCCGTCGCTACACCGGCGCCGTCGGACTCGCGATCGGCCTGCAGCGCCTGGTCCATCGGCAGCACGCGCAGCATCGCCTCCTCCAACGGCAGCGCGCCTGCGAGCACGTCGGCCAACCCGGGCGCGTCGTGCAGGCCCAGCAGCTTGGCCTGCACGGGCCGCCGGAAATTGGCCTCCACGACGGCCACGCGCTCACCGGCATCGCGTTTGATGAGAGCCAGGTCTGCGACCAGCGTGGACTTGCCGTCGCCGGCGTCGGGGCTCATCACCAGCAGCACGCAGCGCGAGGTCTCCGCGTCCTGCTCGCCACGCGCGTCGTTCACTTGCAGGCTGGCGTGCAGACGCCGCAGCGGCTCCAGCAGCACTCTGGAGGGGCTCGGCAATCCATCCCGGTGGACGATCGGGCGCCGCACCCTGGGGAGCGCCGCGAGGATCTGCGCATGGAATGCTTCCTCGACGCCGGCCAGCGAACGCAGGCGGCGGTCGAAGCGGCTCAGGACGTAGGCGGCGATCGAGGCCAGGACGAGGCCGATCACGAAGCCGAAGATCGCGTCTTTTTTCGGCTCGGGCCCGAGCAGCGTCGCACTGGTGCCCTTCGCGGGTTTGATCTGTTCCGCGCCCGCCAGTTCGAGGCTCGATTCGAGCTCGTTGATTTTGGTGTTGAGAGCTGCAGTCTGGAGGATGCTCGCCGTGCTCGGCCCCTTCGTCCCAGCTTTCCCCGCGTCGGACGCTTCGATCCTGCGCACCTGACGGCGGGCGATCGCGATCGCCCGTTCGACCGTGCGGTGACGCGTGGCGCCCTGGCGCGCGATGTAGGCCTGGGCGACCAGGTTGGCCAGCAGCGCCGCGGCTTTGCCGCTGTGTGCTTCGGTCTCGATCGTTATGAACTGGCCCTTTTCGCTGCTCTTGGCCCGCACAATGGCGCCTCTTGTCAGCGCCGCTTTGTGTTCGTTGCGTAGCCGGTGACGAACCCCTTCGACCACGATCGAGTTGATCACGGACGCCTGGTTGGTGACATTGGAGAGCGAGGTCTTCGACGCTTTTTCACCCGGAGCAACTTCTTCGGAGGCCGCTCCCAGGTAGAGCTCCGTGCTCGCCTCATAGGTCGGCTTCTCACGCTTGTAGTCGAGGTAACTCCCTACCGCGACGACGACAGCGACGGTGAGGATCAGCCACTTGCGCCGCCACAGCGGAGCAAAGATGGAGGCGGCATCGGTGGTTTCATTCATCGGTTGAGGAGTCCGTCCGTGGTGTGCTGCCTACGTTCCATCCGCGGCGTACTGGCCCGGAATCATAGGGGCTCGGCTAATCGCTCGCTAAAGCTTAGCGCGCATCAGCGCGCCCAAGTGCAGGCGAAATCAACGCTGCAAGACCCCGCCCGGACGCTGCGGCGCTCGCGTAGTATGCGCGGGTGCAGCGCGCCAAAAGACAGCGGATCCTGTGCTTCGCGACACAGGGACAGGGGCACATCGAGGACGAGCGGATCCAGGGGCTGCTGGAGCCGCTGCAGCCCACCGTCTACCCCTTCGACCGGGCCAACAAGCTGCGCGCGGCGATCGGGCTGCTGAGGACCGCCTATGTGCAGCGCCCCGAGCTGATCGTGATGGAGGGGACCGGCACCGCGGGTGGGCTTGCGCTGGTGGCCATCGACGCGCTGCTCGGCATCCCGTTCGTCGTCTCCAGCGGCGACGCCGTGGGTCCCTTTCTGCACCTGCACTCCCGCCTGATCGGCGTGCTGGGCGGCCTGTATGAGCGCCTGCTCTGCCGGCGCTGCGCGGGCTTCGTCGGCTGGACCCCTTACCTGGTGGGTCGGGCGCTCACCTTCGGCGCGCGGCGCGGGATGACGGCACCCGGGTGGACCCGCGGCAACCCGTCAGCGGGCGCGCGTGAGCGAATCCGTGCCAGCCTCGGGATCTCCGAGGATGCGCTGGTGCTGGGGATCGTCGGCTCGTTGCACTGGAACGATCGAGTCGGCTATGTCTACGGCGCCGAGCTCGTGCGCGCCGCTCGCCGCATACGGCGGCGTGATGTTGTCGTCTGCGTCGTCGGCGACGGCTCCGGTCGTGAGCGCCTGCAGGAGCTCGCCGGCGAGGATCTGGGCGAGCGCGTGTTCCTCCCGGGTCGCGTGGCGCCGGAGGAGGTGCCGGACTATCTCGCCGCATTCGACCTCGGCAGCCTCTCCCAGAGCGTCGACGGCGTGGGATCGTTTCGCTACACCACGAAACTGAGCGAGTATCTCGCGGTCGGGCTGCCGATCGTCACAGCTCAGACGCCGCTCGCGTATGACCTCGACGAGGGCTTCATGTGGAGGCTCCCCGGGGCGGCGCCGTGGAGCAGCGAGTACGTCGACGCGCTGAGCGAGCTGCTGGAGGGACTGAGCGCGCAGGAGGTCGCACGGCGGCGCGATGCGATCTCGCGCCTGCATGCGGACACGTTCGACAAGCTTGCTCAGCAGCGCCGGATGAGTGAGTTCATCACCGACATCCTCGCCGACGCTCAGCGCGACTGATCGGCGTGCGCGCCACCCTGCGCCCGCGACTCGAGCACGAACTCCGAGAACAGGCGCTCGTGCCTGGTGACCATCTTCTCCCAGCTGTACTCGAGCGCCGAACGCCGCGCCGCCGCGCCGAGGCTCGCCCGCAGTTGCGGATCCACCGCGAGCCGGTTCAGGCGATCGGCGATCACGCCCGGCTCACGGCTGATCAGAAAGCCGTTCGTGCCCTCCGCTACGAGCTCGCGCACACCGTTGACCGGCGTTGCAAGAATCGGCAGACCACTGGCGGCGGCCTCCAGCGCGACCAGCGGAAAGGCCTCGTAGCTGGAGGGAAAGACGAACGCGTCGGCGAGCTGATACAGCGGCGCCACGTCGCGCGAGACGCCGAACCAGTGAACCGCTCCTGCGACACCCGCCTGCTCGGCCAGGCGCTGGTAGCGCTCGCGGTCGCCGTTGCCGACGACCAGCAGGTCCCAGTCCCGCGCCTGCGCGAGCGCCTGGATGACGGGCTCCAGGCCCTTGCGGTCCCACTCGCTGCCGACGAAGATCGCCACCAGACGATCGCCGTCGATGTTCATCTGCGCGCGCAGCGCAGCTGCCTCCTCGCTGCGCGAGTCCGGCGCGAAGGCATCGATGTCAACGCCGTTCTGCACTGTGACGACGCGATCTGCCTGCCTGGGGAAATACTCGCGGATCTCCTCGGCGACGCCCTCGGAAGCGCACACGAATCGCCATGGGCGGTTCAACGGGAAGCACACTCGCTCGGCGATCCGGCCGAGCAGCCCGGCGACTCTCGCGTTCAGCCGAAACAGCCAGTTCGAGCGGCTGGGAGTGGCAGGGCCGACTTGCTGACAGTATTGAATTTCAGTGAAATCGACGCGGTTGAGGATAATCGCGCCGGTGCTCTGCACAACACCCCGGCGCCAGCGGCGCACCGCGATCGTGCCCGCAACCATGAACCACGGATAGCTCAGCACGAACGGGCGACTCGGACCGCGTACACGCCGGAAGCTGACTCCCGCGCTCGCGGGCAGCTCGCACGCGTATGCGATCACCGTCACCCCATGCCCGCGCCGCCTGAGACCCAGCGCGAGCTCGGTGATGATGCGCTCCATACCGCCGACGGAGCCGACGTGGTGCGCGACGATCGTCACCTCGTAGGAGCCGCTCGCGGGCGCGCCGTCAGGCATGGACGAGGCGCTCGAGCTCGTTATAGAAGCGCCTGCACATGGCGACGTCGGTGTAGTCGCGCAGGAAGCGCTCGCGTCCCGCCTCGCCGATCCTCCGGCGCAGATCCGGCGAGGACAGCAACGGCTCGATCGCGTCCGCGAGCGCGTCCGGCTCGCCCGAGCGCGCGAGCACGCCGGTTCGCCCGTCCTCGATGAATTCAGCGGGCGCGCCCGAGTCCACGGCCACGACCGGGATGCCCCGGGCCATCGCCTCGAGCAGAACGATGCCGAACGGCTCGCCGTCGGAGGCGTTGACGAGGACGTCCAGCTGATCGATGTACGGCCCTGCGTCGGGCACCTGGCCGGTCATCGTGACGGCATCGTCGAGGCCCAGGCGAGCGACCTGCGCCGGCAGCGAGCTCGCATACTCGGGCGAGAGCTCGTGCGCGTCGCCGCCGACGATGACCGTGTGGATCTCATGTCCGCGGGCGCGCAGCAGCGCCTGCGCCTGCAGCAGCCGATCCTGCCCCTTCCACGGCTGCAGGCGGCCGACGAGACCGACGGCGGGAACCTCGCGCGGCAGCTGCAGCGGCGACCCGTTTGCGTGTCCGTCGGGCACGCGCGTGCCGGGAGCGACGACAAACGTGGGCCGTGCGGGCCGCAGCTGTGCCTGCGCTCGAGCGGACGCGCCCGATGAGCAGCCGACTGCGATCACGGGCAGCTTCGTCGCGCAGCGGTCGACCCACTCCGTGCGCGGCATGCCGTGCTGCCACCAGACGAGCCGATCGCCCATGCCGACGAGCGCCGCGGCCGGCGCGCCGTAGAGGTGCATCTTCGGCAGCCAGTTGAGAATCAGGTCCGGCTGACGAGCGCGCATCACCCCCGCGAGCCGCACGATCGTGGCGAGCATCCTGTGCGCCTGGCGCACACGCCCGGCCTCGATCACCTGCACGCGAAAGCCTTCGCGCGCGAGCTCGCCCGCCCACGGACCGCCCTCCAGGAACACGGGCTCGAGCTCATGCCCGGCGGCGGCGGCTCCGCGGAGCGCCGTTTGCAGCATGTCTTCGGACCCACCCAGGCGACGCGCCCACGGAACCGTTACGAGAATGCGCATCGACTGTGACGGCTGCAACTCATGCTCGGCTTGCCCGCCTCTCGCTCACCGCCCGAGCATAGCCTACCCTGCCCAACATGAATGCCACCGTTTCTCAGCCTCCAGATCAACCGCGGGTGATCCTCGCGCACGACTATCTGCTGGTCATGCGTGGCGCCGAGCGCACGTTTGCGGCGATGGCAGATCTCTATCCGAACGCTCCGATCTTCACTCTTCTCTACGACGAGAACGGCACGCAGGGCCGCTTTGCAAAGCACGCGATCACGACGTCTGCGCTACAGCGCCTGGGGATACGCCAGGGCAACTTCAGACGGCTGCTGCCGCTCTACCCGCGCGCCGTGCAACGCCTGGAGCTGCCGCCCGGCGAGCTCGTGCTGAGCAGCAGCAGCGCGTTTGCCCACGGCGTGCGCGCTCCCAGCGGCGCTGCGCACGTGTGTTACTGTCACGCGCCGTTTCGATATGCGTGGTACGAGCAGGAGCGAGCGCTCGGCGAGATCGCGCGCCCGCTGCGCCCGCTGTTGTCTCGACAGCTGCGCTCGATGCGTAAGTGGGACGTGGCCGCGAGCGCCGGGGTGGACTCGTATATCGCCAACTCACAGCTGACGCGGGACCGGATCAAGCGCTTCTACGGTCGCGAGTCGACGATCATTCACCCGCCGGTGGAAACCGATCGCTTCGTGCGCGGCGAGCCGGGCGAGGCGCTGCTGGTGGTCTCCGAGCTGGTGAAACACAAGCGGGTGCATGTGGCGCTGGAGGCAGCTCGACAGGCGGGTGTGCCGATCCAGGTCGTCGGCGCGGGCCCCGACTACGCGGCCCTGCGCGAGGCCTATCCCGAGGCGAGCTTCCTCGGCCGCGCAAGCGACGAGGATCTCGTCGCGCTGTATGCGAGCGCTCGTGCGGTGATCGTGCCGGGGATCGAGGAGTTCGGCATCACCGCCGTGGAGGCGCAGGCCGCGGGCCGGCCGGTGATCGCCGCCGCCGCCGGAGGGGCGCTCGAGACCGTGCTCGACGGCCAGACCGGGCGGCTGGCGCAGCTCGACGACGCCGGCTCATTCGCGCGCGCGATCACCGAGTTGGACAGCCTCGACTTCGAGCCCGAGCGCGCGATCCGACACGCGCTGGGCTTCTCGGTGGCTGAATTCCAGCGCCGGCTGTCCGAGCACGTCGATCGGGTGCTCGCGGGCACAGCCGAGCGCAGCGACGCTACGCGTTGATACCGTCCCGCCTCGTGTCAACCGCCAAACCACTACGGATCGCGTGGCTCGGCGGTGCTCCGCTGGAGTCCGGCGGCGCCCCCGGTGTCGTCACGGAGCTGCTGGATGGCCTCGCCCGCCGCGGCCACCAGATCGACTGCTTCTTTCCCGGCGCCGGGCGCGGGAACCCCGAGCGGCTGGCCGCCCACGAGAACCTGACGTTCATCTGGGGGAGCGCTGACTGGCGTTGGAACCGCTGGTACAGCCGCACCAAGATCGGTGCGTTCGCGTCGGGCCTGCTCACACGCGCGGTCGCCTCGCTGCGACTGCGCCGTGAGATCGTCCGCAGGCACGCCCGCGAGCCGTATGACCTGATCTACCAGAACCAGACGATCGAGTCGCTCGGAGTGCCGGCGAGCGTCGCTCGCTCGGTGCCGCTGGTCGTGCGCCCCGACAGCCATCAGGCCGGCGAGCTCAGATGGCTGATCGCCGAGCGCAGGCTGGCATTCAGGTGTCAACCCCGGTCGACGTTCTACGTCGTGGCCGCGATCATGGCCTTCCGCGCGCTCGTGCAGGCTGTGCGGATCCGCAGGGTGAGCCTGCTGATCTGCATCTCGAGCGTGTTCCGCGACCACATCGTGCACGACTACCGGTTTCCGCTCGAGAAGACGGTGGTGATCACCAACCCCGAGCGCATGGACCGTTTCGTCCCCTCGCAGCGGCCGCTCGCCGACCCGCCGCTGGTGCTCGTGCCGACGCGCCTGTCGATGCGCAAGGGACTCGAGGATGTGATCGAGGTTGCCAGGACGCTGCTCGATCGAAACGTCGATGTGCGGATCCGCGTGATCGGCGGCCCGAGCATCTGGTCGGACTACACCAAGCTGCTCGAGGACCTGCCGGCCGAGAACGCGGAATACGGTGGACGCGTCCCTCCCAAGGGAATGCCGGCGGAGCTCGAACGCAGCGACATCGTGCTGCTGGCGAGCAAGTACGACCCCTGTCCGATGTCGGTGCTGGAGGCCCTGACCGCGGGCATCCCGGTCGTGGCAACGAGCGAGGTCGGCTCGATCGAGGGCGTGGACCGCTCGGTCGCAGCGGAGGTGGCGCCGGGAGACGTAGCGGGCCTGGTCAGCGCGATCACAGCGATGCTCGAGCGGCTCCGAGCAAGCCCCACCGAGGTGCGAGCGCTGGCGCGCGCGGAGGCCGAGCGGCGGTTTGCGACGGACGTCGTGTGCGAGCAGATCTCTGACACGCTCGAACAGCTCGTCGCCGCCGGCCACAGCGAATAGCCAAATATGCCTGAGCCCACCCCCGGGTCCCTACGAAGAGGCGCGTGCGATTCGCAGCCAGTATTGACGGTGAAAGACGGGATAGGGCATGAGCTGTACGGTCAGGTCGCGCTTGGCCGCCTCGCCCGACACCCATCGGAGACTGTGCTTGACGATCCCTGGGCTGTCTGACTTGTGGCTGCGCCCGACCCATGCTTGCCCTTCATATTCCTCGCTTAGGCCAAAGGAGGGCAGGGCCGCGAGCAGCGGGGACATGGTGTCCAGCGGGAGCATCGCAAAGAGGGGCTCTGCGCGTGGCCAACGCGCGGCGAGCTTGCGCCATCGGGTCGCCGCACGATAGGAGGCGAGGAACACTCCGTGCGGCGAGGCCGTGGCTGCGAAGGAGTCAAGCATCGCGGAGATCTGGGGTTTGGATGCGTGGGTCCAGATCGAGCGCGCAACCACGAAGTCGAAGGTCTCACCGAACACCGAGAAGTCGAAGTCCTCGTTGAAGTCGAAGTGGGCGTCTGCGCGACCGACCACGTCCGGCTCGACGAGCTCCTCCAGCGCGAGTCGCAGCATTTCCTGGTTGGGCTCGATCCCGAAATAGCAACCGGGGTTCAGGAAGCGCATCAGCCAGTAACCGAGCCGCAGCGCGCCACAGCCGACATCCAGCACGCGGGATGAAGGACTCAGCCCCTCTCGTAGAAGCACATCGAATCCGGCACGGCCCATGCTTTCGAAGTCATTCGCGGGACCTCCGATAAAGCGCGTCTCAGCGAGCCGCTCCGCGCGTTCCTGAACGGAATCATCTGACACGCCGTGGCACTCTAGCGGCTGGGAGCAGGTGCCGTCGCAAGGCCATCCGGGTCGGTGTTGTCCCGCATTTCGGGCACGGGCTCGTCGAATCGCTCCTCATCCGCGGGCGAGGTCTACTGAGATGGCCCAGCAATCACTGGACGTTTGTTCTCCGCGAGACTGCAGGCACTAAAGGGTTGGGCGCTGCGACCCGATAACCAGTTCAGATCCATGCTCGGCTCGTGCCGGGCAGATTCTCCCTCGAGTCCTCCGTGAATCACATGCTCCTGCTGCTCATTCCCGTCATCTGGCTAGCGATAGCGGCGTTCGCCGTGCTCCTGTGCCGCGGCGCAGCCGACGCTGACGCCGTGCTGTTCGCCGGCGCCGAGTGCGTCCCGCAGCGGAGCTTTCCGGCCGCGCCGGCCGGCTCGCAGGTTCGCACACGCGCGGGCTGGCGTCGTGCCGATGCACACACAGGAACGCGTCCCGCGTCTAGAGCCTCCGCCGGGCATGCCCGCGGGACTCGCGTGGGTCATTGAGATGAAGGATTCACGAACTGGCTGAGTTAGCCGCGGCGCCGACGTCCCCCATAGGGACTGCCGACAAGGTGGCGCGGGAACCGCACCTCGAACGCCGCTCTCACGCGGGGCTGGTAGGTTTCGATCGGTGAGACCGACGGATGCGAGGCGGTTGGGGCAGGCCGCTCAGGAGGCGCTTAGCCGGCATGCCATTGCGCAGGTCGGTGAGGCAGGAGACTGACCGATGCTCTACATCGCCACTGTGCATTACGGCTCGCCGGACTGGATCGAGATCCAGACCAGGTATCTCCGTGAACACATTTCGGTGCCCTACCAAACCTGGTCCTCGCTGCAGCTGATCGATCCCTCGTACGCTGTGCATTTCGATCGGATCGTCGTTCAGGGTGGCCGGCACTCCGACAAGCTGAACCATCTGGCCATGGAGATTTCACAGGAGGCGTCTGACGGCGATCTGCTGATGTTCCTCGACGGTGACGCGTTTCCGATAGCCGACCCGATGCCTATGATCCTCGACGGACTGGCCACGGCGCCGCTGATAGCTGTGCGGCGGGCGGAGAATCTCGATGAGAAGCAGCCACATCCCTGCTTCTGCGTGACGACCGTGGGAGCGTGGCGGGAACTGTGCGGCGACTGGTCGGCCGGTTACATGTGGGTCGATAGCAGGGGCAGACTCCTGACCGATGTCGGAGGCAACCTTCTTCGTAAGCTCGAACTGACGAAAACACCCTGGGTTGAGGTGCTGCGATCCAATCGCAAGAACTTGGACCCCATTCATTTTGCCGTCTATGGCGACGCTGTCTATCATCACGGCGCAGGCTTTCGTGCAGCCGCACTCACACACGCCCATTTCTCCTACGGGCCCAAACGTCTGCCGGTGCCCCCCGTGCCCATGTTGGGTCAGGTGGTTCGCCGTGTCAATTGGGAGCGCCAGCGCGCTTGGAAACGCAGAACCACCAAGAGCAAGGCACGCCAGTCGCAGCTCGTCTACAGCGAGATCCAGCGTGGCGGCTCAGAGTGGCTGGCGGACTTCATCTAAGCCCGATTCCGCCGCGTCGCTGCGCGACGGGCAGGGTTCAAGCTTTAGAGTCCGCGGCGTTGGATGACGTGGGGGATGGTGCGTAGCAGGATCTTGATGTCGGTCCACAGCGACCAGTTGGCGATGTAAAGATAGTCGATCGCGACCATCTCCCGTAGCGGCACCCTGGCCGGGCCGAGGATCTGCCACGGGCCCGTCATCCCCGGCGTCAGCTCCAGCCGGCGGCGATGCCACCCCTCGATCCGCTGATCCTCATCGATCACCAGCGGCCGCGGGCCGACAAGGCTCATCTCGCCCCGCACGATGTTCCACAACTGCGGCAGCTCGTCCAACGCACTCGCGCGCAACAACCGCCCGACCCTGGTCACCCGCGGATCATCAGCGATCTTGAACAACCCCTCCTTCGCCTCATTGCGATGACGCAACCCGTCCTTCAACGCCTCCGCGTCCGGCACCATCGTCCGGAACTTCAACATCTCAAACCGCTTGCCATGCCGGCCCACACGCTGCTGGCGAAAGAACACCGAGCCACGACCATCAAGCTTGACCGCAACAGCGATCACCGCCAACAACGGCGAGACCGCCAGCAACCCCAGCCCCGCGCCAAACACATCAAACGCACGCTTGAACGCCGCCGAAGAACGCGTCAGATCAAACCGCCTGACCCCCATCACCGTGACCCCATGCAGATCATCGAACACCACCGAGGAACCCACCACCTCGAGCAACCGCGGCAACACACTGACCCGCACCCCGACCGCCTTCAAAGTCCGCACCAGATTCAACATCTCCCCACCATCAACACTCCGCGGCGCGATGATCGCCCGATGCACATCAAGCGTCTGCGCCAAATCCCGGATCTCCGCCAAACGCGCCTCAGAAAAACTATCCGTCGACCACGAAGCGACCTTATCCAGATCCAGATGCGCGACAACCTCCGCCTTCACACCCCCATGCCCCGTCAACTTCGAGCGAATCGTCTCCGCCGAGACCTCATCACCGATGAACAAACACCGCTCCGTCGGCGCGAGCCACAACGCCAC
>Ga0181530_10000155_pt1 | contig 83040 bp, 68 predicted proteins | sample PEATcosm2014_Bin_42_FD_119769 | JGI IMG/M metagenome (GOLD analysis project Ga0181530, IMG submission 119769) | Peatland microbial communities from MTU Mesocosm Facility, Houghton, MI, USA - PEATcosm2014_Bin10_60_metaG | ecosystem: Environmental > Terrestrial > Soil > Wetlands > Peat | place...
GGCCAGGATGGAATCGCGGCACAGGAAGTTCACCTTGATCTGCATCGGGTAGCCCAGCCAGCCGAAAATGTCGATGTTGTCCCAGCCTTCCTTGGCGTCGCCGCGGGGCGGGTAATACTCGATGCGCACCTTGTGATACACGTCCGCGTACAGGTCCGGGTACAGTTGCTTCTGCAAAATGTATTCGAGCGCCGAGGACTTGCTCACTTCCTTGGACCGGAACGACCCCGGGTCGTCCAGCACCTCGCCGTCGCGGTTGCCCAGAATGTTGGTCGAGAACCAGCCGCTGACCCCCAGCAGCCGCGATTTCAGACCCGGCGCGATCAGCGTCTTCATGAAGGTCTGCCCGCTCTTGTAATCCTTGCCCGCCAGCGGCAGGATGCGCTCGCGCGCCAGTTCGAGCAGCGCCGGCATGTCGGTGGTCATGTGGGGCGCCCCGTTGGCGTAGGGAACGCCCGATTTCAGCGCCGCGTAGGCATAGATCTGGCTGGGCGAAATCTCCGGATCGTTCTCTCGCAAACCGCGCTCGAAACGCGCCAGGCTGGAGTGGACCTCCGCCGCTTCGTGGAAGACTTCCGTCGACCCGCACCAGATCATCGTCATGCGCGAGACTTTGGTCCGCTGCTGGAACTGGCGGATGTCTTCCATCACCGCCTCGGCGTAATCCATCTTGCTGCCGCCCGCCTTGACGTTGGGGCCGTTCAGGCGCTTGACGAATTTCTGGTCGAACACCGCCTCCATCGGTTCAATCGCCTCCAGCGGCTGTTTCAGCGATTCCAGCAGCGGCATTTCCAGCACGCCGGCCTTGACCGCGGCTTCGTAGGCGTTATCTTCGAAAATATCCCAGGTGGCGATTTCCAAATCTTCGACTTTGGCCAGTGGCACAAAATCCCGGATAGCGGGGCTGCGCCCCTCGGTCCGCTTTCCCAGCCGGACGGTGCCGAGTTGCGTGAGGGACCCGATTGGCTTCCCCGTGCCCCGCTTGATGGCTTCCAGACCGGCGATAAACGTCGTCGTCACAGCGCCCATGCCGGGAATCAGCACACCGAGTTTACCCTCGGCGGGCGCTATACGGACGTCTTGATTAGGCAAGTGTGAGTCTCCTTGAAAAGCTGAAATGCTATAATACCAACTCCATGCGCGAACGTGCGACGGCCACTTTGGCGACCATTGTCGTCGATGACGAGCAACTGGCCCGCGATGAGCTTGCTTTCCTCCTCAGAGATTTTCCGGAGATCGAGGTTATCGGCACTGGTTCCAATGGGTTAGAAGCGTTGAACCTGATCGAGAAGCTGGAGCCGGAAGTGGTCTTCATGGACGTTCACATGCCCGGATTGGACGGGCTCGGCGTGATTCACCAGTTACGGGAAAAAGGCATCGAGCCGCCGCATTTCATTTTTGTTACAGCCTACGACCAGTATGCCGTGGAGGCATTCCGGCTGGAGGCCATGGACTACCTGCTGAAGCCGCTCGACCGCGGGCGCCTGGCCGAGACCATCGACCGCGCGCGGCGGGTCATTCTCGAGAAGAAATCGGGCGATCCCGTCCCCGCCCGCGCCGCCGCTCCGTCCCCCACGCCTCGCACCAAGCTGATGGTCAAGGCCGCCAACCGGAATTTCATCGTGGATGCCAATGACGTGATCTACGCCACTATCGACAGCGGCCTGATCACGCTCGTCACCACCTCCTTCGAGGGCCAATCCACCTATCGCACCATCGAGGACCTGCACGACAGCCTGGATCGCGAGCTTTTCTGGCGCGTCCACCGCTCCTACCTGGTGAACATCAATCGCATCAAAGAAGTGGTGCCGTGGTTCAAGTCGAGCTACCAGCTCCGCATGGATGACAAGAAGCACACCGAAATCCCGGTAAGCCGTGTGCAGACCCGGCGCCTGCGGGAGCTGTTCAAGCTGTAAACAGACAGTGCCACGCCTTCTCAAATACGGCCTCATCGCAAGCGGCAGCGGGGTCGCGCTGTTCTTTGTGGCGGTTTTTGTGGGGGTTGGGTCGTGTGCGGGCACAACGCTCGGAACCCTCACTTTGCTCGTCGCTTTGTGTCTACTGCCGGCGGGGATCCTGCTCTCGATCACTGCCGGCGTGGCCGCTGTCCTCAAGCGCAGACACAAACCAATCGCCTGAAGGTAGGACGGACGAGCGGTTTATGTCGTCCGTCGGGTTTTCGTGCTCCGGCGGCAAATGACGGACCACGAAAGGCGATGGTCCGTCCTACCGCGCCTTTACGAAACCTTGATGGTTCTTCTATGCCTTATTTAGCCACTTCCGTCTACCATCGCTGTGGAGCCATTTATGACCCCAGTCAGCGCCGGAGAAGAAATCGATTGCTACAGGATTGAAAGCATGGTCGCCCGTGGCGGCATGGCAACCATCTTCCGCGCTATCGATATGCGCGACGGCCGCACGGTTGCCCTCAAGGTGCCGCATCCGGAGGCCGAGTGCGACCCGGTTTTCTTCGACCGATTCCAACGGGAGATCGCGATTGGCCGGAAACTCGATCACCCCGGCACTGTCAAAACTCTCAATAGTGGCGACGGCAGCCGGCTGTACATGGTCATGGAGTGGGCCGAGGGGCGATTGCTCCGCCAGGCGATGGCCGATGAGGGTCGCTTCTCCATCGAGCGCAGCCTGCGGATCGCGCTCGCCATCTGCGAAGCGCTGGACCACATTCACTCGAACGGCGTGGTGCATCGCGATCTCAAGCCGGAGAACATTTTGCTCAACCCGAATGACGGGATCAAGATCGTCGACTTCGGCATTGCCTATAACGCCGCCGCGCGCCGGCTCACCTTTGGCAAGCTCTCCGAACTGATGGGCAGCCCCGACTATATCTCCCCCGAGCAGGTGAAGGGCAAGCGCGGCGATGCCCGCAGCGATGTCTATGCGCTGGGCGTGATCCTCTATGAAATGGTCACCGGCCGGGCGCCGTTTACCGGGGACAACCCGTTTCAGGTGATCAACGACCGCGTGGTCAACCATCCGATGCCGCCGCGCGAAGTCAATCCCGGGATTCCGCCTCAGCTTCAGGAGATCATCTACCGCGCGCTGGAACGCGAGCCCGCCAAGCGGTACGCCAATGCCCGCGAGTTCGCCCGCGATCTGGCGCATCCGGAGCAGGTTACGGTGCGCGACAGGCCGGAGCTCCGCGACTGGCGAACCCGCCGGTCGCCGAGGACGCGCAGCGTGCTCTCCTATGCGGTGCTGGCCCTGGTTCCGGTGCTCATCTTCGGCTTGCTCCTCATCGCCGCGCACCGCGGCTAAGGCTGTGTCACCAGCCGCGAGTCCGCCTGGAACTTGTGGAAGTTGCTGAAAGCGATTTCGATTTCCGCGCGCGTTCCGGCAACCAGCATCACCCGCGCTGACAGGCTCACCGCGATCCGCTTCGGCAACCAGACTTCATCGTTGACGCGCGTCTGCTCGAACGTCAGGCGGCTGCCTCTGGCGAGCCTCACCAGAATCCCGCCGAACGAGATCGTGTCCAGCGTCTCGATCTCAGCCTTCACCCATTCGTCATCCAGCGTGTCGATCCACAATTTGGCTTTGAGTTTGGGGAAGTAAGCGGCTGCGGCGAGTCTCGGCCTATATCCCGGCTTGGGCGTGGCGGCGATCACGTAAACCTCGCGGCCGTTCAGCATCTCTTCGCCCGCCAGCCGCAAATCGAACGCGTCCGGTATTTCCTGGAGGGGTTCGCGCTGCCGCTGTTGCTTGCGCTCCCATTCGGCGATGCGGCGCTGGCGCTCCGCGGGCGTCTCCCTGCGCCGTTCGTCGATGCTTCTGCGCAGCTTCTCCTGTTCCTTCCGCTCCTCCTGCGGCGATAGCGGCCGGTCGTCGCGTTCGACCAGCCGGCGGTAAGGAGATCCTTCCAGCAGGGTCACGTCGAAAGTGCGGGTCTCGGGCGCCTTTTTGGGCTTCCCCGACCGGTCCAGTATGCGCGTCTCATTCCGCTCGAGGAATGTGTAATTGCGCGCGATAGCCTCGTTCTTCCGGTCCAGTTCGATGGAGCGCCGCACGATCTCGCGGGCATCCGGCGCGTTTTGAGCGGCGAGCAGGCAGGGGATGGAGGCGCACAGCGCCAGCACGCGCATGCTTCATTCTAAGTCGAACGGAGACTCCGCCGGACGCGCGCCTAGCCGGAGGCGCCTGCGATCAGGGGCTTGGCTCGGGCGCGTCGCTTCCCGGCTGCGGCGTGCGGGGCTCAACGGACCCGCAACCCCGGGCCCGCGCAACAACTACTTCGCGTTCTTGCAGGCGTCGGTCAAGGTCGTTTTGTCCGTCTGGGCCTTGAAACACTTGCCGGTGGCGTTCAAATTGGGGTCCTTTTTCATGTCGGCCATCGGCCCGATTTTGGCATGGCAGGTGGTGCATGCCTTCTGTCCCGTCGCTTTCATATACGCCGGAGTGCCATAGCTGGCCACGGTGCTCATGACCAGACCCGCCAGGATGATCGCGGCCGGGACCGCCAGTTTCAATACGCGCATGATATCTCTCCTTGGAATCACTCGAATCGAACCCGGAGGAACAGCATCCCGAGGTCCGAATATCCTCACATACTATAACCTGAATGTGGTTAAAAACAGCGGTATTTCACATTAAAAAGTACCGCATTGGGGGAAATCACTCAATCAGAGGTTAGCGTTTGGCTCCAGGCTCCTCCAGAGATACCAGCTTGCCACCGTGCAGAAGGGGCGCCACCGCTCGGCCATCGTCTCGATTTCGCCGGGTAGCGGCAGCGCCTCAAGGCCGTATGCCTGGCGGATGGCGTTGCGGATGCCCAAATCGCCGCTAGGCAATACATCATCCCGGCGCAAGGCAAAAATGAGAAACATGTGCACGGTCCAGACGCCGATTCCCTTTACAGCGGTCAACCGCGCCATCACTTCCTCGTCCGCCAGTGCCGGCAATTCTTCAAATCGTACCCGCCCGTCGCGCGTGTGGCGCGCCAGGTCCCGGATGTACTCGGTTTTCTGGCCCGACAGCCCCACCGCCCGCATCCGCGCCGGGCGCAGCTTGAGGATGTTTTCCGGTGTGATCTTGCCCCCTGCAGCGCGCGCCAGGCGGCCAAAAATCACGTTTGCCACCCGCCCGCTCAACTGCTGGTAAACGATGGATTTGACTAGCGTCTCAAAATTCGGGTCGCGGAATTCGATACGATAGTCTCCAACCCGGTCGATAATGCCGGCCAGCACCGGGTCTGACCTTCGGAGGTGGTGAATGGCTTTTTGCATCATGAAACACTCGGGGCGCGGGAGACGTCAACACCATTGTACCGGCATGCGAATCCTCCCACTCTTGACTCTGGCTGGCGCGTTGTGCGCGCAATCCCCTCCGCAGAATGCTCCTTCCCCCGAGGAGGCGCCTCCGACGATCCAGGTGGATGTCAACGTGGTCAACGTGCTGGCCAGTGTGCGCGACAAGCGGGGCGGCCTGGTGGCCAACCTGGAAAAGAACGATTTCACCGTCTTCGAGGACGGCAAACAACAGGAAATCAAGTACTTCGCGCGCGAGACCGACCTTCCGCTGACGATCGGCCTGCTGATCGATGTCAGCGGCAGCCAGCGCAACCTGATCGATATCGAACGTAGCGCCGCCTCGCAGTTCTTCAGCCAGGTGATCCGCAAGAAGGACGAAGCGTTCCTCATCAGTTTCGGCGAAGAGGTCGAACTGCTTCAGGATTACACCAATTCCGCCCGCCTGCTGAGCCGGGGGATGGACGGTTTGCGGGTGAGTTCCGGCGTAGGAGGCTTCGGTCCCGGCCCGGTGCCCACGGCCGGCGATCCGCGCGGCACGGTGCTCTATGACGCGGTCTTTCTGGCCGCCGACGAAAAGCTGCGCACGGAGGTGGGCCGCAAGGTGATCGTGCTCATCACCGACGGCGTGGACGAGGGCAGCCGCAAGAAGATCGAGGACGCCATCGAGGCCGCCCAGAAGGCCGATGCCGTCATCTACAGCATCGATTACTCCGACCCCCGCGCCTACGGTAACTTTGGCCCCTTCGGAGGATTCGGCGGCGGCGCCGGCGAAGGCTACCTGCGCAGGATGTCCGACGCGACCGGTGGCCACGTCTACAAAGTAGGCCGCAACCACTCCCTGAACGACGTATTCCAGGAGTTGCAGGAAGAAATGCGCAGCCAGTACTCGCTCGGCTACACGTCCACCAACGAGAAGCGGGACGGCACCTATCGCAAGCTGGAAGTCCGCCTGTCGAACAAGGACCTGAAAGCCCAGGTGCGCAAAGGCTATTACGCCATCAAACCGGATGCCCGCTAAGGGCTGGCCGTGCCCGTTCGGCAAAGTACTCTTCGAGCGCCTTGGCCATGGGCGGCATGGGCTCCAGTCCGATCCGCTCCATCTTCGCGTTGGAAAGCGCCGAATACTGCGGCCGCCGTGCCGCGGTGCGATACTCGCGCTGGTTGGTGGCCAGCACCAACGGGTCGATGCCCGCCGCCTGGAAGATCAACCGCGCGAATTGGAACCAACTGATGGGCGCTCCGCCCCCGATATGGAAAACGCCGGTCTGGCCGCGCTCCGCCAGATCGGCCGTGCGCGCCGCCAGCAAGGGCGCGAAAGTCGGCGATGCCACATGGTCCTGCACCACGCGGATGGGCTGTTTCGAGGAGGCCAGACGCATCATGGTTTCCACGAAATTGCCGCGCGCCGTGTTGCGGCCGCCGGGCCCGTACACGCCCGAGGTGCGGACGATCAGCGCGCTCTCCAGGTAAGCCCGGGCGTACAACTCTCCGGCCAGCTTCGAGACGGCGTAAGCGCTCAACGGGTGCGGATGGTCGTCTTCGGCATAAGGAAGGTGCGCAAAACCGTCAAAAACGTAGTCCGTCGAAAACTGCACCAGGCGCGCGTCCGCTTGGCGGCACGCCAGCGCCAGGTGCCGCACGGCCAGCGCATTTATTTGAAAGGCCGCCTCGGGCTCGCGCTCGGCAACGTCGACCTGGTTGTAGGCGGCGCAGTTGAACACCACGTCGGCCTCATGCCCTGCCACCGCGCTCTCCACCGCCGCCCCATCCGTGATGTCCACATCTCCCCGGTCGAAGCCGATCGTCGCGTAGCCGCGCGACTGCATCTCGTGCACCAGTTCGACTCCCAATTGACCGGCTGCGCCAAACACCACCGCCCGTCGGGTCATAGATGGTCTCCGAATGCCATGGCGATCTTGCCGGACTTGCCTCCTAAAGCCAGCGATGCGCGTACGCCAGCGCCAGCGTGGACAACACCATCAGCACTACCAGCGCCAGGATGATGCGCTTGCGCAAGGGCGTCAACCAGGAATCCGCCCGGGCTTCCCGGCCGAGCACCGAATCGAGCAGCCGCTGCCGCGACGGACCCGGCAGAGCGCGCATCGCTTTGCTGATTTCGCGCCGCCCGCGCCGGTCGGCAATCAGGATGGTTCCGGAATTGCCTCCGTTGGTAGACTCGAGCAGCTTGGTCCGCAGGGAGGCGGGCACTTCTTCCACCGACCGGTACACCAGGTCCGCGCCATCCGCCGAAATCAGCACCGTGGAGCTTTGATACATGCCCTTCGCCGCCGGATTGGGAGCCCCGCAATGCGGGCACGCCGCATCCTCTTCGGCCAGAGCCTTGCGGCATTGCCTGCATTTCATCACGCCACCACCTTCGGCGCCCGCGCCTTGGCCGGCACTTCGCCCACATTCTCCATGACAACCTGAATGAATCCCAGTGCCGCTTTCGAGAGCGCCTTGTCCCGCCGGTAGATCAGGCCCAGCCGCCGCACCATCGGTTCGGGAGCCAGCGAGATGGCACAGACTTTGCCAGACGCCACCTCTTCCCGGCAGTTGGAAATCGCCAGGAAGCTCACCCCGAGCCCCGCCACCACGAAGCGCTTCATCATCTCGGTCGAATCCAGCTCCATCGAGATGCGGATTCGCTCTTCCACCGGTTCCAGCCACTGGTTGAGCCGCGTGCGCGTTTTTCCCTGCTTGGGCAGCAGCAGGAAAAAATCCGTAACGTCCTGCGCCTCGACCGTCTTCCGCCCGGCGAGCGGATGCCCGGCCGGGACGATCGCGCAGATCTCGTCCTTGTGAATATCCACCACCTGCAGACGCTTTTCGTCCACCGGAAGCTGCGTCAGTCCGAAGTCGGCCGAGTTCTCCGCCACCGCTTCCACCACGCGCGAGGCGTAGGAACGGTCCACCTGCAATTGCACGGCGGGGAACAACCCCCGGTAAACCGAAAAAACCGTGGGCAGAATGTAGATGCAGGTGGCTTCATTGGCCGCGATCACGAGCTCGCCGCGTGGGTTGGTCTCGAGCTCGGCGATGGCGTCCTGCGCGCGGCGCCGCAGCTCCAGCATCTGTTCGGCGTGCCCGGCGAAGATGCGGCCCGCCGTGGTGAGGGAAATGCGGCTGCCGAAACGCTCGAACAGGTCCGCCCGCAACTCCTGCTCCAATTGCCGCACCTGCGCGCTGATGGCCGGCTGCGTGCGGTAACACGTCTGTGCCGCCTTGGAGAAACTCTTCAGCCTGACGATCTCCAGGAAAGTATGGAGCTGATCGAAATCCATAGGCGTCCGGTCCGCGGCCCGGCAGGGCGTCCGATTCCAACGCGGCGCACCGGTCTCCACTCAAATCCTGGATGGGCGGAATAGAAAATATCGATTTCCCCCGTGCACCAGGGTTTGGTAAGTATTGTAGCAAAGGCCTCGGGAAGGTGCGGCCGTAGTCCTTGGAATCGTGACTTTCGCAGCCGCCCGAAATCGGGCGGTTTTTCCGCACCGTCACCCGCGGTGACCCATAAACACTGCAAACGCTCGAAAAGCCCGGCCTACCGCAAGGGAGGCAGGGCTTTTGCATGACGCAGGCTGCCGGGCCGGCTGGCTAGCCTGCTGAGACTCGGCTCTTCTTCGCTGGGGATTCGCGGCCGTGGCCGCAACAAAAGCCGGGACGAATCCCGGCTTGGCAGGTTTGACAGCCAGCGCCACGGCTTGCTTCGGGTCGAAAATGCGAGCGTCCTCGGGGACCGCCTGATAGCGGCCGGTGCCGGGAGATTTGGCGAAGCAGTCGGCGAGATCGGCGGCGGCGGCATCGTACAGGTTGAGGGGCGGAAGCTGTAACAAGCGGAGGACGGTCTTCAGCAGTCCCGGAAAACTCACGTTGCGATGCGAGGCGTAGCCTGGCTTCGCCCACGGGCCGGCGCACAGCAGAACGGTGCGGTGGGCGTCCACATGGTCCACGCCACCATGCGTATCGGCCTCGGTGACGAACACCGCCATGTCCCGCCACCATGGCGTGCCGGACAGGTATTCGACGATGCGGCCCAGCGCATAATCGTTGTCGGCCACGTGCGATTCCGGGTACGGGTATCCATCCTCGGGACGCGCGTCCGCCAGGTAGTCGCCCGGCAAATGGACGAACAGCAGCGCCGGCAGCGCCGCACCGGTCTTCCGGTAACGCGTTTCGATTTCTTCGATGAAACGCGACGCGCGTTGCTGGTCGGAAATGGCCAGGTTGAAGCCCGGATACCGGCGCGCGGTGTTGCGGAAAAGGGCTTCGGGCATCGGCATGTTCGTCAACAGGCGCACGCCGGTGGGCCCCAGGCCGGGGCTTTCGCGCGCTCCGGCCAGCTCGAACCCCTCGCCGAAGTTTAGAAACGAAACGCCGTGAGCCGCCAGGTGATCCCACAACGTGCCGGCTTCGCCGATGTCTTCGGGCGCCACCGAAGCCGCCATACCCGCGAAGCTGAGCCGCCCCGGAGCAGTGCCCAGGCGGAAGGTCTTGCGTCCGCCGTAGGCCGCGGCCACCGAGCTCGCTACCCACGGGTTTGGATAAACGCCCGTCAGCCAATGGTGCCCTTCCACGCTGGCTTCGCCATCGGCGTAGAAGTTGTCGCTGGAAGCCCAGCGGCTCGCCAGGGCGTGGTGGTTGGGCGTGAGGTTGACGTCCTTGATGCTTAGCCGCTGGCGCTGGCCGTCGGCGAGACCGTGGGAACCCAAACGCGCCAGCTGCGACGCGCCCATCACCGGCCCATTGCGGGCGGTCGCGATATCGCCCAGCACTTCGTCGTAGCTCAGGCTCTCCTTCACGATCAGCACAACATGGCGGATGGGCGGCAGCGCCGGCGCGGCTTGCGCGCTCGGCAAGAAGCCATTCATCTCCAGCACCGCGCCGGTGTACGCTTTCAGTTCCTCTCGGGCCGGTAGAGGAAACACCGAAATCGTCCCCTGGTACAACCATCCGGGCAGCAGGCCGCCCACGCCGATTCCCGGCGCGTTCGGCCCCACGCCGTGGCCGCGGGCATTGGCGACGAACACGGTATCGCCATCGAGCGCCACCCGCGTGGGGAACCAGGCCGCCGGCAAGTGCCCGATGACGCGCCGCTCGCGCACGTCGATCACGCCCACAGCGTTGATGCCTGCCTCCGCCACCAGCAGCCAGCCGGAGGCTTCGTGATAGGCCAGGCCGATGGGGATCACGCCGCGCAGCCCATCGAGCGTGGGGATGCGGATCGGGATCTCCGCTTCCACGCGGTTGGTGGCGGGGTCGAGGACGCTGACCGAATCGTCGTTTGCGTTGGCAACGAACACGTGGCCGGCGGCGGCGAGAATGCCGGCCGGACCGCTGCCGCCGCGCACCTCGCCGCCGAAATCCAGGCCGGTGCGGACGAACGCGTCCACTTTCATCGCCGCCGGATTGGTCACATCTACCACGGCCACCGAATCGGCCTCGCGCGCGCCGGTTTCACCCAAACCGGGCACTTCGATACCGCCCTGCTTGGCGCCGCGCACGGCTTCCGCGCTGGGGAAGCCGAATGCCGGAAACGAAAGGCCGGCCTCGGGCGCACCGGCGAGCGCGTGGTATTCGAACATACCGCAGTTGGCGACATACACTTTGCGCGCATCCGGCGCCAGCGCGATGGCGAACGGCAGCCGCCCCACGCGAACCGAACCCACCACCTGGTGCGACCGCACGTCGATCGCGGCAATGCGAGAATTCGCCTGATCGGCGGCGTAGAGGATTCCGCGCACCGCGTCCAGCGCCAGGTCCCCGGTGAAGCTGTCGGCGAAACCTCCCTGGTTGAGGTCGAAGACGCGCCGCCGCTCGGCCGTTGAATCGAAGAGAACCACGCGGCCGCTCTCGCCCTCCGCCAGGTAGATGCCGCGGTCGCCGGACAAGGCGACGCCGAGCGAAACGCCGTGCCAGTCGGCCGGGCTCGCCTGGCTGGCAGCGTCCAGCGGCGGCGCCACCGCTTGCGACACCTGCCAGCGGATTTGGCGCGATGCGCGCTCCAGCACGGTTAAGGAGTAGCGGAACGGGCCGCCATCGGCGGTGACCACGGTTCTGCCCGAGGCGCTTACGGCGATGCCGAACGCGCCCGGTCCGGTCGAGTACTCTTCGCCCAGCGGCGCAATGATCCTCCCGCCGGGTAAAATCGACGGCCCGCTGCGGCGCAAAGCCGGGCGGTCGCCGGCGGGCGCCGTATAGGATTGCGCCGAGATCGCAGCCCCGAAGACCATCAGCGCCATCGGCAGACGGCGGGTTCCGGACACCTCTCCATCATATAGCCCCGCAACCGTTGCGATCCGGTAAGGCGTCCCGGTGGCGGCAGAGGTTGCGCCGCTACCAGAATTCCACCGGCTTCCGCTGCGCTTCGCGGTAGATCCAGTCTCGCAGGCGCAGGTACCGCTCGGCGCCGGCCACGGGCGGGATCGCGCTATCGTCACTGCCCGACCTTAGAGCCTCCCAACGCTGGCGCAGCGCCTGCGGGCCTGCGGCTGCCGCATCCAGGCGGCTCGCCAGCGCCATGTCCTGCACCGCGTTGCGGCGGATGATGGCACGCACGGTTTCCGGCGGCGGGTAGGTGCGTTCCTTGCCATCGAGCAGCGCGGCTAGCGCTGCCGCGTCCGCGCCGCTCGCAACCGGCGGCAAGGGCACCGGCTCGGTTGTCACAAGCAGATCGGGAACGCGCGGCGCGATCACCCGCACTTCCATCGGCCGCACCACCCAATAACCCACTTTCAACTGCACCTCCAGCCGGAACCGCGCGACATTCGCGTTAGGCGGTATCCACAGGTCCAGCAGGTAAGCGCGCGTGGTCTGGCCGTCCACGCCATCGGCCGGATCGGGTATCACGCCGAAATCGGGCAGGCGCGTCAGCTCAGTGAGCCGGTCGGGCGCCCATCCCGCCGCCGTCTTCTCGAAATGCTCTTTGTACAACGCGACCCGGCACGCGTCGAGCGGATTGGTCGCCACGTACAACAGGTAGGTGGTTTTGGGCGGCGCCGTGATCACCACGTGGAACGAAGCCCACGCGTTACGCACCACCGCTGGCGAGAGAATTTCGCGCGGCTGGGCGCCCCGGTCGGCCGCCACGATTTCGCCGAACGGATCGACCCGCGAAAACTCCGAGTAGATGTCCACGCTCTGCGCGGCCAGCGCGCCCGCCATCGCCGCCAGCAGCGTCGGCAGCCGCGGAAAAATGCGCCCGCACGCGGGGGTTGGCAGGTTGAAACCTGCCCCACTCGTGCCCACGTTTCAGCGCTCCGCGGCGCTTTTGTGCCGGGTCTCGTAAGCGGCAATCACTTCGCTGGTGATATCCGTCGCGTTTTCGGCATAGAGCAGCGGCGCTTGCGACGTGCTGGTGTCGAACACCATTGCGTAGCCCGTGCTGGTAGCGAATTCCACGATCACCGCTACCATCTTCTTGCCCAGTTCGGACAGGGTCTTCTTCTGCGCCTTGTCCAGATCGGCGTCGGCCTGGTCCATCTTGGCGTTGAGCACTACCGTCGCGTCGTCGACTTCCTGCTGGAGTTTCTTACGCTCCTCGTCGCCCAGCTTTTCGGTGTCCAGACGGCTCTGCTTTTGTGCAATGGCCTTCTGATCCTCATCGAGCGCCGCCTTGCGCGGCCCGAATTCGGCGTCCAGCGCCTTGGCTGCGTTCTGGCCGTCGGTGGTGGCCAGGATAGCGTCCTGAATGTTCACCAGCGCCACTCGCGGCGCGCCCGCCGATTGCGCCGCCGCCAGCGCAGCCGCCAGCAAACCCAAAATCAAAACTCGATATAGTCTCACGCCTGCCCTCCGTAGGGACTAAACGTGCCAACCGCTCCCTATGGTCACGGCTCCGATGGGCGTTCGGAGGCGCGACCGTCAGGGAGCGGTTGTCGACGATCTCCCCGAAACGACCAACTTACCACGGCAGCGCATCACGAGAACCCGTGCGGAACCGCGCACACTGTGCTCGCATTCAACCGCTGGCTCGCGACGGGCGGTTCCGGCCGGCGGTGGCGAGTCAGTTTCCGATTTGGCGACAACCCGTCAACTTGGTTTGTAAGCCCTACGGCCTTAATCGGGAGTAATCCCTAAAGAGTCCGTTGCTGGGGTGACCTGATGCGTTCCTGATTTCGACGGCTTTAATGCGGTTCACACCACTCGACGCCTTTGCGCATCACGAGCCGTGTACATCCTCTAGGCATGCTCGGCGGGACTGGCAACGCATCACCTGTCCTCCAAAGACCTAGCCGCCGAAGGGTCTCTGGCATTTCTGAATCGATGACCGCGAGAGGATTGCCGTCGCCGTAACCGGTATTACCTCGATATCTCAACACCCGCGAATACTCACTGTCGGAAATTCGCTTGTAGACCTCTACGAAGTACGTAAATGGTGCATCGCTTGTCGGATAAACGACAATTACACTACCAAGCAGGGGGCCGTTCTCAACAAACCGGGCTTCCTGGTTGTTATTCCTGCCCATCATGTTGAAGAAAACGACACGAAATCTCTCCGCCGCTCGATCATAGGCGAACAGGAATGTCGAAACTCCGCAATTCCCATTCGCTGAGCGAATCTCACAGCTCTTTATCCTCAGCAACGGAAGCGTTCTTCCCGGCCCCGAAAACACAATGTCGCTCGCAGAGAGTTCGTAGAACGGCCCAGTTCCGGAAACGAAGCTAACTTTCTCCTCTCGAAACTTGGCAAGGAACATCTCTTCTGAACAGTCTGGCTCGTCGTTCTCGACAAAGCAAAGAGAGATTGCCCCTTGTCGCTCACCCGTTCCGTCCTCGGCGCTGCTCTCCTCATCAGGCTGTTTAGCGGCGACGAGGCTCCACCGGGATTTCGTTTGAAACGGCTGTGTCAGATCCAGATGCGTGATGACTTTGGAGTTGATTCCAAACTGTGCCGACAGTTTCGAGATCACCGCCTGATCGATTTCGGTCGTATCGAGATGCGTCTGCGCGTCAACGTCGACACCCATGAGTATCAACGTGGCGGCAAAGATGGCGGCGTACGTGGATTTCATAATCAGATTCTCTCAAATATGGTGCCCGGGAACTCGGGGACATAGAGCGACTTCAGCTTACTCCGACTGGTGGGCTTGCCGGAGGTCAAAGTTGATAAGTCCCCGGAAGTCGCCCAGCGTTTACCGACGTTCTCGGATGGTGGCAGCTTGACGTAAGGCGCGCATCTCGGAGACTAACCCACTACCCGATAGGCGTGCCCACGCCCTTACCGCAGATTGAACTTCTTCATCTTGTAGCGCAGTGTGTCCCGGGTGACGCGCAGCAGCCGGGCGGCCTGGGTCTGATTGCCGTTGGTTTTTTCGAGCGCGCGCGCCAACAGGCTGCGCTCGTTGTCTTCGAGCGAGAGGCCGTCGCCGGCCGCCGCGGCGGGAGGAGCGGCCGGCAGCGCCGTTCCCGTTTCGGAGTGGGCCACCGCGATGGGCAAGCTCGGCGCCGTGATCAGGGCCGATTCCTCCAGGATCATGGCCCGCTCAATCGCATTGCGCAATTCGCGCACGTTGCCCGGCCAATCGTGAGAGAGCAGCAACTTCGCGGCGCCGTCGCTCACCCCCTCGATGCTGCGCTTGAATTTGTGGTTGTAGTGGTCGATGAAGAAGCGCGCCAGCGGCAGAATGTCGTCTACGCGCTCCCGCAACGGCGGGATGGAAATCTGGATCACATTGAGGCGGAAGTACAGGTCCTGCCGGAAGGCGCCTTCTTTGACGGCCTCGCGCAGGTTCTTGTTGGTGGCCGCCACCACCCGCAAATCCAGGTTGATATCCTTCAGTCCGCCCAAGCGGCGAAAGTTCTGCTCCTCCAGCACGCGCAACAGTTTGGCCTGCAGCATCATGGGAATCTCGCCGATCTCGTCCAGGAAGAGGGTCCCTTTGTCGGCCAGCTCGAAGATGCCGCGTTTCTGCGCCCGCGCGTCGGTGAAGGCGCCTTTTTCGTAACCGAACAATTCGCTTTCCAGCAGCGAATCGGGAATCGCCGCGCAGTTGATGGCGATAAACGGCTCGGCCTGGCGCAGGCTCTGATAGTGCAGCGTCTTGGCGATCAGGTCTTTGCCGGTTCCGTTTTCCCCATCCAGCAGGATGGTGGTGGCTTCGCTGGCCGCCACGCGGCGTACGAAATTCACCACCTCGCGCATCGGCCCGGATTCGGCGATCACTTCGCGCCGCTGCGGAGCTGCCTCCTCGGTGATGTCCTTAATGGTAGCCACCACGCCGGCTAGCTCGGCCTGCTCGTCGAACATCTGCGTGGTGTGCATCACCACCAGGCGTTCCATGCCGTTACCGGTGTGCAGGCGCACCGTGCAGGATGGCGCGTTGGGCGCCTGGTTCAAACCCACCAGCACACCGCAGCCCGGCTCACATACCGGGCACTGGAAGATCTCCTGGCAGTGTTTACCCAGCATCTCGTCGGCGGAGATCCCGAACAGCTTCTCCGCCGCCCGGTTGACCCCCGTCACCCGGAATTCCGGGTCATAAAGGACCAGAGCGTCCGAAAGCTGGTCAAAAACCGACTCCAGGACGCCAACCCTCTGCCATGCAGGTGTGAGCTTCGACATTACGTTACGATTTAACTTCAGTATAGCAGGCTCATTGGGGCAATACGCCCACCGGCGAGCCCGTCAAACGGGGGAATTGCCCCGCCTGCCGCCGCTTCTGGACGCTAACACCATCGGAAAACAGGGAATTGACCGGTGGCGATGCAATTGCAAACTTGCCCCTGGAGGCATCATGTCCCATTTGAAAGTCATTGTGCCCGCTGCTATTCTGCTGGGCGGTTTCCTGGTTTCGACGACGGCCTCGTTCGGCAAACCGGACTACACCAAGGCCACCAAGAAGCAATGCGTGTATTGCCACGCCAAGGTTTCCGTCGATAAAGAGGAAATGAACAAGAACCTGACTGCCCCCGGAAAGTATTATCACGAGCACAAGAGCCTCGACGGCTATCAGGAGAAGAAGTAGCCCTTGGCGGGTGGAGGCGTGAAGTCCGCCGTGTTGCATACAGTTCAACTAGCGCTCGAAGACGGCGTTTACCGGGGCGCCCTTCGCGAAGCACTGTGCCGCAGTTGCGCATGGCGCGTCGAATCGGTTGACAGGCCGGATTCTTCTCAGAACTGCGTTCTGGTTCTCGACGAGGCCGCTTTCGAGCATCTGCGCCTCCCCCTGTCTCATCCCGAGCGGATCGTGCTGATTACCCGCCAGGATCCGCAACTGCTGGCCCAGGCCTGGGATGCAGGCCTGGTTTCGGTGCTTTCCCAGCAAGATCCCATGAGCACTGTGTTACTGGCTATCATGGCCGCCGCACTGCGTGCTGCAAATCCCGGCAAGGCCGACGTTTCAAGTGGAATTTCCCCCATTTCAGAGGAAGATGCTGCGCCAATAGCCCCACCTCACAGCCATTCCGTCGGCAGACGTTGCAAAATTCAATAACTTAGATCCGGTTGCGCCCTGGACTGCTGCGTGCAATGCCCAATATGTTCACATTAAAAGAACCATCAGGCGTGTTGCATGTTCAGTTAGAATGGGACTGCAATATCTGGAACCACATTTAGCAGGGGCTCCAGCAGGATGAGCGCAATCATACCAGTATATGAAGAGGCGGGCGCACCGTTCGGGGAGCGCCCCATCATCATCAGTTCCACAACACAGACGACGAGGAGGTATCCATGAGTCCCTATGTTCCGTTTGTAGTCCTTTGGGCCGCGCTGGCCTTGGCGGTAATCGGCTTGATCGTCTACCGAAGGTTTGTCTCGGCGGGCGAAGACGACATGATTCACGTCAGCGATGCAGCCGGATCGGTCACGTCTCACCAGGTGAGCGTGGCCCAGAAACTCGACCAGATCGACAAGTGGGGAAAGACGCTGACCGTGATCACGGTGGTGTACGGAGTGGTTCTGGCCAGCGTTTACGTGTACCAGAGCTGGATGTCGAGGGGCTAACGGCAGAATGCGGCGGGCGATTCCTCGGGTTGGCGCCAAGCCGGGAATTGCCCTGCTGGCTTTAGGTTTCTGGGTTGCCGGCGGTTGTTGGGCGGCGGCTCGGCCGCTCGACTGCGCCGGTTGTCACGACCAGGCGCAGAAGCTGGCCAAGAGTGCGCACGCGGAGCTGGCTTGCGACTCATGTCACGAGTCGCACGACACGTATCCGCATAAGGCGGGCATTCCCAAGCCGCAGTGCGACGCATGCCACGCCGAGCAGGCCGGCGATTACGAAAACGGCGTCCACGGCCAGGCGCGCAAGCACGGCAACGAGAGCGCGCCCGATTGCGGCGTTTGCCACGGCAGCGCGCATGAGCTGCTTCCGCCCAGCTCGCAAGCCTTCCGCATGGCTGTGCCCGATACCTGCGGCATGTGCCACTCCGCAGTGGCGGAACAATACCGTGCCAGCGTTCACGGGCAGGCCCTAGCCAAGGGCATCACGCAGGCCCCGATCTGCACCGATTGCCACGGCGAGCACAAGATCATCAAACCGAGCAACTCCGCTTCGCCCGTGAACCCCGCCAACATCCGCGAGACCTGCGGCAGTTGCCACGGCGATGTCCGGCTCAGCCGTAAGTTCGGCATGCCTGCGGATCGCCTAGTGACCTTCGACGCTTCCTACCACGGGCTGGCGGCCAAGGAAGGCGTACAGACCGTGGCCAACTGCGCCAGTTGCCACGGCGTCCACAACATCCTGCCTTCTTCCGACCCGCGTTCCACCATCAACCCGAAGAACCTGCCCAAGACTTGCGGCCAATGCCATCCCGGCGCGGGCCGGCGATTCGCCATCGGCCAGGTGCACGTGGTCGCCGGCGCCAGCGAACCGCCCGCGCTGGCTTTCATCCGCCAGTTCTACCTGCTGCTGATCCCGGTGACGATCGGGCTGATGTTGCTGCACAACGGCGGCGATTGGATTCGCAAACTGGTCCGCGCGAGGTTCCGCGCGGGCGCGCCCCAATCCGCAAGCTGCGTTCCGTCCGGGCTCCGCATGCTGCGGTTTGAGCGCGTGCAGCACGCCGTGCTGGCGCTCTCGTTTATCACCCTGGCGTGGAGCGGCTTCGCTCTCAAGTACCCGGACCAGTGGTGGGCGCGGCCTTTGCTTCTACTGGAGGTCCGGCACGATATGCGGAGCCTCATCCACCGCGTGGCGGCGTCGGTTTTCATCGCCGTCAGCGTCACTCACCTGGTGTCGCTGATTGTGAGCCGGAAACTGCGCGAGCACTGGAAGGAAATGATTCCCAAAGTGCGCGACGCGCGCGAAGCCAGCAGCAACTTCGCTTACAACCTGGGCCTGGGAGACGCTCCGCCGCTGCGGTCGTCGCATGGCTATATCGAAAAGGCCGAGTACTGGGCGGTGGTCTGGGGCGCCGTCATCATGACCTCGAGCGGTGTCATGCTATGGGCCAACTCGCTGGCGCTGCGCCTGCTTCCCAAGCTCTGGCTGGATGTGGCAACCTCCATTCATTTCTACGAAGCCGTGCTGGCTGTGCTCGCCATCGTGGTGTGGCACTTCTACTCTGTCATCTTCGATCCCGATGTCTACCCTCTCAACACCGCATTTCTGACAGGCTATATTGCGAGGAAGGACGATCCTCGCAGCGCGGCTGAAGCGCCCAAGCAGTCCGCGCAGGAGCAGGAAGCTCCAGGAGACTGATCACCGCCCATGACGCCTAACCAACCGAACCGCCCGCTCGGCGGCTGGCTGACCCCGGTCATTCATCTGTCCAGTAACTGGATCAGCCTCACCGGCGTGATCCTGGTCACCACCGCCACCGTGTTCTGGCTTTTCCTGCTGCCCATCACGCTGCGCGGCGGAGCGGATAACCCGTACATGGGCATCCTGGCCTATCTGATTCTGCCGGGGCCGTTCTTCGCCGGTCTTGCTCTCATCCCGCTCGGCATGTGGCGCAAGCGGAAACGGGAGAGGCACGATGGCATCTATCCGCCGGATTTCCCCCGCCCCGAGTGGCGCAACCCGGAACTGCGCAAGCTGGTCTACTTCATCCTTGTCACCACCGCCGGCAATATCGCCATTGCCAGCCAGCTCAGCTACGGCGCCGTGAACTATATGGATTCGGTCACCTTCTGCGGCGAGACCTGCCACACCGTGATGCAACCCGAGTACACTGCATATAAGGACTCGCCACATTCCCGGGTCGAGTGTGTCAAGTGCCACATCGGCCCTGGCGCTTCCTGGTTTGTGCGCAGCAAGCTTTCCGGCGTGGGACAGGTTTTCGCCGTGACCTTCGACACCTATCCGCGGCCCATCCCGGTTCCGGTGCACAATTTGCGTCCCGCGCGCGAGACCTGCGAGCAGTGCCACTGGCCGCAGAAGTACTCGACAGACCGCATCGACGTAATCAGCCACTTCGCCGACGATGAAACCAACACCGCCACTAAGGATGTGCTGCTGATGAAGATCGGCGGCGGCAACCACGGCATCGGCATTCATGGCACGCACCTCGGGCCGGGCGTCGTCATCCGCTACGGGCACTCCGACGAAGCGCGCCAGACCATCCCCTGGGTGGAATATGACGATAACGGCCGCAAGACCGTCTACGCAGCCGCCGGCGCCAAACCGGACGGCGCCGGGCTGACCATGCGTGAAATGGATTGCATCGACTGCCACGACCGCCCCTCGCACGCCTTCGACCTGCCGGAGCGCGCGCTCGACAAAGCCATGGCCGCCGGACTGGTCTCGCCCGCGTTGCCGTTTGCGCGCAAGAAGGCTCTCGAAATCCTGAAGGTGAACTACCGGAGCCGCGAGGATGCCGCCAGCCAGATTCCCGCCGCATTCGGCGAGTTTTACCAGCAGAGCTACCCCGCCGTGTGGTCCGCCCGGCAGTCTGAAATTGCCGCTTCCGCCAAACAGGTGCTGGCGATTTACGGTCGCAATATCTTCCCCGACATGAAGGTCACCTGGGGCAGGTACCCGGTCAACATCGGCCACACCGATTTCCCCGGTTGCTTCCGCTGTCACGACGGCAGCCACAACGCGCAGAACGGCCAAAGCATCACGCAAGATTGCAACGCCTGCCACAACCTGCTGGCGATGGATGAAGCAAACCCCAAGGTGCTGACCGAGCTCGGTATGACCGAAGCGAAGGCGAGCAAGTAAGGCGTGGCGCGAAAACTTCGACGCGCTCAAGTTGCGCGCCAGTTTGCGCTATCTTGAAATAAGCTGGAGGAGGATTTCATGGCTGATCCGAAACCCCAGTTACGGCCACCGACAGAATCCGGCTGCCTGTACGGTCATAGGTCAGCCCTTGACTTCGGAGTGGGCGCAGAATTGGTACGAACAGACATTTTCCGCTAGTTCGATGCTCATCTTCGTTCGGTAATGTTTTCCAGCCGTACTGGTGTAAGTAATTGTCACAGCAATCGGACAGTGTAGGTGGCCTTGTCTCAGCAGCCCATTGATGTCGGCCTGATTGTTAATCGGGTATGATTCGTTACCAATTCGTAGCAGCATGACTATCTTCTGCGTTTCCTGCCCAGCAAGGACATCGGTATAGTCGATGATTAGTGTTGCTCCATTAGGAAGGTCCGCAGCCTTGACGGAAATGTTGAAGGCGGGTCCCGTTCCGACGTTACGTATGGTGATATCTGCTGACGTTGACTCTGATTCCCTGGCAACGGGAGCGATCATCAGAATCGGGGTGCTCGCAACGTCCAGCTGCCTGACGGCAGCGATTCGAAGGTAATACGTCTCAATTGTGTACCAGACAAGCACTGCCAAGGTCAGGACAATTGCGCCAAGACCTATCCAGTCAAAAACACCATGCTGGTGAGCCTGCACGAGCCGTTCCAAGACGGCAAGAATCTCTTTGGTGTCGCTGTTCACGTGAGAGGCCAGCATTTCGGCGTTTGGGGCCGAGCGTCGCAACGCTCACATCATGGAATGAAGTTCTTGTTTTGCGCCTTCGCAATGGCTTCCTGCGCCTTCGCAATCTTCTTTTGAGCTACCACCAGTTGGGTCATCAGTTCGGTCATCTGTTTCAGAAGTTCCTTCGTTTGCTCGTCGGTCATGCTCTGAGTATACGCTTGGGCCGTCAGAAAACGGGCTAATCGGAGCCTAAATCACTGAGAATAAAGCTTCAGTAAACTCTCTCATAAAGGCAATCCGCATGGAGAGATGCGTATCGGTTTCGGTGAGGCGGCGCCGAACCCGCGCCACGCCGCCCGATGATAGCCTGTACTACTGGGCGTCTCCTGACTCTACCCGCCGCCTCGAGTTGCCGATGAGTTTGACCGACACAATCCTGCTCGTGATCGCTGCCGCGCCGCTGGCTTATTACGCGATCGCCATTTTCAGTGTCTGGCGTTTTTTCCGGACCGCAAGCCGCCGGGAGACGACCCGCTCCGGCTTCACGCCCGCCGTCAGCAATTTGAAGCCTATCCGCGGCGCCGATCCGGATGCGTTCGAAAACTTCGCCAGCTTCTGCTACCAGGACTACCCCGACTACGAGCTGCTGTTCTGCGTGAGCGACCGCGAAGACCCCGCGCTGCCGGTGATCGAGGAGCTGCGGCGCACGTTCCCGGAGCGGTCGATCCGCGTGCTTTACGGTTCCGGCCGCGACGCTGCCAACGACAAAGTGGCCAAGCTCGACCGCCTGGTTGCCGAAGCGGCACATCCGGTGGTGGTGATCAGCGACAGCGACGTACGCGTTCGCCCGGATTATCTGCGCACCGTGGTGGCAGCCCTGGCCGATCCCAAGGTGGGCGCGGCGACCTGTTTCTATGTGACGGCGCAGGAGAAGACCTTCGCCGACCGTTTGCATTCCACCGGCATGCTGTCGGACTTTTATGCCGGAATCATCGTCGCCTGGCAGTTGGATGGCGTCAAGTTTGCGCTCGGGCCCACCATCGCCACCACGCGCGAGCGACTGGCCGGCTTCGGCGGGTACCGAGCCATCGAGAACATGCCCGGCGACGACCTGCTGGTCGGCCGGCTGATCGCCGAGCAGGGCTACGAAGTGAAGCTCTTGCCGTACACCGTGGAAACCGTGGCCGATTTTGCCTCGATGCGCGAGCTGGTCCAAAAGCGCCTGCGCTGGATGGTGGTGATGCGGCACATGCGGCCGTGGGGACACTTCGGGCTGCTGTTCACGCAAGCGGTGCCGTGGCTGCTGGCGGCGATTGCGCTGGCGCCCGCCGCGCTGGCACTGGCATATTGGGGGGCGTACTTGGGCCTACGTTGGCTGCTGACGTGGATGATCGCCGCGTGGGGATTGCGGCAACCGGGAGTCGCCACGAAGCTGTGGCTGGTGCCGCTGTGGGACGCGGTAGCCTTCGGTATCTGGGCCGCCAGTTTCATCCGCCGCACGCTGCGCTGGCGCGGCCAGGATTACACCATTCAGAATGGCGCGCTGGTCCCGGTCGCCACGCGCGAGTAGCTCGGCGCTCCCGGCGCGCGCTCAGTGCGCCAGCAGAATGATGCCGCACAGCACTAGCAGGGTGCCGGCGGCGCGCCGCGGCCGTACCTGTTCCCGCAGCACCAATTTGGCGGCTATCGTCTCCAGGATGAAGCTGGCCGCGCTGGCGGGCACGGCGAAGCTCAGCGGCTGCGATTGCACCAGCGCCATGAAGGCGAAAAACGAAAAAGCATAGCAGACGATAGAGAGAATCAGGTAGCGCCGCCGCGCCACCACCACGGCCAGACGGGCGATGCCGCGCGCGCTGACGGATTGCTCGCCCGCCCGCTTGAGCTCGTAGCTTTGCAACAGGTCGGCCAACGCCGTGGCCAGCACTGTGATCGCAACCAGCAGCCACTTCATTTCGCGCACGCCTCTTTGGTGGTGTTTTGCGGAGTGGATCCCACCACAGCCACGCCGGCGAAGATGAGAAATGCCGCCAGCCAGCGGACAGCCGTCACTTCCTCATGCAGGAAAAGCTTGCCCAGCGCGGCGGCCAGCACATAGCCCACCGCTGTCACCGGCAGCACGAAACTCAGGTCGGCGACGCTGAGCAGCGCCATGCGCGTGAACAGCGAGAAGATGAGCATGGCGATGCCGGCCGCTACCGCCGGATCGAGCATCGCTTGCAAATACGCCGCCGGATGCACGCCGAGCGCCGCGGGCAAGTGCTTCGTCCCCCACGCCAGCAGCAGGTTGCCGAATCCTCTGAGGCCAACAAAAAGCAATACCAGCAGGTAGGTGCGCGGGGTTTTGGGCTGATCCACGGTCTGATGATAGCAGCCGTTCACCCGTGGGGCAGGCGCTTTCGCCTGCCAGCAGCTTGCAGCCAGTGGCAACGTTCCTGACGTCGAGGATTCGGAGTTGGCAGGCGGAAGCGCCTGCCCCACATTACGTCAGGGTGAGACTGGCGTTGGCGGCGGTGTCGAAGCCGGCGAACTCTCTGCGCAGCAACTTGGGGAAGGCCGCGGCGGCGATCATGGCGGCATTATCGGTGGCGAGTCCGGGGGAAGGGAAGTGAACCGGATACGGGAGACGGGCGGCGCGCGCGGCGGTGCGCAAACCGGCGTTGGCGCTGACGCCGCCGGAAACAATCATCGCTCGGGCGTGGATCCGTTCGGCGGAAGCGGCGGCGCGCGTGAGCAGTTCGTTGATGACCGCATGCTGGAAGGAAGCGAGCAGGTTCAGCGTCTCGGGTGGCGTGACGGCCAGCCACTGTTCGAGCGAAGCGTTTGGTTCAGCGCGCGCCAATGCGCGGCGGGCGGCGATGGCGGCGGCCAGATCGCGCGCTTCCACCCAGCGCAGCACGGCGGTCTTGAGACCGCTGAAGCTGAAATCGAGCACGTTGCCTTTCATCTTGGCGAATGTGAAGCGCACCGCCAGCGGGTTGCCGTGAGGCGCCAGGCGGTCGATGATGGGTCCGCCGGGATAGGGGAAGCCGAGCAGCTTGGCGACTTTGTCGTAAGCTTCGCCGGCGGCATCGTCGCGGGTCTTGCCAAGCAAGCTGTAGCCGAAGCTCTCGTCGACGCGGAACAGGTGAGTGTGCCCGCCGCTCGCCACCAGCGCCAGCGCGGGCAGTTCCACCGGCGTGCCGGCGCGGCGCGATTCCAGAATCACGGCGTGGATGTGGCCCTCAATATGGTTGACCGCGATCAGCGGCAGGCCGCGGGCGAAGGCCAGCGACTTAGCGTAAGTCAGGCCCACCAGCAGCGATCCCACCAGGCCCGGTCCCGAGGTGGCGGCAATGGCATCGAGGCTGCTCAACGAAGCCGCGGCGCGCTCCAGCGCTTCCCGCACCACCGGTACGATGGCCCGCAAGTGCTCGCGCGACGCCAGTTCCGGCACCACGCCGCCGTACTTGCCGTGAGTGGCCATCTGTGACGCCACCACCGAGGACAGAACCGTTTCGCCGTTCTCAACCACGGCCGCGGCAGTTTCATCGCAGGAAGATTCGATTCCCAGAATGAGCACTATTGAACATAGTAGCGCGGCAATTGACGATAAGATCGCCCTGCCGCCACGGAACTGTCATCCGCCCACATGCGCGGATTACCTGCCGGAGAAAGATAACACCAGCTTCCGCCGCGAAGCTGGAACAGGCAAGTAAGCTGCGCAAGACGTCGTTGACGATCCAGCCGCGCGACGCGATACTGGACAGATGACAGCCGCCGCACCGGGAGCCGCGCTTCAGGTTCGCAACCTGCGGAAGGCTTACAAGGATGTACTCGCCGTCGACGGCCTGGAACTCGAGGTCCAGGCGGGCGAATGCTTCGGCCTGCTCGGACCCAACGGCGCCGGGAAAACCACCACCATGGAGATCTGCGAAGGGCTCGTCTCCGCCGATTTCGGCGAAGTCGAAATGCTGGGCATGCGCTGGGATTCCGACGCCGCGCAACTGCGCCATCGGCTTGGGGTCCAGCTTCAGGACACGCAACTCGGGGAAAAGCTCACCGTCCTGGAGACGGTCCGCCTGTTTCGAAGCTTCTATCGCGCGGGACCCACGCCGGCGGAGGTAATCGCCTTGGTGCAGCTCGACGAGAAGCGGAGATCGCGCGTGGGCAATCTCTCCGGCGGGCAGAAACAGCGCCTGGCGATGGCTTGCGCACTGGTGGGCGATCCCGATTTTCTGTTCCTGGACGAACCCACCACGGGCCTCGATCCGCAGGCCCGGCGCCAGCTCTGGGATTTGATCGAAGAGTTCAAAGCCTCGGGCCGGACGATTCTGCTGACCACGCACTACATGGATGAAGCCGAACGCCTGTGCGACCGCATCGCCATCATGGACCACGGCAAAGTCATCGCACTCGGCACGCCGCGCGAGTTGATTGCTTCCATCGGCGTCGAACACGTGGTCGAGTTTTCAGCCGGAAGCGCGGCGAAACCGCTGGACATTTCCGCTTTGCGCCAGATCGAGTGTGTACGCCAGGTCCGCTGCGAGAACGGCAGCGTGCAGATGCAGGTCACCGAACTCCATCGCGCCGTGCCCGCTCTGCTGGATGAACTCAGCCGCCAGGATGTTCCGCTGACCGAGTTGCGCACCCATTCCGCTTCTCTGGAGGACGTCTTCGTCACCTTGACGGGACGGCATTTGCGCGATGAGTGAAGTCGCCATCCCCGAACTGGGAGCCAGAGAGGCTGCCCGAAAATCTCCTCGGCCGGCCGCCTGGATGGAGCATCCGCTGGCCCAGTTGACCCTGGTGCGGTTTCTCGAATTCATTCGCGAGCCGGAAGCTTTGTTCTGGGTATTCATCTTCCCCATCCTGCTGGCTGCCGGCCTCGGCATCGCCTTCCGTAACCGGCCCGCGGACGTGCTCAGAATCGCCACCGTCACGCCGCAACTGGCGCAATCGCTCCGTCAGGAGAAGCTGCTCGATGTCGCTGAGTTGCCCGCTGCGGCCGCCGAAGAGGCGTTGCGCACCGGCAAGGTGGCGCTGCTCGCTTTGCCAGGCGCGGCCGGCGGCGTCGTCTACCGATACGACAGCACCAATCCGGAAGGCCGCACGGCGCGTATGCTCGCCGATCGCGCGGTCCAACGGGCCGCCGGCCGCGTGGATCCGGTTGCCTCGACCGACCAGTTGATGCTTGAGCCCGGGTCCCGCTACATCGATTTCCTGATCCCCGGCCTGCTCGGGATGAATTTGATGGGCAGCGCCATCTGGGGAATGGGATACGCTATCGTCGATGCCCGGCGCAAGAAACTGATGAAGCGCCTGGTAGCTACACCCATGCCGCGGCATTACTACCTGCTCTCATTTCTGCTTTCGCGACTCCTGCTGCTGGTGGTGGAAGTCGGCGTGCTTCTGGGCTTCGGCGCGCTGGTGTTCGGCGTGCCCTTGCGCGGCTCGCTGCCCGATCTGGTGCTGTTGTGCGTGCTGGGTTCGTTGTCGTTCAGCGCACTCGGATTGTTGATTGCATCCCGCGCGAGAACCATCGAAGCCGCTTCGGGTCTGATGAACACGGTGATGATGCCGCTGTGGATCGTCTCGGGCGTGTTCTTCTCGGCCCAGAGGTTCCCCGAGTTTGCCCAACCGGTCATCAAGGCGCTCCCGCTAACGGCCGCCATCGACGCCCTACGAATGAACATGCTGCAAGGAGCCAGCCTGGCCCAATTGACCCCTCAGATGGGAGTGCTGGCAGGCTGGCTGATCGTCTGCTTCGGCCTCGCACTCAAGCTCTTCCGCTGGCGCTAAACAGTTTTGCTCCTAGCGCGATAAATGCCACTTCGCACGCGTGTATGCGATTCGGAACCCCCTGCGCTCGGCATTGCGCTGGGATTCGCTGCCCACCTCGGCCACCATCATTGCCAGATCGCAGCCATGATCGAAGGCGTATCGCATGCGCTCTTTGAGAAGCGCCGCTTGCAACCCACGACGCCGCATTTCCGGAATGGTAGCCGCGCCGGCGAATAGAGCAGTTCCTTCATGGATACACAGCGCGCCGGCGGCGCCCGGCTCGCCGTCAACCTCGGCGAGGAAACAGACAGTCTGTTGGCGTGCCGAAGCGATGGCGCCGGTCTGCAAAAGAAGGTCCAGCAACTCGGGATGTTCGTGCGTCCAGCCCCTGGCGCTTATATCAGTCCAGAGCTGCGCTTCGTTCGGGCCTGTAACGCGCACGGAAATATTGCCGTGCTCTTCAGCCGCAGGGTTCTCGACCGGCCGGTACAGAACGCTGCTGATCTCGATCGGTCTGTACTGACGGGCACAGAGTAAGCTCAGAGCGGCAGCGCCCGCGAAGGGACTCACTTCATGATCCACTTCCGCGCCACGGTCGAGAAAGAAGCGCTCGATCGCGTCCAGCGAGCCGGCGCTCAGCTCCTCGAAGATCCCGAGTCCGAAGGTCTGGGTGACGGGAGAGTCGATGTCATCGAAAACCGCATACGCACCCGCGCATTCCATCCACTCGGCGCCGCTGCCGGGGAAGATGCGGCGCCGGGCCTCCGCGAACTGAGCACAAGCCCACCCTTCCGCGCGCTCCAGCCGTCTTGAGAGTGCGAGATCCGAGAACACCATGGCGTTCTATCTTACACGGCTCGAGCGTTGGCGGCAACGCCCGCCGCTGAACCGGACCTACGAGTCCAAAATGGGAGCGCCGGTCTAATCGGCACTGTGATAACATCCTCTCTTACCGGTCCTCCCAGGCTCACCATGACTCGAGAAAATCACAAACTATCGGTGATCGAGAAAGTCGGGTACGCGTGCGGCGACGGCGCTTCCAACCTGATCTGGATGACGTTTATTTACTTCCAGCTCAATTTCTATACGGACGTCTTTGGGCTGGCGGCCAGCGCGCTGGCGACCATGCTGGTGGTCACCCGCACGTGGGACATGTTCTTCGATGTTTACATCGGCACCATTGCCGACCGCACGCGCACCCGCTGGGGCAAGTTCCGTCCATACCTGCTTTGGATGGCCGTGCCATTCGGGATCATGAGTGTCGCCACTTTCACCACGCCTTCATTCGGCGCGTCCGGCAAGCTGGTTTACGCTTATGTCACGCTCTCGCTGATGATGGTTGTGTACTCGGCGATCAACGTTCCCTACGCGGCACTAATGGGCGTGATCTCGCCGGATTCCCAGCAACGGACCAGCCTGTCTTCCTGGCGATTCACCTTCGCCTTCCTGGGCGGACTGGTGGTGCAGTTTTCGACTCTGCGGTTGGTCGCGTTCTTTGGGAAAGGAAACCAGGCGCTCGGCTATGAGATGGCGCTCGCGGTGTACGCCGTAGCGGCGGTGGCGCTGTTTCTGGCGGCTTTCGCGACCACGCGCGAGCGCGTTCAGCCGGCGGTGGAGCAAAACACTTCGCGAGCACGCGACCTGCGCGATCTGCTCGCCAATACGCCCTGGCTGGTATTATGCGCGCTGGGCATTCTGAGTGTCTGCTTCGTCTCCATTCGCGGCGCCGCTATCGTTTACTACTTCAAGTATTACGTTGGCAGCGTGGCCGGAGCGGCCACTTTCATGGTAGTTGGCTCGGTTATGTCCGTGCTGGGCACTTTCCTGATCCAGTACGTGACGCCTTTCACCGGGAGGAAAAACGCCTTTATCGGCTTAATGCTGCTGGCCACGGTGGCGCTCGTCCTTTCCTATTGGGTGAGGCCGGAGCAGTTAGTTCTGCTGTACGCGTATAACATCGTGTACTGCGTGCTTACCGGGCCCACGTCCGCCCTGCTTTGGGCCATGTTCGCGGATACGGCCGACTACTCCGAGTGGCGAACCGGCCGGCGGGCGACCGGGCTGATCTTCTCGGCATCGGGCATGTCGAACAAATTCGGCTGGGTGATCGGTGGCGCGCTGGCGGCCTCGCTGCTCGCCATTTACGGATTCAAGGCCAACGTGGTGCAGACGGCCGAAGGTCAGCACGGCATCCGGCTGCTCATGACGATGGCGCCGGCCGTGGGAACGCTGCTGGCGGGACTGGGAATGTTTTTCTACCCGCTGAATGAAGAGGCCACCAAGAAGCTTCAGGCCGACTTGGCTGCCAGCCGCGCAAAGTGACCATTTCCGGAGTTCTGAAATGCAGTTCGGATATTTTGACGACCTTAACAAGGAATATGTAATCACCCGCCCGGATACGCCCCGGTCGTGGAGTAACTACCTGGGCAGCACCGAGTACGGCGCCATCACCACCAATAATGCCGGTGGATATAGCTTCTATAAGTCGGCGGCACAGGGACGCTTCACGCGGCTTCGCTTCAATTCCGTGCCGCTGGACCAACCGGGGCGCTATATTTACCTGCACGATCACGAAACGCGCGACTATTGGTCCGCTTCGTGGCAACCGGTGGGCAAGCCTCTGGAAACATATAAGTCGGAGTGCCGTCACGGAAGCGCGTATACCATCATCTCTTCCGAGTACGCGGGCATCCGCGCGGAAACCACTTACTTCGTTCCGCTCGGCAGGACCTTCGAGTGCTGGCGCGTCCGCCTGACCAACCTGAGTGGCAAGCCTCGCCGGCTGAGCGTCTTCACCTATGTGGAGTACGCAGGGAATTGGAGCGCCTTCAACGACCTGATCAATTTACAATACGCCCAGCACATCGTGAAAATGGCCGTCGAGGACGGCATCATCGATCACGGAACCAACGTCAACATCCCCAACATGCCCGATAACTTCGAGGAGAAGGACCAGGGGCGTCACACCTTTCTCGCCCTGGTGGGTTCCGAAGTTTCAGGCTACGACACGGATCGCACGGCGTTCCTCGGGGCTTACGGGAGTTACGCCAGGCCCGCAGTGGTGGAGCGGGGGCAGTGTACCAATTCCCTCGCCGCCGGTGACAACGGCTGCGGCGTGCTCGAAAGCCGAATCCGTCTCGAGCCGGGTGAAACGCGTGAGTTCCTGGTATTGATGGGAGTCGGCACAGCGCGCGAGGAAGGTCGCCGGGCCGCGGACGAATTCGGCAGTCCAGAGAAGGTCGCCCAGGAGTTGGCTGCTCTCAAGAGTTACTGGCACGCGCGCATTGCCGGGATCGAGGTGGACACGCCCGACGCCGAGTTCAATAGCATGTTGAACATGTGGAGCCCGTTCAATTGCCTGATGACCTACGCGTGGTCGCGCGCCGCCAGCCTGATTTATGCGGGCGAGCGGGACGGCCTGGGCTACCGGGACACAGTGCAGGACATGCTTGGCGTGATGCACACAATCCCCGCAGAAGCCGGCCGCCGGCTGGAGTTGATGATCACGGGGCAAGTCTCCACCGGGGGCGCCATGCCGGTGGTCAAGCAGTTCGCGCATCGCCCGGGCTCGGAACATGCGCCGCGCGAGGAAGAGTACCGCTCCGACGATTGCCTGTGGCTGTTTAACGCGATCCCCGCGTACGTCAAGGAGACTGGCGATCTTTCGTTCTACGGCAAGGTCCTCCCTTATGCCGACTGCGGGGAGGGCACCGTTCTGGGCCATATGAAGCGGGCCATCCTGTTCAGCCTGAATCGCTCCGGTGCGCATGGCCTGCCGTGTGGCTTGTCCGCCGATTGGAACGATTGCATTCGCCTGGGCGACCGCGGCGAGAGTGTCTTCGTTGCGTTCCAGCTTCGCTACGCGCTTTCGGTGTATCTGGAAGTATGCCACTTACTCGCCAGCCAAGAAGAGGAGGCATGGGCGCAGAGTAACCTGGACAAGCTGGATCAGCATCTGCGAGACCAAGCGTGGGATGGCGAGTGGTATCTGCGGGCATATCGCGCCGATGGTTTCCAGTTCGGATCGCGCTCGAGCCGCGAGGGCCAGATCTTCCTCAATCCGCAATCGTGGGCGGTGCTGAGCGGACACGCCGATGCTGGCCGGGCCGCATCCGCGATGCAAGCCGTGCGGGACCGGCTGGCCACCGAGTATGGGCTGATGATTTGCGATCCGCCGTATGTCGAGACCGATTACAACGTGATGCGCGCGGCCTTGTTCAATCCCGGAATGAAGGAGAACGGCAGCATCTTCACCCACACGCAGGGATGGGCGGTGATCGCGGAGACCATGCTGGGGCACGGCGATCTGGCCTGGCAGTATTTCCGGGCCACGTTGCCGGGCGCGTGGAACACCCGCGCCGAGGTACGCGAAATCGAGCCGTACGTGTACTGCCAGTTCACCCACAGCAAGTACAGCCCGCGATTCGGCGCTTCGCGCGTGCCCTGGCTGAGCGGGTCGGCCGCGTGGTCCTTCTTCACGGCGACGCAACACATTCTGGGGCTGCGGCCGGAGTACGGCGGGCTGCGCATCGATCCCTGCATTCCCGCGGCGTGGAAGGGTTTCACGGTGACGCGGGTTTTTCGCGGCAAGCAGGTGCGCGTGGAGGTTCAGAACCTTGCCGGCGTTCAGAAGGGCGTGTGCAAGCTGGTGCTCAACGGCGAGCCGCTGGAAGGGAACTTCATCCCCGCAGGGAAGCTGAGCGAGCAAAACCTGGTCGTTGTGGAGATGGGCTGACTCATCGGTCCACGCCAAGCCACAATTGCCTACCAGCAGCGCCTACCAGCCTACCGGCTTGCCCTTGTTCTGCTCATTCAGCCACTTTTGGAGCGGAGCGAAGTAGTCGAGGATCGCGGAAGCGTCCAGGTCGCGCTCGCCGGTCATCTCGTACAGAGCCTCCTGCCAGGGGCGGCTGAGGCCCATTTCGAGCATCTTGTTCAGCTTCTCGCCGGCTTCCTTGCTGCCATAAATCGAGCAACGCGACAGCGGCGTGCCGCTCCCGGCCACCGGGCAACCGGCAGCTCTCGAAAGCGCGCGGTGAAACTGAAACTGCATGATGAAGGAGAGAAAGTAACGGGTGTAAGGAACATTGGCCGCCACGTGATACTTCGCACCGGGATCGAAATCGAGCTCGCTGCGCTCTACCGGCGGCGCAATGCCCTGATACTTCATCCGCAGATCCCACCATGCCTGGTTGTACTTATCGGGCGGAATCTCTCCCGAGAATACACGCCAACGCCACTGATCGATCAGCAGGCCGAAAGGCAGAAACGCGACCTTTTCGAGCGCGCGCTTGAGCAGCAGCCCGATATCCTTCGACGAGTCCGGCGCTCGGTCCAGCAGCCCGATTTTGACCAGGTACTCGGGCGTCACCGAGAGCGCGATGGTGTCGCCGATGGCTTCATGCACCCCGTCGTTGGCGCTGTCGCGAAATAGGAACGGCTGTTTGCTGTAAGCGCGCTGGTAGAAGTTGTGACCCAGCTCGTGGTGAATGGTGATGAAGTCCTCGGCCGTGATATCGATGCACATTTTGATCCGCAGATCATCCAGGTTGTCCACGTCCCAGGCGCTGGCGTGGCAAACCACGTCCCGATCGCGCGGTTTCACGAACAGCGAACGCTCCCAGAATGTCGGCGGCAGCGGCGCAAAGCCCAGCGACTTGAAAAAACTTTCGCCGTAGTGGACCATGTCCGCCGGCTGCGTTTTGCGAGCCTTCAAAATGCTCGTCAAATCGTAGCCCGGGTCGGCTCCGGGAGGCGCCACCAGCGGATAAACGTTCGACCAATCCTGCGCCCAGATGTTGCCGAGCAGGTGCGCCGGAATCGGGCCATCCGCCGGAACTGCGTTTCCGTACTTTTCCCGCAGCCGGTTGCGCACATAGGCATGCAAAGAAAGATAGAGCGGACGCACCTGCGCCCACAACCGGTCGACTTCCTTGGCGAAATCGTCCGGCGGCATGTCGTACTTCGAGCGCCACATGGCGCCGGTGTCGCGAAAACCCAATTCTCTCGCGCCCTTATTGGAAAGCTCGACAAAGCGCGCGAAATCCTTTCGCATGGGCGGCGCGATGGCGTGCCAGCCCTTCCAGACGTCCAGCAACTCGGCCGGATTGGAACTCGCCGCCATGATGCGCGTGATGTCCGTGATGTCCAGACATTTCTTGTCGCTCGAAGCGAGAGCCGGCGGGCAATACTTGCCTTTTCCATACATGCCGTCGAGCTCAGCCGCGAGCCGGGAGACTTCTTCGCTCTCCTTTGGGTCCGCCGGCGTGGCCAGCGTAAAGCCAATCCGCAACAGGAGCATCTTGCGCGCCAAGTCGGGAGGCAGCGCGAGAGCATCGAAGCGTTTGGACTCCTTGGCCAGCCGCACCTGCTCGTCGGTGGCCCTCTGGTTCGCCAGCGCCGCGAGCGCCTCCGTATCCGACGTGATGAAATTCTCTTGCACCCAAGTGGCCTGCTGCGCCTCGTTGGACAGGACGAGCAGGCGCCGCTCGGCATCGTCCAGAAACTTCCGCGCATCCTGGACAGCCGGTTGGGCGGCGAGCAAGCCCGACACCCACAGGGCTTGTCCCGCGATCAAAAGCACCGTTTTCTTGATGGAAGCCATCTTCCCGCTCCTTCGAGTGAGCTCGATTGGCGCGCTCCCGGCGAATGCGCCCTTGGACTTCACCCGCTTGACAGCACTCTTGTAGCACAACGCAACCCGGCATTCATAATGAGACCGATCTTCGCTCCCCGCAACGCCGATTTCGCCGGCGGGCCGCCAACTCTGCTATGACTATAAGGAATGAACCAAAGCGGGCGCCACATACCCACAATTGTGGCGGGTAACTGCGCCGGGCCGGCAACACCGGCCGGCTCTGTAACGCCGCGTTCATCGTGTTCACTAACCTAGTGGAAGCCGGATTATGGATCACAATGCGGCGGTCAAGCTAGGGGCTCCCGAGCGGTACGTGGCGGGGGACTTATCCCAAGCCGAGCGGGATGAATTCGAAGCGCATTTTGCGGATTGCCGGCCCTGCATGAACGATGTCTGGACGGCGTCGGCCTTCGCCGCCAATGCCAGGGCCGTTTTCGAAGGCAGGCTCGCCCGCAAGCCGGAACCGCAGCGAGCTGGCTGGCTGGCGTGGCCGCGCCTTGAAACCGCAGTGCCCACTTTTGCCGCCGTGGTATTCGCCGTAATGGCCGGCTACCTGGCCAAGGTCACGATTCCAGCTCTGCGCGCGCCGCAGGCGATTGCCGCCGCCGTGCCGTTGGACGACGCCACACGTTCAGCGCCGCGCGTGCTGGAAGAGGGCAGTCCTCTCCACTTCGAGATCGCCGTGGCGCCGCAGCCGGGGACTGCCAGCCTCTGGGTGGAACTGGCCGGTGTATCGGGGAAGATTCTGAACCGCGGGCCCCTCCAAGCGCCGGCACCCGGCGAGCCGCTGGCAGTTTTTTTCCCGGACAAGCCTGGCCCTGGCCATTACTCCGTCGTAGTGCGCGCCGGCGAGTCCGGCCCGCAACTGGCGCGCGGTGAATTCGATATTCAGCCAAGGACACACTAGCAGATGAGCAAACACTACATATTCTCCGCACACGCACTGGGCGTCGCGGCACAGTTTCATCGTCTCGACGAGGCGCAGAACCTCAACCATGTGGTTCCCACGCTGGGCGCGAGCGTGCTCGCGCCGACGGGCGGCCTCTCCCGGTCGCGCGTAACACACTATGCTTACAGCGTCGACCGGCCGCGCAGGCGAACCCTGCTTTCGGTTCGAAAGATCAAGACTGCGGTGTCCGGCCGGAACCTCGGCAACCGCCTTGAAACCGAGGTGGAGGCCGATATCGAAGCTGTCCAAGTGGTTGAAAAACTGCACATCGGCGCCATCCGCTTGCACTTCCTCTCCGCCCGCCCCGCCGAGCCCGAGAACGCCGTGCCGGTGGTCACCACCACGGGCATCCGCATCGATGGCGTCCATCTCGGCAACGTCAAGGCAGTGGTGGTGCTGGACGAAGAGCCGCTGCTTTCCTGCGGGACCGCGGATCAGCTCGCCGAGTTTTATCGCAAGCAGACGGACGACTACCGCAAGGCGAACGACCGGCGCTTCGTGCTGGATACAGCTCCGGAGGGCGCAGGCGGACCTTGCCGGCAGCACATGTTCTCTCTGGTGCGCGAGATCCATCTCTCCGGACCGGAACGCGACAGGCAGTTGATCACAGTGGACGGTTACACCATTCACTGGAAGGGTTTCGGTAAAATCATCCTCGGTGAGGTCCACGTCAAAGGCAACGACCGCCGCGTAACCATGGTCCGTCTGGCCATGGGCTCGGATGCGGGCGGCCACGGCACGGCTGGCGGTGCGGAGTCGAACGGCAGCATGGGGAATTAATCTCGTAGCGTCCCGCCGGCCAAATCAAAGGCGCCAGCAAATTCCCGGCAAACGTCCAATTGTGGGACTTCTGAGACCTGCTACCATTGGCTGGCAGCCAGAAGGGAGCAACCATGCGCTGGTACCACTATGTGGCGTACTTCTTCGGGGGCGCATTCCTCGCGAACACCCTGCCCCATCTCGGCAATGGGATCTCGGGACATGCCTTCCAGAGCCCTTTCGCATCACCACCCGGGGTAGGCTTGTCCTCCTCGATGGTCAATGTCCTATGGGGCCTCTTCAACCTTGCCGCGGGCTACCTGCTTGTCTGTCGTGTCGGCCGCTTCGATCTGCGCAAGACCCTGCACGTGCTCGTCCTCGGAGCGGGCATCCTGATCATGTCTCTCATGCTTGCGCACGCATTCGGACGGTTGCACGGGGGGCTCTGAGCCTGCCTTTTCAATAAGATCGGCTCCCACAACCCCTGTCCCGGCGATGCGGGGTAATCCACATTGATCCGAGGAGACGCGAAAATGCCGTTACCAACGCCCGGGCGCAGGTTGTCGCATTTCTTGGACGGTACGTAATAGAACAGGCGCGCTGGAACTCGGGGAGCGACGCTATTGCGCCCTCCCGCGGCGCCAAGTCGCGAACGTAGACGAACCGGATGACAAAAAGTTCCCGTCCGCCTGGGACCGATACTTGGCTGCCGCTCTCAGTGCGCGACTGGCTCGGCAGTCGCCGGATACTCCACAGCGGCTTCCTGCCGCAACAGTTCCAGGAAGACCTGAGTGGCCAGGTTGAACTTTTTGCGGCGGCGATGGATGATGCCCAGCGGCCGGACCAGCGTGCAACCCTCGATGGGTATCGCGACCAGGCGGCCCTGTTCGATGTCGTCGCGCAAGACGCGCACCGGCATGATGCTGATGCCGGCGCCCAAAATAACGGCCTCTTTCAGCGTCTGGGTGTTGTCGAAGTGCATTACGCCATTTACCTGGATTCCGGCCTCGCGCAGATAGCGTTTCACTTCGCGGCCCACCCGAAGATCGTCGTCGAAAGCCACGAAGTCCCGCTGCGCCAGGTCGGAGGGAACAAGTTTCTGCTTGGCCGCCAGAGGATGCGACGGAGCGGCGGCAACCATCATCTTGTCCTCGCGCCACGGAATCGCGGTGATCTCACGGTTTGATTCGGGATAGCTCACCAAGCCCAGGTCGGCCTGGTCCGTGACCACTGCGTCGTAGACTTTCTCGGGCCGCAGGTACTCCACCAGCAGTTGCGCTTCCGGCATCCGCACGCCTACCTCGAGCTCGAGACGCGCCATGTCGGAAATGCCGACAGAGTAGATCGCCGCAACCCTGACTGTGCCTTGGACTCGGCCTCTGAGTTTGTCCAGTTGCCTGTCGAATTCCTCCTTGCGGCGCAGCACGTCGCGGCAGAATTCGTAGTACAGACGCCCGGCTTCGGTCAGCTCGAAAGGCCGCGTGCTGCGGTCCAGGAGATCGACTCCCAGCAGGCGCTCCGCCTCCTGCAATTGCTGGCTGGCTGCGGACTGGCTCACGCCGCAGATCTCAGCTCCCCGAGTCATATTCCGGGCCAGAGCGACATCCCTGAAAAGCTTGAGGTGGTCGAGGGTCATCGAATGACATTATAAGCCAAAATTATATTTTAGAATATCAATACCATTTAACCTGAAAGTCTGTTATACTTCTGCCTACCCTCTCCGTAGAGGGATTCTCCCTTATGAGCGCGGACGCCGGAGCCATATTTGTACAACCGCGGGACGCGGAAGAGCAGGCGCCCCGCCGACGGGCGATCACGGTCTTCCTGTGCGCCAACGGCGCCCGTCCAGCGCGGGCTGCCACCTCGGCCGGCCACTCGCGGCCTGCCGTGCCGGAGTTTGGCTGGCCCTGGCCGGTGCGGCAAGTCTTGGTTTCCTGCACCGGGCGGCTTCAGCCGGAGCACGTTCTAAAAGCGTTCGAATCCGGCTCCGAGGCCGTCTGCATGGTCGCCTGCCGTGACGATAACTGCCACCATCTCGAAGGCAGCAAGCGGTGCGCGCGCCGGGCGGCCTTCCTCCGTTCCCTCCTCGAGGAGATCGGCCTGGGCGGTGATCGTTTGATGCTCTTCCACCTGCCCGGCACGGCGGCGGAAGACATGGCGCTGGGGAGCGGAAGAACCGTGGAAGCGCTTGCCGCCGCGGATTCGAACGCCCAAGCGGCTGCCATCCGCGATCTGGTAGTGAGGGCCCTGGTGGATTTGCCCCCCAGCCCTCTGCACAAAGCTCCCGTGGCCGGAGCGGACGACAATGCCCCCCAGGAAGTGGAGTTCGGCAATGACGACAACGAACAGTAGACTTGGTCAGGCGCTCGGTTCCAGCCGGCTGGCTCTTACGGCTGAGTGCCTGCCGCCACTGGGCGACGGCGCTGGCGCGGTGAAGAAGCTCTCCTCTCTCCTGCCAGCCCACCTGGACGCGGTAGTAGTGGCGGATTCGCCCGGCGGGATTCACGGATCGGCCCTGGCGTGTGCGGCCATGCTGGCAGGGGAAGGGCGCCCCAGCGTGCTGTCGATGGTGACGCGGGATCGCAACCGTATCGCCCTTGAGAGCGACGCTCGAGGCGCGGCGGCCCTCGGCGTCGAAGCCATCTTTTGCCTGAGCGGCGACCACCAGTCTCTGAGCGTCTGCCCGCAGGCGGCGGGCGTCTACGACATCGACTCCATCCAATTCACCCAGGCCCTTAAGGGATGGATGCGCGAGGGCCCGCTCCCGGAATTGCCGATCGGTGCGGCCGCCCACCCTTATCAGCAACCTCTGGAGCTGAACCTGCTCCGCTTGCGGAAGAAGGTCGCGGCTGGAGCCGCCTTCCTGCTGACGCAGGCGATATTCGACCTGGCGGGTTTCACCAAGTGGATGGATGCCGTCCGCGCGGCCGGGCTGGATCAGAAGGTGGCGATCATCGCGAGCGTGCTGCCGCTGACTAGTGTGGAGCTGGCCAAGGTACTCGACCGGCGGCGCACCTACGGACCGGTGCCGGAAAGTGTAATGGCCCGGCTGAGCGGCGCCGCGAATGCGGCCAAAGAGGGAATCGAGATCGCGGCAGAAATGGCGGCCCAACTCAAAGCCATCCCCGGCGTCCGCGGCATTCATGTGCTCTGCGGCGGGTGCGAATCAGCGGCCGCCATCGTGATCCAAAAAGCCGGATTGGCCTAGGCGAGGCTGAACATGCCCGATCGGTACCACATTCACACCGCCGCGATGCCCGGATGGTTCCCCCGGATCGGCAAGTTCGCCAATGTCGATTGGCGCGAGGACTGCTCCCGCTGCAGCAACTGCGTCAAGCTTCGCTGTCTCTACGGCGTCTACCGGCACGAGTCGGCATTCAACCGCGATCCCGTGTCGCCGGGCGCGACCTTGGACGAATGCAAAGCCTGCCTTTCCTGCGTCCAGGGCTGCACCAAGGGGCTGCTGGATGTCTCGGTGAACCCGGAATTCCTGAACATGGGCGATGCGTACTGGACGCCCGGCATTATCCTCACTACCTGGAACCAGGCGGATACCGGCAGGATCCCGGTCTCGGGGGCGGGTTATCGCGGCCGGTTTCATGGCCCCGGTTTCGACTCGATCTGGACGGACATGTCGGAAATCGTCCGTCCCACCCGCGATGGCATTCACGGGCGCGAGTACATCTCGACCAGCGTGGATATCGGTCCCAAGCCGCTGCGCCTGGAGTTCACGCCCGACGGCCGGATGCTGACCCCGCCCTTGCGGCTGCTGGAGATTCAGCTTCCGGTAATCCTCGACGTGCCGGCTTGGCGGGAGCAGGGCGCGCGCCTGGCCGCCGCACGCATCTCGGCGGCGCAGGAGCTCAAGACGCTGGCCGTAGTCCGCGCCGGCGAGGCCGTCCAGGCGCTGCCCAAGCAATTGCCGTTTGTGGTGCCCGTAGTGGCGAGGGAGGACATCGCCAACTGCCGGGACATTCTCGAGGGCGCGAGGATGGCGCAATTGCGGGACAGCCCGGACGTAGCGGTTCTGGCCGGCGAGCTGCATTCCATCAACCCGCAGTTGACCGTTGCGGTGCGGCTGCCGCTTTCGCCCGCGGCGGCCGACCGGATCCTCGAGTTGAACCGCGCGGGGCTCAAGGTGTTCCAACTGTGCGCCGACCAGCATGGCCGCGAGAAGCTGGGCAACGGACGGCGCGGCCGCTATATCAAAGACGCTCTCCGCGAGGTTCACGGGCGGTTGGTCAAGGAAGGGCTGCGCGACGAGATCACGCTGATCGTCTCCGGCGGCATCGCACTGGCGGAGCACATGGCCAAGGCGATCATCTGCGGAGCCGATCTGGTGGCCGTGGACACGGCGCTGCTGGTGGCGCTCGGCTGCCGGGTTTGTCGCGACGCTCATCCGAGGGACCCGGAAGGCCAGGCCATGTGCGGCTCGGGCGAGTTGTGCCCCGCCGAAACCGATTCGTCCGACCACGCCTACGCGACGCAGCGGATGGTGAACCTGATGGGCGCCTGGCACAGCCAGTTGATCGAGGTTCTGGGCGCCATGGGTATCCGCGAGGTTCGCCGTCTGCGCGGCGAGGTGGGAAGGGCCATCTTCATGGAAGACATCGAGAAGGAGGCGTTCGGCGACCTCTGCCGCGTGCCTCGGCCGCAGGTGAGCGAATGACCGCAACCGATGCCGCCGTCGAAGCTCCGGTTCGGGTCCGCCCGCCGGAGCCTGCGTCCGCGCAAGTGGGCTACAGCGACTGGCCGCAGGAAAGCGTGGCCCGCGAAATCCGGCCCGCGCCCGACCGTTACCGGAACGCCTTGGGCAAGTACAAGGTGGACCGGAGCGCGGTGTGCGCCTCCTGCGGCCGATGCGTGGAGGCCTGCCAGTATGGAGTGCATAGCAAGCCGGCCGGCTACGCCTTTACGCTACGGCCACTCGACAGTTTCTGCGTCGGCCCGGCCTGCGCCGAAACGCCCGAGTCCTGCGTCTCCCTGTGCCCGCGGCACGCCCTCACCGTGCGGCCGAACCCCAGCGCCCAGTGCATGGGCGATCCGCGCTGGTCGAGCGATTTGATCCTCGCGACCTGGCATCAGGCCGCCACCGGCCGGTCTGCCCCGCCCCACCTGGAAAGCCGGACGGGCGCTTCGGGCGGCGGGTTCGACAGCCTGCGGTTCAAGTTCGAAGTCCCCGGATTCGAACCTGGCCCACGCGTCCCAGCGGACACCGAAATCGACATCGGGTTGGACTTGAACCACCGCGGCGATGGCCGGCCGCAGATCCACATCGACCTCCCCGTGTATGGCGGGGGGATGAGCTTCGGGTCGGTGAGCATCCACACGATTCTGGGCAAAGCCCGCGCGGCCGCGGCGTGGAACTCGTTCACCTGCACCGGCGAGGGCGGGTATCACGACCGTCTGAGGCCCTACGACGACCATGTGATCACGCAAGTGGCCACCGGCCTCTTCGGCGTGCGCGAGGACACCATCCAGCGCGTGCGGATCGTCGAGTTCAAATACGCGCAGGGCGCCAAACCCGGCCTGGGTGGACACCTGCTGGGCGACAAGAACACCCCCGCCGTGGCGCGTATGCGCGAGGCAGTGGCGGGCAACGCACTGTTCAGCCCCTTCCCCTTCCACAGCGTCTACAGCGTGGAAGACCACAAGAAGCATGTCGATTGGATCCAGGAAGTGAATCCCCACTGTCTGGTGAGCGTGAAGGTATCGACGCCCACCGACGTGGACATGGTGGCCGTGGGCAGCTACTACGCGGGAGCCCACATCATCCACCTGGACGGCAGCTATGGCGGCACCGGCGCCGCGCCGGACATCGCCAAGAAGAACATCGCGATGCCCATCGAGTACGCTGTCCCGAAGGTGCACAAGTTCCTCACCGCCGAAGGCATCCGGGACAAAGTGACGCTGATCGCCTCGGGCGGCATCCGCACCGCGTATGACGCGCTGAAGACCATCGCCCTGGGCGCCGACGGCGTGGTGATCGGCACCGTCGAATTGGTGGCCCTGGGCTGCGTGCGATGCGCCTGTTGCGAAAGCGGGCGTGGTTGCCCGCGCGGCATCGCTTCCACCGATCCCGAGCTGATGATGCAGATGAGTCTGGAGTGGGCCAGCCAGCGGCTGATCAATCTCAACTTCGCCTGGCGTGATCAGATGGTGGAAGCGCTCGCGCGGCTCGGCATGACCAGCATCCGCGAGCTCCGCGGGCGCACCGACGTGCTGTGCTACTTGAGCGACGAAGCGGCGGAGGTCTCATGAGCGGCTTTGCCGAACGCCTGCTGGCCAGCCGGTCGCAGATCTACTCCGATCTCGAGCGGGTGCCGGAACGCGAGGAAGAAGGCGGCTGTGGCGTCACCGGATTTGCCTGCAGCGTGCCCGTCAAGGGACGGTTCATCTACGAGCCCTCCATCCAGATGCAGAACCGCGGCAATGGGAAGGGTGGCGGCATCGCTGCCGTCGGTCTTGCGCCCGAGCAGATCGGCGTCTCCCGCGAGGCGCTCGAGAGCCACTACCTGCTGCAGATCGCCTTGCTCGATTCCGGGGCCCACGCCGAGGTCGAGCGGCAGTTCGTGCTGCCCCACTTCGACATAGCTCTGTCTACCCGGCAGCCCCACATCGACGATTACCGCGACTTACCCGGACTCCAGGTTCGCCCGCCGGATGTTCACCGCTATGTGGTCCGCGTCAAGCCGGCCGTTCTGGATACCTTTGCGCGCACGGCCGGCCTGCAGGGTCTCGAGCCTCGCCAGTTGGAAGATGAGTTCGTGTGGCGGAACTCTTACCAGCTCAATGACGCCTTCTACGCGTCTCTGGGCGAGAAGAGGGCCTTCGTTCTTTCGCACGGCCGGAACCAACTGGTCTTCAAGATGGTCGGCTACGCCGAGCAGAACGTGGAGTATTACCAGCTTCAGGATTTCGCCGCCCACGTGTGGATCGCGCATCAGCGTTACCCCACCAAAGGCCGCGTGTGGCACCCCGGCGGCGCACACCCGTTCACCGGGCTGAACGAGGCGCTGGTGCACAACGGCGACTTCGCCAACTATTCCTCCGTGTGCGAGTACCTGCGGCAGCGCAACATCCGCCAGCAGTTCCTCACCGACACGGAGGTTTCCGTCCAGCTCTTCGATTTGTGGGACCGCGTCTACCAATATCCGCTGGAGTACATCATCGAAGCGCTGGCGCCCACTACGGAACTCGATTTCGACCAGTTGCCGACGGAGAAGCAGGCGATCTACCGGCAGATCCAGGCCACCCACATTCATGCCTCGCCGGATGGCCCGTGGTTCTTCATCATCGCACGCACGCACGCGGACCAGTTCCAGTTGCTGGGAATCACCGACACCGCCATGCTGCGGCCCCAGGTGTTCGCCTTCTCCGATAGCGGCGAAGTGCAGATCGGGCTGATCTGCTCGGAGAAGCAGGCCATCGACGCCACCCTGCGGAGCCTGGCGAAGGAAGATCCGCGATTCTGTCCCGTGGCCGACAAGTATTGGAACGCCCGGGGCGGATCCTCGAGCGATGGCGGCGCGTTCGTCTTCACCGTGTCGCCGGGCGAGAACGGTGGCATGCGCCTGTCTTGCGCGGACAAGTTCGGCCGCGCGGTGGAATTGCAGGGCGGCTCGGTTCGTTGCGACCTGGGGAGCTTCGCAACGAACGGCAACGGAAGCTCCGGCGCCGTAAAGGAGATGCAGCAGACCGGCGACGCGGAGGGCCTTTTCGAATACGCGCTGGGCTTGGCTGCATGGCCGGCCGGCGAGTTACGGCAGTTCTGCCAGGGCCTGGTGCGGGGAGCCGACAGCCTGAGATCCCGCGCGGCTGCCCTCGAAGTGCTTACGCTGCTGCACGACCGCCCGTTCGACACCGGCGACAAGCGCCGGGCCACGGTGATCCAGGTGATCGAGGAGGCCATCGACCGCCTGCTGGACCTGGCTCCGCTCTTCGGCGAACCGCCCGCGCACCTGTGGCGGCGGATTACCTGGGCCACGCGCGACCGCCTCGCCGCTCCGTGCTCCGGCGAGGACCTGCTGGCGATTGACGCCCAGGGTTTCCCTCCCGAGGGCGAAGACTGCGATGCCAGGCTGCTCCGCCGGGCTTACGAAATGGGCTGGAAGCGTTTTGCCGTCTACCGGCTGCGCGGCCAGCGCTTCCACGGAGCGGGCCTGGGCGCCGCCACCGGCGGCGTCCGGATCGACCTTTACGGCTCCAACGGCGATTACGCCGCCAGCGGCATGGATGGCCTCGAGATCCGCATCCACGGCAATGCCCAGGACCAGGTGGCGCAGATCGCCAAGCGCGGCAAGCTGGTCATCTACGGTGATGTCGGCCAGACCTTCATGTACGGCGCCAAGGGCGGCGAGGTCTACGTACTCGGCAACGCCGCGGGACGGCCCCTGATCAATGCGGTCGGACGCCCGCGCGTCGTGATCAACGGGACCTGCCTGGATTTCCTGGCGGAATCGTTCATGGCGGGCGATCCGCTGGCCGGCGGCGGCTTCGTCATCCTCAACGGCATCGAGTTCGATGCGCGTGGCCGCATGACGCCCCTGGCGGCGCCGTATCCGGGCGCCAACCTGTTCTCGCTGGCCAGCGGTGGGGCCATCTACATCCGCGATCCGCACCACAAGGTTGTCGAGCGCCAGCTCAACGGCGGAGTGTTCAGCCCGGTCACCGATAAGGACTGGCGGTTGATCCGCCCCTACCTGGAGGAGAACGAGCGGCTCTTCGGCGCGCCGGTGCGGGAGCTGCTGACCGTGGATGGCCGCTTGAGCGCGCCGGGGGATGTGTATCGCAAGGTCGGCGCCGTGAAGCTGTCGGTGCTGGCCGGTTCGGAGAAAAAGAAATGACGGGCGGGATCGCACCTCCAATCGAAATCGAGAGTATCGGCGGCGGCCTGGCTTTCGAGGTGAAAGAGCGCAGTGGGGCTTCGCCCATGAGCTGTTACCAGTGCGCCAAGTGCTCCAGCGGCTGCCCGGTTGCGGCGGGAGGCGATTTCAGGCCGCACCAACTGGTGCGCATGGTGCAAACGGAACAGCGCCAGGCGGTGCTCTCCAGCATTTTCATCTGGCAATGCACGTCCTGCCAGACCTGCACCACACGTTGTCCGCAACAGGTTGACATCGCCGGCATGATCGACGCTCTGCGGGCTATCAGCCGCGGCGAAGGATCGGCCGCTCCCGGCACCGCCGTTCCGGTCTTCAACGATATCTTTCTCGACGCCGTCCGCGAGCGCGGGCGAATCTTCGAGCTGGGTCTGATGGCGAAGTACAAACTCCGCACCAAACGGCTGTTCGAGGACGCGGGCAAGGCGCCGATGATGCTGCGGAAGGGCAAGCTACCTCTTTACGCCCCGCGAGTGGGCGGGAAGGACGAGCGCGAGGCTCTGTTCGGCCGGGCCGCCGAGGGAGGCGACCAGTGAGCTACACTTTCTTCCCAGGCTGTTCGCTGGATGGCGCCGCCAAGGATTACCACCGTTCCACGCTGGCAGTGGCCGCCAAGCTGGGCCTGGAGATGCCTGAGCTGAAGGACTGGATCTGTTGCGGCTCGACCGCTGCTCACTCGAGCGACCCGCTGCTGGCCGATGCTCTGCCGGCCAAGAGCCTTTCGGCCGCCGGAGGCGCCACGGTCGCGGTGGCTTGCGCCGCCTGCTACAGCCGGCTGAAGACGGCGAACCACCATATCGCCGGGGACGCGGCCCTGCGCGCCCGCGTGGCGCACGTGGTGGGGCGCGACTACGACGGCCGGACCCCGGTCCTGCACCTGCTCGAGATCCTCTGCCGCGACATCGGCCTCAAGCGGGTCGCCGCAGCCATCCGCCGCCCGCTCAGCGGGCTGAAAGTGGCCTGCTATTACGGCTGCCTGCTCTCGCGCCCGCCCGAGATCACCAATTTCGACGACCCAGAAAACCCAACGCTGATGGACCAGCTCCTCGAAGCCGCTGGGGCGACGCCGCTCGCGTGGCCGCACAAGACCGAGTGCTGCGGGGCGAGCTTCTCGATCACCGATTCGAGCGTCGTGCTCGAGCTGGGCAACCGGATTCTCTCGATGGCCCAGGCGGCCGGGGCGGATTGCATCGCGACCGCCTGCCCGCTGTGCCAACTGAACCTGGACCTGCGGCAGCGGGATATGGAGCGCAGATTCGGGTGCCGGTACAATCTGCCGGTGTTCTACTTCACGCAGTTGCTGGGCCTGGCGATGGGCTGCCGGCCGGACGAACTGTCGTTGGACAGCCTGATCGTGGAACCAAAGGCGTTGCTCGAGGCCAAGGGAATCGGGCGCTGAGGCATGACAATGATCGGGAACAATGGGAATTCGCATAGCGCGCCCGAAGCGGTCGGCGCAGTGCTGGTCTGCGGGGCCGGCGTCACCGGCATTCAAGCCTCTCTCGATCTGGCCGGGAGCGGATTCAAGGTCTATCTGCTGGATTCCTCCCCCGCCATCGGCGGGCGCATGGCCCAACTCGACAAAACCTTCCCCACAGGCGATTGCGCCATGTGCATCCTTTCGCCGAAGTTGGTCGAGTGCGCGCGGAACAAGAACATCGAGATCGTCACCCTGGCGGACGTGGAGGGAATCTCAGGCGAGCCCGGCAATTTCAAAGTCAAGATCCGCCAGAACCCGCGTTACGTGGATACGGCCAAGTGCAACGCCTGCGGCGACTGCACCGAGGTCTGCCCGGTCAGCCTGCGCAGCGAGTTCGACCGCAATCTGGGAACGCGCAAAGCCATCTTCCGTCCCTACCCGCAAGCCATTCCCAACGTCTTCGGCATTTCCAAAGCCGCCGGGCCCGCGCCCTGCAAATCCGCCTGTCCGGCCGGAGTGAACGCGCAGGGGTACGTGGCCCTGATTGCGGCGGGCAAGTTCCAGGAAGCCTACGCTCTCATCCGCCAGCGCTGCCCACTCCCGGCGGCCTGCGGGCGTGTGTGCCAGCACCCTTGCGAGGAGAACTGCAACCGCCGCGAAATCGACCAGCCGGTCGCGGTTCGCGACTTGAAACGCTTCGTGGCCGATTACATTCACGCCAACCCCAGCCAGTATCCGCCCGCGAAGGCGCCCGCGGCCAAGCTGGATTCGAAAGTCGCCGTCATTGGCGGCGGACCGGCGGGCTTGACGGTGGCTGCCGACCTCGCTTTGCGTGGCTATGGCATCACCTTGTTCGAGGCGCAGGCGCGCCTGGGCGGCATGCTCCGCTACGGCATTCCCGATTACCGCCTTCCCGAAGATGTTCTGGATCGCGAGATTCAATACATCCTCGACTTGGGCGTGGAGGCCAGAACCGGCGAGCGGGTAGCCGATCCGAAGCGCCTCTTAAAGGCGGAGGACGGAAGTTCCCACGCGGGCTCTTTTGACGCCGTCTTCGTGGCTCCCGGCGCATGGCTCGGCCGCAAGATGGGCATTCCGGGGGAAGACGCCCAGGGCGTCATCGAGGCGCTCGACTTCCTCTACCAGGTCAACAACGGGAAGACGCCGGCCATCGGCCCCAAGGTGGTCGTCATTGGCGGCGGCGATGTGGCGATGGATGCGGCCCGCTGCGCGCGGCGGCTGCCCGGCGTCGAATCGGTCGCCGTGGCCTACCGCAGGAGCCGCGCGGAAATGCCGGCGCATCCCTGGGAAGCGGCCGAGGCCCTCGAAGAAGGCGTGGTCTTCCATACCGATCTGGGACCCGCCCGGATCGAGACGGTGGCCGGGAAGGTCTCCGCCATCGCTTTTCATCCCCGCATCGCCGGGTCCGGCCCCACCCGGAAGATCGAGCCGCGCTTCGACGAATCGCAGACTACTGTCCTCAAAGTGGACACGGTCATCGTAGCCATCAGCCAGGCAATCGACTCGGCCGGGATGGGCGTGTCCACCGGATCGAGCGGCCGGATCGCCGCCGACAAAGGCACGCTGGCCACCAGCGTCCCCGGCATTTTCGCAGGCGGCGACGCGGTGCTGGGTCCGTCTTCCATCGCCGATGCGATGGGCCAGGGCCACATCGCAGCCGAAGCCATCGATGCCTACCTTCGCGGCGGCAAGCCGGCCAATGCGCCAGCGGCTACCGCGCAGGCCGAGCCAGCCCGCAATCCCAAGCCGGGCGCACCGCGGGAAGACCGCGTCAAAATGGCGCAGACGGATATGGCGACGCGGCGGCGCGTTTTCACCGAGATTAACCGGGGCTACACCGCCGAGCAGGCCATCGCCGAAGCCAAACGCTGCCTGGCGTGCGGCCTGTGCAGCGAGTGCATGGAGTGCGTGAAGGCATGTTCGGCCGGCGCCATCTGCCACGATCAGCGGGCCCAGGAACGCGAGCTCGACGTGGGCAGCGTGATTCTCACGCCCGGCTTCGAGGAGTTCCAGGCGTCGCTGCGCGGCGAATTCGGCCACGGGCGCTATGCGAACGTGCTCTCGAGCGTCCAGTTCGAGCGCATGCTCTCCGCGGCGGGTCCCACCGGCGGCCTCATCGAGCGCCCCTCGGATGGCGGCGCGGTGAATAGCATCGCTTTCATCCAATGCGTGGGCAGCCGCGATGCCGCCCGCGGCGCGGGTTACTGCTCGTCCATCTGCTGCATGAGCGCCACCAAGGAGGCGATGGTCGCGCTAGAGCACGCGCACGGGCGGAAACTCGAAATCTCCATCTTCTGCATGGACGTGCGGGCGTTCGGCAAGGAGTTCGATAGCTACGTCAACCGCGCCCGCGACGAGCACGGCGTGAAGTTCATCCGGGCCATCCCCTCCCGTGTGGTCGAGATGCCGGGCGACCGGACACCGCGCATTCGCTACTTCGACCAGGACGGCGCCGAACAGCAGCGGGATTTCGACCTGGTCGTGTTGAGCGTGGGGCTACGGCCTTCCGCCGGCGTGAAGGAAATGGCCACGCACCTGGGAGTCGAGCTGAACGAGTTCGGTTTCAGCCGGACGGAGCGGCTCTCTCCGCTGGCGACATCCAAACCGGGCATTTACGTGGCCGGGGCGTTCCAGGAACCCAAGGACATTCCCGAATCGGTGGCCCAGGCCTCCGCGGCCGCGTCCTGCGCCATGGGCCAGCTCGCGCACTCCCGCGGCACCATGGTCCAGCGCCACGAATATCCCTGGGAGCGGGACATCACCGATGAAACGCCGCGCGTGGGCGTGTTCATTTGCCACTGCGGCCACAACATCGCTTCGGTCATCGACGTGAAACAGGTGGCCGAGAAAGCCGCCGGCATGTCCCACGTCTGCCACGCCGAAGCCAACCTGTTTACTTGCTCGGACACCAACCAGCAGCACATCAAGGACATGATCGTGAAGCACCGGCTCAATCGCCTGGTGGTGTCCTCCTGCTCGCCGCGGACGCACGAGATGCTCTTCCAGGAGACGCTGCGCGAGAGCGGGCTGAACCAGTATCTCTTCGCCATGACCAACATTCGCGACCAGTGCTCGTGGGTCCACAAGGACGATCCCGAGGCGGCCACCGCGAAGGCGCTGGAACTGACCTCGATGGCGGTAGCCAGGGCGCGTCACGTGAAAGCCCTTCCGACAGGCCGCCTGCCCGTGACGGCATCGGCCCTGGTCATCGGTGGCGGGCTGGCCGGCATGGCCGCGGCGCTGGCCGTCGCCGACCAGGGGTTCGCAGTACACCTGGCGGAGAAAGAGCCGCAGTTGGGCGGCCTGCTCCGCAACGTCAGAGGCACGCTCGAAGGGGCCGATGTGCAGAGCTACCTCCACCAGCTCGTGGCCCGAGTGCAGTCTCACGAGAAGATTCATGTTTACCTGAACGCCACGCCCAGCGCGATTAGCGGCCACGTGGGCAATTTCAAGAGTGTTCTGAGAGTGGCTGGGCGCGAACAGCCGATCAGCCACGGGGTGGTGATCGTTGCGGTTGGCGGGCAGCGGAGAGAGACCGCGATGTACCTCCACGGCCAGAACCCGCACGTAACCACGCAGGCAGCTCTCGAGTCTGCGCTCGCGGGCGGAAACCTGCCGCCAGAACTCGCGGGCAAGCCAGATCCCACCGTGGTCATGATTCAGTGCGTCGAAAGCCGCAACGAGCAGCACCCTTATTGCAGCCGGATCTGCTGTTCGGAAGCGGTGCAGAACGCGCTCGAGATCAAGCGCCGCCTGCCCCAGGCCAAAGTGGCTGTGCTGGGCCGCGACATCCGCACCTACGGGTTCCGCGAGGTGTACTTTCAGAAGGCTCGCGAGGCCGGGGTTCTGTTCATCCGCTACCCGGACCAGAGCGACCCGGTGGTGACCGAGGAAGGCGGCCGGCTCAAGGTGACCGTCCACGACATCGCGAGCAACCGCGACCTGGTTCTGCGTCCGGATCTGCTGGCGCTGGCGACCGGCATCGCTCCGGCGGCGGACAACCCGGCGCTTTCGATGCTGCTGCGAAGCGCCCTGACAGCCGACGGCTTCTTCCTGGAAGCCCACCCGAAGCTCCGCCCGGTGGATCTGGCCAACGAAGGCGAGTTTCTCTGCGGGCTGGCCCATTCGCCGAGATTCATCGACGAGACCATTGCACAGGCTCAGGCCGCGGCGGGACGTGCCGCTACCATCCTGTCCAAAACGCACCTGGAGGTTCCCGGCCAGGTCGCCCGCGTCAACCCGGAGAACTGCGTCGCTTGTGCCACCTGCGTGAAGGTCTGCCCGTACGGAGCGCCGGCGATCAACGACCTCAACAAGGCCGAAATCCAGAACGCCAAGTGCATGGGGTGCGGAAGCTGCGCGGCGGCCTGCCCAGCCAGGACCATCGTCCTCCAGCATCAGGAAGACCAAGCCTTGGTGGCAATGCTCGACGAGTTGCTCGTCGCCGGAGTGAACGCATGATCGAACTGGATCGAGAAGAGACCGTGAGCGCGGCGCGTGCCGGGCGCTGGGAGCCGCGCATCCTCGCCTTCTGCTGCAACTACTGCGCGTACGCGGCAGCCGACCTGGCGGGATCCAAGCGCATGCAGTATCCCGTCAACGTGCGCATCGTTCACACGCCTTGCACGGGCAAGATAGAAATGGAGCATGTCCTCGACGCCTTCGAGAAGGGCATCGACGGAATTCTGGTGGCCGGATGCCTGGAAGGTGGCTGCCATTTCCTGGAGGGCAATCTCCGGGCGCGCAAGCACACCGGCCGCATCCGCGAGATTCTGGATGAAATCGGCGTCGGCGCGGAGCGGCTCAAGATGGTGAACCTTTCCGCCGCCATGGCGCCGACGTTCGTCGGGCGCGTCGAGGAGATCGTCGAAACCGTCCGTGCGCTGGGCCCCAGTCCCCTCAGACCGTCCAGCCGGAAAGAAAGTGCAGGAGAGCCATGATCGTCGCTTCCCCCAAGTCCGTTACCGAACTCAAGAACCTCGTCGCGCCCCACCGCAAAGTCCTTTTCGTGGGCTGCGGAACCTGCGTCACGGTGTGCCTGGCCGGCGGCGAGCGCGAGGTAGGTATCGCCTCCTATGCCGTCCGCATGGCTCGCAAGATCGAAGGGAAGCCTCTCGAACTCACCCAGATCACGATTGAACGCCAGTGCGAGAACGAGTTCCTCAAGGACCTCGCCGGGCCGGCGGCCCAGGCCGAAGCCATCGTGTCTTTCGGCTGCGGCGCGGGCGTACAGGCGATCGCCGAGCGATTCCCCGCCAAACCGGTCTACCCCGCGCTGAACACGCAATTCCTCGGGATTCTGGAGGAACAGGCGGTCTGGACGGAGAAGTGTTTGGGCTGTGGCGACTGCATGCTGGCGCAATTCGGCGGCGTCTGCCCAATCACCCGGTGCGCCAAGCGTCTGCTCAACGGACCCTGCGGCGGATCGACCGAAACCGGGTGCGAGGTGGACGAGGGCCGCCCGTGCGCCTGGCAGCTCATCTTCCAGCGCCTCAAGGGCATCGATCAACTCGACCGCCTGGACTCGATCGTCCCGCCCAAGGACTGGCGCCCCAGTTGGCACGGCAGCCCCCGCAAAATCGTCCGCGAAGAGCATAGGGTGTAAGTGGCTTCACTGGGGAACCCGAATAACCGGGGCCATCGTTATTGGGCTCTTGCACGATCTCCACCGCGGTCGCCATGGGCCGAGGCTCCGAACAGCCGGAGCGAGCGTCGAGGCGAGCACTGACGGTGCCGCTCGGTGTTGGTACAGTGACTCGGGTAAGTCAACCCTCCGAGTGGGAGATAATTGCCGCCGTGCGCTGCGCCTGGCGAAATCGAACGGGGGTGCGCTCGGGGTGGTTCGGCTCGATATACTGATTACTTGCCCCCGAAAAAACAGGTTCGATACCGCGATGCCGGTGTCAATATCGACGAGGGTAGCCGCGCGGTGGCTGCCATCAAAAAGCTGGCTCACGGGACGTTCACCCGCGGAGTGCTGACGGATATTGGCGGCTTCGGCGCCTGCTACCAGGTGAGCGGATTTCGCAAGCCGGTCCTGGTGAGTTCGGCCGACGGCGTGGGAACCAAGCTGAAAGTGGCTTTCCTCACTGGCCGCCACGATACCGTCGGCGAGGACCTGGTCAACCACTGCGTCAACGACATCGCGGTGCAGGGCGCGGTGCCGCTGTTTTTCCTCGACTACTTCGCAGTCGGCAAGCTGGACGCGGACGTGGCGGCGGCGGTGGTTTCAGGGCTAGCGCGCGGTTGCCGCAACAACGGGTGCGCTCTCATTGGCGGCGAGACGGCCGAGATGCCGGGCATGTACGCGCCATCGGAATACGACCTGGCCGGCTTCATCGTGGGCGCGGCCGAGCGCTCCCAACTGCTGACCGGCAAGCGAATCCGCGCCGGAGACGCCTTGCTCGCGCTGCCCTCGAACGGCCTGCACACCAACGGCTATTCGCTGGCGCGCAAGCTGCTGTTTGAAACCGCCGGTCTGGGTCCGAACGCGGTGCTTCCGGAAACCGGCGGCACGGTGACGGACGCGCTGCTGGCCGTGCACCGCAGCTATTTGAAGCCCATCCGCGCGCTGATGAAGGCGCGCTTGCTGCGTGGCGCGGCGCACATCACGGGCGGCGGCATCACCGACAACACGCCGCGCATGCTGCCGGACGGGCTGGCCATCGCCATCGACACCCAAGCCTGGCGAATCCCGCCGCTGTTCGAGCTGCTGCGCCGGATCGGCAACATTCCGGAAGACGATTTCCGGCGGACCTTCAACCTGGGCGCCGGCATGATTTTGGCGGTTCCCGCGCGGGCCGCTATTCGTGCGGAAGCGTTGCTCAGCCGGCTGGGTGAAACCGCGTTCCGTATCGGTACGGTCACGCTCGAAAAGCGGGGACGTCCCCGCGTGGAGTACCGATGAAACGCCTCGGCATTCTGCTTTCCGGCCGCGGCTCGAACTTCGAGGCCATTGCGGACAGCGTGGCGGCGGGTTCGATTGACGCCCAAATTGCCGTCGTCATCGCCAACCGGGCGGAAGCGCGCGGACTGGAAGTGGCGCGCCAGCGCGGGCTGAACGCCGTCTGCATCCCCTCCAAGGGGCTGGACCGCGAAATCTACGACCGCATGCTGGTGGAGGAACTGCACCGGAACGCGGTGGACCTGGTGTGCCTGGCAGGGTTCATGCGCTTGCTCAGCGCGTCGTTCATTCGCGAGTTCCCCAACCGGATTCTCAATATTCATCCCTCGCTGCTGCCGGCATTCCCGGGCTTGGATGCGCAGCACCAGGCGCTGGCGCACGGCGTTAAAATCACCGGCTGCACCGTCCACTTTGTCGACGAGGATCTGGATGCCGGCCCGATCCTCATTCAGGCCGCCGTGCCGGTCCTCAACGACGATACCGTCGAGGCGCTGTCGGCGCGTATTCTGCGCGAGGAGCACCGGATCTATTCGGAAGCCATCCGGCTGGCGCTGGCCGGCGCCTATCGCGTCGAAGGGCGGCGCATCGTCTTCTGCTGAAGGAACTCGGAAAACTTCATGGGCGGTCCGGGGCCCGTCTCCATCTGCTTTTCCACCGCCCGCTGATACTGCCGCAGCGTTTCGAGCCGGTGCCGCGGGGCCAAATCGCAGTTATGGTAGTCCATCAGGATCTCCACTTCCCATGCCTGAAAAGAGTTGCGCGTAACGGAGCCGCGCATCAGCTCGGCCACCAGCTTGCGAAACCGGTTCAGCATGATCTCGAGTTGAATCAGATCGTCCACAACCATTGCATGTAATGGATCGGCGGACCGCGGGCAGAACATTAGGGCCGTCTCTTCGATCGCCTTCGTCACCGGACTTTTGTTTTAAGCCGGTAACCGTGAAACAATCTCTGGATAGGTAGCCGGCGTGATCCAGCGAGCCTTCTCATCGCAACCCTTGCGTATCCCGGCCGCCGCGAGCGCGCAATGAAGGCTCCGGGCTCGGTCGCGGCGCTCGACTGCTTTCTCATCGCCGACGACCTGACGGGTGCCTGCGATGCCGCCGTTCATTTCGCGATGCGCGGGCGCCGGACGATAGTGCGGATTGCGCCGGGCGCCGAACTCGCGGATGCAACCGTCATCGCCGTCAGTACGGACAGCCGGGACCTCGAACCCGCGGCTGCCCGGGACGCGGTCGCAGCCGCAGCCGCGAGTCTACCAATTGGTTCGCCGTCGATTCTCTTCAAGAAGATCGATTCCACGCTGCGCGGCCATACCGGGGCGGAGATCACGGCGGCCCTCACCGCCTCCGGTTGCGATGCCGCCGTGGTGTGCCCTGCTTTTCCATGGATGAATCGCATCGTGGAAGCTGGATACCTGCGCGTCGCCGGCGCCGCGGATTTTGCGCCCATCGAAGTCGCCGCTCACTTGCGCGCACAAGGGGCGGAGGGATGCGTGCACACCGGGTACGAAGCCATCCCGGAGGCAATCTCTTCCGGCGCTCGGATGGTGGTGCTCGATGCGGTTTGCGATGACGATTTGGATCGGATCGCCGCGGTGGCTCCGGCGTTCGATTTCCGCGTCTTGTGGGTTGGATCGGCGGGCCTCGCGTCCGCGCTGGCACGCACGCTGCCGCCCGGGCCGCAGTTTCGTCCTCGACCGGCGCCCAAAGGACCCGTGCTGTTCTGCATCGGATCGGATCATCGGGTGACCGTCGCGCAGCAGACGGCTCTCGTAGGCCAGCGCCGGGCGTTGCTGGTTCACGCAGGGCCGACCAGCGGGGACTGCATTGGGGCCGCGCTGAGTCGCGGCCAGCACGTGGTGTTGCGCATTCCACACGGCCGGGTCTCCACGGAAGCCTTGCAGGAACTGGCCGCCCACGCTCCCACCTCCGCGCTGGTGCTCTCCGGCGGCGACACAGCTTCCCTGTTTTGCCGAGCCGCCGGAGTGCAGCGTATCGATCTTTTCGATGAAATCATTCCCGGAGTTCCTTGTGGCATCATTCGCGGCGGCGTGTTCGATGGGACTTCAGTCGCCACCAAATCCGGCGGATTTGGGCCTCCGGATGCTCTAATTCAAGTAGCGGACTATTTTGCATGCCTGAACCATTAGAGATGCCGGCCATTGTTTTAACCATGGGCGATCCAGCCGGAATCGGCCCCGAAATCGTTGTCAAGGCCCTTGCCGATCCGCAACTCGCGCCGCTGGCCCGCTGGATTGTGGTGGGAGATGCGCGAGTCCTGGAAAGGGCGGAGCGGGTTACCGGCCTGAAGCTGGAATCGGCGGAACTTCGCGACGTCAGGGCGCTCACCGGCATCGAGGAGTTCGCATTCGGCCGGCTGGACGCACGCTGCGGAATCGCGGCGGTGGAGTACGTCCGCATCGCCACGGAATTGTGTCTGCGCGGAGAGGCCGAAGCCATGGTGACGGCGCCCCTCAACAAGGAAGCCGTAACCCTCTCCGGCCGCCGGTTTTCCGGCCACACCGAGTACATTGCGGAGTTGTGCGGTGCTACCGAGTCTCGCATGTTGCTCTCGAGCGAACGGTTCTCCACCGTGCACGTCACGACGCACGTTGCGCTGCGCCAGGCGTGCGACCTGGACATACCGCGCATCCTCCGCACCATCGAGCTGGGGAATGAAGCCATGAAACTGCTCGGGTTCGAGCGGCCACGCATCGCGGTGTGCGGATTGAATCCCCACGCCGGCGAGCACGGGCTGTTCGGCAATGAAGAGGAGCGCTTCATCGCGCCGGCTATCGCGGCCGCCTGCCGCCAGGGCATCCTGTGCAGCGGCCCGCATGCCGGCGACACGGTTTTCCTCCAGGCATCCCGCGGCGCATACGATCTGGTTGTTGCCATGCACCACGATCAGGGTCATATCCCAATGAAACTAATCGACTTCGAAGGGACGGTCAATATTTCCTTAGGCATTCCGATCGTCCGCACCTCGGTGGATCATGGCACGGCGTTCGATATCGCCGGCGAAAACCAAGCCGATCCGCGCAGCATGAAGCAGGCTATGCGCGTGGCGGCGCGCATGGCTTCAACGAGGCGGGCCGGCGCCCGGCAGTAGAGAACCTGGAGAGACTGATATCAGGTACGCATGAGAATGCGGTGAACGATCTCGGCGTTTTCGCGGACCTCGTCCTTGACTCGGGGAAACATGCCCACATAAATCCCGTCGATGGGCTTGATGCTTTCGAAAGCGGTGCGGAAGGCCTGCTCGATGCCGCGATCGGGGACCCGTCCGGCGGCCAGGATCTTGAAAGCGAAGCAGGGTTTCCGGGTCTGCCGGATTACCTCATACATGCGCGGCGGATCGCTCTTCAGGTAGATGTCGCTGGGCATCTCCATCATCTCGCCGTTCAACACCTTCTTCCATTCGTCCACCGTGCGGCGCCGGTTATAGACGCAGCCGGAGTAGAAATCGACGTCCCAGTTCTCCTCCTCGATCCGCGCGATGACTTCCGGAATGTGCGTGCCCACCCCCACCATGACTCCCAAATCCCGCACCTTCTTGCACCACTCCTTGACGCTGTTCATTGCGCCGTTCTGGTAGGCGGTATCGACCACTTCGCCCTGCCTTTGCAGCGCCAGCGGCTGGAGGGTCCGCACCAGCATTTCCACATCGACCCCGGCGGTCACCTGGGGGATCAGGTGCATCTTGCCGCCCTCGGCCACGAAACGCGCCCAGTCCTGCGGCCCCCTATCCAGGTGGACGTAGTTGAACGCATTGATGCCGAAGCGGTTGGCCTGGTGCATCACGTCGCAGACTCTATCCTGGGTGTACCATTCCTTCATGGTCGTGCCGAAGTTGTTGTTGTAATGAGCAAAGCCGTAGAAGGGGTTGACGCCCAGGACCATGCGGCTGATTTCCACGCCGCCGAATTTCATCTTCGGGACCTGAATCTGCGAGGCCGGTATGAGCGGCCCGGACTGTTGCACCGGAGCTTGCGGAGCGCCGGGAGGCATGTTGCCCTGCGGCCCTCCGGACTGCGCCTCTAATGCCGATGTTGCGCCCGTCAGACCGGCTGCGAGCCCCGCACCGGACTGTAGGAAATTTCTACGCGAGAAAGACATAGTGACGACCTCCCGGCCATTAATTCATCGGGTCCGAACTGGCTCCAGCATATCGGATCTCATACTCCGGTTCAAGGAGCCATGAGTCTGTTCGTAACTGGGCCTAGAATGAAGGTGGATCGCGAACATGACGCTGGCCGAACAGCTTGCTATGCACACCCGCGAAGGCGATTTGTACGAATCGCTGGAGGGGAACCGCATTCGCTGCTATGCCTGCGGCCACTGCTGCCCGATCCCTGCCGGGTTTGCTGGCGTCTGCAAAGTCAGGTTCAATCGCGGCGGCAAGTTGATGGTTCCCTACGGGTACGTCAACGCTCTGCATTGCGATCCGATTGAGAAGAAGCCCTTCTTCCACGCCCTGCCCGGGACGCGCGCGCTCAGTTTCGGCTTGCTGGGCTGCGACCTGCATTGCGGCTACTGCCAGAACTGGGTGAGCTCGCAGGCGCTGCGCGATATCCGCGCCTCGCTGGATTTTCGTGAGATCGCGCCTTCAGAGATTGTGAGGCTGGCTCTGCGGCAGCACGCGTCGTCGGTCATCAGCACCTATAATGAGCCGCTTATCACCAGCGAATGGGCCGTGGCCGTTTTCCGTGAAGCCCGCCTTGCCGGCCTCAATACCGGATACGTCTCCAACGGGAACGCCACACCGCAGGTGCTGGAGTATCTGCGCCCCTGGGTCGATCTTTACAAGGTGGATCTCAAGAGCTTCGACGACCGCCGGTATCACGAGTTGGGCGGACGACTGCAACCGATCCTCGATTCCATCGCGCGCATCCACAGCATGGGGTTCTGGCTGGAAGTCGTCACGCTCGTCGTGCCTGGGTTCAACGATTCGGATGCGGAACTGGCAGCGCTCGCGGGTTTCCTGGCCGGCGTCTCGCCGGACATCCCCTGGCACGTCACCGCTTTCCACCCCGATTACAAGATGACCGCGTCCGGCGCTACCACCGCTCGTATGCTGGAGCGCGCCGCATCGACCGGGCGCGCCGCCGGCCTGCGCTACGTTTATGCGGGCAACCTCCCGGGCAGCGTCGGTGGACTCGAGAATACGCAGTGCCCGAATTGCCGGGCGTTGCTGGTGGAACGATCCGGCTTCGAAGTCCTCCGGAACAGAGTGACGGCCGACGGCGCTTGCCCGCATTGCCGATTGGCGATTCCGGGCTTCTGGCGTCCCGGCCCGCAGCGAACGCGTGAGAACTTCGCAACGATCCAGGAACAGTGCGGTTGATGAGATGGCTTCCTCCCACACAACCCCATTTTCCGGCTCGTGGTATCCGGGGCGGCCCGCTGAATTGGAGGCGCTCCTGGATCGGCTCTTCGACTCTTCCCTGAAGAGGACCGGCCCCGCCCTTCTGCCGCGCCCGCTCGCATTTGTCGTTCCGCATGCGGGCCTCGCTTACTCGGGCACGGTTGCCGCTTCGGCCTACCGCCATTTGCAGGCCGCGAAACCCGAACGAGTCTTCATCCTCGGATTCACGCATCAAGGTGGCAGACCGGGGGTCTCGATTCCCGACATCGATGCGTTCGAGACTCCCCTCGGCGAGGTCACAGTCGATCGGGCGGCCGCGCGGGAGATGGCATCCGGCGGGCAATTCGCGATGGTCGCCGAAGCCCAGGTGTGCGATCACTCGGTTGAGATCCAGCTCCCGCTGCTCGAAAAGGCCGTGGCCGGCGTGCCGGTCGTTCCGCTGTATGTGGGTCCTCTGAACGACGCTGGCCGGCGCGCGGCGGCGCAGGCTCTGGCGCAACGTGTCCGGCCAGGCGACGTCTTGTTGGCCAGCTCCGACTTGACTCACTATGGCCGGAGTTTCGGTTACCAGCCGTTTCCCGCTGGTCCGGACGTGAGCCGGCGGCTGTTCCAGCTCGATTCCCGCGTGATCGATGCGGCCGGCAGTCTTGCCCCCACGCTGTTCCTCGACACGTTGCAAAAACTCGACTCCACGGTTTGTGGGTACCAGCCGGTCGCCCTGCTGCTCGAAACCCTCGGCCTGCTGCCGGGTGAAGAAGTGTTTCAGCAGACGTTGGACTACCAGACCTCGGCCGACATCACCGGCGATTTCAAGCACGTTGTCAGCTACGGATCTCTCGGCCACTTTCGCGCCGATTCTTTCCAACTGGATGAGGAAGCCCAGGGAGCCCTGCTGTTAAGCGCGCGGGCGACCCTCCGGCATCTGTCGGCGACCGGCGAGCGGAAACCGATTCCGCCAGCGGCTGCCAGCCCGTTGCTAATGCGGCGGGCGGGCGTCTTCGTGAGTCTGCACCAGGGCCGCGAGCTTTTCGGGTGCATTGGTTTGATAACCGCGGAAACGCCGCTGGCGGAAGCGGTACCCAACCTGACACTGGACGCGGCGCTCGACGACCCGCGGTTTGCGCGGCGATCGAGCGTGCCGGACGGATTGAAAATCGAGATCTCGGTGCTCACGCCGATGAAGCGAATCCGGGACTGGAGATCGTTCCAGATCGGACGGCACGGCGCGTATCTCGAGTCCGGCGGCCACAGCGGACTGCTGCTACCGCAGGTCGCCACTCACGGCGCCTTCACCCAGTCGAGCTTCCTGGAGGCCTTATCCCGCAAGGCCGGCCTGCGGCCTGGCGCGTATCAGGATCCGCAGGCACGGCTGTCCGTATTCCAGGCGCAAGTATTCGGGGATGGGTGTTGAGGCTCTGGCGAGTGGAAGGCGGGGCAGTCCCACGGCAGCACGCGATTCGGGATGAGCGGCGTAGTTCCGGTAACCCACTTATCGGGCGCAGCCACGCCGAATAGTTGGCTAAGTGACTCAAAGGGCGTTATAGTCGCCATTGATGGCTGGTAACCTACCTCGTAGCCATGGTGAGTGCAGCCAGATCACTGCTTCGATCCTCCTGGGCATGCTCCCCCTATTCCTGCCGGCAACCGCCCTCAGCCAAAGCCATGCGCTGATATTCGAAAAAGAAATTGGTGTCGGTTGGCGCACGCACGAGAACGGCTGGATGAGTCTTGTGTCGTTTAGCCCGGACGGAACGATGGTTGCGTCGGACGCTTCAACGAAACTGGACTACGCTTCAGGCGACCTCACGCTGTGGAGTTTTCCGGATGGGAGGTTTATCAAGCACCTGCCTGCAAGGCCCATGGCCATTTCGCGCGATTGGAAATACTACGCGTGCTATAACAGCGTCGCGAAGATGGAGACTGGTGAGGCGGTCATATCTCTCGGAAAGAGTGCGGAGGTCTCTGCCTTCAGCCCGGATAGCCGTTACGTCGCCGAGTTGTCATACAGCCAGGCCGCCCGCAATTCCAGGATTCGCATCGTTGAGCTTGCCAGTGGCAAACAGGTCAGTGCATTCGGAACGATCGCTCCAAACGCGATCGCAATAAGCCCCGACGGTGTGACCCTGGCCGCAGGCTACTGGGATATCGTCACGTTGTGGAATATGTTTACCGGGAAACGGCTGGCCGTCTTCCCGGGCTTCGATAATTACGTTGGGGCGCTCTCATTCAGCCCTGACGGCAAATTGCTTGCGGCAGGTGCCGGGGGCACACTCCAGATCTGGGACGTTCGCCGTCTCACAAGGGCCGAGTCTCTCGACATCGGAGCAGGAGGTGCGGGATTATCTGCACCGGAGTTCAGTCCTGACGGGCGACTGATTGCTGTGGGCGTGTATGGCATCGGAACCGCGTACCTGATTGACGTTGGCCGCGGAAAGATCATCGACCACCAAAAGGTGTCGGACATGGGCTGTGGCTCCGTCGCCTTCAGCCCGAATGGCCAGTTTCTGATCACACCCTCCACCGGCGGGTTAATCAAATGGCCTTACGACAAAGGCGGAACAATTCGTGTTTTCAGGATCAACGCTCCCTGACCGACCTGCGCGCCAGCGCTGCCGCCCCTACACGCCCGAATTAATCCCCGCGATCGCTTCGGCAATCTCGCGGCCAGGATATTCGTAATCCTCCAGCTTCCCGGAAATGTAATTCTCGTATGCAGCGAGGTCGAAATGGCCGTGGCCGCTAAGGCCGAAGAGGATGACTTTGCCGGTCCCCGCTTCCTTGGCGGCCAGCGCTTCATCGATGGCGGCGCGAATGGCGTGTGCGCTTTCGGGCGCGGGCAGGATGCCTTCGGTGCGCGCGAATTGGATCGCCGCCTCGAACACGGGGAGCTGCGTGTAGGCCTTGGCGTCGATGTGCCCGAGCTTCACCAGGTGGCTGATCAGCGGGGAAGCTCCGTGGTAGCGCAACCCGCCGGCGTGGATTCCCGGCGGCACGAAATCGTGGCCCAGCGTGAACATCTTGACCAGCGGCGTGAGCTTGGCTGTATCGCCGTAATCGTAGGTGAACTTACCGCGGGTCAGGGTGGGACAGGCGGAAGGCTCGATGGCGAGAATGCGCGGGCCCTTGCCGGCGAAACGGTCCAGCACGTAAGGCAGCGCCAGTCCGCCGAAATTGCTGCCGCCGCCAAAGCAGCCGATCACCACGTCCGGCTCGTCGCCCGCCATCTTCATCTGCAGCTTGGCCTCCTGGCCGATCACGGTCTGGTGCATCAGCACGTGGTTGAGCACGCTGCCCAGCGAGTAGTTGGTGTCGGCGTGAGTCGCGGCGTCCTCCACCGCTTCACTGATAGCGATGCCCAGGCTGCCCGGCGAATCCGGGTGCGCCGCCAGCACAGTGCGGCCGGCGTGCGTTTGTTCGCTCGGGCTGGCAAAAACTTCCGCGCCCCACACGTGCATCATCATGCGGCGATATGGTTTTTGATCGTAGCTGACGCGCACCATGTAGACGGTGCATTCCATGCCAAACATCTGGCAGGCCAGCGCCAGCGCGCTGCCCCACTGCCCCGCCCCGGTTTCCGTTGCCAGGCGGCGGATGCCGGCGCGCTTGTTGTAATAAGCCTGCGCCACCGCCGTGTTGGGCTTGTGACTGCCGGCCGGGCTGGTGCCCTCGTACTTGTAATAAATGTGCGCCGGCGTATCGAGCGCCTTCTCCAGGCGCCGCGCGCGATAAAGCGGCGTGGCGCGCCACAGGCGATAGATGTCCATCACCTCGCCCGGGATCTCGATCTCCGGCTTCGGAGAGAACTCCTGCTCGATCAACTCCATCGGAAAGATCGGCGCCAGATCCTGGGGGCCAAGCGGCTGGTGAGTGCCCGGATGCAGAGGCGGGGCGAGCGGCTCCGGGAGCGACGGCAGCACGTTCACCCAGACCGCGGGGATCTGTTGGTCGGTAAGAAGGAACTTGGAGGCTTCAGACATGGAAGGCTTATTGTAATACGACTGCCGGCGTGGCGCCCCGCCTCACCGCCCGATTTGGTTACCATGTGACTTCATGTTCGACTGGAAGCAAGATCCGCACCGCCGGCGCAACCCGCTAACCGGCGAATGGGTGCTGGTATCGCCGCATCGCACCGAGCGGCCCTGGCAGGGGCAGGTGGAAGAGACCGCCCGCGCGGCGCAGCCCGAATACTCGCCCGACTGCTACCTCTGCCCCGGCAACGAGCGCGCCGGCGGCGCCCGCAATCCGCGCTACACATCGACCTTCGTTTTCGATAACGACTTCGCTGCGCTTCGCCCCGATACGCCGCCGGACCGCTTCGATGAGAGCGGACTCCTGATGGCGCAAGGCGAGCCGGGCATCTGCCGCGTCGTGTGCTTCTCGCCCAAGCACGATCTCACCCTCGCCCAAATGGAACCCGCCGAAATCCGCCGCGTGGTCGACACGTGGGCCGGGCAATACAGCGAGTTGGGCGCGCGCGAATCCATCCGCTACGTGCAGATTTTCGAAAACCGCGGCGCCATGATGGGCTGCAGCAACGCGCATCCCCATGGCCAGATCTGGTCGAATGCGCACTTGCCGAACGAGGTCGCCAAGGAACAGGCCGCGCAACTCAAGTGGCGCGAAGCCCGCGCGCGGTGCCTCATCTGCGACTACGCGGCGCTCGAAGCCGTGCGCCGGGAACGGCTGGTGGACGAAAACGCAGCCTGGATGGCGGTGGTGCCGTTTTGGGCGGTCTGGCCGTTCGAGACGCTGGTGATGTCCAAGCGGCACGTCGCCGCCATCGATGGCCTGGATGACGGCGAGCGCGACGGCCTGGCCGACCTCCTGAAACGTCTGACCGCGCGCTACGACCGCCTATTTGCGGCGCCGTTTCCTTACAGCATGGGCTTCCACCAGAGTCCGACCGATGGACAGGCGCATCCGGAGTGGCATATGCACTTGCATTTCCATCCTCCCCTGCTGCGCTCGGCCACGGTGCGCAAATTCCTGGTCGGATACGAATTGCTGGCCACTCCGCAGCGCGATCTTACGCCGGAAGCCGCCGCCGAGCGCCTGCGCTCGGTGTAGTTTCGTTGCAGCCCCGCACCAATGCGCACGCCGCGGATGCTACTTTATTTCGCCATGCATGGCTTGCTTGGCGAATTCACCGGATGCGTTCAGCGTGTAATTCCAATCGCTGATCAGCGTGGGACCCCATTCCGGGTCGAAGCACCAGACGATCCAACTGATGCCCTTACTTTCCAGGTACTTGATAATCGACGGTCCGTACGGCGTCTGCCCGGTGGCTCCGGCCGGCGGCGCTGAGAATCCGCCGAATTCGGTGGCCACCACGGGGTAAGTGGCGGCGGCGAAACCGAAGTCTTCTTCCCATTTCGGCTCCCATGGCCGCGGCCGCTTGTTGGCATAGGGATGAACCACGTAGCCGACGCCATCGGCGGCGATCGGACTGAGGATCAGCGGAGTCAGATCGTACGCCCAATCGAAACCGGCCACCAGCGGTATCGCCTTCGCGTTGTTCGCGCGGATAATGGCAATCAGGTTTTCGTTGATCTTCTTCCATTCGTCCCAGGAGACCGGGCCGAGTTGGTTGCGGAAAGTGGTGGGCTCGTTGAAGAATTCAAAAAACGCCACCGTGTTGTGGCCGGCGAAATGGCGGGCCATGATGCGCCAGAACTGGTATGTCTCCTGGAGCGAAGTATCGTACATCGGGTCCTGAAAAACGCCAGTCGTGAGATTGCCGATGGAATGCCAGTCGAGATCGACATACATCCCCAGGTCGGTCGACCACTCCACGGCCTGGTCGAGCAGTTTGAGATACTCGGCCGGCGTTCGTTCCCGCCAGGCGACCGGGTGGATCGGAATGCGCACCACGTGGGCGCCCATCTCCTGCACTTTGACGAAGTGCTCGCGGTTCCAATGACCCTGCATTTCGAGCTTGTCGGGATCGGAAATGGCAAGACCGCGGAACAGCACCGTCGCGCCCTGCGGATCGACGAACTTGTTGCCCTTGACGGAAATCAACGGCAGCTTCTGGGCGTTGGTGGTGTAGGGGCGGACGCCGGGGCCGGCATCGTGCCACCAGGTATGCGCGCGCGCCGCGGGAGCGGTCTGCCCCTGCGCCGCAGCGGCAACGAGCGCGGCGCCGAGCGAAATCCGGATGACGGCGTACTTGGTTGAGAATCGCATAGGAATCTGACTGCTATTCATAACCCATTGCTTGCCGGAGCGAAAGGGGGTGTGCGGGTGCGCGGGATTTGCCTGCCACAAAAACCAATGCGGAAGTTTCAAGCTGATACGCTGGTGTTTTGGACGAGACAACCATGGATGCCGATGAACTGCGGGCACTGCGCAGGAAGCAACACGATTTCAGCGATGAGCTTCGCGAGATCGGCTGGTACCACAGCTTCGAGCTGCCCGATGGGACCTCGATCCACGGCTACATGAGCCTGGAATGGCAGCGCGAGCGCTGGTCCCGTTTCCCCATTCCGGCCGATCTCACTGGCAAGCGCGTGCTCGATATCGGTGCCTGGGACGGCTGGTTCAGTTTCGAAGCCGAGCGGCGTGGCGCCACGGTGACGTCCGTCGATTGCATGGAGCAGGCGAACTATCTCGAGCTGCACCGCAAGCTCCGGTCGAGGGCCGACTACCGCAATCTCGATCTTTTTGAGTTGCCTTGGGTGAACCTGGGCAAATTCGACATCGTCTTTTGTTTGGGCGTGCTCTATCACTTGAGGCACCCACTGTGGGGCCTGGAGATTCTTTGCGGCCTCTCGACCGAGCTCGTCATGGTGGAAACCTTCGTCACCGATGGCGCCAATTGGCAAGATCACGTGAATGACATTCCCAGCATGGAGTTCTACGAGACCACCGAGCTCAATGGCAATATGGACAACTGGAACGGCCCGACGGTCGGCTGCGTTCTGGCGATGTGCCGCGCGGCCGGATTCGCGCGAGTGGAACTGATCGCGGTCGATCCTGAGAACGCCGTGGTGGCGTGCTTCCGCCAGTTGCCGCCAGAGCCCGCCGAGCCGGCCCAGGAACCGCCGGAGCTGCTAGCGGCGATCAATCCGGCAACTCAGGGCGTCAACTTCAATTCCAGACGCGACCACGACATCGACTGCTGGTTCAGAACCGGGGCCGCGATTCCATTGAAAGAGGAGCTGCTGTTGGAAGTGGCAGAATTCGGCGCTGCCGCGACGCTGGTCGCTCCGGATAGAGGAATTTACTGGGCCAAATTCACTCTCCCTCCCGGCGTGAAGACGGGCTGGAACGACGTGCGATTGCGCCTCGCCAACAGCCGCTTCAGCGCAGCGCAGCGCATCGCGATCGATATGCCGCCGCCGGCGGAGCGCACTGTGATCGCCGGCGTGCGCGACTCACTGCACTGGGAAGCCAACACCGTGAACGTCACGGAAAACGGTTACCTATCGTGCTGGGTGGAGCGCCTCCCGGAAAACGCGGACCGAGGCAATCTCCGGCTGTGGCTGGGCGAAGCGCGCATGGCGATCACGTTCGTCGGCGAACCCGTGGAGGGGCGACGGCAGATCAACGCCAAGGCGCCGCAGGACTGCCCAAAAGGCGAGCTGCCCTTGCGGGTGGAGTGCGCCGGCGTGAGTTCGGAACCGGTGGCCGTGAAGGTGGTTTGAGGACGGAACGGCCAAGAGGAGGTCTTCCGCAGCGGATACCGCGATTTCCACGACGCCCGAGCCAGTACCGGCGAATTCTCCACCCTCATGGTAGCCGGAGGTGTTAGCCGCCGTACCGCCAACCCAGATGTGGTTTCCCACGGACCTGGCTTCCGCAACGGCCGTGCTCGAGCCAAGGTCCGCACCCGACTCCCTCGCATAGGACGACTTTCGGCTGCCGCCACGCGGTGACATCTCCCACAGGTTCGCTATGCTGAAGTTTCCATGCCCGGGGGAAGCTTCCAGTATGTGGACGTCAGTGTGCCGGCGCCGCTCGATCAGCCGTTCACTTACTCGCTGCCCGAGACCCTCCGCCATCGCGTGCGTCCAGGCAGCCGGATCGTGGTTCCCTTCGGCCCGCGCAAACTCACCGGCGTGATCCTGCGCTGCCACGACGAACGGCCGGACATTGCCACTCGCGATGCGCTGCGTCTGATCGATTCCGAGCCGGTCCTGGATGAGGAACTGCTCAGCCTGGGCCGCTGGATCGCCGGTTATTACTGCGCCCCGTTGGGTGACGTGCTGCGTGGCATGTTGCCGTTGGCATCGGAAATCCGCCGCGGCAAAGTCTGGTCGCTGACCGATGCCGGCCGCGACGCAGCGCGCCAGTTGCTTCTCGATGCCGCGCCCGACGACCCCGTGGCGCGCATCCTGGGGCTGCTCGAAAGGCGTCCACTTTCGGCCGCCTACCTGTCGCGAATCCTGCCGCTCGCCGACAGAGCCATCCGTTCGCTGGAGCGCAAAGGTCTAATAGGCGCCGAACAAGTGCAAACCGAGCGCGACCCTCTGCGCGCGCCCGCCGGACGCCTGCGCGTGGAACTTGCCACGAACCCGGCCGAGCGAAAGCTGAACAAGCCGGAGCGCGAGTTGAGGGCCTTCCTCGAACTGCATCCCGGCTCGCACAATCTCAAGGATCTGGAAAGCATGATGGCCCACTCCAGCGCCGCCGCACGCTCGCTGGCGCGCAAAGGCGTGGTCACGCTCACCGCGGAAGCCATCGGCGTCACAGCGGGCGCCGTGCGCGCGCCGCACACGCTCAACCCGGAGCAGCAGGCGGCCTATGATGCCATTCGCCTCGCAATTGACGCGCGTGAGTTTCGCGCCTTCCTTCTTTACGGTGTCACCGGCTCCGGCAAAACCGAAATCTACCTCAACGCCATCCAGGCCGTGGTGGCGCAAGGGCGCGGCGCGCTGCTGTTGGTGCCGGAAATTGCGCTCACACCCGCCATGGCCGGCCAGTTCTTTTCGCGCTTCGGCGACCGGGTGGCCATTCTGCACAGCGCGTTCACCGATGTGGAACGCTCCGAGCAGTGGCGCCGCATCCGCTCCGGCTCGGCTTCGGTGGTGGTGGGCACCCGCTCCGGCGTGTTCGCGCCCGTCCGCAATCTCGGGCTGATCGTAGTCGATGAAGAGCACGACGGCAGTTACAAGCAGGAGGAAACGCCGCGTTACAACGGCCGCGACGTCGCCCTGGTGCGCGCTCAGGCGGCGCACGCCTGCGTGGTGTTGGGATCGGCCACGCCCAGCTTGGAAAGCCGTTACAACGCCGAGCGCGGCAAGTACACCCTGCTCACGCTCCCCGGCCGCATCGAAGACCGTCCCATGCCGGCGGTCTCGCTTGTCGATATGCGCCAGGAGTTTCTGGAGACGCGCCAGCAGGCTACCTTCTCGCGCAAACTGGTCGAAGCTATAGGGCAGCGCCTGGAAAACGGCGAGCAGACCATCATCCTGCTCAACCGCCGCGGCTTTTCCAGTTTCGTCGCCTGCCGCGCCTGCGGCGAGCGCGTCCAGTGCGTCAACTGCTCCGTCACGCTCACCTTTCACAAGCGCGACCGGCGCCTGCTGTGCCACTATTGCGGCTACGCCGAAAGGGTGCCCAGCGTTTGTCCCAAGTGCTCGAGCGAGCACTTGTATTTTCTAGGCGTCGGTTCCGAGCGCGTGGAGGAAGAGCTGCACCGCGCCTTTCCCGCCGCGCGCATCGCACGGCTTGATCGCGACACGGTGACCGGCAAGCGGCAGTACGAAACCATCCTCGACGGTTTCCGCGAAGGCAGCTTCGACATCCTGGTCGGCACGCAAATGATCGCCAAGGGCCACGACATCCCCAACGTTACGCTGGTAGGCGTGGTCTCCGCCGATGTCGGCCTCGGCATGCCCGATTTTCGCGCCGCCGAGCGCACCTTTCAGCTCCTCACCCAGGTGGCCGGCCGCGCCGGACGCGGCAACCTGCCCGGGATAGTGCTCATCCAGACGATTAATCCCGATCACTACGCCGTCCGCATGGCGGCCGCGCAGGACTATCAAGCGTTCTATGAAAAGGAGCTCGCCTTCCGCCGCGCCATGTCCTATCCGCCCTTCAGCGCCATGGCCAACGCGCTGGTCCGCAGCGACAAAAAAGAACTGGCCCTGCGGATGAGCGCGGAGCTGGGAATGCTGCTCACGCCGCCGCCCGAAAAGCTGCGCGTGCTGGGCCCCGCCGAAGCCCCCGTGCCGCGGCTCAAGGCCGAATACCGCTACCAGTTACTCATCAAATCCGCCAGCCGCATAGCCCTCAACGCGCTGCTGAAAAAAGTGCGCGCCTTCGCGCAAGACCGCAAGTGGCCGGCCACGGCGTTGGTGATTGACGTGGACCCGCTTTCGCTGCTGTAGAGTAGGAGCTTGGCGCACCGCAAGCGGCGTTCGAGACCCTGATCTACAACAGTCATCGGAAACCAAGGCAAGCTTCACCTTGAGCCCCTCCGCGACCTGCGTCGCTCGTTGACGCCGAAGCCGCGATTGATGCGCTCCCGGGACACCTGAGAAGCTGCCGCCAGAAGACATTGAAGGAGTGCCCGGCAGCCGCTTGAGGGTTTTACTCCTACGACTCCATGACACCGACATAGGCGACTTACGAAATAAAGTGGTTCACAAGGACGCGTACCGGCCGACGCTGGACGAGGCTAAGGGTGCGCGCGATGAAGCGCGCGCAACACTCCACGGACTAACGAGGGTCCTTCGGCTGCGAGGTGACGCTGGTTGGTACATAAGCAAAGCCGGCCGATGAACACGGCTCCAGTAGTAAAATGGCCAGGGGGGCCCGGAACATGCGATACATTCTCTCGATCCGCGGCGGCGGCATTCGCGGCATCATTCCCACCTGCTGCCTGATGAAACTCGAATTGCAGTTGGGCGGCCTGACCCGCGACCACATCGCCTACTGCGCGGGAACTTCCACCGGCGCACTGCTCACGGCTGCGGTCGCCGCCGGCATCCCCGCCGCCGGCATTCTCAAGATTTACACCGACCGTGCCAAAGAAATCTTCACCCCCACGGGTGTCATCGCGGACGCCAAGCTGGTCGCCGAAGGCTTCAGGTACAATCCCACTGGCCTCCGCGACGTCCTGGTCAGCGTCTTCGGGCCCGCCGCCTCTTGGGTGGTCAACGATTGCCCCATCGGTGTGATGATCTCCGCCACCGCCATGAACGGGCGCAACTGGTTTTTCGTCAAGGACAATGCCCGGAACGCCCGAACCACCGGATCGGTCGCACTGGTGGATGCCGCAGTCGCTTCCGCCTGCGCGCCCACGTATTTCAACCATTGGACAATCGACAACATCGATGGCCGGACCATTAGCTTCTTCGATGGCGGCACAGGAGGCACCGCCAATCCCGTTTACCAAGCGTGCGTCGAGGCCTTCGAGTTCGACACCTTCACTCCCGCCGGCACCCGCGTAATCGAGCTCGGAACGGGTTACTTCCCGGGCTCTGACACACCGCCGTCCGGCCTGTTGAAGGTGGTTGCCTGGACCGCTAACACGCTGGTGGACACCTCCGAAGACTGGGTCGACGAAGCCGTAAACCGCCAGTGGCCCGGCGTCGTGACCACCGTCAACCCGCTCCTCCCCAGCGACATCGGCGAAGACGATCTCTCCGCTATTCCCACTCTGGTAACGATTGGCCAACAATTAGCCGCGACCCTGGACTGGACCAAGATCATCCCCTAGAGGCCGGAGTCTGCACCTATGCGGCCGGTTCCGGGTGGACTTCGATTTCTTCGGGGTCCACACCGAGGCGTTCGGGCTCGGGGAGGCGGCCGGTGAAGTGGGCCCAGCCCCAGAACAGGGCGGTCGAGGAACTGAGCACGCCGGCAATCGCGCCGATGGTGCGCGGGTTCCAGTATTCGCTGGCGATGCCGGCGAGCGTCATCGAAATCAGCATCACCGACCAGGTGACCGATTCCATGGTGGCGAAGACGCGGCCGCGCAATCCATCGGGAACGATGCGCAGCAGTTGCGACATGTTGAGCACCGAGCTCACGGCCACGCCGGCGCGCGAGAGGGCGATGAAGAACAGCGCCCAGCCGAAGCTGCGCATCTGGCTGAACAGAACGTAAGAGCCGCCGTGGACGATGTAGCAGACCACGATGGCGCGCTTGTAATTGGTGAAGCTGAGGCGGCGGCCTATCGAATAGCCGAGCGCGCCGCCAGCGAGCAGGCCGATCCCGGCGAAACTCCAGATGGTGCCCAGGCCGGCGGGGCCGCGGTTGAAAACGATCTCGCCGAAAATGGTGAACAGGATCTGCGCCGCGCCGCCGCCGGAGGCCCAGCCAACGTTGATGAGCAGGAGCCCCATCACCAGCGGCACGCCGCGCATGTACCGCAGGCCCTCTTTGTACTCGTGCCAAGGCCGGACGATCTCGGCTTCGGTGAGGGCGCGCCGCGGCGGATAGAAGCCGCGCCCGGGCAAGCGCAAACGCGAAATGCAAATCGCGGAAATCAGAAACGAGAGCGCATTGCCCACGAAGGCCCAGCGGTAGCCGAACTGCATCACGCTGACGCCGGCGAGGAAGGTGCCGATGGTGAGCGTGGTCCACCCCGTGGTCTGCGTGAGCGAATTGGCGACGTGCAACTCCTCGCGTGTGGCGATGGCGGGCAGAATGGCGGAGCGGCCGGCGGTGAAGAAGGGCGAAGCACCCATCAGCAGCGCACTCAACGAATAGAGCAGCCATGTGTCGCCGCGGCCAATGGCCAGGATGAAGCCGAGCGCGACCACGGCGCGGATCAGGTCGCTCGCAATCATCACCCGCTTGCGGTTGAGGCGGTCGAGCACCACGCCGGCGGCAGGCCCGATCAGCATGGCTGGAATGGCGCGCGAGAGCATCACTCCGCTCACCACCATGCCAGAGCGGGTGGCCGCAACGGCCAGGCTGAACACGGCGATGTTGTTGAAGTGGTCGCCGATTTCGCTCACGATCTGGCCCACCCACATGTAGCGGTAGTTTCGGTTTCGGCCGAGCAGCGAGAAGAAGGCGTTCAACCGGCCGTCTCCTCGCGCACTGTGATGGCGGCGATGAATTCGCGATCGAGCGCGTAGCCGAAGCCCGGCTGATCGCGAATTTCGATGGTGCCCTGCGGAGTGGTTTCGACCGCCGGCTGAATGATATCGCGCTGCCAGTAGCGGCGGCTGGCGGACACGTCGCCGGGCAGCACGAAATTGGGCAGCGTGGCCAGCGCCACGTTGTGCGCGCGGCCGATGCCGGCTTCCAGCATGCCCCCGCACCAAACGGGTATACCCGCGGCCTGCGCCACGTCGTGCACACGGCGCGCTTCGGCGAAGCCGCCCACGCGGCCCAGCTTGATGTTGAGGATTTGGCAGGCGCGCAGGCGGATGGCCTGGGCAGCGTGGTGCGCGTTGCGAATGGATTCGTCCAGGCAGATGGGCGTCTGCAAGCGCGCCTGCAACTCGGCGTGGTCGATGATGTCGTCGTGGGCCAGCGGCTGCTCGATCATCATCAGGTAGAAATCGTCCAGCTTGCGCAGGCGATCCGCATCGGCCAGGGTGTACGCGGAGTTGGCGTCGGCCATCAGCTTGATGAGCGGAAAGCGCTCGCGCACGCGCGCCACCACGTCCACATCCCAGCCGGGCTTGATCTTCATTTTGATGCGCTGATACCCGGCGGCCAACTCGCGCTCGATGGTTTCGAGCAACTCCTCGACCGAATCCTGAATGCCTATGGAGACGCCGCAGGGTATTTCGCGCCGCGCGCCGCCGCCGATCTTTTTCCAAAGCGGCACGCCTTCCATGCGCGCGGCCAGGTCCCACACCGCGGCTTCCAGGCCGCCTTTGGCCATGTTGTGGCCGCGGATGGAAGCGGTGAGCGGGTAAACCGCCTCCGGCCCGTCGAGCTCGCGGCCCAGCACGCGCGGGGCGGCGTAATCGCGCAGAATCCGCCAGGCCGATTCGGTCCATTCCTCGTTGTAAAAAGGGTTCTCGCCGGCGGTCGCTTCGCCCCAGCCGGAAATGCCGCCCGCCTGCGCTTCCACCAAAATGATGTGGCGCTCGTAGGTGCGGGCAAAACTGGTCTCGAAGAAATGCACCAGCGGCATGCGGATCTGGCGCACGGAGATGCGTTCGATCTTCATTGCCATAGCTCCAGCAGATAGGTTCCCTCGGCGGGACCGCGCTCGAAGCCGGTCACCGCCAGGCCGCGCGCAAACGCATCTTGAAACAGCGCGGCGTTGGCTTTTTGAATTTCGCGCGCGCGGGTTCCGCGCTTGCGGATGAACCCTATGGCGGCTGGATACGAAATGCGCTCGACGGCGTGGACGGGCGGCCGCTCGCCCGCCAGGATTTGCTTCACGCGCGGCGAATCCAGCCACCATTCGGCGGTGCAGCGATCGGTCGGCAGACCGCCATGCAGCGGGCTGGCCGTGAGGCCGTACTGATTCTCTGCGTAGCGGCGCACGATGGCGCCGAGGCGTTCCAGGTTGAAGAAGCCGTTCTTGAGCTCGAGCGGATCGAACGTCCATTCGATCAGGCCGATGCCGCGGGCGAGCGCCTCCTCGCGCTGGCGGAGCTTGAGGCGGCGGCCAATGCCGCGATTGCGGTATCCCACCAGCACGCCCAGCATGTGGCTGTGCAGATATGGCGTCGGACCCGGCTTGACGCCGGGGATGGCGAAGCAGAAAGCGATCAGGCGTTTGCCGTCGTAAGCGCCGAAAATGTGGCCGCCCACTTTGTCGAGCACCACCAGAAACCGCATGGGCAACAGGTCGATTGCGTCGAAGCCCCAGATGACTTTTTGCAGCTCGACCACGCCGGCAAACTGGGACAGATCGCGCAACTGCCGGATTTCGATCACAGCTTGGCTTCCTGCCACAGCGCCTCCATTTCCTCAATGGTCGCATCGGCTGGTTTCTTGCCGCGCTCGGCCAGCTTGCGCTCGATGTAGCCGAAGCGCTGGCGGAACTTGGCATTGGTCGCGCGCAGCGCCTGCTCCGGATCGACTTTGACGAAGCGTGCCAGGTTGACCAGCACGAACAGCAGGTCGCCCAGCTCGTTTGCCAGTTCGGCGGGCGAACCGCTGCGGCGCGCTTCGGCGAATTCGTGCAGTTCCTCGTGAAGCTTGTCGAGCACCTGCTCGGGGTTCTCCCAATCGAAGCCGACTTGGGCGGCGCGCGAGGTAATCTGCTGCGCCTCGACCAGCGCGGGCAAAATGCGCGGCACGCCGGCCAGCAGGCTTTCCTGTTCGCGCCCCTGCTCGGCCTTTTCAGCCGCCTTCACCTCGCTCCAGATGCGCTTCACATCGCCGGCCGTCGCGGCAGATTCCTCGCCGAAGATGTGCGGGTGGCGGCGGAGCAGCTTGCGGTTGATCGCGTCCAGCGCGTCTTCGATGGTGAAGAACTCCTGTTCGGCCGCCATCTGCGCGTAGAAGACGGCCTGCAGGATGTAGTCGCCGAGTTCTTCGGCGAGATCGGGCCAGTCGCGGCGGTCGATGGCGTCGAGCACCTCGTAGGTCTCTTCCAGAGTGTGGGGCTTGATGCTGTCGAAGGTCTGCTCGCGGTCCCATGGGCAGCCGCCGGGCGCGCGCAAGCGGGCCATCAGGGCAACCAGCCGCTCAAACTCTTCAGCGGCACTCAACGGGCGGCTCCGGCCAGACGCCGGCTGGAGCGCCGGAACACAACATCAGTGCGAGTAGCTGGAGTTGATGAACGCGTCGACATCTTTATGCATTTTATCGTGCGCCTTGCGGTCGATATAGACCATGTGGCCGGATTCGTAGTAGGCGAACCCGATGTTCTTGCGCACGGGCGGCTCCAGGTTCATGTGCGAGACGGTTTCCTCGATGCCGTTGAACGGCGTGGCGACGTCGTAATAGCCGCACAGCACCAGCACCCTCAGGTAGCCCTGCTCGGTCATGGCGGAGCGCAGCACCTCGGCTACCCGCGTTTCGCCGTTGTCGTTCCACGGATGCACATTGGCGCTGACTTCATAGTTCATCTGGCTCTTCCAGTTGAGCTCGCGGCCCAGGTAGTCCTGGAACGTGGCCACGAAGGCACCTTCATAGGAGGCTTCACTCGGGTCGTATTCGTCTTGCTCGCCAGCGGCATCCACGTCGATGCCGAGGAACCGCGAATCTAGGCGGCCGACGGTGCGCCGCTTGTCGCGCATCAACTCCTTGAACCAGCGTGACGGAACGATCCGCAGGTTGGCTTCTTCGATATACTGCGGCTTGAGACCGGTGAAGCGGGCTATGTCCGCGGCGACTTTCCGATGCTCGGCCGGAGTGAGCTGGTCGCCTTTTTCGAGCGCCTGGGCGTACTCGCCGTGGGCGAACTCGCGCGCCGCCTGGGCCACGGATTCGATACTCTCCTTTTGCAAATCGGGCGGCAAGAGGTGGTGATACCAGGCGGTGGTGGTGTAGGTGGGCAGGTAGAAGATGTCTCGGTCGTCGGCGCCCCAGTCGGAAAACGCTACCGTGGAAAGCAGTACGATACCGTTCAGGTAGATCTGGCGGCGATGTTCGAGAACGCCGGCCAACTCGGCCGAGCGCGTGGTGCCGTAGCTTTCGCCGATCAGGAATTTGGGCGAGGCCCAGCGCTCATTGCGGGTGATGTACTGGTAAATGAAATCGGCGAACCAGTTGGCGTCTTCGGTGACGCCGTAGAACTGCGCGGCGCTCTGGCCTGGCGCGGGCCGGCTGTAGCCGGTGTTGATGGCGTCGACGAATACCAGATCGGTCGAATCCAGGTTGGAATCCTCGTCGTCGACGATGCTGTACGGCGCCGGCATGCCGTGACCGTCGGGTGTGAGCACGACACGCCGCGGCCCCATGCCCATGTGCGTGAACAGCGAAGCCGAGCCGGGCCCGCCGTTGTACACAAAAGCCACCGGCCGTTTGCCGGTGTCCGAGACGCCATCCTGGGTGTAAGCCACATAGAAGAAAGTCGCTTTGGGCGTGTCGTCATCGGCCTTGAGAACGTACGTGCCGGCGGTGGCGGTGTAGTGGATGTCTTCGCCGCCGATGCGCGCCGCGTGCTGGGTGACCACGGTCTTCTCTTCCGGCGGGGCCGGGCGCGGCGATGCCGGCGCTGGTTCAGAGCCGGCCGGGCGTGGAGGCGCCGGATGCTGAGCTTGCGGCACACCGCCTTGTCCGCTGCGCTGCGCCGGCGGAGTGGTCAAAGCGTCGCTCTGTGGCGGCTGGGCCGGGGCCGCCGCCCATGAAGCCAGCAGGCAGGAAAGTGCGATATTGAGAATCGGGCCCTTCGTCACCATCGCTGTTTCTCTCTTTGAAACGCCAATCGTATACGATCCCGGCGTGCGGAAGCAAGCGCGCCGGCTGATCACACGCGGTCGCGTTGGGGCGCTCAGACTTCAGCGATAGAATAGCGAAGATAAGGCGAAATAAGACGGTTCAGAGTCCGCCCATCATCGAGCCGGTACCCGAGCATGTCCATCACGGCGAAAGCGATAGGCCGGTGCTAACTTTCGACAATACGCCCAACTGTCTTTATAAACTATTGATACGCCACCGCATTGCCGCTAAGCTGGCTCCGAGATGACTTCTTCACCGGAAGTCGCCGGGTAGACGTGCGATGCCCAAAGCGACCCTCGTCCTGACCACAATCTTCGATCCAGTTATTCTGGATGCCTACCGTCGCAATTTCGAGTGCTATGGCCACCTGGATGAACTCGATGTAATCGTGATACCGGACAGGAAAACTCCGGCGGCGGCGTTCGAGACTTGTACTCGTCTGGCGCGCCAGGGATTGAAAGTTGTCTGCCCGGCGCTCGAAGAACAGGAAGCCTTTCTCAAACGAGTTGGACTGCCCTCCGGGTTTATCCCTTACAACTTGGACAACCGGCGGAACGTGGGATTCCTCATGGCGTGGGAGCGGGGTTCCGATTTTCTGATCTCCATCGATGACGATAACTTCTGTAGCGACGGCGAGGACTACTTCGCCGCTCATGCCAGTGTTCTGTATGGCCGGGAGTCGTATCTGATTGCAAGCTCTGAGAGCCACTTTTTGAACATCTGCGACCTTTTACAGATTGATGTTCCCTCGGTGTACGCCCGTGGTTATCCGTACTTTGCGAGGCATGAGGGTTCCGCGCTGCGAACCTGCACCGGCGACGCCGACATCATGATCAATGCCGGCCTCTGGATGCAAGACCCGGACGTCGACGCGATCACCTGGTTAGGACTGCACCCGAGAGTGACTGGCTTTAAGAATCGATCCGTGGTGCTGGACGCTGGAACGTGGTCTCCCGTGAACTCACAGAATACGGCTGTGCGGAGGGAGATACTCCCCACTTACTATTTTATCCGGATGGGCTATCCGCTCCGCGGCGCTAAGGTGGACCGGTATGGAGACATCTTCTCCGGCTATTTCGCTTTGGCGTGCGCCAAGCATCTGGGCGGTACGGCACGTTTCGGAACACCGATAGCCGATCACCGCAGAAACAGTCATAACTATTTGAATGACGCCACTGCCGAGCTGCCCGCGGTCGTTTTGCTGGAAGACATTTTGGCCTGGCTGATCGATGTTCCACTGAGCGGCTCGACTGGGTTGGAGGCTTATTTGTCGCTGAGTCACCTTCTGGAAGAAGCGGTAGAGAAGTTCCAAGGGCAGGCTTGGAACGATGCATCGCGGGGCTTTGTACACGAAACGGCTCATCTGATGCGGCTCTGGATCGCGGCCTGCCACGTGGCCGGCGGTTCGGATTCCGTGTCTCAAGGCATTGTGACGACGACACACCAGTTCCGAAGGAGTGACCATGAGAATCTCGGTCGTGATGACCGTGTACTCGGAAACCGAGCTTTTGCGCGAATCGGTGCGGCAGATTCGGAACCAGTTGCATGAGTGGCCGATCGAAATCCTGATCGTTGTGCATCCCAAATCAAGCCCCGAGTGCATGGCGCTGTGTGACGAACTCGGCCGCGAATCGGACGTCCGCATCATTGTTCAGGGTCCGCGCGCCGGTATAGGTTGGGCGTACCGGGAAGCCATTCCGTATGTTACTGGCACTTACACACTCATCATGTCAAGCGACCTGGAGACCAATCCGGCGGATGCGGCTGCGATCATACGCAAAGCCGAGGAGACCGGAGTGGATATCGTCTGCGCCAGCCGGTGGATGCGCGGCGGCGGCTTCACCGGTTACAACCCGGTAAAACTGGTTCTGAATTTCGGCTACAACCTGATTTTCCGTATTCTGTATCGCACATCGATCCATGACATCACTTTCGGCTACAAGCTGATCCGCAGCGAGATACTGCGCGAGGTCAAATGGGCGTACGGTACGCATGAATTCTGCGCCGAGCTGATTCTACGACCCTTGCGCCTGGGCTACACGGCGACCGAAGTGCCCACACGCTGGGTCAAGCGGCCGGAGGGCGAATCGAAGATGATCTTCATACGAAACTTCCGCTTTGTTTCTGCCGCGTGGCATGTCTTCTTTACGCCGAAAGCCGGTCATCTGCTTGCTTCCGCCGGGCACGTAGAACAGGGAACCAGTGCGCGGTAGCGCTCGTTGTAGGTTGGATTGGAAGAGACCAGCCTCGCTGGCGTGTGACGCCGCTGCCGCTGGCTTGTTTGCCGCGTTTGCCGGAAGGTGCTGATACCAAATGGCTTATTGACAACTACCCGAGAACTTCCAGGCGTGACTCGAACCGATGGCCCTTGGATCGAGAGCGGAACGCCGCGCAACCACATCGCGTTGCAAAAAAGGTACTTAAGCGCGCAGCAATCTGGTTTCGGAGAAAACTGGATATCCGGATTGTCTCTTATGTAAAGCCAATCCGCTCCTCGGCCGAGAGTGGCGAAATCTGCCGAGTCTATCAGAGACAATATTGACTTCAGACCCGCGCTGAATACAACATTTACTTTTTCGGCACAAGCGAAAGCGCGTCTAGTTCCTTTCAGGGAGATCACGATCATGGAATGGAAGCAGTGGGAAGGTCGCGTTATCGATGGGGACTTCCATCTGCGCCAGTACCTGGGCGGCTCCGCACACAGCGCCGTGTTCCTCACAGAATACGGCCAAGGAACTCCGCAAAAGGCCGTGATCAAGCTGATTCCGGCCGATTCGGGTAAGGCGCACGCCTGGATGTTGCGGCGGGAACTTGCCGCGAGGCTGTCGCACCCCGGTTTACTTTCCATCGTTCACTTCGGAACTTGTCAGCTCGACGGCACTGGCTTGGTCTACGTTGTCATGGAGCACGCCGAAGAAGATCTGTCGCAAGTGATTCCGATCCGGCCGCTTGCGCCGCCAGAGGCGCGCGAAATGCTGGTGGCTGTGCAAGAGACGCTGGCCTACGTTCACGCAAACGGCTTCGTGCACGGTTGCCTGACCCCCACGAACATCATGGCTGCCGGTGATCGGATAAAAATCTCGAGTGACGGGCTCTTGCGGATCGGCGAGTCGAGCGACGATCTCTGGGAGCGGAACCCTAATGGCGCGCCCGAGAGCCGCGACGGTATTGCGCCGGCCGGGGATGTCTGGTCGCTCGGCATGATGCTGGTGGAGGCGCTGACGCAACGAGCGCCGGCGTGGGACCCTGCCGGGACTTGCGATCCGGTCGTACCGGAGCACCTGGAGACGCCGTTCCTCGATATTGCGCGCCGTTGTCTGCGATCGGACCCTCGATCGCGCTGCTCCCTCGAGGAAATTGCCCTCGCGTTGCAGCCCGCCTCATCCGCGCCACACGCGCGTCCGGGCGTTGCGGAGACTATCCCAGTCACGAAACCGGCGGTGCATAAGGCGGAGCGGAAGCGGCAGTATCTTTTTCCGGTGGCGGCGGTAGCCATATTGGGAGTGCTGATCTTCACCGGAGTGATCTTGATGCATGCGTTGAGGTCACCTGGGACCGAGCCCCGTCGTCCCGAACCCTCGGGGCAGGCCGCGGTGCAGGAGAAACCTGAGACCGTTCCGGCTGCGCCGGTAGCCAAGGAAGTTGCAGCGCCGAGTGGAGGCAAGACGTCTGACGCGCTTACGCTAGTGCCCACGCCTCCGGCATCGGGGCCTGCCACGGACAATTCCGCCGAGAGGCCCCCTGCCGCAGACGTTGTCGATCGCTTTGTGCCTGAAGTTCCTCCGCAGATTCTCGGAACGATTCGGGGCAGGGTGACGGTCAACGTAAAGGTCAGCGTCGATCGGTCCGGTGCGGTGGTGGACGCGGAACTCGAATCGCGCGCAGGGAGCAAGTATTTTGACAGGATGGCCCTGCAAGCGGCGCGCCGCTGGAGGTTCAGGCCGGCGAGCGATGCCGGCAACGACGGCGAGAGCACACGGCGGTTGCGATTCGAATTCCGGACGGACGGATGCGATGCGTCTTTAGGCCAGGCGCAGCACTAAGTTCCAGTCGCCGTGGAATTTGTCGGGACGCAGATGGCCGTTTTTGCGGTGATCACCGAGGGACGGCGCGCGCCGATCGTTCTCAACGACCTCCAGAACTGTGGCCGTCGTTGCCGCCGGCGGGCATCGGGCCGATATTAGCCGGCATTTCGTGCGAGTGGCTCAGCGATTTTCGTACCACTTGAGACGGTTGGAATCGATGCAGACGACATCGGGGCGGCCGTCTCCATTCAAGTCGGCGATGGCGCAGGAAGCGGCCCCCATTCCCCCTTTGTCGAGATCGGAACGGGCCCAGCGTTTGGCAGCGGCATTGTAGGTGTAGAGGTAGACGGAATGGGGCTGGCCGCGGAAGCCGGCGACGATTTCATCGTTGCCGTCGTGGTTGAAGTCGGCGGTCTGGATGGTGTGGCCATCAAGCAGAGAGTCGTCGATTACGTCGCGTTCCCATTGGGAGTTTTTCTGGGTGTAAACGACGACCTGGTTGCCGTGCCAGGGTTCGATGGCGGCGAGGAATCGAGTCGCGCCGAGATGTCCTACGGCAACGTCACTCGATCCGGACTTGGGCCAGGGCGCCGGATCGCCTTTGGCGATTTCGATGCGCTGGAAGGCCCCGCCCTTGGTCGCACAGAATTGGTGAATGCCGGTGAAGCTGGCGGTCAGGATACAGTTGGAATCGGTGATGAAGATGCCGTGCACAACGCCGGAGTTTTCGGTGCTGATGACGCGCCGCTTCCATTCGCCGGGGCGGTAGTAGACCAGCGGGGTTTGATCGCGGTAGTCGGGAGCGGTGGCTCTGGCGCCGGTGAGCGCGGCGTTTACGACGACGGGGTGGCCATCGCCGAAAAGATCCGCGACACGCAGGCGGTGGCTGGTGGGCAGGCGGTCGATTTCGGTAGCGGTCCAGGGCTGGAGCGGATCGGGGCCGGGGCGAAGAACACTGACAAGGCCGATGGAGTTCTTGGCTTCGTTACTGAATTCGCTGGCGAGAACGATTTCGTTGCCGATGACGGCGCAGTTGATCATGCGGGACTGGCTGGTCGCGAGGACGTGGCGCTGCCAGCCGGGATTCTCATACCAGACGAGCTCGCTCATGCCGCTCGCGAGCGCAATGAGGTCGGGCTTGCCATCGTGGTTGAGGTCCGCGACCACGACCTGGTAGCCTCCGCGGAGGTCGGTGGCGATGGTGTGCTCGACGAAGGTGGCGGGCGGCCCGGCAGACAGGAGCGGAAATGCCAGAAGGACGGGCAGACGGCGCACGCTCTCCAGTATACTTTCCTTTTCAGCCTGGAATCCAAGTCTCTCGGCCGCAGCTCGCATTAGGGCCCATCCCCTGCCTGTCTCTACCTGGAACTCTTGTTTCTATTCGGGCCGGACGGCGGCGAGCGGTGCATCGTCAGTGCGCAATCAGATACAAAGTGCCGAAGTAAACCAACGCTATCCCGAGAATCGAGAAGCTCAAAGTCAGGATGATGCGCTCGGGGTGTTGTGCCGCTGCGGCTGTCCCTTCCCGCTGGTTGGGTCCGTGCTTACTTACCAAGACTCTCATCGTATTGGCCTTCCTGTCACTGCGGCAGGCCCGCGTTGAGCCGTGTTATCTGCCTGCCAGTTGGTCTCCCCTGGTTTGCGCCTGCCGCTCCAGATCACCTACCTTCAAACGGGAAGCAGCTACTCTGATTCGGTACCAGACTCGCGGACCAGACGTCTCACTCCCAAGTTGAAACATACGCTGGACGAAGGGCCGGGCACTCTCCGGGTTGACAGAGTACTGCATCGCGTACTCAATCAGTTGGTCCAGCGTTCCAAGCTCCATCATCTTGGCCGTCACGATGGAGCGCACTTGGTTCTCCGCGCTCCGTTCTTGCGACCCGGTCCCGGCAGGGAACACTCCGACCGCTGCCCGCATCACCAGCAGCAGTTCTTTCCCGTTGGACGCCTTCTCGGCCATCTGCAGAATCACCTTTTGCTGCGCCGGGGACTGCGGCGGCGCCGTGCTGGCAGCCATGTATAGCTGCTTCAGGGCTGCGCTGACCACCTGCTCCGCTTCGGGTACCGGTGCCGCGGCACTTCTCGCCGCGGTGTCGCAGGAAGCCAGGCTCCAGGCGACCATCACGACAACTGATGCGCCAAGTAAACGCTTCCGCATATTGGAAGCGTACATCCAAATTGGATTTCTGAAGCCGGTTTTTTCACAACTTGACGCAAATTTCTGCACAGTATAGGATTAAAGAGGTCCTTATGTCCCGTTTTGGAGCTTCGCAACGGGCCGTTTGTCGAAAAACACCACACTATGACGGCTGGGAACCTATTCCGGCTCGCTGCCATTGCGACCCTCCTGACCGCCAACCTCCGCTGCCAGCAGGCGGCGCAGCCGCACGCCGAGGATTGTCTCGGCTGCCATGATCCCGGCCCGCGCACGGGCAAGCGCCAAGCCGGAGTGCCTCCGGGCTTCCATGCGGCCGCCTTAAAGGCGTCGCCGCATGCCGCCCTCGATTGCGTTGCCTGCCACACCGACATCAAGGAGGTACCGCATCCGGAAAAACTGGCCCCCGTCAATTGCGGCCAGTGTCACAGCGAAGAACAGAGCCAGTACGCCGCCAGCGTCCACGGGAAGAAGGCGGCCCAGAACGACCCGTATGCCCCCAACTGCAAGCTCTGCCACGGCACGCATGACATTCTGCCCCCGTCCAACATGAAGTCGCCGGTCGCTACCATCAACGTTCCGCGGCTCTGCGGCGGCTGTCACAGCGAAGGCACAGAAGTCAGCAAGACGCGCGCCATCTCGCAGACCAACATATCCGAGAATTATAAGGACAGCATTCACGGTATCGGTCTTTTCAAGCAGGGTCTGACCGTTACTGCCGTATGCACCAGTTGCCATACGGCGCACAACCAGCTTCCCCACACGGATCCACGCTCCTCTATCGCCAAGCAGAACATCGCCAAAACCTGTACGCGGTGCCACGCGATGATCGAGCAGGTGCACCGCCAGGTGATCCGCGGCGAACTGTGGGAAAAGCAGCCGCACCTGATCCCAGCGTGCGTCGACTGCCACGAGCCGCACGAAATCCGCAAGGTTTATTACACGGAGGGGATGTCGAACGGCGATTGCCTGAGCTGCCACTCGAATCCCAACCTGAAGGGCACGGGCTCCGGACAATCCAGATCGATGTACGTCAACGCGGCCGAACTGGCCGGCTCCCGCCATTCCCGCATCGCCTGCGTGCAATGCCATACCGGCGGGACCCCGTCTGACGTGCGAGCCTGCGACACCATCAAGGATAAGGTGGATTGCTCCATCTGCCACGACAAGGTAGTGGACCAGTACCGCGAAAGCACGCACGGCACCCTGGCCGCGCAAGGCAGTCCCGACGCGCCCCTCTGCGAGGACTGCCACAGCCCGCACGGCACCCTGGGCAAGCTCGATTCCGCCGATCCTACATTCTCGCGCAACGTCCCCGCGCTGTGCGCAAAATGCCACCAGGAAGGGCATAAGGCCGCCGTTCGCTACACCGGCAAGCAGAATCACATCGTGGACCATTACCGAGAGAGCATCCACGGCAAAGGGCTCCTGCAGGCCGGCCTGACCGTCACCGCCAATTGCGCCGACTGCCACACCCCGCACCACGAGCTACCCAGCCGCGACCCACGCTCCAGCGTGAACCGCGCGCACATCGCCGAAACCTGCGCGCAATGCCATCGCGGCATCTACGAGTTATTCACCGCCAGCGTTCACAGCCCCAAGGTCACTCGCTCCGGGAAACCGCTGCCGGTCTGCGCCGATTGCCACTCCGCCCACAGCATCCAGCGCACGGACCTTTCCGAGTTCCGGCTGAGCATCATGGACCAATGTGGCCGCTGTCACCAGCAGATCACCGAGGCGTACTTCGACACGTTCCACGGGAAGGTCTCCAAATTGGGATACCTGAAGACCGCCAAGTGTTACGACTGTCATGGAGCGCACGA
>Ga0181530_10000156_pt1 | contig 82830 bp, 53 predicted proteins | sample PEATcosm2014_Bin_42_FD_119769 | JGI IMG/M metagenome (GOLD analysis project Ga0181530, IMG submission 119769) | Peatland microbial communities from MTU Mesocosm Facility, Houghton, MI, USA - PEATcosm2014_Bin10_60_metaG | ecosystem: Environmental > Terrestrial > Soil > Wetlands > Peat | place...
CCCACGCCAACGCAGCACCTCGTTGCGGAATGCTTCGATTTCCTTGTCCATGCCGACCTCCCTGCCCAGGAAGGTCCCACAACTCGCTGTCTACGTCACGACGGGGCCGGGCGAGACTTTACGCCTTGCCGGCGGGCTTGAGCTGCGACCTGAGCGCATCGTTGACGGCTCTCGACATCTTGAACGCCTCCGCGACGTCAGAGGCGAGGACCACGACATTCGTGCCGCGGGCGAAATGCGCAGCGTATTTTCCACGGACGCCGCCCGAAAAATCATACTCGGGCCGCATCTCGTCGCTGTCCTGCTTCTGCAAAACCACCGGCTATCCCGCCGACTTCCAAGACGAGTCGCGATCCAGCCTGATCGGAGCTGGCTTCTTGTCTGCCCGCTCAGCAAGCAGCTCCTTGAGCGGATAGAACTGCGCGGGCTGCTGATTGACGACCATCAGGCGCAAGAATCTTTCTGCGCTCTGTGAGATGGGAACCTTGTCGTTTTCCCACTTGGACATCCATTCCGGGCCAACGGAAAGCGCGCTGGCCGCTTCGGCGCCGGAGTATCCAAGATACTTCCTGAGAAATCGAATCTCGCTCCCGCGCAGCCGCGATTTTCCCTGCGCCACGATTTGGGCCAAGACACGATGAAGTTCCTCGATCTTCGGAATCACGACCTCGCACTCGCCACAGTCTTTGCAGCGGAGGACCTCAACGTTGACCAAGGTGACATAGTCCAGCCCGCAGGCGGTGTACTTGAAATTCTCTCGCCTGCTGGACATCTTGCTTCCGCAGTTCGAGCAAGTCATGGCTTCTTCTTTCTCCATGCGGTTACTACTCGTAGACGTGTCTTTGAATGAATTTCGATCACCACCAGCATTCGTTGTGTCTCGACGTGGTACCTCCAGGATCCCGACTTGTGCAGTTCGGGTTCCCTTTCAATCTTTCCGCACCGCAAGACGTTCGCGGCGTCTACGGTGTCCATCGAATCGTTTCTTAGCTCGCTCTCACAATGTGTCGTGTAGGAGACGGTCCCGTCTCGAAGTATCTCTTGGGCGAGCCTCTTGGCCTGGTAGCGATCAAGTTTCGTGCTTCTCAGATCATCTGTGCTTCTTAGATCATCGGATGATCTGAGATCAAGTTTAGATTCATCCTCGCTTTTGTACAGCTTTTTTGTCGTGGATTCCGCGGGTGGCTCTTTCTCGTCACGTTTATGCGGCATCGTGAACCTTTCCCCTTGAAATCACAGCGGTAACGCTTTGGTTCCAAATCTTCGACCCTGACGGCCAGCCCGTCAATCTATGACAGAATGGCAAATTTCCCGATCTCCCACGAGTGATCCGTCGTTGTTTTCCGCAGCCGCGGCTACGGCAGCCGCCAGGGACTCGGCCAGGCGGGTGGCGGTTTCCTCTTGCTTGCGGAGCTTGGCTTCGAGGTCGTCGACAAGTGCCATCAGGGTCTCAACTTTGGCAATGATCTGCCGCTGTTCCTCAATTGGCGGAATAGGAATCATGAGATTCTCCACGTCACCCACCCTCAGGTGTTTCACTGTCGAGCCAAGGGCGGCGCGCGACATCCGTTCTTGGAAGGCCGGCTCACGGAGGGCCACCAAGAGATACCCAGGGTCCACGAGTTCCGGAAATGTCCGGAGCAGCATCATTCGCTGACCCATGCAAAGCTTCGCACCGGGGGGAACAAGGCCGCACTCCCCCATCGGGGCCTCTCGGGTGAAAAGAACGTCACCTTGTTCGGGTCGACACCGGCGTGACCAAAACTCGAAGGTCTCCTTTGAAACAAACCGCGTGTTCTCCAAGAGCACACGGCCATCCCGGATGTTCGTCGTGCGAACCAAGGGAATGCCCCCCGTCTGGTATGGCGCCGTCTTGTTGTGACAGTCGACGACCCGCCAGCAACTCCGGAGCAGGGAAGCCCAGGCCCAGGAGGGCGGGATGCTCGCGGCTGGGGCTTGCGGCTCCGCCTGTTCCAGTCTCTTCGCGAGCCGGCTCGCTTCAGAGTCATCACGCAGGTCGTGATGGGCGATCCATTCCTTCCGTCGGCGCTCGACCGCATCGAGAACGGAGCGGCCGTCCGACGAGACCGTGCGAGCCGTAAGAAGCCCACGGCACGCCAGTCCCAGAATGGTCCGTCGGAGATCCGTCAGGGACGCGACATCCCCAAAGAGCAGGGTCAAGCCCCCACAGATCCGTTCCCAGGCTCGCCCGAGTGCATCGGCGGTCTCGGCGGTGGTGAGGGCGGTGAGGGCGCTGCGGGTGGATTGGGCGGCGAGGTCGCGCTTCTTGTTTTGCTTGGCTTCCAGGTCGTCGCAGAGGGCCATGAGCTGATCGACCTTCGTCACGATGCGCTTCTGCTCGGCGAGGGGTGGCAGCCCCAGAATCAGATCACCGAGAATGCGAAGGTTGAGGTTACTCATGGTCGATCCCACCGATGCCGCTTGGAGTGCGTTTCGTATCGACGGCGAACGGAGCCAAGACGCCATGAATCTCGAATCGATATCCTCCGTGATTCTCACAAAAAGGCTGCCGGTCCCGCAAAGCCAGCCATCCTGTTGTGGGAGGACCACTGCACACTTGCCCATTTCCCCCCTGCGCCCCATCACCACATCCCCGGCCCGCAACCTGTAAAGGGCCAACCGCTTCAGCGTCGCAGACGCAACGGTTTTCTTCTGGTCGGGGACAATGGCGCCATCCCAAATGTTCGCTGGATTGATCAGGGGAGTGCCGCCATGCACGTAGTCCGCCTGATGGAGCAGGCTCCCGAAAGGACCGATCTGGACACAGAGCGCCGCCTGAGCAAGCCGAGCCCAGACCCACCCAACAGGCGGATCAGTGGGTATATCTCCTTCCTGAATTGGGCTGGTTCTACCGGGCTTCTCGATTTCACCTCGCGCAATGGCGTTGGAACGTGCAGCTTCGATCCGACTGAGCAACTTGCTCGCAGGCTCATCTTCAGCATTCTGTGGCATCAGGTGACCTGTCACTGCCAATTCCAAAATCAACTCCCGCAAGTGAGCCAAGCCGCCAACAGCCTCGGCCATCACAGCCAGGCCGTCGATGCCCAACCCTGTGGCACCAAGGATGAGGGTCCTAATCCCCCGCTCTGTTTCTGACGCCACGCTGGTCATCTGCCTGCATCCAACGCTCTCGCCAACTCCTCCCGCAATTTCTCCCTCACCCTATCCACCTCAGCCGCCGCGTCCCGGTATTGCTTGAGCAGCTCATCCGGATCGCCCGGCCCATCGTCAACCGCGCGCGGATTCTTGATGTCCAGGTTGTAGCTGCGCGCCTTGAAATCCTCGATGCTGACTTTCCAGGCTTGGTCGGTTTCTTTGCGCTTGGGCCACCACTTCTTCTCGGGCGCGAACTCGTCGATGCGCATGGGCTTGGTCTTGCTGTAGCTCTTGTAGCCGGCTGGGTAGGGATGGTCGTAGTACCAGACGGTCTTGGTGGGCGTGCCTCTTTCAAAGAAGAGCAGGTTGGTCTTGATGCCGGTGTAGGGGCTGAACACGCCCTTGGGCAGGCGCACGATGGTGTGCAGGTTGCACTCTTCCAGCAGCTTTTCCTTGATGCGGGTCTTCACGCCCTCGCCGAAGAGCGTCCCGTCGGGCAAGACCAGGGCGGCGCGGCCGCCGGGCTTGAGCAAGGTCATCAGCAGCACCAGAAATAGATCGGCGGTTTCGCGGGTGCGGAAGGTCTGCGGAAAACTGTTCTCCACGCCGTCCTCTTCCATGCCGCCAAAGGGTGGATTGGTGATGATCACGTCCACGCGATCCTTGGGGCCGTAGTCGCGCAGGGGACGGACCAGGGCGTTGTCGTGGCGGATGTTGGATGGCACCTCGATCTCGTGCAGGATCATGTTGGTCGTGCACAGCAGGTGCGGCATGGGCTTTTTCTCGATGCCGCGGATGCTTTCCTGCAGCCTCGTCTCTTGCGCGGCGCTTTTCACGTACTGCTTGCGCACGTGCTCGATGGCGCAGACCAGGAAGCCGCCGGTGCCGCACGCGGGGTCGAGAACGGTTTCGCCCAGCTTGGGGTCGACCATGTCCACGATGAACTGAGTCACTGCCCGCGGGGTGTAGTATTCGCCCGCGTTCCCGGCGCCCTGCAGGTCGGCCAGGATCTGTTCGTAGATGTCGTTGAATTGGTGGCGGTCAGTGGCGCGGTTGAAGTTGATCTCATTCAGCTTGTTGATCACCTGGCGCATCAGGTGACCGCTCTTCATGTAGTTGTAGGCGTCCTCGAACACGTCGCGCACCACCGCCGCCAACTTGGCCTGCTTGCCGGTGGCGGGCAGTTCCTTCAGCGCCTTGAACACGTCGTTGTTCACGAAGTCGAGCAGGGCATCGCCGGTGATGCCCTCGGGGTTGTTGGCCCAGGTCCGCCAGCGCAGGCGCTGCGGGATGGGCGACTTGTAGTCGTCGTCCAGCAGTTCCTTTTCGGCGTCGCGGTCGTCCAGCACCTTGAGGAACAACATCCAGCCGAGCTGGCTGACCCGCTGGGCGTCGCCATCGACCCCGGCATCCTTGCGCATGATGTCCTGGATCGTCTTGATGGTCGTACTGAGGGACATGGGACAGATCTCCGGTCAGGCCAGGCCCGACGTCAAGAAGCCTTGTACAGCTCGTCCTCAAGATCGCGGACAGCCTGCTGGTACTTGTCTTTGCCGCCGAAGGTTTCCACGATCTCGACCGGGGTGCCCAGGCGGGACAGCGGGTTCAGCTTGAGAACGTTCATGGTCTCGATGTCGTCCACGCCCTCGTCGGCGTACTTCTGCAGCAGCGCCTCCAGGGTATCGCGGGCAGCGGGACCGTACTTGGTGAAGTAGTTCCGCTTGCGCACGTTGTTTGCGCGCTCCTTGCGGGTCAGGGCTGGCTGGTCAAAGGCCACGTGGCACACGAGATCGAAAGCCGAAAAGTCCTTGCCCACTTCCTCGGCCAGCTCCTCGAAGAAGACGCCTTGTCCGCGCAGCTCGGTGACGACGGCCTGCTTGCGGTCGGCTTCGGTCCAAACCTTGAGGAACCGATCCAGGGACGCGAACTCTTTGCGCACAGCTTTGCGGACGTAGTCGCGCAAGGATTCGCTGACCAGTTTGCCGTCGTTGCCGTAGTACTGGACGCGCTCGGCGAACACGGTCACGGGTACGTCGTCCACGATGAACTTCTTGCGGTGGGTGCCTTCGGCAGAGGCAGCTTCGCCGGGACCGCCTTCCCCGATCCCCTGGGATTCGCCATCAGCGAACGCCGGGTTGGCGGCAATGCTGCCTTCCTCGTCCGGGATCTCTGGTGGAACCGGGGACTCGTCAGGTTTGGGCCGGTAGATCTGAACCGGCTGGCCGTCGAAGTCGGGATCGGCGAACAGCTCGGTGGCGCGCTTGAAGTCGATGATGGTGAAAAAGCGCTTGTTGTAGTCCTCGCGGATGCGCGTGCCGCGTCCGATGATCTGCTTGAACTCGGTCATGGACTGGATGGTCTGGTCGAGGACGATCAGCTTGCAGGTCTGGGCGTCCACGCCGGTGCTCATCAATTTCGATGTGGTCGCGATGACCGGATAGGGCTCGTCGGGAGTGATGAAGTTTTCCAGCTCGCCCTTGCCATCGGGGCTGTCCCCGGTGATGCGCATGATGTACTTGCGGTTGGCGGAAGACAGATCCTCGTTCTCGTTGACCAGGGCCTGGCGCATGCGTTCGGCGTGATCGATGTCCTCGCAGAAGATGATGGTCTTGTCGTAGCGGTCGGTGGCCTTGAGAAACTCGGTCACCTTGCGCGCCACAAGTTCGGTCCGCTTTTCGAGGACCAGGGTGCGGTCGAAGTCGCGCTGATTGTAGATGCGGTCGTCGATGACCTCGCCGTGCTTGTCGCGCTTGCCTTGCTCGGGCCGCCAGCCCTGAAGATCCTTGTCGAGATCGATGCGAACCACCTTGTAGGGGGCCAGGAAGCCGTCTTCGATGCCTTGCTTGAGCGAGTAGACGTAGACCGGCTCGCCGAAGTAGTTCGTGGTGGAGATGTCGGTGGTTTCCTTGGGCGTGGCGGTCAGGCCGATCTGCGTCGCCGACGAGAAATAGTCCAAGATCTCGCGCCAGGCGGAATTGGCGTTTGCGCTGCCGCGGTGACATTCATCGACCACGATCAGGTCGAAGAATCCAGGGGAGAACTGCTTGAAGATATCCTGCGACTCTTCGTTGCCAGAAATCGCCTGGTACAAGGCCAGGTAGATCTCGTAGGACTTCTCGGCCTGGCGGTTCTTGATCCGGTGCATGGCCGCACCAAACGGGCTGAAGTCCTTGTTCTTGGTCTGGGTCAACAGGATGTCGCGGTCAGCGAGGAACAAGATGCGCTTCTTGATGCCCGCTTTCCACAGACGCCAGATGATCTGGAACGCGGTGTAGGTCTTGCCGGTGCCAGTGGCCATGACCAGCAGGACGCGGTCTTGTCCCTTGGCGATGGCCTCGACTGTGGCGTTGATGGCGCGGGCCTGGTAGTAGCGCGGGCTCTTATCGACGGCGTCTGGGTAGTAGTCCTGGGTGACGGTGGGCAAGCTGGCGCCGCTGATGCCCTTCCAGGTGCAGTAGCGCTTCCACAGCTCGGCCGGCGAAGGGAACGCGTCCATGGAAAATTCATGCTCGGGACGCCGCTGCTGGCCGGACCTGTCGTGTTCGAGGAAGCCGTCGCCGTTTGAGCTGTAGACCGAGGGCACGCCCAGCATTTCGGCGTAGGTCAGGGCCTGTTGCATGCCATCGCCAACCCGGTGCTTGTTGTCCTTGGCCTCAACCACCGCGATGGGAATGTTCGGCTTGTGGAAGAGGACGTAGTCGGCGAACTTCCGCTCGCCCCGCCGGACCATGCGTCCACGGACGATGACCTGGCCGTCGGTCAAGAAGACCTGCTCACGCACCTGGGAATTGATGTCCCACCCGGCCGCGGTCAACGCCGGGGTGATGAACTTGGTGCAGATGTCCCGTTCCGACAGGTCTTTCTTGTTCACGACATGCCCGCCAGCCAGACGCCATGGTACCGCAGATCGCGGTGGCTGGCGCGATTGAAGACAGACAGTCTTACCCCGTCGGCTTCTTCCCCGGCGTTCCCGGCACTTTTCGGAAATCCACGAACAGCTTGCGCTCGGTGGGCTGGCAGGTGGGGCAGAAGCAGGCGTCGTCGCGGCCCACGCGTACGCGGCGGATGGTGGTGGCACACACCGGGCAGGGCTCGCCCGCGCGGCCGCGTACCTTGAGAAAGTCGCGCACCTTCACTTCGATGGGCAGATTGCGCGCCTCAATCTCGCGAATCGCGGCGTTCAGTGTGTCGCGGATGGCGGCGAAGAGACGGTCCACTTCGTCGGCCTGCAACTTGTGACAGAAGGTCTTGGGGTGCAGGCGCGCGGCGAAGAGAATCTCGTCGGCGTACGCGTTGCCGATGGATGCGAGCGCGGTCTTGTCGAGGAGAAACTGCCGGACTTGATCGCGTCGGTTAGCCACCAAGCGCCGCATGTGTGCCAGCGTGAAATCGTCCGACAGCAGGTCCACGCCCAGGGTGGCGAAGCCGGGGATCTGGTCCACCTGGTCGGCGCGGGCCACGTAGATTTTGCCCATGCGGGTCTCGTCCGCGTAGCGCAGCTCGGTGCCGCCCGAGAAGGCCAGCGCCAAGATCAAAGCGCGGCCCGCGCGCGACCCTTGCTGCGAACGGTTGGCTTGCGTGGCGCGCATCTTCATGGTCCACTTTCTAATGTTCCGTGAGAGGGAGGTGCCGATGACACGTCTGGCTTTGCTGCTGCCCTTGGTTCTGGCCTGTTCCTCTTCGCCCTGGCGATCGCTTCCACCCGACGAAGGGTCGTCGCGGGCGATGCCTCTTCAAAACGATTCATCGGTGGTGGCGTTGCCTCCGCCTGACGGCGGCTCCTCGGCAATCGGACCCGTCGATCCGGGAACCTTTCTCTCCGTCAGCGCGGGCAATTACTACACCTGTGGCGTGAAGACCGACAATACCATTGCCTGCTGGGGCGCAAACACCTACGGCCCGCCAGCCGCGGGCACTTTCAGCTCCGTGACCGTGGGCTATCTCTACACCTGTGGCGTGAAGACCGATGGCACCATCGCCTGCTGGAATAGTGACGCCATCGCATTACTCCCGCCGCCAGCAGGCGTCTTCGCCTCCGTCAGTGTGGGTGATTACTACGCCTGTGGTCTGAAGCCCGACGGTACCGTCCTTTGCTGGCAGACCAGCATCCCAGCCACACCGCCACCATGGCCCCCCGGTGTGGCACCAGCCCCGCTGGACGCCTCGGCCCCTTTCGACACCCAGCCGGCAGGCACTTTCACCTCTATCAGCGGGAGTTTTTCCTACTTCTGCGGCGTGCAGACCGACGGCACCGTCGCCTGCTGGGGCACCAGCTACACCGTCCAACCCACGCCAGCCGGCACCTTCACCTCGGTCAGCGGGGGTGATTCTTACTTCTGTGGGGTGAGGACCGATGCCACCGTCGGCTGCTGGGGCACAAACCGCATGCCCCAGGCCGCACCGCCGGCGGGCACCTTCACCTCCGTCAGCGTGGGTCCCTACGACTCCTGTGGTGTGCGGACCGATGGCGCCATCGCCTGCTGGAGCACCGAATTCCCGGTGCCGGCAGGCACATTCACTTCTGTGAGCGTGGGTTATTACCACGCATGCGGCGTGCGGACCGACGGCACCGTGGCCTGCTGGGATGTCGGCCAACCCTACAACGGGTGCTGCTATTAGCATTTGACCTCTCCACCGCTCGCTGACAAACCGACCCCGCGGTTTGCTTTCGCCCGGGCACCGGGCGCATGATGACAGCCTGCGGTGTAAGGGGACTGACATATGTGCCGCAGTCGTGTCGTCCTCGCCAAAGGCAACGGCCGGAATCCAGGCGGTCTTCCCTTTGGCTGGGCATTTGCAAGGGGTGACGAGCCATGAAGAACACATCTGTCCTTTTGATTGGGGTTTCCCTGTTGGCGGGCGCTGCCGGCTTGGTGCTTTTCGCGCGATCTGGGGCCAAGGCTGGCCCGCTACGGGGCGCGGCCGCGAGCTGCACTGATGAAGACGGCGACGGCTATGGCATCGGGTGTGCGGCCGGGCCTGACTGCAACGATCACGATCCGGCCATGCACCCTGGCGCGGTCGAAGTCTGCAATTTCAAGGACGACGACTGCAATGGCCTGGTCGACGACGGGCTTGACTGCCCAGCGCCGGCCTTGGATTCCACCCCCGTGCACGTGCCCGCGGGCTCCTTCTTGATGGGCAGCGAGGCCGGGGCAGCCGACGAGAAACCGGTTCACCGGGTGAATAGCTCGGCGTTCGCAATGGACCGCTACGAGGTCACCAATTCCCGCTTTCAGGCGTGCGTGAACGCGGGCGCCTGTGCCGCGCCCGCGCTTTCGAGCTCGAATGCGCGGCCCCACTACTTCGACAACCCTGCCTTTGCGGACTATCCGGTGATTCACGTGTCCTGGAAGCAAGCCACCCAGTTCTGCGCCTTTGCCGGTGGCCGGCTGCCCAGTGAAGCGGAATGGGAACGCGCCGCAGCCGGCAGCGATGCCCCGCGCACCTATCCCTGGGGCGACAGCGCGCCGGATTGCACCAAGGCCAATTTCGCCGGCTGCGTGGGCGACACGGATCGCGTGGGCCGCCGGGTGGCGGGCCAAAGCCCCTACGGCGCATTCGACATGGCCGGCAATGTCTGGGAATGGACCGCGGATTGGTACGATGCCGGCTATTACAGTCGCAGTCCCAGCCGCGATCCAGTCGGCCCGGACAGCGGCACATTGAAGGTCATGCGCGGCGGTTGCTGGATAAGTGGCGAGAATTCTCTGCGCACCACCTGCCGCAAGGCCGAGTTGCCCGGCTTATGGGCGCCCAATGTCGGATTCCGTTGCGTCTACGCGAACGGCGGGAAGGGAGACTGACCATGAAAACTCAACTTGCACTCGCCGCCGGTTTCGTCGGGCTTCTTGCGGCCCGCTCGGTGTTTCCCTGTGGCGCGCCCTTTGGCACAGGAATATCGGCCAATCCGCAGCAGGACATCATCGTGGCCTACAAGAACGGCGTGGAGACCTACGTGTTCCAGCCCACGTTCTGCGGCACCGCGACCGATTTTGGGCTGATCCTGCCTGTCCCTTCAACTCTCACAGCGTCCCCGGCCCTGTCCGACCAGCAAGCCTTCACCACCGTCGATAGCCTGTCGCAGCCGGAGTACATCACCAACACCGTTTGTATGGGAGGGACCACAGGTAGTGGGACGGGGGGGCTGGCCGGCGCGGCCGGAGCGCCCGGGTCGAACGCCGGCGCCACCGTGGTATCGAGTGGCCGGGTGGGCTTCCTCGATTGGGTTCAGCTAAAGGCTGATACCGTGGCGTCGTTCACGGATTGGCTGAACAGCAACGGGTATCCTTACGGCACGGCAGCCTCCAACGTATTTTCCTACTACGTGCAGGAGGGCTGGTACTTCGTGGCGTTCAGGATCAGCCAGGGGGCAGTGCCGGACGGCGGGAGCGGCGTGTATTGCAATGCCCTGGGTCCGGTCGAGCTGTCGTTCACGTCCACTGTGCCGGTCGTGCCCTCGCGCATGGCGACTGCCGGCACCGTCGCGTCGTCGGGTTCCTATTCCTACGCCTTTTCTTGGCGCATCTTTGGCATCACCACGGGCGACCAGCAACTGGCCTTTACCGATGGCGCGAACGCCAATCGGGTACTTGGATACTCGGGCGCACTGGCCGCGGCCGATGTGACTTCTTTGGCGGGTCTGGCCCAGACGGGCGACCGTCTGACCAAGCTGACTTTGACTTTTTCCTACGGATCGACGGACCCGGACGTCGGCCTGTCTTTGGCCGCCGCGAGTGACTATCGGCAGATAATATACAACATCCAGTATATCTATTGCCCCGATGCCGGCACTGACACTCCTGTCGACGCAACTCATGTGACGCCAGCGGCAGACGCAGGAACCAAGCCCGATGCGCTACCCGCACTGGCAAGTGTCGACGCCGCCGGCACCGCTGGGATTTCTGCCAGGGGCAGCGGCTGCTCGATGGCGACAGGCTCCGCTTCCGGCGGCTGCTTCGCTCTGGCCTTGCTCGGGTTGGTGGTCGCTGTCCGGCTGCGCAGGCGGCGATAGGACGGGCCAGAGGCTGGAGGTTCGCGGCTATCTTGTGCCTGCGGGCGCGGCGAGGTTTGTTCGCGGCGTTCTGGCAGCAGAGCCACTCATGGCGCGGCCGGTGCAATCACCTATCCAGCTCGGTACAGGCGCCACAGCCACGCCGGCCCGAGTGATTCTTGCAGCGCGACGGCAGTCAGGGTCACGAAGAAGAGGAGCCGAACCGCGTAGACGATCTGGCGCCTCGCCGGCGCGCCGATCCACGACATCGAAATCAACAGGTGCCACGCGCAGAACTCGCGCAGACTGAAAATGGTGAGGCCAAGCCAGGCAAGAACCGCCACGTCCAGCCAGGCCCGTGACCACAAGAGCATACCGCCGCAGAACACGAGCAGGGCGGCCACGTTCCAGGCCATCGGAACGTTCAACCCTGGCGACGACAGGAGCAGCGGATTGGTAACGCCGGATTGACGCAAGCCGGGCAAGTCCAGCCAAAACGCGTACAGCGAGGCTGCCGCACAGCCAGCCGCCACGGCCAGCGCCGGCAGATCCCGCCAGGTCCAGCGTTTCCACGCCCGATCCTTCAGCAGCAGGAACACGCCATAAAGCACCCATGGCGCCAGAAAGAACGCCCGGAAATGTACGAAGGCCGCCACGCAGTACGCGACAATGGCAGCCAGGCTGCGCCGTTGGCCCAGGTAGCGCGCGCACAGGGCCAGGGGGACCATGGCGGCGCAGTCGTAGAACCCTTCGAGCGACCAGTGCATCATGCACGAATAGAGGAACGACACACCCAGCCACTCGACACCCGATCGCGGTCCTTCGAAGTACGACAGCAGGAAGCAAAACAGGGCGACGTGGGCGGCCAGGATGAACCACCCAAAGAGCAGCCGGCAGGCGGTTTTGAGGGAGATCGGTGTAAAGTGGTAGATGGCCGCGATTGGTGCGAAGAAGAGTACGTCACCCGGCGGGTACATTCGCGACTTGTGCGACCAATTGGTGGCCAGGGGTTTCGTCTCGGGCCATCCAGGAACGAAATACACACCATCCGACGGGACGCCTGGTACGCGCACATCCGCCGGCAAGCGCGCCAATTCGGCGGCGGTCAGTGGACGGAACATTTCGTGGATCGGTTTCCTCCACAGATCCGGGCCGACGCGCGTGAAGACCCGGGCTGTGTTCATATGTGAAAAATGGTCGGTCCACGCGCCGTTGGACAGATCGCCCCACGGGTGGTCGAATGTGCGGGCGCCATTCCAGACCGACCACAGGACCAGGGAGACCAGGGTGATGGTCAGGGCCTTGCGCCGCGGGGATGGATCATCGAGGCACAGCAAACGGCGCAATACCTTCCACAGCGGTGCCAACAGTTGAAGCAGTGCTCTGAGGCGACCAAGCTGCGACATGATTGTCGTGGTGGCGACCCCGGGCAGTCTATTGCCTCTTGTTTTCCTTGGGAAAAGCATGATTTGACGTGCGTTCCAGCAAACGGCGAGCCAATCGTCGCTGCCGAGGGACAACCTCCACGATGCACCCGGTCCGAATACGCGTCGAGAAACCCGAGCAACGCGCATTCAGTGGTCGGGTCAGCGGCTGCGTTCGAGCACCACGATGGCATGCCGGTCGAACTTCGGTACGAAACCGGCCCGCCGGGCTTGAGAGTCGACCGACGAGCCCTTGCCGGCCAGCACGTGCGAAAAGAGGCGATTGGACAGGAGCTCGGGCTCGTACTTGACCTGGGGCAGATCGCGGCCGAACCACACGGTGGCGCCGGTGTAGAAGTGCCAATCCAACAACAGGCCGGTCGCGTTCTTCTGGCGCGCCACCCAAGCCTGACCGTCGAGGCGAGCGTGCGAAATGTCGAAGTCGAATTGTCGCAAATGGCGAGCGCCGTCCACCACCACGGCCAGCATGCCGGCGACGATGACCAGTTGCTTTGCGCGAGTGAGCCATCGCCGCAAGCGGCTTGGCGCTGCGCCACCGTTGCTGGGCGGCGCGCGCGAGAAGAGCCAATGCCCGAGCACGGTTCCCGCCGCAATCAACAGGAACGGCCAGAAGAGCAGCGCGAAGCGTTCTTCCTTGTGCGCCTGCGTGCTGATGTAGCCGAGCAGACCCGCAGCCGAAAGCACGAACGGCCAGGTGGCGCGCAAACCGCAGATGGCCGGCAAGACCAGGATGGCCAGGCCGATAGGCAAACGCGCCCAGATGCCTGCCAGGTACCAAGTCGCGGGTTCGGTGCCGAACTCCGCGGCCCGGCCCTGGATGATGTTGAACTTGATGAAGGCGAGAAAAGATCCGAAGAAATGTCCCCAGGTCAACCGATCGACGATCCCGAACAGGGCCACCGGGACCAGGGCCGTCCCCGCAAGGATGGCGAGATCCCGCCACCGGTGCCGGGCGGCGAGCCAGATCGCGGGCAGCAAAACCAGCGCGCCGTTGACGATGCGCAGACAGACCGCGAGGGACAGCAGCGTGCCGATGACGACGGCGCGCCCCTTTCCCTCTCGCGGGTCGAGTTCGGTCTGCTCGGCGACCAGGGCAAACGCGACGATGAGGACGATCATCGAAGGCAGCTCGGTGAGCGGCTCGACCGAATACAGGGCCAGCAGGGGAAAGGTCGCCATGAGAAAAGCGGCGACGAGTCCACCTTGCCAGCCCGCGGGTGGCGCGTCGCCAACGAACCCCATGGGCGCCGGCTGATCGAACACCAGATGTCCGCACGCACAGCACGGATGACGAGGGCGAAGCTGCCGCGCGCACGAAGCCCCCGCCCGCCACGCCGCCCACACCATGAACATCGACAGCAAGCCCCAACTCAAGCGAATCATCTCGCCGATGGTGCTGCCCCGCAGGCCCAGGCTCCTTCCCAGCGCCATCCACGCCCCGTGGTAGCCGGGCAGTACCCAGGAGCGCAGACCGTCGGTCCACTCCCAGGTCTTCATGCCCTCACCGGTCACGCGGGTCCAGGCTGGCTCCAGGCTCTGGAAGTAGGCGTCTGGATACAGTACCGGTCCCAGGCGCGCGGCCATGATGCGGCCCACGAAGCCCACGGCGAGCACGATGCCGAGAATGAAGCGCACGCGTCGTGCGGTCATCGTCCCCACACTTCGATTTCAAAAATACGCACAATCTGACCGGGGCGGTTGGGCACGAATCTCACGCGCACACCACGAGCGCCCGAACAGGCCAGCGCGTGCACGGCCACCGGCGCGTGATTGTCGGTCACCACCACCGGCGGCGGAACTGGCCGCGCCTGTAAGCACCACAGGCTGTATTCTTGCGCGGTGAAATCCGCTGACTCGACTGTTCCGGCGTGACGGATCACCACACTTCTGACTTGTCGCTTGCCCGACCAGAGCAGTTCCACCCAGGGATGCCTGTCGCCGGGGTCGGATGCCCATTTCTCCACCAGGGTGGGATTCGTGCGGCCGTCGACAAGATAGCCCGGGTTGTGCTGGGAAAAGGGGTCGCGAAAGAAGGAGCTGACCCGCACGGTCGTTCCCAGACGGTACGCCACGAGATTGTGCTCCCCCGCAGGATGGGCTTCCAGGGTTGGAAACGCGACCACGGCGACCGCCTGCCTGCGCACGAACAGAAAGAAGCCCGTGCTCCAGGCAATGACCAAGACTCCCGCCAGCGCGAAAGCAACGGTCCGTCGCCGGGCCCACACCCGACCGACGACGGACACTACGGGAGCGGTCCTTTGGGCCACCGCGGAGATGACGAGCGTCAGACGCCGCAGGCGAATCGCCCAGGAAGGGGAATACCAAGTCGCGAACCGCGGGAGCAGCACAGTGAACTGCTAGCCTATCACTTCCGTTGGCGCGGCGCTGCGCGAGCCGCCAGGACCTATTTCAGCAACGCCATCGTCACCACATGCGCATCAAGGTCACACCATAGCAGGGTGAGCGAGCGCGGTGCCATTCGCGCGGCCAATACAGGTGCCAAAGCAATGTCCAGCGCGCGCCAGGCTTCGGCCAAACCTGATGGCGCGTCCATCTCGTCGCCCACCACGATGTCGCGCGTGTCGTGACGAAGCCCGAGGCCCATGGCCTTGAGCACTGACTCTTTGGCGCTCCAGATGCGCGCGACCGTCCGGTCGGCGTCGCGGCCACCGGTCTTGCTCACGCGAGAGGCTTCGCTCTCGCTGAAAAACTGTCGCACCAGAGCCGGATCGCGAGGCTCAACGGTTTCGAGATCGGCGCCGATGCTGGCCCCGGGCGGCAGCGCGATTGCCGCCAAGCCCCAGCCCCCACGATGCGAGATCGACAATGACAAGGAAAGCCGGCTCCCTTGCCGATCGACGTACGGCATTCCCGACTCGTCATTGAGGACGCTGAACTGGCCACGCCAGTCTTGATTCGAGTCAGGTTTTCCCATAACCCCCCCCACGATGCTGTTGCCCTCGGAAGCCAGTTCGCCCAGCAACCGCTTGGCCGCCCAGCGGCCGAGCAGCCATTTCCGCCGGCGCGGCAACAGCGCCAACCCGGCGAGGATCGCTTCCTCGCGCGGGCTGAGCAGGCCCGGCGGCGCCTGACCCGCTGCCAGCGCGGGGTGCTCGCCGGCGTGGGCCAGGACGTGACGGAACATCGGTCACCCGATGACGCCGCGGAAGCGGCCCAAAGCCTCGTCGGGCAGCCCGCCCGGGATGCGCGAGGTGCGGTAGCCCTGCACGGTCAGGTAGACCTTGCCCTCGTCGTCGCGCACCCGCGCGTCGAACGACAGCGCGTCCTCGGACGCATGCGGTTGCAGCTCGGCCACCATCGTCTTGCCGTCGGGCGCCGGATCGAACACGGTCACGCGCTCCACCACCGAGGGCAGCCCCATCTGTCCGGTCTGGCCGATCTCCCACACGCCCGCGGTCTGGAAGCACAGCTCGACCATGCGCGGCCCGACCATGCTGGTGCTGTTGGGGTTGGTGGTGTCGGCAGGCAGAGGTGTCCTCATGGTCCCCACCACCTTCCCGCTCGATAGCCGGTTGACCATCTCCAACACCCGGTAGGCCGGACCGTGGAAGTACACCCGGTAGATGTCGTCGTGGCCGATGCCGCCCACCGGGCCAGCGCCATCGACGGCCGTGCGCGCGCTCGGTCCCGTCCCCTGTTCCAGCACCACCACGCCGGCGAAGTGCAGTTTCTCCTCGGGCTCGCGCCCCACCACCACCTGCACCGACGACAGGCTCGTATGAACCCGCACCCGCCCATCCGCGCCCAGCACCGGCCGCGCGCGCACGATCACCGAACGCGGCTCGTGGCGGTAGTACTTCATGGGCGCCAGGAAGCGCACGTTTTCCAGCGCCGCTACCCGATGCTGCGGGGCCAGCAACCAGGCCGCCTCGGCGAATGTCTCCAAACCCATCACGCCCGGCAGAACCGGAATGCCGTCGATGGCGTGATCGTGAAGGAACGGCTCCACCTTGGGGTCGAGACGAATCTCGGCCGTCATGCCCTGGTGCAGATCGAAGGTGACGTTGTCAAAGGGCAAAGGCAACGCCCTTTCGCGGGCGCGGGCCAGCAGGCTGCCCTCGGGATCGATGCCGCCGTCCTTGTCAAAGGGCTCCATCAGGATGCCCAGCTTGTGCCCCACCACCGCTTCGCCCGAGAAGCCCGCCTGCAGCGCATGGCGGATGACCGGCAGGCCCTCGTCCGGCGACAGCATGTCGATACCCGCGCGCTTCATGATCTCGGGGATGCTTCCGCGCGTGGCCATGCCGATTCCACCCCAGGCCGTCCAGTCGAGCGCGATGCCCAGCGAGCCCGGACGCGACGCCGCCCACCAGGAGAGCGTCTTGCACATGAAGTCGTTGCCCGCGCTGTAGTCGGCCTGACCGGCGTTGCCAAATCGGCCGGCGACCGACGAGAATCCGACAATCGCCTTGACGTCCATGTCGCGTGTCGCGGCCAGCAGATTGAAAAGCCCGTCGGCCTTCACCCGGAAGACCAGGTCGAATTCCTCCACCGGCTTGCGGTCGAGCGAGCGGCTGCGCTCGAGCCCTGCGGCGTGCAGGATGACGTCGATGCGTCCGCTCTCGGCGCGGATGTTGTCCACCACCGCCTTGACCGCAGCGCCGTCCAGCACGTCGACCTGACGGTAGAAGGCGCGGCCGCCTGCCTGCTCCACCCCGCGCAGGGCTTCCAGGATGCCGGCCTGCCGTTCCAGGTCGAAGAGCTTCTCCTCGACCTGCGCGGGCGTGGCGCGGCCCTTCTCGGCCTTGATGCGCTCGAAGACCTCGCGCTTGGCAGCCTCGCGATCCTTGATCACGGTTTCGAGCAGAGCGTGTTCGCTCTCGGGCGGCATGGCGCGCGCATCCAGCAGGTAGAACGTGCCGCGCGACGCAGCCGCCAGATCGCGCACGATGGCCACGGTGATGGCCCCAGCCCCGCCGGTGACGGCGAACACCGTGTTCTCGTCCAACGTGAGCGGCGGCTTGGCGTCGGCCGGCACGGCTTGCATGACCTCCAGGCCAACCGTCACGCGCACGCCGCCCGCGTAGCCGATCTCCACCGCGCCCGGATCCTGCTCGGTCTCGTCGAGCAACGCGCGCGCGATGGTCTCGGCCGAGGCGCCGTCCTCGAAATCGACCGCCTTGGCCAGCAGATCGGGCCGCTCGCGCCGCAGCGTCTTGGTGAAGCCGGTGACCGCGCCCCCCACGGAGTTGCTGGCGCCGCTCGCACCATAGCCGTGCTGGCCGCCCATGCGGGTGGCGGCTATGACGAAGCTGCCCGGGGTGCCCAGGCCCTCGTACAGGCCGCGGGCCGCCCCGTGCAAGAGCAAGACGCGGTCGCGGTACAGCTTGCGAAACTGGACCAGGTCGAGGTCCGCCAGCGAAGCCGAGCGGTCGAGGGCAGGCAGAAAGTAGAGGCCCACGGGCTTGCCCGGCTTTGCCCATTTTTGCAAGGCGGCCTCGATCTCGGCCCGTTCCGGTCGCGCATCGATGCGCAGCACCTGCACTCCCCGACTTTCCAACTCATCGCAGAGGAGCTTGCCCGCACCTTCGCTGTCAGCGACCACCACCACGCGACTGCCTCTCTCCAGTCGCACGCCGGTCTTCTTGCACGAATCCAGTGGAGGCCGCAGGGTCACCACCGGACGGCGCAGCAGCCCGCTCACAAAGGGGCTCTGCCCCGCCGCCGCGTCGGCTGCGGCAGTCACAGCGGTCGGCGCTGCCACGGCAGGCGCAGGTGCTGTCGGCGCGGCCGGCGCCGCTGCCGGCAGGTACTTGTTCACGAACCCGATGACGTGGCGAAGGGTCGGGTAGTCCCGCAGCTTCACATCATCCTGGCGCGGAATACTGAATGCCTCCCGCACCAGCGCGAACACCTCCGCCTGCTTGACCGTGTCGATCCCGAGATCCGCCTCGAGATCCAGGTCCAGCTCCAGCATGTCGCGCGGATAGCCCGTCTTGCCGGCCACCAGTTCCAGAACCTTTTCTTCGATCGGATTCCCCGAACCAACTGCACTAGCCGTGGTCGTGGTCGTGGTCGTGGTCGTAGACGTGGTCGTGGCCGGTTTCGCAGCCACAACTGCCGGCGCTGCCGCCACCAGATCCGGCCGATTCGTCTCCACGAACCCGATCACGTGACGGAGAGTCGGATAGTCACGCAGCTTGACGTTGTCCTGCCTCGGGATATTGAACGTCTCCCTCACCAACGCAAACACCTCTGCCTGCTTGACCGTGTCGATCCCCAAGTCAGCCTCGAGATCCAGGTCCAGCTCCAGCATGTCGCGCGGATAGCCCGTCTTCTCTGCCACCACTCCCAGTACCTTCTCCACCACGACACTTGTCGTGGCCGTGGCCGTGGTCGTGGCCGGTTTCGCATCCACCATCGGCACCGCCGTCGCCAGATCCGGCCGATTCGTTTCCACGAACCCGATGACATGACGGAGCGTCGGGTAGTCACGCAGCTTGAGCGTATCCTGGCGCGGAATATTGAATGTCTCCCGCACCAGCGCGAATACCTCCGCCTGCTTGACCGTGTCGATGCCCAGATCCGCTTCCAGATCCAGGTCCAGCTCCAGCATGTCGCGCGGATAGCCCGTTTTCTCCGCCACCAATCCCAGCACCTTCTCCGCCACGACATTTGCCGTGGCCGTGGTCGTGGCCGCGGTCGTGGCCGCCGCCGCCCCTGCCCCAACCAGATCCGGCCGGTTCTCCTTCACGAACCCCACCACATGCCGCAGGGTCGGGTAGTCACGCAACTTGAGCGTGTCCTGCCGTGGAATATTGAATGTCTCCCGCACCAGCGCGAACACCTCCGCCTGCTTGACCGTGTCGATGCCCAGATCCGCTTCGAGGTCCAAGTCGGGATCCAGCATGTCGCGCGGGTAACCGGTCTTGTCGCTGACCAGCTTGAGCACCGACTCCATGGCGAGATCCCCGCCCGACGCCGCTGCGACGGTCGTGACCGCCGAAGGCGCGGCCGCTGCCGGTGCGGTCGCCACCGGCACGGACGCCGGCTGAACCGCAGGAGTTGCGATCGTGGCCGGCGCGACCTGAACTCTTGCGGCAGCCATCGCTGGCATGGGCGCCCCGTCGCTCACACTCGCGCTCGGGCCCGTGCCCATGGTCCAGCTCGACTGCGCCGGCTCGCGTGCCGGCTGGCCAATGTCCTTGATGCGCAAGGTACGCTTCTCGACTTCCAGGATCGGCGATGGATACCCGGAGATCTCGGACAGCCAGCGTTGGTAGGCCGCCCGATCGGCCACGCGTTCTTCCAGACCATCGATGCGACGGAGCACGGTCATCGCGATCTGCGAACCGAAGCCGGCGGCCAGTCGCAGGGCGTAGCGCACGGGATAGTGCCCGCCCTTCGACAGATTGAGCGTGCCCAGCTCGGGATCGGGCTCGCGGTAGTTGGGCACCGGCGGAACCACCTGCTTCTCCAAAATCTTGACCGCCACCGCGTCCTCCACGCCCACACCCATGGGATGACCGGTGAACCCCTTGGTGTTGCACACCACCAGATCGTTGGCGCTGGCGCCAAAGGTCTTGCGTAGGGCGAATATCTCGGCCGAGGCGCTGCCTCCGCGCGCCGGCGTGTAGGTCTCGTGCGAGATGAATACCAGCTCGCGCGCCATGGCGTGCCGATCGATGCCGTGACGTTGCTCCACGCTCGACACCAGCCGCTCCATCACGCCCTCGATGTGATCCACATCCAGGCGCGTCCCGTGGAAGGCGCTGTTGGCGAATGTGCTGCCCAGCACCTCACACAGGCCGCGCATACCGCGCTCGCGCAGCGAATCTTCCGACTCCACCACCAGGCCGCAAGCGCCCATGCCCAGCAACATGCCGTTGCGCCGGCGATCGAAGGGCAGCGCCGCCTTTTCCAGCACATCCTCGGTGGTGGCCGCGCCAGTGGCCAGGAAGCCGGCACCCATCCATTCCAGCAGGTTGTCCGAGGTGACGTCGTCGGCGCCGATGATGAGCACGCGGCGGCAGCGGCCGGCCCGGATCCAGTCCTCGGCCATGCCCACCGCCATGGTGGTCGAGGCGCAAGCCGCGTTGACTTGCGTGTTGGGACCGCGGATGCCGAGCAGTTCGGCAAACTGCGCGTGACCCATGGAAAGAATGCGGAAGAGGAAACGGCGATCGAACTCGTAGCTGCTGCGGCCGGTTCGCTGCGCGAAAAAGCGCGTGACCTCGTCGACCAAGTTGTCGTAGCCGGGAAAAGCCGAGGCGAAGATCACGCCGGTCTCATCGGCCATCGCCACCGGAAGCCGCCAGCGGTCGGGCAAAAAGCTGCCCGTGGTGGTGCGGCGATAGTGGCGCACCAGAGGAATGCCCGCGTCGCGCAGAGCCTCGATGCCCGCGGCGATGGCCAGCGCGGTGGTGACGTCCCAGGCTTCTACGCGCTCGCGCGGTACGCCGAATTCCTCGACGATATCGAAGACGCCGCGGCGGCCAGCCAGGCGAATGACCTCGTCGACCGATCGGATGGGATCCAGGCTGGGCTCGCCCACCTCGCGCTTGACCAGGCGGACCACGTTCTTTTCCACCATGCGGGCGCGGAAGACGTGCGGCACCGGATCGATGAAGGAGTCGCCGCGCAGAATGCGTTCCACGTTGCCGTCATCGAAGACGTGTTGCTTCTGCCCAGGCAGGCCCAGGGCCGCGCCTGACACGACGATCGAGCCCGAGCGGGCCTCCGGCAAGGCGGGCGGGCCGGCGCGACGACCGCCGTACATCGCCATGCCCTCGTCGAGAAAACGCGCAAACAGTCTTCCCAGCCCGTCGTAGTTGGGCTGGCCTGCGGAAGTGCGAATAGGACTCTCGCTCATGATCTGGGTTGCTCCGTGCGAAGAATTCGGGAGGGAAACTGTGGGTGTGGCTGTTGCAGTGGTGGGCGGCGTCCCTGCAAGGGCAGCCACAAGATCCTCGGGGCGCGGGATGCCCGCGGCGTAGAAGCCACACATGGCATCGTGGAACGAACGGACGCCGCCGCGCTTGGGATGGTTGGTGGAGAAGCAGATGACGTCGTCTTTGTCCTCGAGAATGCTGTCGGCCAGGGCCATGAGCGCGCGCTTGGGCCCCACCTCGACGAAGATGCGCGCCCCCTCCCGGTAGCAGGTCTCGACGCCCTTGACGAACTGGACCGAGGACGCCATCTGGTCGGCCAGGCGCCGCCGGATGGTGTCCATGTCGTGGGTCGGGTAGAGATCCCCGTCGATGTTTCCCACCAGGGGAATGCGCGGGAACGCGATCTGCATCTCGCAGATGGTCCGGTAAAGCGCGTCGGATGCCGGTGCCACCACCTTGCTGTGGAAGGCGTGGGACACCGGGATGAGCTGCGCCGTCATGCCCAGCTTGTTGAAATAGTCGACCGCGCGGTCGACCGCATCGCTGGCGCCCGCAATCACGGTCTGCTTGCGGCTGTTGATGTTGGCCGGTGTGAGGTAGCCGCCGATCTCGGGCAGCCGGCTCACGATCTCGTCGGTGGGGCCGGCCACCGAGGCCATCTTGCCCTTGTCGCCGATGGACACCGAGGCCATGGCGCGCGCGCGTGCGCTCACCGCCACCAGTGCCTCGGGGAAGGTGACCATGCCCGCGCCCACAGCCGCGGCCCATTCGCCCAAACTGTGCCCCATCACGATGTCGGGCTTGACCCCGTGTTTGTCGAGCAGGCGCATGATGGCGATGTCGCTGGCCACCATGGCCGGCTGGCAGATGGTGGTGTCCTTCAGTGCCTCCTCGGCGGCTTGCACGGCAGCCGCATCAGCCTCGTTCTTGTAAACGTATGCGGTCAGCGGCTGCCCCAGGATGGGACCCATCACGCGGTCGGCCTCGGCAAAAGTTTCGCGCACGATCGGATCCGGAACATCGGCCAGCATGTTCACGTACTGTGAGCCCTGTCCCGGGAAGAGGAAGGCCACCTTGCCCGCTCGACCACACCGGAAGTGGATGCCCTTGCTCTGCAGCAGACGCCACTTCTTGGGCTCGTCCTTTTCAAGAGCTGCCAGAGCGGTCTCACCCTTCTTGACCAGATCGGCTGCATCCTCGAAGGCAATCACCAGACGTGCGGGCGCGGCCAGAAAGTCCGGTCCTGGCGGCTGGCGGTCGGGGGTCTGGCCGGCCTTGGCCCTTTCCAGCGCCTGGGTGAGGGCTGTGCGCACCGCCACCGCGTCGGCCCCGGACACGGCCAGCATGTTGCCCAGCATGGACGGCCGGGTGTCCCGGGCCAGCGCGACCGAGGACGAGCCACCCGCGAAAGAAGCTGGCACCTGCACCAGCGGCTCACGCCGAGCCAACATGCCGGGCACATACTCCTCGACCACCACGTGGAAATTGGTGCCGCCAAAGCCGAAGGCCGACAAGCCACAGCGCCGCGGACCGAACGACGGCTTCTCCCAGGGCTGGGCCTTGGTGTTCACGAACAGAGGCAGCTTGTCCCAGGGAATGTTGGGATTCGGCTCTTTGAAGTTGATCGAGGGCGGCAGAATCTTGTGGTGACAGGCCAGCACGACCTTGAGCAGGCTGGCGGCGCCAGCCGCGCTCTTGAGGTGGCCGATCTGCGACTTGATCGAGCCGAGCGCAATCCGATGCTTGATGGGCGAGCCTTCGGAGAGCAGCTTGGCCACGGTTTCCATCTCGGCCACGTCCCCGGCCCGTGTCGAGGTGCCGTGGCCTTCCAGGAGTGTCATGGTCGCGGGGTCCAGTCCGGCGCGCTCCCAGGCGCGACGCAAGGCCAGAATCTGCCCGATGGGATTGGGCGCGGTGATGCCCTTGCCCTTGCCGTCGCTGGAGCCGCCCACGCCGCGGACCACCGCGTAGATGCGATCGCCCGCCTTCTCCGCGTCCTGCAGACGCTTGCACACGAAGAAGGCACCGCCCTCGCCCATGATGAAACCCTTGGCGTGCTTGTCATAGGGCCGCGATCCGTCGGGCGAGAGTGCGCCGATCTTGCAGAACTTGATGAAGGTGGTGGCGCCCATGTTCCGATCCATGGCGCCGGTGACCACCACGTCATAGTGGTGATCGACCAGACCGTCGACCGCGGATTGCAAAGCTGCCAGCGAGGAAGCGCAGGCGGCGTCGGTGGTGAAATTCGGTCCGCGCAGGTTGAGCACAGCGGCCACGCGGCCGGAGGTGATGTTGGTCAACTCGCCGGGCATGGTGTCTTCGGTGGTGTCCGGAAAACGCCGGTTCACCGACTCCCGCAACTGCGCGACAAAGGCCGCGCGCTCGGCCTGGGGCAGCGACTGGAAGATCTGGGTGTCGGAGATGGCGTGCACGTACTCCGGCATGGAGAGGCGCAAGCAGGTCAGGTAGTGCAGCTCGCCGCCCATGGCATTGCCCAGGATCACGCCGGTCGATTCGGTGTCGAGCGGCCGGTCGGGATGGCCCGCGTCGCGTAGCGCCTCGGAAGCGCAGAGCAGAGCCCATTTCTGGCCGTCATCCATCGCGGCCGATACCGTGGGCGGAATGCGATACTTGGTGGGCTCGAAGGAAACGCCGCGCACCCAGCCGCCGATCTTTGAATAGGTCTTGCCCGGCGCCTTGGGATCAGCATCGTAGTAGTCAGCCTGGTTCCAGCGATCCAGGGTGACCTCGCTCACCGAGTCCCGGCCGGTCACGACGTTCTGCCAGAAGGCCTTGGCATCGAGCGCGTCGGGCAGTATGGCCCCCACGCCGATGATGGCGACGGCTCTCTCGGCCGGATCGCGTGTCGAACGACTCATTTCAACTTCCTCCCAGATATCGAAAACGGAAAACCGGGCGCCCGCCGGCTCGCCCCGGCGTCCGAATCAAGCGAATGGTTGCCTGCCTCTTTTCTCTCTCTTGCTCGGCTACGCGCGAGCCGCGTCTTGCTCCACCAAGGCCTTGGCCACGACGTCCATATCGGCCATCAGGCCCTTCGCGCAAGCCGTGATGGCGCTGGCCCGGAGGGCGCGCTCGAAGTCGGCAATGCCTGCATCATCCACCGCATCCATACCGCGGACCAGACGAACCGCCAGACCCAGCACGTCAAGCGCCGCCTCGCGCGCGCAGATGCGCGACATGGCCTTGACGGCCGAAGGTGCGAAGAACGGCTGGTACTTGGGCGCGCTCCGGCCCGCAGCATAGCGGGCGAAGTTGGCCGCGATCTCTGCCCGTGTCATCAACTCGCCCAGTTGGAATAGCACGTGCTGATTGCGGGTCAGACGGCCGACACGACAGCGCTCAGCCGTCTCCTGAACAACGTTTACCGCCAAGGCCGCCGCATCAGCCCCCACGTTGGCATCCTCGCGGTGCAGTGCTTCGAGTGAAGCAGCGATCTTCTTGTAGTACTGCCCGTGGTCCTGCAGGTGCAGGCGCCAGCGATCGCGCGATACCGTCCACTGCATGATCTCGCTGGTGCCTTCGTAGATCGTGGTGATGCGCACATCGCGCCGGATCTTCTCGACCTCGTATTCCCTGGTGTAGCCGTAGCCGCCGTGCGCCTGGATGGCGGCGTCGGCCGCGGCGTTACCCGCCTCGGTGGCAAAGAGCTTCACGATCGCGCCCTCGGTCTGCAACTCCGGCTCGCCCTGGTCCAGCCGATGCGCCGTCTCTTCGATGAGAGCTCGCGCCGCCTCCAGCCTGACCACATGGGGAACGATCAACTTGTCCATGTAGCCCTGCTTTTCAGCCAGAGGCGAGCCGGCCTGCACGCGCTCACGCGAGTAGTGGATGGCCCTGAGCATGGCCGCCACGCCGCCGCCCAGGCCAAAGGCTGCCACCATGAGGCGGGTGAAACCGAACACCGACTGGGCGTGAACCAATCCCTTGCCCTCCACGCCGCCCAGCAGGTTCTGCTTGGGAACGTACACGTCCTCGAAGCTGACCGGCGAGGTATTGGACGAGCGGATGCCCAGCTTGTTCTCGTGCTTGCCAGGAACCAGGCCCGGGGTTCCCTGCTCCACCGCGAAGAAGGTGGGCCCGTCGGGCGCCATGGCCAGCACCGTGTATAGCTGCGCGTAGCCGCCGTTGGAGATGAACTGCTTGGCGCCGTCGATCTTGTAGCCCTTGATTTCGCCGTTCTCCATCACCCGCTCGGCGCGCGTGCGAATGGCAGACAACTCGCTACCCGCCAGGGGCTCGGTCACGGCGTAGGCGACAATCAAGCCTTCGTCGGCAATTCGCCGCAGCCAGTAGGTCCGCTGCTCCTCGGTCGCGCCGACCACGATGGGGTCGGTTCCCAGAAAGATGGCCAGGAAGGCGGTCGCCACGCCCAGATCCAGCTTGGCCATCTCCTCCGAGACCCGATAGACGTCGTAGGCGTTGCCGCCCAGGCCGCCCAGTTCCTCGGGGATGAACAAGAGGTGCAGGCCGATTTCAGGCCCCAGCAACTCACGGATCAGGTCGAGCGGAAAGAGATCCTTCTCATCTAGGTCCAGCCTGACCTTGAGCGGCAGCTTCTGCTTGCCAAACGAGGTCAGCGTGTCGATCAGGGTCTGGAGTGAATCTTTGTCGAGACCTGGGTTCTTCATCAGTCTTGTGCCTTCCTGCGGCCAAGTGAATCGGTGGGAAAAGGGGGATACCCCGGCTGAAAGGCTCCGATGCTGGCACAAGCCGGGCCAAAATCAAAACCGGACGTCAGAGCAGGTGTTGCGCACCTCAAGATGCACATATCACACTGTAATCATTTGATTATTTCTTTAACCATCGTGACGCAAAGATGTGCAAAACCGCTGCCATGTGCGTCGTCTCCTACACGCCCAGGTTGCCTGAAATGGCCCAGGTGCGACTCCCGACACGCACCCCTGCGGCCTTGGGTACGCACCAATACTGCACAGGCTCCTCTGCGCCCTCGACTCTCCCCTCTGTGTTCTCAGCCGACGCCGGCTAGCCCGCTGAACTCGCTCCCACCGGCCGCGACCCCGCTTCCATTACTTCCAGCGGCTTTCACCACCTTCGGACTTCTTCTTGGCTGCTTCGGCAGCCTTCTCCTTGTCCTTCTTCGCCTGGGCCGCCCTGGCCTCTGCCTGCTTCTTCTTGTCGTTCTGCTGGATCCTCTTCAGGGCAGCCGCGGCGTCCTTCTCCTGTTGCTTGCGGCGCTGCTCCTCGCAGCCCGCCGGTTCACAGTCGCCTTCGCAGGCACATTTCAACTTCTTCCCCTTGTTGCAATGGCACTGGTCCTGGGCGTCGCGATAGCAGCCGCAATCGTTGAGAGGCGTTGCAGCCGGCGGAGGCTCCGCTTCCGCCTTGGCGGCCTTCGATTTGGCAAAACCCAACCCTGGCGCCCAGACCAGAAGGCCGAATACTGCGATGATCGATGGCGTGATCCGCATGGCATTCTCCTCTTGCCAGGCATTATCACGTGAGCCACGAGCCGCGCAACCGTGTTGCGGCCTTGCGGCCGGCCCGCATCCATGATTGAAACACTCGACGGAGAAAGCCGATGGGTACAAGCCTGACGACCCGTGACAGAACCGAAGCGCGAAAGAAGGGGCTGCTGGCGGTCGGGGCCTGGGGAGGCGCGGGACTGCTTGTCCTCACGCATTGGCCACTGTGGTTCCCCTTGGCCGCCGCTGGGGGCGCAGGATACCTGACCTACAAATGGTTCATGTTCCGCGCGAAACGCGGCATGCGGTTCTAGGAACCTACGGCTCGATATAAAGCGGCGGTCCGGAAGGTCTCTGGGACTCGCCAGACGGGCCTCCGGGCTGGCTGCGCCCGACCTGGTGGAAAGTCAAGGGCAAGTCCACATGCACCGCATCTCCTTCGAATCGCGGAAACCGCATGTTCTGGACGGAGATCCGCACGCAGCGCTCGGCATCAGGGGGCGCCCCGTTGACGCGGATAAGGCTGGGGCGTCCCGACGGATCAGCCTCGAACGACACCGCCACCATCGGGTTCTCGGCAGACGGCGAGAAGCAGGATGCCAGCGTCGCCATCGTGCCTTGAATCGCTACGTTCAGCGTGTCGCGGCTGAGTCCGTTCGGATTTCCGTTGAGCGTGCCCGCGTTTCCTGAGGCGGCGGGGTTGGCGGCGGCGACCGGACCTGGATCGGCTTCCGCGAGCTCAGCCGACGGAGCAAAGCCCTCAAAACCTCGCAGCCTGCGCGGTCCCAAACGTTCGGGAGCCGCCTCCGGTGACGTTGGTATTGCCGGAAGGGGGGGCAATTCCCTCTTCTTGAGGCCCAAAGCCTCGCATCCCGCGCCCGACCATGCCAGCACCAGCATCAGGCCGAGCGTGACCGGCCCTGCTGGCAAGCTGTGCGACGACTTCGTCCGCATTCTCTCATTGTATCGGAAGGTCATCGACGTCGCTTGAACGGGAGCGACTCCTTTGCTGCATGCCGCCATATCGTAGGTGCCGAGCCGGAACCGTCGAAGCGGTGTAGTGTCATTCGCCGATGCGTATCGGAGTTGACCTGGGCGGAAGCAAGACTGAAAGCGTTGCCATCGACGACGCCGGAATCGAACGCGCACGATTGCGCGTACCCACGCCCAGCCACAGCTACGACGAGATCGTCGCATCCATCGTGCGTCTGGTGCGCGACACCGAGGCCCGCGTCGGGCAGACGGGCACGGTCGGCATAGGAATCCCCGGCGCCGTGTCTCCCGCCACCGGGCTGGTCAAGAATGCCAACACGGTCGTGCTCATCGGGCGCACACTTGATCGCGACCTGGCGCACGCCCTGGACCGGCCTGTGCGGGTGGCCAACGACGCCAACTGCTTCGCGCTCTCGGAAGCCTCGGACGGGGCGGGTGCCGGCGCCAGGGTCGTCTTCGGCGTCATCGTGGGCACGGGAACGGGCGGCGGCGTGGTGGTGGATGGGAAGCTGCTGACCGGGCCACACGCCATCGCAGGCGAATGGGGGCACAACCCCTTGCCCTGGCCTCACGACGATGAGCGCCCGGGCCCACCTTGTTACTGCGGAAAGAACGGCTGCATCGAAACCTTCCTGGCTGGGCCCAGCCTGGCCCGCGACCATCAGCTTCACACCGGTGAAGCGCGGGACGCGGGCGACATCGCCCGGCGCGCTGAAGCCGGCGACGCGGTTGCCGTGGCAACCATGACTCGCTATGAGGATCGCATGGCGCGGGGGCTGGCGTCGGTGATCAACCTTCTCGATCCCGATGTCATCGTCTTGGGCGGCGGGGTCTCGAACATCGCGCGCCTGTATCGTGAGGTTCCGCTGCGGTTGGGCCAGTACGTATTCTCGGACACGGTGAGCACGCCCGTCGTCCCAGCCCGCCACGGCGATTCCAGCGGGGTGCGCGGGGCCGCCTGGCTGTGGCCGCTTCCCCCTAGCGCATCTGCCGCCGGACCTGGATGAAGGTGGAAACCACCAGGAAGAGCCCCAGCAGGATCCAGATGATGCCCCAGCGGATGTGCCGGTGCTGCTCGGGACCGCGTTCGAGACGCTCTTCGAGCTCGCTGGCCCGATCGCCGGAGGCTTCCTCCCCGATCTGGTCGTCGTCGGGACGCGGGCGCAGCCGCGGGGCACCCAGATACTTGACCCGAAGGGCGCCAAACAGGATGAGCATGCACCCCACGGCGTAGGGAATCACAGGAGGGATGTTCAGTTGCATCGTTTCTCCAAGTCCTGCGTCCCTAGCTCGCGATCTCGTCGGCCCTGAACTCGCGAATCACGGTCACCTTGATCTGGCCCGGGAAGGTCATCTCGCGCGAGATGCTTTCCGCGATCTGGGTTGACAGCAGCACCGCCCCTCGATCGTTCACCCGATTCTCGTCCACGTACACGCGCACCTCGCGTCCACCTTGCACCGCGAAGGCTTCGTCGACACCGGCAAAGGCGCGGCTGATGCGCTCGATCTCCTCCAGCTTGGCCATGTGATTGTCCTCGGCCTGCCGGCGCGCGCCCGGCCGTCCGCCCGACATGGCATCAGCCGCCGCGACCAGATACGCGTAGGCGCTATCGAACGGCTCATCGGTGTGATGCGCCCCGATGGCGTTGGCCACCACTTCCGGCTCTTTCAGTCGACGCGCATACTCCGCTCCGATGGAGGCGTGCGACCCGTCGAGTTCATGGGTCAGCGCCTTGCCTATGTCGTGCAGCAGCGCCGCCCGCCGGGCGAGCTTGACGTCCATCCCCAGCTCCGCCGCCATCATGCCGCACAGAAACCCCGCCTCAACCGAGTGCTTCCACTGATTCTGTGCATAGCTGGTGCGGAAGTTGAGTCGGCCCACCAGCTTCACGATGTCGGGATGTGCGCGGTCGATGGCAAGCAGGGAAAACGCTCGTCGCCCCAGGTCGAGCGTCTCACGTTCCACGTCCACCACGATCCCGCGCGCCAGCCGTGTCACCGCGGCGGGTCCGCTGATGGATCGCTTCAACATGCGATTCACGCAGCGTCGGGCGATCTCCCGGCCCACCCCGTCGAGTCCCTCGATGCGGACCGCCGGTTGCCCGTCCAACAAGGAGAGCTGCACGTTGGTGACCGCCTCGATGGCACGCAAGTCAGCATCAACGGGTGGCACCTGTCCGGGCCGCAAGTCCGACAGGGGAATCACGAACTGGGGTCGCTCGGTCAAATCGTGGCCGGAAAAGCGACCCACCGCGATGCCCATGATTCTCTTGGCCGCGCGGATCTGGCTCCCCGACATAGCCGACTCCGCCATCTGGCGCAGCATCTGTGCGGCAGCCGCGCGTGCGTCCTCGACCTCCGCTTCCACCAGCATCCGCTGCGCTTCTCGCGCAGGCCGGGCCGCCACCCGCTCCAACTCGGCTTGCCGGCTCCTTTCGATCGACTGCACCTCCGCTGTCAGAGCACGCCCGTCCTGCTCCCGCTCGGCCACCGGCGCCTCGCGTTCCGCAAGACGCTGGCGCGCCTCTCCCAGCAGTCGCACCTCCTCATCAATGCGCACCGCCTGAGCCGCAAGCGCAGTCTCGCTCTCCGCCAGCTCGGCTTCCCGTGCACGCAGGCCTGCCTCCACCTCGGACCGGATGGCCAGGGCCTGTTCGCGCGCCTGGATGTCCGACTCGCGCAGCAAGGCCTGCCCCTCGATCTCCGCCTCGCTGCGGATGCGCCTGGCCTCCCCGCCGTCGGGGTCGGCACCCGGCCGCCGCAGACGACGGCCCGCCCACATGCCGAAGCACGCGCCGGCCGCCAGTCCGACGAGCACCGTGATCCAGACGGCCGGCTCGCCCATCTACCCGATCGCAAGTCCCAGGTGCGCGCGCAGGGCGAAGTATTCGTCCGACACGCACCACTGAATCAGGTCCCGAACCTTGTCCTTGGGATCGGCGCAGCCCACCGCCAAGGGCTCGGACTGGATCTGGTGGGCCGCCACCTCCAGGTCGTTGCACATGAGGAAGCCGGCCCGCGACGAGGTGAAGTCCACCGCCTTGGACCAGCGGTGCAGATCCGCCTCGGCCTGACTCTCGATGAAGCGCCGGACCACCTCGGCCAGCTGCTCGACGTTCTGGGGCGGAACCAGGCGGCGCAGAAGCTCCAGACGCTCCGCTACCGGTTGCTCCATGTCCGACTTGATGGGCACCTTGGGCTGCACCAGCTTGAGCGCCGCCAGGAAGTACGCCTTCAGTTCGGACACCTGGGGCACCACCGCCGGCCAGCGCACGACGTGATCGGGCCGCATCAGCGTCAGCTTCTTGCCCAAGGCGTAGGCCAATTCCTTCTCCTGCTTGCCCTGCAACAAGGCAGCCCCGACCACGAAGGACGGGCAGAGTTGCTGCTTCTCGCGCGCGTTCATCAGCTCGAGCTCGCCCGGCCAATCCTGACGCAAGTACAGTTCAGGCGCTGTGACCGCAAGCGCCTGGCTCACGTAGACGAAGACGCCACTGAACATCAGCTTGTCGTTGGTGGGATCGCGCCGATCCCTGCGCCGAATTCCCACTTCCTTGTGCTCGCGGGCGCGCACCGCCATGATGGCCTGGCTGATGCTCGCCAGGATGAGCGAGATGTAGCGATCCTCATCGCCGTGGTAGATGTACTTCTGCCAGAGCTCCTCATTGAGCCGCGCCTTCACCCGGGACAGGGTCTTCACTTTGTACTGCTCGTGGAAGCGCAACTCCTCGGCATCGGCCTGGCGCAGATAGGCGAGCACCGAGGCCGTGCACCAGACCTGGTCGTACTTGCCCATGTCGGTAAACAGGTGCCGGAGTGTCTTGAGGATGGGCACCATCGCCCCGATGTCCTGCGTGCGCCTGAGGATCGCACGCCACGCGCGCACGGCCTTGTCGTAGGCTTCCGGCCCCTGCATTTGGTACAGTTCAGCCAAGATCTGGTGGCGCGGCATATTGTCGGGCTCCAGCTTCGCGCACACCTCGAACGCTTCAGCGGCGGCACGGTAGTCCTTGAGCCGTGAGCGGTAGATTTCGCCCAGCGCGTGCCACAGGGCGATCTGGGTCGACCGCTTCTCGGGCGGCACCTCGGTGCCCAGACGCTTGATCATGCGACGGTAGGCCCGCTGCTGGTTGGTCCAGTCCTTCTTCGCCGTCATGATCTTGTCGATGCGCTCGAAGGGCTTGAGGTCGTCGGGGTACTCGTCCAGCGCCTTGTTGAACAGCTCCACCGCCTCATCGGGCGAGTGCAACTCGGCGTTGGTGATCTGGCCCGCCGTCTGCAGGTACTTGGCCTTGACCCGACCTGTCTCGATGGCTGCCAGGCGCAACAGAATCTCCACCGCCTTCTTCCACTGCTTGGTTTCAGTGAGCAGCTCCAACACGTCGGCCAGCAGGCCGCGCGCATCGGGCTTGACCTCGATCGCCTCGAGATAGGCCGCGATGGCCTTCTGCGGGTTCTTCAACCGCTCCTTGTAGACCCCGATGATCTCCTCGTGCAGACGGAGCTTCTCTTCATCGCTCTCGACATGTGCGAGCAAGGCCCGCTTCTGGCGAATCACCGCTTCCCAGTCTCCGGCGGCGGCGTGGATCTCGGTCAACGCCTCCAGCGTGGGGCGGTGGCCGGGATCGATCTCCAACGCCTTCTCGAACATGTTGATGGCCTTGGCCCGGTCGCCGATCTTCGTCTTGATGTGGCCGATGCGATGGAAGATCTCCACGATCTGCGCTTCGCTCTGCGACTCGCGATGGTGAACCAGAATGGTCTGGTATAGCTTGAACGCTTCGTCCCACTGCTCGCGGCGATAGAGCAGATTGGCCCGGTCCACCAGGGTGGGCAGGTGGGTGGCGTCCAGTTCGTAAGCCGAGCGGTAGTATTTGAGCGCTTTCTCCTCGTCGCCCAGTTGCTCCGCCGCCTTGGCCAGGCGGTAGCACAAAATGTTGAGCTCGCGGTGAGCCCGACGATCCGCCTTGCGCGTCAGCATCTCCAGGATGGGCACCAGCGGCGCCCATTCACTCTGGCGGTAGTAGATGTCGGCCAGCGGGGTTGCGGCCTCGACGTGTTCCGGATCGAGTTCCAGGGTGCGCGCGTACAGTTCCTTGGCCTTGGCCTCGTCGCCCAGCTCGGTCTGGTAGAGCTTGCCGGCTTCGTAAAGGAGGCGGGTACGTTCCAGCACGTTGGGCGTGTGCGACTCGGCACGCTCCATGAACTGAGCCGCCTTGAAGGAGTCGCCGCGCCGCTTGTAGATGTTGAGCAGCGACAGCATGCTGGGCACGTGCGTCGGGTCGATGGCCAGGGCATCGCTCAGGCGTTCCTCGGCGATGTCCGACATCTGCATCTGCTCGTCGAGTATCTTGCCCAGGCGGTAGCTCAGGTCGACCTTCTCGGGGGGCGAGGCTTGGCCCACCAGCCGCTGCATGATGTCCACCGCGCGCTCCCACTGCTCCGTCTCCTCGTACAGTCGCGCCAGCCCCCGCAAGGCCTCGGCGTGGTCGGGGTCCACATTGAGGATTTCGTTGAAAGCCTCGATGGCACTGTCGGGATCGCGCAACCCTTCCTCGTACACCCGTCCCATGTCCAGGTAGATCGCAGCCTTGGCCGCCACATCGTTCTCCACCTGGATGTGCTTGCGGAAGGTGTCCACCAGCGCATCCCACTTGCGCTCGCCACGATAGAGACGTTCCAGATCCTGGCACGCCTTGAGATTGCGCGGATCGATGGTGAGCGCCTGCTGCAGGCTATCGATGGCATCGTCGATCTTGCCGGGAAGTTGCTCGCACACCTGCGCCATGCGCAGCAGGAGAGCGACCCGGTCATCGTCGGGCGCCGTGACCTGGAGCTGATGCTCCAGGACCTCGAGGTACGCGTCCATCCGGCCGGCCTTCTCGTACAACTGCTCCAGCGCCTTGAGCGCAGGCAGGTTTTGCGGATCGACGGTCAGCACCTCCCTGTACGCCTGCACCGCCCGCTCGTTGTCGCCCAGGCGGGACTCCCACAGCTCGCCCACCTGCAGGCGTAGCTTGACCGCCAGCTCGCCGTCACTGACCACCTGTGACTTTCGCGCCAGCACGTCGGCCAGGCGCTCCCAGGCCTGGGTGCGCCGGTGCAGGCGTTCGAGGGCCTCGATGGCCTTCAGGCAATGCTCGTCAGCTTGCAGGGCCTGGTCGTAGGCCACCGTGGCCTGGCCCGCATCGCTGATGTGGGTCTCATAGGTTTCGGCCAACGCCAGCAACACTTCAACCCGTCGCGCCGGATCAGACTCGACTTCGGCGTGCTTGGACAGAACGCTGACCAGATCCTTCCAGCGGGACTCCTTGCGATAGAAGTCAGCCAGCGCCGCCATGGCGCCCACGTGGTTGGGCTGCCGCGAGAGAGCCTCCTTGGCGGAGGTGATGGCATATTCGGTGTGGTGCAGGGCCGAGTCGTACCAGCGTCCGATCTTGACCCACAAGTCGGCCGCCTGCTTCGCGTCCTCCATGCCCTGAGCGGCCTGTGTGTACTCGGACAGGAGCTCCGACCACTTGTTGGTGACGTTGGCCAGCCGTTCCAGTTCCTGAGCGACGGCGTTGCTCGAGTAGTCCTCACGGAACGCGGCCTGCAGCATGATGAAAGCGGAGTCTCGATCGCCGATGTGCTCCTCGTAGATACGCGCAATCTCACAGAACAGCTTGATCTTCTCCTCCGCCTCACCGGTGTATTCCACCCGGGCCAACAGCAGCTCTACCAACTCAGGCCACACCTTACGCTGACGGTACACATCCTCCAAGGCCGATGAGGCTGCTGCATGCGAGGGGTCCATCTTCAAGACGCGCTCGTAGGCTTCAGCCGCCGCGCCGCCGTCGCCGATCTTCTCGGACCAGATGGACGCGATCTGCATCAACACATCCACCTTGTCACCCACCGATGCGAGCGCTGCCGCCCGGCGCTCCAGTACGTCCACACACTCCTCCCAGCGCCCCTCCTGGGTGAACAGCGTCTCCAGCGCCGTGAGAGCACGGGCATCAGCCGCATCGATCTGCAAGACATGGCGCCACGCCTCGATGGCCGCATCGACGCGCACCAAGGTGCTGCCTTCCAGTTCGCCGAGTTCCGCGTAGCAATCCCGCAGCGTGGCCGCCGGGAAGGTTTCGCTGCCCACGGCGATGAGCTGGCGCAAGGTTTCCGAGAGCTCTTCCCAGGCCGCGGCGCTCCGGTAGTTGGCTGCGATGGCCTGCAGCGCCTCGACGTCCCCGGGATTGATCTCGGTGACCTTCTTCCAGCACTCGAGGGCGTTTCTTTCCCGGCCGAGCTTCTCACCCCACACACGGCCCAAACGCTTGTACACCGGAATGCGCGCCTCCGGGTCTTCGCTCGCTCGAATCTGGCTGTCCAAAACCTCCGTCAGCTCGCGCCACTCCTCGGCCTGCTCGTGCAGGTCGGCCAAAGCCGACAGTGCCACCGGGTCAGCGCCGCGCAGGTCGAGCACCCGCCGCCACAACTCGATGGCCTTTTCACGCTGGCCGAGAACGTCGGACGTGATCCTGGCCATGCGCGCGTAGCAGTCGGAGAGCGCTTCGTCGCCCGGGGCGATGTCCAGCATCTTCTCGTAGATCTGGTACAGGTCTTCCCACTGCTCGGCGCGGAAGTAGATGCGCTCCAATGCCTCGAGAGCTTCCGGCGAGCGCGACTCCTGTTCCAGCACCGCTAGATAGCTGGCCACCGCTCCCGGCGCGTCGTCGATGACGTCGGCCAGGATCTTGCCCAGACGCAGGTGCAGCGCGACCAGTTCCCTCGACCCGTCGGTGATGGCGATGCGCCGACGCAAGACATCTGCAAGTTTTTCGTAATCGCCTTGCTTGTCGTAAACCCGATCGAGGAAAGCCAGGGCTTCGCCGTCACTGGGGTCGAGCGCCAGCACCTGTCCCAGCACATCCTCGACCCGCACCAGATCGGCAAGCTCGGCGTCGAAGACCGTGGCCAGGCGGAAGAGAACGTCGCGGCGCACGCGGCGATCGCTGGCCCGGGCCGCCGCGTCCGCCATGCTGGCCACGTAGGTTTCCCACTGGTGGGTGGCGCGGGCCAAGCGTAGCAACTCATCCAATCCCTGCTCGGACGCCGGATCCTCGACCACCGCTTTCGACCACCACTCAAGCGCCGCCACCTGATCCATGAGCTTGGACTCGGAGATCTCCGCCAGCCGCCGCAGCAGCCGCTGTCGCTCCTCGGCGTCGGACTCCACGCCCAACTCGACGTGATAGACTCGAACCAGCTTCTCCCACTCCTCGCCCACCCGGTAGAGCGGCTCAAGGACCTGCGCGATCTCCCGCTGCATGGCCCCGCTCGATAGCAGCCGCTCCAGCGTGGCACGGGTCTCGGCGTGCTTGGGATCGATGTTGAGGATGTCCTGATACGCCTCGACCGCCTTGGGCATGTCCCCCAGCGCCACTTCCAGGATCTGGGCCAGCCGGAAGGTGAGATCGATGATCTGAGCGTCGCTATCCGCCAGACGGATCTCGCCGCGGACGATGTCGGCCAGCTCCGTCCAGCGCTCGGTCCTGGTGTAAAGCCGGTCGAGTGCCTCGAGGCCGTCCTTGCGATCGGGCTCGGCATCGGCGACCCGCCGATAGGTCGCGATGGCCTTGTCGAGGTCATGGGTTTCCTCCTCGTAGATGCGGGCCAGCCGCAGCAGCATCTCGGTCTGCAGCCGACTGTCCAGGATGCGGTCGATCTCGGCGTCGTACACCGCGGCCAGATCAGCCCAGCGGCCGCTCGACTCGGCCAAGCGGTCAATGTGGGCAATCACCTCCTGATTCGACGGGTCCACCCGCAGGGCGCGGCAGTAGGCATCAAACGCCGCGTCGAAATCATTGAGCCGACGCTCGTGAATCTTGGCCAACAGGTCGAGCAACTCGACCCGTCGCACCGGATCCTGCGTGTAGGAAACCATTACCTCGTGAACCGCGGCCACCTTGGGCCAGTCGCCTGCGCTTTCGTACACCGGTTGCAACACCTGGGCCGCCGCGATGGGCTCCTCCCCTCGCTGCATCATGCCTTCAAGAGCCTTCAGGGTCGGCTCGTGCGAGGGATCCATGGCCAACACGCGCTGATAGGCTTCCGTGGCCCGGCTCGCATCTTTGAGCTTGTCCGACCACAGCTCACCGATGCGGTAGCGCAACGAAACCACCTCGGCCGAGGACGAAGACAGCTCGGTCTGGCGCTCGAGCACGTTGAGCAGGTCGTACCATCGCTCGGTCTGCAGGTAGAGGCGATCCAGGGCCTGCAGGGCATCCAGGTCATCCGGATCCATGTCGAGGATCGACGTGTAGGTTTCTATGGCGCGGGGAGCGTCTTGCAGTTCGCGGTCGTACACCTGGCCCAGCACGAAAAGCCGTTCCTTCTTTCGTGCCGGGTCCGTGGCCAACTCGGCCTGGCGGGCGTAGACATCCTTCAAGTCGTTCCAGCGCGACAGGCGCAAGAACAGCCGCACCAGGCTGTCCAGGGCCGTCTCGTTGGTGTCATCCAGGGCCAGGACCTGTCGGTAGACCTCGATAGCCTTGTCGGAGTCGTCGAGGACTTCTTCCCAGATCTTGGCTGCGCGCGAGCCCAGCTCCTTCTTGTCGGCCAGCGCATCGACCATGTCCATCTTTCGCTGCAGCAGCAGAACCAACTGAGCGTAATCGGCGGTGCGGATGTAGATGGCCTCCAGCGCATCCGCCGCTTCCAGGTCGCGCGGTCCCACGGCCAGCGCCTGCTTGTAGGCCTCTGCCGCAATTTCGGAGTTGCCGAGCTCGTTCTCGGCCAGCTTCGCGACGGCGTGGTAGACGGCGCCCTTCAACTCGTCCGACTGCAACTTCTCGGCGGCGGCTTGATAGCGGACCACTAGGTCGTCACACCGGCCGAGGGCCTTGGCCAGGCGTTCCAGGCGTCGGGTCGTCTCGGGATCGAGGGGATCCTCGGCCAGCGCGCGCCCCAGAGCCTGGTACGCCCGTGCCGGATCGTCGAGCCCGTCCTCGCAGGCCGTGGCGATCTCGTGCAAGAGGTCAATCTTGCGCCGCATGTCCAGGGCGTGGCGTGCCTGGATCTCCAGCACCCGTACCAGGTTGCCAAAGTCGCTGCGCGCACGGTACACCGGGTCCAGGATCTCGGCCAGAACCAGATCGTGGTCGGGGTTGTCGAGCAGTCCTTCCAGCGCCGCCACGGTTTCTTCGTGGCCAGGCGCCAAGTCGAGCAGTCGTCGATACGTCTCCACTGCGGACGTGATGTCGCGCAGCTTCTGTTCCCGCAGGTGCCCGAGACGAGAAAGCAGGCGTACCTGCTCCTCCTCGTTGCTCGCCAGCTCGAGCTGTCGCTGCAGGTTGTCCGCCAGATCGAGGTCCAATCCCTTGTGCACGAAGAGACGATCGAGCGCGCGCAGGGCGGTCAGGCTGCCCGCGTTGTCACCCAGCGCCTCCTTCCACGCGGCAATCGCCTCGTCGGGATTGCCGATGGCCTCTTCCCATATGGCAGCGATGCGAGCGTGAATCTGCTCGCGCTCCTCGCTAGAGCGGACCAGCTCCACCTTCTTCTTCAGGGTGTCGACCAGATCGGACCAACGCTCGGTCCGCGTATACAGTCGTTCCAGGGCTTCGAGCGCGGAGGCGTCTTCCGGTTCGATCTCCTGGGCCAGGCGGAAGTACTCGACCGCCTTGTCTGATTGGTCGAGCTTCTCGTCGTAGGCCACCGCGATGACCAGCAAAATCTCGCGCTCCAACCCGGACGCGAGCTTGCGACTTCCCTGGATTTCGCTGTACAGGGCCACCAACTCCCGCCACTTGTCCATGCGATCAGCCAGCGCTTCCAACGCCGCGCGCGCCTCGGCCGAGTCGGGACTTATGCCGAAAGCCTCGGCATAGGCCTGGTACGCCCGTTCAGCGCGGCCAGCCTCGCCTTCCAACCCGCCGATGCGCAAGAGCAGGGCGACCCGGGCCGCGGCATCCGTCTCGCGCGCCAACTTGATACGCTGAACCTGCAGCAACCGCTCCGTCTCGTGTCCCGCCTCGTAGATGGGCTCGAGGGCCGCCACCGCGCTCATCTGGTGCTGACTGTCGGCAAGATAGACTTCCAGAGCTGCACGCGCGCCTGCATGGGTCGCGTCCAGCGCCAGTGCCTCCTGATACGACTCCACGGCAACGCCCGGACTCTTCAGGTACTTCTCGGAGACCTCGCCCAGCCGGAACTTCAACTCGGCCGCAGCCGGGTCGTCATTGGGCAGCTTGAGCTGGCGGACGATGATCTTGCTCAGATCCTTCCAGCGCTCCGTGGCCCGATACAGCCGGTCCAGCGCGCGCAGGGCTTGCACGTCTTCCTTGGCCGTCTTCAGGATGTCCTTGTACAACTCGATCGCCTTGTCGGCGTCGTGCACCTGTTCTTCGTAGAGCGCCGCGAGCTGCAGTCGCACCTCGCGCTTCTCATCCTCGGAGCCGGCCAGAGCGAGTTTCTTGTCGTAGATGGCTAACAACTGGTCGTGCTGGCCGGTTGCAATGTACAGGCGTTCGAGGGCGAGCACGGCCTGCTCGTCGCGGTCCACGATCTCCAGGATCTCGCGGTTGCGCGCAATCGCCGCCTCGCTGTTGGCCAGCTCCTTCTCGTAGGCGCGCGCCACGGTAGCCAAGAGGGGAAGACCATCTTGTCCCTGCAGGCTTGGCAGGACGGCCTCGTAGGCTTCCACCAGCAGCGCCCAGTTGCCCGTCTCGCCAGCCAACCGCTCGGCGTACTCGCGCGCCCATTCCTCACGCGGATTCTCCGACAGCGCCTGCAACGCCACGGTAAGCGCCAGCGGCCTGTCGCCGGCGTCGCTCTCGAGGATTTGGGCGATGCGCAGCATGCGCTCCTGGCGCTCGGCCGCATCTTTGGTGTGCTCGAGCTGCACCTGCAGCACCTCGGCCAGCCGCTTGGCGTCCTTGCCCTTCTCGTACATGGGGATAAGTGCCTCGGCCGCCGCCAGGTTGTGGCCATCGAGGGAGAGCACCTTCTCGAAGGCCTTCTGCGCCTTGTCCGGCTTGTTCAGTCGGTCGCGGTAGAGGACCGCGATCTTGTTCCACAGCCCCACCCGGGCCGCGTCGGTTTCCGTGTCGGCTTGCCGCTCCAACACCCGCGCGAATTCGTCCCACTTGCCCTGGACCGAGTAGAAACCCTCGAGCGCGTCCCAATCCTTGTTCTGCAGATAGAGCTTGCGGAGCGCATCCTGGGCGCGTCGGTTGTCGGGCTCGGCATCCAGCAGCGTCTTCCACGCGGCCACGGCCAAGTCGAGCCTCTGCAACTTCTCGGTGTACACCGTGGCCAGCTTGGGCAGAATGACGCCGCGTTTGGCTGGGTCGTCGGTCAGAACGGCCTGCTTGTCCAGAACTGCAGCCAGCTCGTCCCACCTCTTCTCACGCTCGTACAACTTTTCCAGCTCAACCAGCGCCTCTGCGTCACTGTCGTTGACCTCGAGGACTTTGCCCCACAGCTCGATCGACACGGCCGCCTTCTTGAGCTTCTCCGTGGCCAGCTTGGCCACCTCGGCCCAGCGCCTGCCCCGCTCGGCCGGATCGGCAACCCGCGCTATCTCCTGCCGCAACACCGCCACCAGGCGATCCCAGTCCCGCCGCTTCTCGTACATCTGCTTGAGGAAGGTGAGCGCGTCGGCGTTCCCTGGATCAATCTCGAGAATCGCCTCGAACGCCTTAATGGCCTCGGCCTGGTTCGAGAACTTGTCCAGGTACAGGTTTGCCACCCTTAGGTGCAGGGCAATCTTCTCCTCGGCGGCCTCGACGATGGCCGCCTTCTTGCGCAAGACCGCAATCAATTCGGGCCAACGCGGGATGGCCTCGTACTGGGCAGCCAGCGCGTCCATCACCTCAACATTGTCGGGTTGCAGGGCCAGGATCCGGTTGTAGGCCTCCACCACCATCACATCGAGCTTGAGCCGATCGCGGTACAGCTCGACCATCTCCAACAACACGGGAACCTTCGCCTCGGGAGTAGGCCAAGTCGCCTTCTCAACCGCTTCCTTCAGGACCTCCACGCATGCCTTCCATCGTTCCGCCCTCCGGTATACCCGGGCCAACTCGCGCCTGGGCTCCCATGCCGAGGGCGCGGCAGCCGCGATCTTCTTCCACGCATCGATGCCCTTCTCCACCGACAGACGTTCGGTCTCCAGCGCTGCGGCTGCCTGGCCCTGCAGCTCCGCTGGAAAGTCCTCAAGCACAGCGTTCGAGGTTGGTTCCTTGCCCACTTGGTCCTCCGGGATGAATAAGGCAATCGCAGGATCGCGACCGCATGCTCCTGGCCGCTCCTTGGGGAGAGGCTAAGACCGCGGAAAATGGAGCATTTTATACCACGCTGGCCGCTTTGCACACAACGGGAATGAGCCCCATTTTCTCGTCGGTGCGGGCCTTTTCAACCGCCGTGAGGGCCCCCGCCACGCCTCCCTGTGCCTACCCGCGGCCGGGCCACCGGGCAGACCTTTCCAAGATCAGGCTGTGCACCCACTCGGAGCGATCGGTGGTGGTCGGCACGAAAACGACCACGACCTTCTGCGGCTATCGCGGGATTCGCTTCAAACCTACGGGCCGCTCAGGGCATAGAGCTTGTCGCTCGCGGCCCGCAGGAAGCCAAACGCCGATCCGTCCTTGCCCCCGCCGGTTGCCACGAACTTCTGCAGATAGTCGCGCGCCTGTTCCTTCTGCTCGTTGGCGTGCGATTCCTCGTACCATTCGGCGTAGGTCATACCGCAGTTGTAAAGGGCGTCGAAGAGTCCGCTGTCCACGTCGAGCGCCTTCTTGAACTCGGCCACCGCTTGCTCGTACTGCTTGAGTGACTTGAGAGCCACGCCGTGGAGGTTGTAGCACTCGGCACTGTTGTCGTTGGCCCGCACGCACTCCGCAAGAACCTGCGCGGCCTCTTTGTCGGCGTCATAGTCGAGGTAAAGCCGGCCCAGCGCGATGAACGGCTTGTCCATCCGAGGGTTGAGCTCGATGGCGTTGCGCAGAGCCTGGTCGGCCTCCTTGGGACGCTCTTGAAAAAGGTACACCAAGCCTAGACGCCACTGAGCCTTGAACAGCTTGGGGTCTAGTTCCGTCGCCTTCTTGAGCGCGGTTTCCGCCTTGTCCAGCTGTTTCGCCTCAAGATAGGCTTCGCCCAGGTCGTACTGGAAGTTGGCGTTGCTCGGGCTTCGTTGGGCCGCTCCCTCGAACGCATCGATGGCTTTGTCCCACTTGCGCTGCTTCTGATAGACCTTGCCCAAGTTGTAATAGGCCATCTCGTAGGTGGGGTCAGTCTGAATGGCCAGCCTCAACTCACGCTCGGCCGAGTCGTAGAGGTTGGTCTTGAATGCCTCGACACCCTTGTTTGCGATCTCGATGGCTTTGATGCGCTGCTGGCTGCAAACGAATGCATCGCAGGCCGGCAGAATCAACCCGAGGACGAACATAGCTTTCAGATAGCGACCCATCGCGGCTCCTTCCCTTGTCGAATGGCGAGCGCTATTCGCCCGAAGCACCGGCGGTGAAGTTGAACGGATACGACACGATGACGATGCCGCCACCGAGCGGCTTGGGGAACTCCCAACGCCGGACTGCCTGCACCACGCAGTTCTCCACGCGGATGTTGCCCATGGTCGAACTCTGCAAGACCGAGGCGATGACGGTTCCCGTCGCGGCGATGGTGAACTGGACCGAGATACGGCCCGCGAGATCGGCCTTCTTCGTCAACTCGGTCTCGTAGCAGTACTTCACCTCGTTGATGTGACGGCGGATGATCCGGCGGATGATCTCCTTGTCCAGCGACCCGCGCACGTTGGCCTGGCCCGGGATGACGTCCGGCGCACGAGCGCGGCGACCGCCCAGACCACCGGCGCCACGGCCGTAGCCGGAGCCGTTGCCGCCACCGCCGCCCTTGCCGATGGTGCCGAAGTTGCCGAGACCGATGGTGCCTTCGCCAGTACCGCCACCGCCCGTCCCGGTGCCGACCAGACCAAGACCGCCCACGCCGTAGGCTTCGCCAATCTGGTTGCCGATGAGGCCGCCCAGCACGTTCTCTGCATCGTTGCCGGCCGCCGTGTCGCGACCGAAGATGGAAGCCAGGTGCGAGCCCTCGGCCATCTTCAACACGCCGAGGATGCCGGCGTTCTTGGCCTGCTCTTCCGCAAGTTTCTTGGCCAGGTGCGGGTCAGGGTTGTCCTTGGGGCCCTTGAGCCCGTAGAGACCCTCCTTGTTCTTGGAGGTCTTCTTCCCCATCTTGCCTTCCTCACCTTTGTGCCGCTTGCCCTTGCCGCCCTGTTCGTCGGGTCCCTTCTTCTTGAGCCACTCAGGAATCTCTTCTTCCTTCTCCTCGGGGGGCTTGATGAGGAAGTTCACGAAGCGACTGTCCGCATTGAAGAGATCGAGAGAGAGCGACTTGGGATCGGGCGGGACAGAGAAGATCATCAGAAGGAACAGCAACAGACCGATGGCCGTTCCCACGGTGTAGGCTTGCTCGCTCCAGCGCCAGACCAGGAAGGGAACCGGGAAGGTGCGCGGCTTGGGCGTTGCGCTGACTAAGAAAGTGGTCTCGCCGCAGTCGATCTTGGCGCGGCCCCGGTCGCCGAGAGAGAAACTGGCTCCGCGCTGCTGCACGAACTGCGGCAACGGAACCACCTGGTTGTCCAGCAGAACCTCACCCGTCATGGACGGCGTGACGTTGACCAGGAAGTCAGCACCCGTGGTAGATACCAGGGAGAAAGACTGACCGCCAATGAAGTCGGGTCCCAGGGGCGCGTCCGCGTTCGCATCCCCGCCAACCACGAAGTTGGGGTTGGTCCGCCCCCTGCGTTTCAGGCCCATGTAGCACAGCGCAATTCCCAAACCAATTCCCCCGAACACGACGAAGTCCATGGCCGGCGACTGGGCCTTCCACTGGAAGCTCTTTGACTCGCCGCCGTCAGCCACGAACTTGTCGTACCGGCTCTTCTCCGCTCCAAGGTTCAAGATGGTGGCGAAGAACGCCACCAAGGCCACCACTATAAGGGCGCCACCCGCGAGCAGCATCGACTTCGACTGCCCCTCTGTGCTCCGCCCCGTGGGGTCTGACAGATGGCGCGTCTGGATCACGACGCCGCGGTACAGGGCCTGGACCTCGATGGCGTGGCTGCCATCGTGGACTTCCACCTCCGCCCCGGCGTGGCTGGCGAAGCCGCCCATACCAGGCGCCGCCGGTGCGTATGCCTGCGGAGCCGCCATGGCCTGGGGCGCCGCCCCGGGCTGGGGTGCAGGCGCTCCGTAGCCGACAAGCGTCGGGGCCGGGGCTTGGGGCCGAACCGGGGCTGAATACTGCGCGGGTGCGACTGGGGCGGGAGCTACCGGGGCAACTGGCATGACCGGACCGGGAGTAGGCGCTTCTGCATCGGCCGCCGCGAAGGTGATGGCCACGCGAACGTCGCCGAACTGGACCTGGTCCCCGCTCTTGAGGCTAGCTTTGGCGACGCGCTCGCCGTTGACCAATGTGCCCCGGGTCGAACCCAAATCGATGAGTTGAACCTCGTTCGGCCCGTTCACTTCAAGCACGGCGTGCATGCGCGACACGGACTCGTCGTCAAGGCGCAGATGCGAGGAAGCCAGCTTGCCGATCTTGATGACGGGCTCCGTCAACACCTCTTCTCGTACGACCTGATCCCCCCTGAAGATCTGGAACTTGACGGGGACTACGACATTGGCCATTTGGGTCTCCTCCGGTTACGGCAGGCGGGGGCCAGCGGCGGCCACGCCTATGCTCTCGACCCTTGCCCTCTGGGTCTTGCGACCCCGAGCGGCTAGATGTCTTCGAGCGACTTGAGCATTTCGGGAATGAAGTCTTTGCGGATTTCGATAAGGCTGGAGTGTTTGGCTTTGTTGATGGCGTTCACCAATTCGCCATCAGGCCGCTGCAGGTCGCCCTCGACGTTGTCGTCTTCGAAATCGTAGACGGTCTTGGACTTGAACTGCTCGGCCCCACCTTCTTGAGCCAGAACCGTACCCAGTCCCCCGACGGTGAGAACCGCAATCATTGCCATGAGTCGCATCGGTTCATTTCCTTCCTTCGGCTGCGCTGGGAGACAAGCACGGAAAGCTCGCCTCCTACTGACAACCAAGATCGAATTTGGTTCCCACAATTATGGATCGGATTCGATCGACGAAGCTCCGCGTCACTCCCAGTTCTTCTTCTCAGGTTTCTTCGGCGCCGCTTTCTTCGCGTCATCCGGCTTGTCGCCGGGATTAGCTGGGGCGGCCTCGGGCGCCGCTCCAGCGGGCGGGGGTTCGACCGAAGATCCGGGAACTGGGGCCTGGCTCTCGGCGCCCTTGTCATCGGCACCCTTGCTCTCGGTGCCCTTGTCGTCGGCCTTGCCACCGCCGGTGACCTTCTTCGTCTTCTCCTCTTCCTTTTTCGTCTTTTCCTCCGCGGCCTTCGTCTTGTCCTCCTCCTCCTTCTTCTTCATCTCCTCCTGCTGGCGCTTCTCCTCGGCCTCCATCTTCTTCATCTCTTCTTCCATCTTCTTCTGCTGCGCCTCTGCCTTGCGCTGCATCTCCTCAGCCTCTTTCATCATCTTGGCCGCTTCCTCCAGTGCCACGAAAACCTCATCGATGTCCTTGATGCGCTTCTCGGCGTCCTTGCGTGCCTTGGGCGAGGGAGACCGCGTCAGGAAATCCCGATAGTATGCTTGGGCCTTTTGCAGCATGGGCTTGTCGCTGCCGCCCTTGTACTCTTGGTACAGCAGGCCGAGGTTGAAATAGGCATCCGGGCGCTGTGGGTCGAGATTCCGGGCCTCGTTGTACTTCTGTTCTGCCTCGTCGAACTTCTTGTTGCCGCGCAAGGCGACCCCCAGCCCAATGATCGCCTCGTAGTTGCGCGGCTTGGCCTTGAGCACAGCTCTCAAGTTCTCTTCCGCGATGTCGTAGTTGCGAAATTTCAGTGAAACCGCGGCCAGATTGAGCCGGGCCTCGAACAGCCCGGGATCATTTTCTACCGCGGCGGTGAAGTTCTTGATCGCGTCCGTGTAGTTCTTCTTGGCCAGGTAGATCATGCCCATCGTGTTGTAGACCACGGCCACGGCCTTCTTCATCTCGACCGTGTAGCCCGTTCCCTCCACGGGAGTCTCCTGGGCCGTCTTCTCCCCCTCCTTTTCCTTGGCCTCTTCTTTCTTGCCCTTGCCTTTCTTGGCCTTCTTGTTCGCATCGTCGGAAACCGCCCCCTCTTCCTCGAACTTTCCCGTGGCGATTTCCTCTGCCCGCTTGATCGCCTGGGCACCCACCAGTTTGGCTGCCTCGGGCAGATCCAAATCGTAGTAAATAAAGCAAAGGCCTGCGTAGGCCTGCAGGCTGTTCCCGTCAAGTGCGAGCACGCGTCGCAGTTCCTTCACAGCGCCGTCGTTGAGCGCCTTCTTGTCGGTGCCGGTCGCGAGACGGGCACGTTCACGGTAAATCTGGGCCATGTTGATGCGGGCGGCGATGGACCCGATCAAGGGATCAGCCTGAATCGAGCGCTTGAAGAGCGACTCCGCGTCGGCCTTGTTCCCGCCCTGCCAGGCCACGTAGCCCAAATTCGCCAAGGCAGGAGCAAAGGGCTTGGCTCCGCCAGCCAGCTTCTCCCAGATGCGGACGGCCTCGTCCTTCTTGCCACACTCAAGATCCACCGCAGCTTCGTTGCTGCGCGCCTCGAGAAGCACGGGCACCCGGTCTGCGATCTTCCTGAAACCCGAAGCTACCGACGAACATTCCGGGCCGGGAACGGATCCCGCCTTCTTGGCTTTCATGTATTCAGCGACAGCCTTGTCGTAGGCAGCTCTGTCGTCCTCGCTGATCTGGCGCTCTGTCGGTTTCCGGGTAATGAGGGGAACCTCCCCGGGACTGGCGGCGGCCGGCGCTGCAGCAGGGGTCGGCTTCTTGCCGGGCGTCCACTCCTCCTCGTCGGGCAGTGCGCCGGTTTCTGGACTCTTGGGCTTACCGGCTGTCGCGCAGCCAATGGACAGGGCAAGCAAGGCTCCGACCCCGACCAGGGTCCAAGACGAGCACACTCCGAGACTTCGATGCGTCATCATCGCTGGCTCCTACTCCTTGGAAGTGACCTGGAGATCGTCGGGCAGTTCCGCGACGACACCGCCGGGCGTAATGGGTGTCGAGACGTAACCGGGCTCCGGCTTCATCTCGGCCGAGAGGGGGTACTCGGCGGGCTTCATCTGGTTGAGCTCCACCTCGCACATGCTCGACCATTCATTGTACCAGGACTCCTTGGTGGCGGCCTTGAGGCACAGATCGTAGCCAACCACGGCCTTCGATTCGATGGGCTCAGCCTTGTCGACGAGAGCGTCGCAGAAGATCTCGCGGGGCCGGTTGCCCCACTCGTCCTGCTCCTTGAGATCCTTGGGGATATCCGCCGTGTAGAGCTGGTTGACGAAATCCGCGTAGACCTGCCCGATGCGCGCCGAGGCCGCGATCGTCCAGTGCGCCACGTGGTAGTCGAGCACGAAGTCATACAGGCCCTTCTTGTCCGCGCTGGGGCCCGTCAATTTCTCGGCCAGGGCCGTCTTCTCGGTCATGTACGCAAGGAACTTCTTGCTCGACTCCTCGTACTTCTTCTTCTTGGCCGCCGCGACCTTCGGCTTGTCCCACTGGGTGGGCTGCTGGAAGTCCAGGCCCGACGGGAACTTCACCCGCAGGAACTTCTCGTAGAGCTCTTCAGCCTGGTAGAAGGCCGCGCCGGCCACGGCGAAGCGGGCAATCGCCTCCCGCGCTGTCCGCTCACCCGCACTGGCGCCGGGAATCTTCTTCGCCGCCTCGCCGTGATTCCACAGCTTGAGGACATCTTTGAAGTGCTCCAGGCCATCCTTGGCGTATTTGGAGCTGCGCTCGAAGACGGTGATCTTCGAGCTGGTGGGCGGACCGCACTGGGTGCGCAGCTTCTCCTTCAGCTTCTTCTTCTTGTCTTTGATCTTGGAATTGATCTCGGCAAAGACCTTCTGCCGGCCGGTGGCGCTCACGCGCTCGACCTTGATGCAGGCGCCGTTGACGCCTTCCTGCGGACAGGAACGCTTCCATGCGATCTCGCCCAACTTGAAGTGGGCGAGAATCTGCTTGTCCACGCCACCCTTGGCGCCCCATTTCTTCAGGTACTCAGTCAGGTGCTTGACCAGATCGTCGGTCTTGCTTTGCTTTTCGTACACCTCGCTCATCTGGAACACGACGTTGGCCGCATCCTGTGAATCGCGCGTCCCGTAGTACTTGACGAAGGCGTTCATGTCGTCGACTGCCTTCTCGAACTCGCCCAGCCCGATGCGGAAGGTATAGGCATTACCCAGAGCGGTCCGCGACTGCTTCTCGCCCGGGAACTTGGTGGCGAACTCCTCGTAGCGCCGGGCTGCCTCGCTGTAGTAGGCGAGCTGGTGATAGCCGCTGGCAATTTGGAAGAGAGCCCGCTGCGCCAAGGGATCCTTCGGGTGCTTTTCGATCAGCTCCTGGCGCGCCCTGATGGCCTGGCCGACCAGACGCGCGTTCTGGAAACAAAGGCCAGCATTGTAGAGACGCTCGGCGTGCTTGGGGTGGTCGGGAATGGTTTCCGCGGCGGCCACGTACGAGATGCCACACTCCTTGTAATTCTTCTCCTTCTCGTATTGCTTGGCTTCCACCACCAGGCTGTCGGTCTTGAGACCAATCATCTGCTTCTTGAATTCCTGGTCCTTCATGAGGACGGCATTGCCCAGGAACTTCTCAACCGTGGCGAGCAGCTCCTTGTACTTGCCCATGATGTTGAGACAGTCGAGCAGCAAGTTGGCCGAGTAGATCGCCAACTCGTCGGTCACGTGCTTGTCGACGATGTCCCTGAACAGACCCACCGCATCTTCAAAGTGATTGTAGTCGTAGTAGATTCTCGCTTTTCGGTACTTGATCTTCACCAACTCCGGCGCGTCGGGCACGTACTTGATGTAGGTGTCGAAGGCCGCGATCATCTTCTGCTGTCCGGCCGGGATCGGGCGCGGCTTCATGTCCTTGTGCTCTTTCTCGGGCATCGCCCCTTCGTCGTTGATGTTGAGCGCGTTCTTCCAACCCAGCACCGCTGCATAGGCCGCCTCTTTCACGTACTTTCCCTTGGGGTCCAACTGGACCACCTTGGTATAGGTTTCGGCGGCCTCGGCCCACTGCTCGGTCACCCACAGAATTTCGCCGAAGAAGAAGGTCATCTCGGGGGTGTCCTTCTCATTGTTGAAGTGATCCAGGTACTCCTTGTAGATGAGGCGGGTGAGCTGATAGGTGTCGGCGTTCTTGGTCCGTTGCGCTTCCTTGTGCCAGATGAGGGCGAGTTCCTTGGTGGTGTCGTGATAGTTGTTCTTGCACTCGGTCATCACGTCCTTCTTCACACCCTCCACTTTCGCCATGTGCTCGTAGATCGTGCCGAGGCGCTTGACCTCCTGCACCTGATCCCGCTTGCTGCCCGAGGACAGGGTGTTACGCAGGATCTTGTATTGCCACTCACACAGGCGCGGTGACTTCTCGTTGAGCGAGATGATCTTGCGGTAAACCTTCGATGAGTCGGCGAACATGCCTTGTTCCCAGTACAGCTCGGCCAGTGCCTCCAACATCTTGGGGGCATAGTCTCCACCCATGCGCTGGAAGAACTCCCAGGCCTTTTCCGGGGACGCTCCCGGGGTTCGCGCGTAGGCCTTGACCAGATCCTTCTTGGCCTCTTTCTCCAAGGGACCGCTTTGGCTCTTGGGGATCTTGCCCGCCTGACAAAGCTCGATCACGTTGACGAAGATGCCCAGCGCCGACTTGAAGTTGCCCAGGTTGATCTGCGCCCAGCCCTTCTTGTACACGGCGAATCCGTAGACCGACGACTTGGGGAACTGCTCCACCTTCTCGTAGAACTTGAGCGCGTTCTCCATCTCGCCCTTGCCAAAGAAGTATTCGGCAAAGGACAGGTAAGCGTTGGGGACGTACTTCGACTGTGGGTAGTCCTTGATGAGGCGGTGGAAGAACTCCCGGGCCTTGTCGTCCTTCTTGATCATCTGCAACAGATAGGCGAGGCGGAACAACACCTCGTCCATGCGCTCGTACTTCGGGTGCTTGGACGCCTCCACGTAGTCCTTGACCGCCTCGTTGGCCCACTTCTCGGCCGCCTTCTCGTTGTCCTGCTGGTCCTTCTTCAGCTTCGCGGCGAGAGAAGTGTTCTTCTTCTGCTCGGCTTGGAAGATCTTCTCGTCGAAGCTGCGTGCCTGCAAGCTGTTGAAGCGCTGCTTTTCGGCATAGAGCTCGCCCAGCCGGAAATAGAAGTCGGCCTTCTGCGGGTCGTCGTTGGGCGTAATCTTGATGAGTCGGTTGAGCTGGGAGATCTGCTTGTCGGTGATCTGTTGAATCTTCGCCTGCTGCTGACCGACGAACTGTTCCACCGTCAGAACCGGCCCGGTCTGTTTCTGCTCCTTGGGCGGCTCCTTTGGTTTCGTCAGCTCGGTCTGGGCCGCGCCCTGGACCTCCAGTTCCTTCTTCTTGTACTTCGCGTCAGCGAAAGCCGTCCCCAAGCCTGCCACCATGCTGACGAGGACGATGCCGAGCGAGGCACCGCGTATGGAACGTCGTTGATCCTTCATGTTCATTTCCCTTGCTTAGCTGATCTGGGTCCGGTCAGGGCGTCTCGCCCGCCGGTGCCGATTCCGGCGCGGGCGCTTCGGCCGGCGTTTCGCCGCCTTCTGGCACAGGAGCCCCTTCTCCACCACTGGCCGGCGCCCCTTCGGGTCCCGCGCTTCCATGCACACACTTGTTCAGGAGCTTGTACCGGTAGTAGCCGAGTTCATCGCGCCAATACTCCCCCAGGAACGGCCAGAACTCGTGTTCGTCATCGATACGGACGTTGCTGATGTCCTTGGCGCGGCCGGCACCGCCAGTCATTGTCTCAGCCTTGACGTCCTCTTCCAACTGGCCCTTTTCACCCTGGAGAATCTCGTACTCGATCTTGATCACGCGGGTTATGAGCTGGCGAAACTCATTCACCAGGCGTTCGACGCGCTTGCGAGCGATTTCGCCGGTTTCATTGACGGCCAAGGCGCGGGTCACGCCGATTTCGGAATAGATGGTCGTGGCCACCGCGGTGCTCTTCCACGCGGCATCGGCCTTCTCATGCTGAATCAGCTCGCGGTCGAGTTCTCGTATGGCGTCGAAGCGCCGGACCAGGCTGCGGTCAGACATGACCGCTCGCGCCGCCCGTTCAACCGCCGGAGGCAGTCCCGATCTGCCACTGCGAATCTTCACCGCCAGATCATAGAACTGATCGTTGGCGGTGTGGCTGGCCAGTGCCTGGGCCAGGCCTTCCGCCACCTGGGGCACCCAGTCGTTAAACTCCTGGATGGCACTGGCGGCCCGGTCGAAGAGGCAATTATAGAAATAGATGGTCGCCTTGACTGTCAAAGCCTCGGCCACTGACTCTGGCTTGATGAAGTACTCGAAGAACGGGGCGCGCAGGGTGTGAATGTTGCCAAGTGCCTTTGAATACCCCTGTTGCTTGAGCATGAAGTTGGCCCACGATGCCTCGAACAGACTGTTGGGCCAGTCATACGACTCGGGTGAAACCCGATCGAAGTACTTGGTCGCCATCTCGAACTGGCCGGTGGAATAGAAGACCCGAGCGAGGGAGAGATTGGCCAGATCCTGGAAGGGCTTGACCTTCGGATCCTGACTCTCCTCGGCAGCCCGCAGCACCGCTTTGAACGCGTCGACCGCCGGCTTCGCGGCATATTCACGCACGTGGGTCGCGCCTTCGAACAGCTTGGCCTGCGGGTAGAACGCACTCTTGGCCGGCACCAAGTTGAAAAGCGAAACGGCTTCCTGGAACTTGCCCTTATTGTAGTTGTACTTGCCCAATAGGAAGTACAGCTCGTCGCGCACCGCCTCGAGCTGCGGGGCTTCCAGTTCCTGTCGGTTGTACTTGCCGATCTTCTCCAGGACGGCGGCGGAATCCACCGGCTGATGGGTGAGCGAAGCCAGCCACTGCAGGGTTTCATTGTAGTGGGGATGGGCAGGACCCTTCTGCACAACGCGATCGAAGTAACTCAACGCTGCCGAAAAGAACTTCAGCTTGAACAGCGTCTTGCCCATCATGAACTCGGCCCGCATTCTCGCGTCCACGCCCGCCTCGCCCTCGATGGCCTTGTTGAACTCAATGGAGGCCATGTAGTAGTCACCGCGCTGGTAGAACTTCTCAGCGCGCTCGAGCGCGGGCGAAGGCTCACCCGCTGACTTGGGGTTCGATTGCGTCTCGGCCGCGGGCGTGGCGGCGGCCGGCTTGCTCTTCTTCCGTCTTTGCGCCCAGGCATCGGACGTCACCGTCAGGGTGAGGGCGAAAAGCAGGAACAATGCACAACCCTTTTCACGGCTCATGGATGGACCTCGCTCGGTGACGCCCACCTCGGAAGAATTCGGCGGGCAATTGGTGGAAGAACTGCTCAAATGTTTTGGTGTCGCCGACCCGGCCGCACGACCGTAAGCTAGTGTCTAGGTGTTTGCGGGGCTTCAACTCGAAAACCGTGGCGATCGTGTCGGAGACGCTACCGTCGGTGTCTGGCCTGGAAACCGCGCCATCCTAGGCACGCGGATCTGAGGTGTCAAGCGAGAACATCCCACCCCGGACCGCGCTCAACTACGCGAATCTTCGGAACAATATGTCGCCCCGCGGGGCTGCGATTCCCTGTTGACAGGAGCCTTCGCGACGCTAAGATGACCGACGATTGCTACCTCACCGTGCTTGCCCTCGGCTTCGGCCGAACCGGACAGGAGGAGTCCTTCGATGAGCCCGAAACTGCGTATCCCGTCTCGCCGCCTGTGGATGGCGCTTGTTCGTGTCTCCTTGCTTGGAGCGTCCCTTCTCGCCCTTGCCGTCTTTGGCAGCATGGCCTGCGAGGACAACGGGATTGGCCGTCCCTGCGATATCTTGGTCGACGCTGGTCAGACGCAGGCCGTTTACAATCCTCAGGCGCTCGAGTGCCCGAGCCGGATCTGCCTCAAGCCCGTCAATGAGAACAGTGCGAACGTAACGACTGGCCCCTACTGCTCGGCGACATGCTCAAGCGATAGCGACTGCAGTGGACAGAAGAAGGACATGAGTGACAATAGCGACCACCGCTGCGCAACAGGCTACGCCTGCGGTGTGGCCTTCGTTGTCGGCGCGCTCTGCTGCCAGAAGCTCTGCCTCTGCAAGGACTTCCTGGTCGCCGGGGCCGGTCTGACGACGCCGACCGCCTGTGACCCCAAGCTGAACAACGGAAAGACGGCCTGCGATCAGTAGCGAACGGCGGGGATGGGTGCCCGCGCAACGCGGGACGCGCGGCGGTTGGTGCACGCGCCGAGGCTCTGGCTGCCGCCCTGCTGGAAGCGCGTGGCTATCGCATCGTCGAGCGAAACTGGCGCCGCCCCCAGGGAGAATTGGACTTGGTGGCGGAATATCGAGGCATCCTTGTCTTCGTCGAGGTCCGCTCGCGCACGGGTGAGGAACGCGGGCATCCTCTTGAAACGGTGAATGCTCGCAAGCGAGCCCGCGTCGTGCGCGCCGCTCGCCTGTACCTGGAAGACAACCAGCCCACTGCTACGGCATTCCGTTTCGATGTCGTAGGGGTGACCTTCGCTTGCGACGGGGCTCCGCCCACAATGACTCACGTGGAAGACGCGTTTCGCGTGGGTTGAGGCTGTTCACTCACATGGGAACCCTGGAAGGGTTCCCATCCCCTCCCGCGATGGTCCGCCGCCGGCGAGGGCGCGCACGAAGCGCGCGGGGTGGGCAGGGTGGCGGGTCGTCCCAAAGTCCCCGCAGGGGGCAAAGCCGGCGGGCTCCCCACGCGACTACACCACGCTGGGCGCTTCGCCGTCGATAGCAGGAACGGCCTCTTCGGGAGCCGAACCGCCAACCTCTCCCTGCTCCACAACGCTGCGCTCACCCTTGATACGCGCCGCGCGGCCCTGCAGATCCCGCAGATAGTTGAGACGAGCCCGGCGTACGCGCCCGCGCTGCACAATCTCAATCTTCTCGATCCGGCTCGTGTGCAGAGGGAAGATGCGCTCGACGCCCACGCCATACGAGATCTTGCGCACAGTAAACGATGCGCAAGCCGAGCCGGAGCGCCGGTCGATGCACACACCCTCGAATATCTGGACGCGCTCCTTTTCGCCTTCTTTGATCAGGGTGTGAACCCTAACGCTGTCACCCGGCCGAAAATCCGGAATGTTGTCCCGCCGGTAGGCATTCTCGATCGCTCGTATCAGGGGGTGCGTGCTCATGGGTCCGCTCGATGCAGGGGCGTATTTACTACGCGGAAGGAGGCCGGCAGTCAACACTTACATGGGAACCCTGGGAGGGTTCCCATATCCCTCCCGCGCTCTGGCTCTGGCGGGCTAAGCCCGCCTTCGCCTACGCGATCATGGGAACACAAAGACCTCGCCTAGCCCTTCGGCCCCCACACCTGCCCCCCCGACGCTCGCTTCTCTCGGCCTCACCTCCCGCGATGGTGCGCCACGCGCGGCACTGGCAGAGCGACGGGCAACGAGGGCGCGCGCGCGGCGCGCGGGGCGGGCAGGGTGGGGTGTTGGTCCCGAAGTCCCCGAAGGGGGAGCCCGCCTTCGCCTACGCGATCCCATCCAGCTCGGCGAGCAGGGCCCTGTCTTCTTCGGTCAGCGGGTACCGGTCGATCAGATCAGGACGGCGCAACAACGTACGCCGCAGTGCTTCTCGCCGACGCCAACGTGCCACTCGGGCATGGTTACCTGAAAGCAACACGTCTGGAACACCCAGCCCGCGGTAGACGGGAGGCCGGGTCCACTGAGGAAACTCCAGTCGGCCGACCGAGAAAGACTCTTCCACCACCGACTCCCCGCAACCGAGCACTCCCGGCACCAAGCGCGCGGTGGCCTCGATGATGACAGCGGCCGCAACCTCGCCGCCAGCCAACACATAATCCCCGATACTCACCGACTCGTCGGCGTAGATCTGGGCGATGCGCTCGTCCAGACCCTCATAGCGGCCGCAGATGAGCATGATGTGGCCGCGAGCCGTCAAGTCTGCGGCACACTTCTGGTCGAACAGTCGCCCTGACGGTGTGAGCAGGATCCGATACGCTCGCCCGCGCCGAGTCTCGACATCGTCAATGGCCGCCGCGACGGGTTCCGGGCGCAAGATCATGCCAGGTCCGCCGCCGTAGGGCGAGTCGTCGACCTGACGATGGCGGCCTGGCGCGAAGTCTCGCGGGTTGGTTCTCTCGACGGAGATGAGGCCGCTGCTGACAGCCTTTCCCAGCAGGCTGGCCTGGAGGAAGGAAGTGAACACCTCGGGAAACAGGGTGACAATCTCGACCACAAGCCGAGGTGACGTCGCGCCACCAACGTCGTCTGTGTCGAGCCGACCATCACTCATGAGGATCAACCACCACTCGTTTCGTCGAACGGTCGATCGCCACAATGAACTCGGGCACCGCGGGAAGCAACCGCTCGTCCGTCTCCCCGCTCCCAATCACTATGACGTCGTGACCGCCGTTCCAGAACACCTTACGCACAACGCCCAGACTGCATCCCTCGCTGTCTTCGACCAGGCAGCCGACCAGGTCCTCCACGTAGAACTCGCCCGCTCCCAACGGCGGAAGCGTCGTCCTACGCAACCACAACTCCCGCCCGGTCAGAGACGCCGCCTCCTTTCGCGTCGAAATGCCCTCCAGCCTGAGCAGAAATCCGTCGACAATTCGCCGAATCGCCGTGACCGTGGCCAGCGTTTCCGAGCCCGGTCGCGTGGAGAGCCCGCCGACTTCGTCGGCGGCGGACCGCCGCGGGAGGGTTTGGGAACCCTTCCGGGGTTCCCATGTCAACCCCCCAATCGCCACCTCTAGCGGCAGCGCAACGGTGTCCAGTCGCCAACCGCTGGAGTGAAAAGGGCGGAGGCTGATCTCGCCAGTAGTGCCGTGCGGCCGCCCCAAGGTTCCAAAGGGCAGACTCTCGGAAAGCACGCTGTGACCCACTGAGCGCAGCGGAGAACCCCCGCGCTACTCGAGGATCTCCAAAATCGCACGTCGCTTCATCTTTGCTGAAGCGGCGGAAAGAACCGTGCGCAAAGCCTTGGCGGTGCGGCCTTGGCGCCCGATGACCCGTCCCAAGTCGGATTCGGCCACCTTCAACTCGAAGACTGTACCGTCCTGCTCCTCGATTTCCTCGACCGCTACCTCATCGGGGTGCTCCACCAGCGCGCGCGCCAGATAGAGGACCAGATCGCGCAGCGGAGGCGCTTTCTCGGAACCTCCCACGGAGGGGGACTCGGCGCCCTCTGTCACGGGAGCACTACTCGGTCGGCGCCGCTACGGTTGCGCGCCTGACCTTCTTGATGAGCTGGCCGACGGTCTCGCTAGGAACGGCCCCCATGGCCAACCAGTGGTCGACACGGGCCATGTCGAACTTGACCTCGGGCGGGCTCCGCCGCGGGTCGTAGATTCCAACCTGCTCGATCAGACGTCCATCTCGCGGACTCCGGCGATCCGAGGCGACAACGCGATAGTGCGGGGACTTCTTTCCTCCGCCGCGGGTGAGTCGTAGTGTGACGGCCATGTTATTGGGATCCTCGTGGGCTCGAGCTGAGCCAACGGCTGAGAGTGATTATAACGCATGCGATTGTCAAGGCGAAGGTGGTTCTTTTCTCTGCCGAATTTTATCAGCCTGCACGCGTTATTGCCCACCAATCAGAGTGACAACCGGCCGAGCCTCTGCGATTTTCCTTTGGTTTTCATGCGTTCACAGCCTCTAGGTCCTCTCCTGCTCGCCTTATTCGCGGCTCATTTCGCGTATCCGAGTAGCCTTGCCTTCGCCAGCCCGCGTGAACGCCGCGCCGTGGTCTTCTACACTGCACAGACCCAGGGCACGCTTGAACCCTGTGGCTGCACGAGCGATCCGCTGGGCGACATCGCGCGCGTGACCGCACTGGTTCGTGGCTCCGCACGAGCTGGCGCTACCCTCTTGGTTGATGCCGGCAATCTGACGTACCCCGCAGGTGAAATTCCATCGCGCAGACAAGAGGCTGCTGATCTAGTGGCAAGTTTCTTGGCCCGCGAGATCACCCGTCTGCCTTTCGGTGGCTCGGCCCTCGGCGAGACGGATCTTGCATGCGGGGTCGCCAAGGTTCAGCCCAAACGCTTGGCCGCCAACCTCGACAACCTGGCTTTCGTCGAGCCGTCGCGCATCAGCCCGGTGGGAGGAATCAAGATCGGAGTCTTCGGGCTGGTGGACCCCGCCCTCGTGCGGGAGAAAGGGCTGCGCGCGGAAGAACCAGTGAGCGCCGCTCATGCCGAGGCCGACCGATTGCGCGCGTCCGGTGCCGAGATCGTGATCGCGCTGGCGCCGCTCGAACGCCAACAGGCACGGGCGGTGGCGCGCGAGGCGTCGGTTGACTTCGTGGTGCTGGGGAATGACGTCGGCGAGGGATCGTCACGCGCAGAGAAGGTCGGCCGTGCTTTCCTTCTGGTCCCAGGTTCTGAGATGCAGCGGGTGGGCAGGCTGCAGATCGTTCTTCGCCATGATGACGGGCACCCTTCCGGTGAACCCCTGCGCGATGCCGGCGGACCGGCTGCGAGTCGCATGCGCTCCGAGGAGGTCGGCCGCCAACTCCGACAGCTAGATGCCGAGCTTGCACGCTGGGAAGAAGACGCCAGCAGCGACCCAGCCTTTGTGGCGGCCAAGCGCGAGGAGCGAGCCGAACTGCGCGCCGAGGCCGCCCGGCTGGCCAGCACGCCGTGGTCAGCCCCAGCCAAAGGCTCGTATTTCATCAACGAGCTTGTGCCCATACGACGCAGCTTGGCCCGTGATCCTGCCCTGGCTGCCAGCATGCGGAGGCTTGACCAGGCGGTGGGTGCCGCCAACCTTCGAGTGGCAGAGCCACCTCCACCCGCCGAACCGGGCCAGGCCCACTTCTTGGGTGACGCTTCCTGCGTGCGCTGCCACAAGGCGGCGGTGCGGTTCTGCAAACGCACGGCCCACGCGCATGCGTGGAGAACCCTGCAAGCTGTGGGCAAGACAGGCCACGGCGACTGTGTTAGCTGCCATGTCACAGGCTACGGCGAGATGGGTGGGTCGAGCCTAGGGTTCAGCAAAGGCCTGGAGAACATCCAGTGCGAGGCTTGCCATGGCCCGGGCTCGATCCACGTCGAGAAGCGCGGGCTGGAGAAACCGCTCGCCCTGCGCACGCGCACACCCGAGTCGGTGTGCACGCGCTGCCACAACGAGAAGCACTCCGACACCTTCCAGTACGAGGCCTATCTGCGCGACATCATCGGCCCCGGCCATGGCGAGGACGCACGCGACGATCTGGGCGCTGGACCGACCGCCAGAGATCTGCGCCGAGCCGCCGCGAAGCGCGCGTCGATCTCTGCCAAGCAGCCGAAGGAATTGTGGTGATACCGTCAGGGCCGACGGGCCGGATCGGGTTCCGACCTCCAGCCTCCGGCGTCCTGCCTCCTGGGAGGCGGCGCTAGCCGTCGCGCTTCTTCGGCGACGAACCCGCGAGAATCTGATCGAGCAGGTCACTCTCGATGTTGCCCCCGCTGACCAGGACAACCACGCGACGACCCTGCACCGGGAGCTTGTCTTCCATGAGGCCGGCCAGCGCTACCGCTGCCGAGGCCTCGCACATGATGCCCAGGGACCGGTACGCGTACACGATGGCCTGGCGGATGCCCACCTCACTCGCCAAAGCAACCTCGGGAAAATAGTCCTTGGCCATAGCAAAGGTGCGCTCGCTAACCGCACCTTCCAGGCCCTCGGCCAGAGTGGGGCCGCCGTCGTATTGGGTGTAGGCTCGGCCATCCTCTAGCGAGCGCTTCATGGCGCAGTTGGCTTCAGGCGAGACGCCCAGCACGCGGATTCCGCGCGGAACCATTTCCACCCCCAACCCAGCCGCCAGGCCGCCGCCGCCCACCGGGGTCACCACCGTGTCCACGTCGGGAAGCTGGGCCAAGATCTCGCGTGCCAACACGCCTCCATTTCCCGCAATGACCCAGTCGTCGTCGAAAGCCGAGGCGAAGCTGAGCGAGGGATCGGCTGCCGCACGTCGGCGAGCCTCGGCTTCGGCTTGGTCATAGGACGCACCCGTGACCTCCAGCGCCGCGCCCAGCGCCAGGATGCCGTCGCGCTTGCTTTGCGGTGTCTGGACAGAGACCAGTACCCGGGCCTCGACCCCGAACGCACGGGCCGCCAGCGCTATGCCCAGCCCGTGGTTGCCCGCCGAGGCGGCGATGATGCGCTTCTTGCCTGCCTGGCACATCCCCGCTACGAACGCCGCAGCCCCGCGCAGCTTGAACGATCCGGTTCGCTGCAGCGACTCGAGTTTGAGCCAAACATCCGCTCCGGTGCGGCGGCCCAACGCGGGCGCGGGAACGAGCGGCGTCACGCGCACCAGTCTGCGTACCCGTTCGGCGATGCTGCCGCCAGTGACTTCGGTCCAGATGTCTGGGTCGAACAGGCGCATGGGGTCGATGCACGCTACCAGCGCAGCCCGCAAAACGCCACGTGTCTGCGTGCGTTCGGCCAGTGAGGGCGGTACACCTAGATCGATGCTCGACGTCGACATTGCCCGGCTCGTGCGCTCGGGCCAGGTGGAAGCAAGCCGGGCCGAGCGCGTGCTCTGGCTGTGGAGCGAGATCCGCCGCCTCAAGCGAGAAAAGAACGCCTTCGTGCCCGCCCACAACTACCAGGTGCCGGAGGTGCAGGTTATTGCCGACACGGTCGGCGATTCCTTCGAGCTGGCGGTGCGCGCCCGCGACGTGAAAGCGCGCCTGGTGGTCTTCTGCGGTGTCCGCTTCATGGCCGAGGGCTGTACCACCCTGGCTCCGGACGTGCCCGTCTACCTGCCGAACCAGCAGGCGCTCTGCTCGCTGGCGGAGATGGATGCAGACGATCTCGAGGAACGGCAGCAGTTCTTGCGCTCGCTTGGGCGCAAGTTCGCCACCATGACCTACGTGAACACCTACGCCAGCGTGAAGGCTCTGTCCGACGTGTGTTGCACCAGTTCCAACGCGGTGAAGATCGCCGACCGGCTGGGCGCGCCGGACCTGCTCTTCGTGCCCGACCAAAATCTCGCCTATCAGGTGGCGCTTCAGACCCGACGCATGTACCTGCCTCCGCCGGAGCCGCACCAGTTCCATCCGCGCGAGTACCTGGCGCGCGTCGAACCTCTGCTCCGAGAAGGCGAGCGCGCGGGTCTAGTCGGCAACATTTTCGCCTGGGAAGGCGCCTGTCACGTGCACCAGCAGATGACCCTGGCCGACATCGCCCATATCCGCCAGGAAGATCCCGAGGCCGTGGTCATCGTGCACGGCGAGGTGAAGCCCGAATTGCAGCAGGCCGCCGACGAGGTGATGTCGACCGCACAGATGGCCAAGTACGTCGCCAGCCATCCCGAGAAGAAACGCCTGGCCATCCTCACCGAGTGCGGCCTGGTGGTACGTCTGGAGCTGGAGCACCCCGACCGGCAGTTCTACAAGCCCTGCCGGCTGTGCGAGCACATGAAGGCCATCACCCTGGAGAGCGTCTACGAAACCCTGCGCGACGAGCCAGCCCACTGCCTGGTCACGGTTCCCGAGGGTGTGCGACAGCGCGCCGCGACCGCCATGCTGCGCATGATCGAGCTTGCTGCGTGAATCCCGCTACGGGAATACCAGCACGTTGCGCGAGCCGTAGCTGGCTACCAGCCCGTCGATGTGGCGCCTGACCAGATCGCGCCGGGCCACCACCGCCCGGATCTCGCTCGGGGTCAGGATCTGGTATTCGTCCTGGCTCGCCTGGGCGAGCATCTGCTCCATCGCCGGAACGGTGACCCGGTCGAGCGCCTGGTAGAGCTGGCGCGAGAATCGTTGCGTCCGGTGCAAGATCGAGCGCGTGTGCTCGTTGCCCTCGGGCTCGATGAAGAAAGACATGGTGTTGTCCATGAAGAGCAAGCGTGAGCCGTCAGGCAATGTCTTCATGTTCCCGCCACTGTAGCGGTCAGGGTTGGAGGTCAGAAAGTCGAAAACCACAAGCTGCGAGAGCTGGGCGGCCAGCGCACGCTTGTCGACCGGAATGGGCTGCCCTTGCGTCAACCATTGCATGCTCTGCTGGATGCCGTCGGGTGTGTCCAAGTCCGAGTCCTTGATCTCGGGTACCCAGTACATGACCACACCCGCCGTCTTGCCCATCGGATTGAAAACCGTCTCGGCGCGGATGCGCGGCAAGGCCGCCAGGCTGTCGGGATGAAGGTGCGAAAAGATCTCCTCGCGGCTCACCATGCGAGGCGCCGCCGGCGGAACAGCATTGAGGCCCAGCAGACGGTTGAGCCGGTAGGCCGCCACTTCCTTGCGCGGGATGGTCCGCAAATCGGTCTGAGCCGGCTTGAAGGCCGCACGCGAGCCATCGGCGAGCTCGACCCGAAACGACAGCGTCGATCCCCCTTTGTTGAGCTTCATGCCCAGGATGGGCTGCGTGCGCACGCGCTCGAGCAGCATCTCGTCGGACATGCCGAGGAAGGTCCCGGCCGGCTCCTCGAAGATGGCGGGGTTGGGCGGATTCGACAGCTCGCCGCGCGGCAGAAGCGTGGCGGAAACCGCCGGACCTGATGATCGATGGCCGAACAGTTGCCCCAACCTGTCAGTTCCGCCCTCGCTGAAGAAGTGCACCGATGCTCGGGCAAGCCATCCCGCGCCGACGAGAGCGCTCGCCAGCACCAGGGCTTCGGCCGCCACATATCGCCCGAGTCTCACCAGATAATTCTAGGGCCTGACGCGGGCGAGCACAAACAAGGTTGAACTTAACCCCAGAGTTCGCCTCAGACAAAATAGGCCCCAGTGCGTAGGATGGGCAGGCCCCGCGTTGTTGGACCAGCTCCCCTTTTCCACTCAGCCGATCTCTGGGGTTAGTTGTCCAATGCCTGCTGAATCGCCGCGTCGATCTCGGCCCTGCGCCTGTGCCCGACCATGACCCTGCGAATGACTCCATCGCGGCCGATGATGACCAGGTGGGGCAACGAAACCACCCGGTACAGCCCGCCGACCTCTTGGTCGTCGAGGAGATTCGGGTAGGGCGCCGGGTACTGCCGCAAGAAGTCCTGGATCTCGGTTTGGTCGGCCATGGATCCCTCCGAGCTGATGGCCAAGAACTCTACGCCCTGCGACCGCCGCGCACTGTAAATCTCGTGGAGCGTGGGCGCGAGTGCGATGCATGGCGGACACCAGCGAGCCCAGAAATCGAGCAGGACGACTTTGCCCCTCAGCTCCGCAAGCGCCACGCTGCCCGGCTTTCCGTCGATGCGCGGGAGCACGAAAGCGGGCGCGACAACCCCGCGGCCGACCGGCGCAATCGCATCGCGGTTGTGGCTGAGCCAGACGATGTTCAGGGTGAGCGCGCCGGCGAGAATGCCGCCCAGGACCGAGGCAGCCACGCGCATGCGCCTGGACGGGTCCACCTGCCCTGGCGCAGTCACGGGTGAGCCGCCCGCGCCTTGCACTCGGGACGGACGGCTGCGTGCCAGCCGAATCCCGATGACAAGAATCACCAGGGCCCAGGCCAGCCCGACCACGGGAATCGCCGGGCCCAGCACGCCCGCAGCAGCCGGGAACAGCGAGCCGGCCAGCTCGGCCAGACCCGAAAGCAAGAGGTAGGGAATGCTGCAGGCTGCGCCCAGCTCGGCGTCAAGCACCGGGTCGCGGCGGCCCCGGCCAGCCAGGACGGTGGTGGCGATTGCAGCCGGCAGCGCTATCAGAATGGCCGGCCGCAGATCCTGACCGACGATACTCAGAAGTTGCGCCAGAGTGCCGGCAAGGGATGCCTCGCGCAGCATGAGCACCGCGCGCGCCACGACCGGAAGGCGAAAACACAGCACGCCGAGCAGCAAGATCACCAAGGCATCGCCCACTCCACCGCGCTCCCACACTTGAATATCGGCCAGTGCGCGTCCGGGCGACACGATGAGAGTGCCCACACGGAGCAAGAGCCCCGACCTGACGTTGCTTCGACCTTCGGTCATCAACGCTCTCTGCGCTGGGCTACTGCCGCCCATGCTCGCGCTGCTGAAGCAGCTTCTTGGCCGCTGTCGCAAGTGCGCCCGGAATGTTGCGCGAACGCGCGATATTGCGCAGGTCGTCCTGGTGCAAGTAAGGCAAGAAACGCAGCGACGAGCCGAGCGGGCACTTGGGGTTGCTCACCAAGGCCATCTTCACGGGATAATCCTTGCTGCACTCGCGGCTGTTCGCGATGTAGCGAATCACGTCGTCGCACACGTTGGTGCTGCCCGCGAACTGCCTGATCTCCATGTCCGTGATCTGCGGTGAACGAATGACAGTCATGGCCACCAGCTTGTTGCTGTCGCGGACCAGCATCTTGCGGCAGTAGGCGTTCCCGATGGTCGCGAGTCGGATCTTCTCGAAGATCCTGAGCTGGTCGAACTTGATGAATGACATCCCGGACGCTCGCTCCTTCTCTTCGGCCACCGCCTCCTCGTCGAACAACTCCTCGGCATCCCCGGACGCCTCATCGATTCCCGAAGCAGCCTCGGCCGCGGTTATCGCGGCCTGGAAGCGACCGTCGGTGGCTGCCCCATCCGTGGCTTCGGGATCCTGGCGAATCGCATTGACGATCTCGTCAAAGGCGGGGATGCCCTCCAGACGAACTCCGTTGCGCGCGCACAACTCCACCGCCCTGTTGACCGAGGACATGCGCGCTCGCTTGTTGAAGAACAGCGCCTCCACGATGGCCGGGCAGCGCAACAGTCGCACTTCGTTCTGGAAAATGATCTCAAGCAAGCTTTCGCCAAGACGGCCGGCCAGCATGACGAATGTCTGGTCGGCGGTGGCCGGGTTGTAGAGGATCCTCTCCAGCACGGCCGTGCGCTGGTCGGGCAGACGCGCGGCAAAAAAGTGCAGCAAGGGCGCAGGCAATGCCTCGCCCAGGGGCGGGTTGATGACGTTGTCAGGGAAGCTCGCCGGTGCAGCCTCAGCGGCCGTTCGGATCGCCGGCTCAGCGTCGAATGACAGCTGGTAGATGGCCACCAGCAGCTCGGCCGGCCGCAGCGGCGCCATGCCCCGCACCGCCAGCAGCTTGGCCGTGGGCGCGCCGGCAACCAAGCTGGCCACGGCCGGCGATAGGCTGGCCACCGGTAGCGGCTGGAGTTGCAGGGATTCGCCTTGACTAGACATGGTTTCGCTCGAACAGGATGCGCAAGCCTCGCAGGGTTAGGAGCTCGTCACACTCTTCGATAGTAGACGAGTCCCGCGCCACGAGGGTGGCCAGGCCGCCCGTGGCGACCACCATCGGTGCATAATTCATTTCCGCACGGATCCGGTTGACCAGAGCGTCGACCATGCCCGCATAGCCAAAAACCAGGCCGGCCTGGATGCTGGCCACGGTGTTGGTGCCCACCACGCGCTTTGGCCTGGCGATCTCCACCCGAGGAAGACGCGCGGTGGACCGATACAGCGCATCGGCCGATACGATGAGGCCGGGGGCGATGATTCCGCCGGCGTACTCCCCGCGCGCCGTGATCGCGTCAAAGGTGGTGGCGGTGCCGAAGTCGACCACGATGGCCCCCTGCGGCCAACGCGCATAGGCGGCCACCGCGTTCACTATGCGATCCGCGCCCAGATCGCGCGGGTTCTCGTAGAGGACGGCCATCCCGGTCTTCATACCTGGCCCAACGACCAAGGCTGCGACGCCGAAGTAGCGCACAAACAACCGTTCCATGGGCGCGGTGGCGGGAGGGACGACGGACGATATAATGGCCTCCGTGACCTGCCGCATGGTCAGGCCTTGCAGTTCAAGCAACCCCGACAGGATTGCTGCGTACTCATCTGCCGTGCGTTCGACTCGGGTTTCCACGCGCCAGTCGAAACGCAAGGCTTCTCCCTCGAACAGGCCGAGGGCCGTATGAGTGTTTCCAATGTCAACCGCGAGCAGCATGGGGGCTGGATGATTGTATCTGTATCTGCGCGCCAGTGCATGTCCGAGCGGACTTTGTGGGATGCGGCTTTTCCAGCTGGACGGGGAGCCGCTTGAGACGAAGGAGACTGACCGTCGAGATCTCCGGGCTGGTCGGGGCCGGCGGCGGTTCGCGTTGGCGGCCTCGTTTTCCGTCAGGAATCACCCTCCTGGCTCTGGTGGCCGGGTTGATCTTTGGCGGCTGCTGGCTTCTCGATGCCTACTGGCTCGGCGAGAGAACCGGCCCGTCCCAGCACCTGGGCCCGCTGCAGCTCCTGCTCGACCTGGATGCGGGAACCCTGCAAAACGAGTTGGGCGCCCTCGCCCAGATCATCGTCGCAGTTCTCGGCATCGCCATCACCGTGGTTTCCATCGTGGTCCAACTGGCTGCGACCCGCTACAGCCCCCGTATCGCGGACATGTTCTTCCGCGACAAGACCAACCTGGCCATCATGGGATTCTTCGTGGTGGCCTGTCTCAACGCAGTCTGGGTCACGTTGGCGGTCAGCAGCAACTACGTCCCGCGCGCTACCATCGTGATGACCCTGACGATGACGAGCGCCAGCGTTTTGCTGCTCATCCCTTACTTCGCCTACGTATTCGACTTCCTCGACCCCGGCAAGGTGATCGTACGTATCGGCCAGCATGTGCTCGATGCGGCCTTGGGCCGTCGGGTGGGCCGCAAGGCCGCGCACGACTTGGCCGCGCGCCAGGCCATGAGTATCGGCGCGATGGAACATCTTTCCGATGTCGCCGTCAATGCCGTTGCTCAGAAGGATAAGATTATCGCCTCCCACGCCACCGCAGCCCTGCGCGAGGCCGTGGTCCGCTACCAGCTCATCAAGGCGAGCCTGCCCGTCGAATGGTTTGCCGTGGGCCCCCGCATTCGCAGCAACCCTGACTTCATTGCCATGGAGCCGGAGTCACTGCGCGAGATGGAGCGCGAGCGACTGTGGTTCGAATGGAAGGTGCTGCGCCACTTTCGCAGCGTCTTTGCCGAGTCGCTCAACCATCTTTCCGAGATGGCGCACGTGGTGGCCATCGAGACCCGCTACGTAGGCGAGGCGGCCCTGCAGCGCGATGATCGCGCCGTGGTTGCGGTCGTGGTGAAGTACTTCAACACCTACCTGCGCGGGGCGCTCAACAGCCACGATGTGCGCGCTTGCTACAACATCCTCAACCAATACCGTCTGCTGGCCGAGCTTCTGCTTCGGCAGGGCGGGTCCGATCTGGCGCTGGGTATTGCGCGCCACTTTGCCTACTATGGCCAGGTCGCCCGCGGCGCCGGGATGGGATTCGTCACCGAGACTTCGGCCCACGATCTGGGCGCGTTGTGCGAGCGCGCCTTCGAGCTTGCCTCTCCAGCGCATGACGCCATGCTGGGGATCTTTCTGGAAGTGGACAAGGAGGCCGAAACCACGTCTGACGAGAAGGCCCTGCGGGGCGTGCGCAAGGCTCAGGTTAAACTGGCTACCTACTACTTGGTCCGTGGGGCCGACGCCTACGCAGAGCGCATCTGCGACGACATGCGCTCGGAGAGCCCCGAGCGCCTCGCCTCGATTCGCGCCGAGATGCTTCGCATCCACGCCAAGGACTTCTGGGAGGTCACGGATCGCGGCGTCAATTTCGACTACCTGGACGATTCCCGCAAGGAAAAGCTCGACCAGTTCTTCGACGGTCTAAGTTTGAGGTAGACTACTCATTTACAGATGACTCCACGATGACGGTTGACCTGGGCATTTCCGTTGACGACTCGGCCGAGGACGCTGGTTCCGCGGGCCAGCGGTTCGGATTCACACTGAGCACCGAAAGCCCACGCATCCTGGTCGTTGACGACGAGCGTGTAATTCGCGAGATGCTGTCGGACTTCCTCGGCCTCGAGGGTTACGTCGTGCGCACCGTGGAGGACGGCGTGCAGGCTTTGGAGGAACTGCAGCGGCGCAGCTACAACCTCGTCATCTCGGATCTGAAGATGCCCAACATGAGTGGCCTCGAGTTGATCGAGAAGATCACCGAGTTGGGGATTCCCGTGCTGACCGTCATCATGACTGGATTCGGCACGGTCGAGACTGCCATCGAAGCAATGAAGCACGGTGCCTACGACTACGTGCTCAAGCCCTTTCGCGTAGAGGAGGTCGTCCACACGGTGCAGCGTGGACTCGACCGGCAGCGCCTGCAGCACGAGAACCTGCGCCTCAAAGATGCCCTGTCCATCTATAAAATCAGCGAGGCCATCGCGACCTCGCTTTCGGTCGAGCGGGTGCTTGATCTGGTCCTCGATGCGGTGCTCGATGCAGTCAGTGCCGATGTGGCCAATCTGCTGCTGGAAAAGCCGCAGCCCGACCGCCGTCCCGGCGATCCGCTAGGGCCATTCGTCGAGCACGCGCGCAAGGTGTCGCCACGCTTCGGGCCGGCAGACACGGCGCCACCCCTGAACTTCGCCGAGGTTTTCCCGCTGTTTCAGGAGGACAAGCCCCTGCTCGCGCATGGCGCCCGCGCGCACCGCTTCTTGCTCGGCCCACCTGAAAAGCGCCTGGTCAGCTTCTGTTCCATCCCGCTCAAGCTCAAGGGACGCATCATCGGCATGCTGAGCGCGTACAGCTACAGCAAGGGCGCCAAGTTCAGCGAAGGCCAGCGCAAGATGCTCTATGTGCTCGGCAGTCGCGCCGCCGTATCCATCGAGAACGCACGTCTGTACGAGAGCCTGGTCGACACCAACAAGGATCTCAGCCTGGCCAATGTCTCGCTGGAGGAGAACTTTCGTCAGACCATCATCGGCTTTGCCCACGCTCTGGAAGAGTCGGATCGCTACACCCGCGGCCATTCGGAGCGCGTTTCGACCTACGCGCGCCTCATCGCAATGGGCATGCGCATGCCCGAGGCGGAGATCGAGACCATCGTAAAGGTCGGCCTCTTGCACGACGTGGGCAAGATCGGCATTCGCAACGATCGGCTCAACAAGCCGGGCAAGCTCACGCCGGAAGAGTTGGCCATGTTTCGCTCGCACCCGGCCAAGGGCAAGCGCATCCTGGAGCCGATCCCGTTCATGCGCGACATCGTGCCCGGTTGCTACTGTCACCATGAGGCGTGGGACGGCTCCGGCTACCCCCAGGGCCTGCGCGCTGACCGAATCCCGCTCATCGGTCGCATCGTTGCAGTGGCAGACGCCTACGACGCCATGACCACCGACCGCGCCTATCGGCAGGCCCTGCCCCACGCGATCGCGTGTGGCGAGCTTGAGCGCTGCAGCGGCACGCAATTCGACCCCGAGATCGTGCGCGTGTTCCTGGCGCATATCGAGGAGCACAGGAAGCTCGAGCTTTTGGCCGGCCACAGCCTTCCACGCTGAGGCCGACCGCGGCCTTCGAGGTTCCGCGCTGAGCGGGCTGGCGGTGAAGTGGTAGGACGGCGCACGCCCGAATAGCGTATCAGGCGACAAACTTCACCCCGGCGCACAAAGAAAAACCCCGAGGCCGAAGCCCCGGGGTTTCACTAGATGATGCTGTCTAGCTCTTAGCTAGGCTTGCCCTATGGGCCACCGACCGACATCGCTACGCTTGCCGTGTTGTTCGCGGTCCCGTCCGTTACGGTGAGCGAGGCGGTCTGTGCGGTAGTAGTGGAGACGGTTCCGATGAACGTCACCGTAACCGTGCAATTACCGGTGCTAAGGGGTGTTCCGTAGCAGTGGTCGTCGGTTATTGCGAATGCGGTAGCGTTCGTTCCACCGAGGCTCTCCCGGAGGAGTTGGGTTGCCTGGCTGCCGCTGTTAGTTACCGTGAAGCTGGCGCTGGGCGGCGTTCCGGCAAGCACCACCGGATTGGTGTTGGAGTTCGGACTGATCGACAGGTCGGAGAGGCCAGTGCCGGTCAGGGTCACTGAGTTCGGAGTTGCACCAGTGACGGACACAGTCGTCGTGTTCGCTCCCGCTGCCAGCGGGGTGAAATCGATGACGAGCGTACAAGATCCGGAGGTAGTAGTGGGCAGCGCTATGTAGCCTGTTGCGCTGCTACTGCTCAAGCATGTACTCGACGTATCGACTGCGAAGTTGGTCGAATCCGACAAGGTGACCACCAGCGGAGCCGAGGTCTGTCGGTTCAACACCGTGTCGCTACTGGAGCCGTTGGTCACGGTAATGGTGAGGGACGACGCCTCCGTCCCAGCTTGCGTGGAACCAAATGCGGTGGTCGACGGCGCGGTCAAGAAGAGGCTCGCCGGATTGACGATCTCCGCTTGCAGCGAGTAGGTCTGTGCGGAGGTCTCTGCAGTGACCGTTCCATCTACTGCTTGAACCGAAAGACCCGAATTTGTCCCGGGCACGGACGTGAGCTGAGAATTCACTACCACCGTGCAGGTCCCATTTGGCTGAAGTTGAGCGGTGCAGGTCGAGGCCCCGATTGCGGCGAATGTCCCGCTTCCGGTCAATTTCAGGCTCGGAGCGCCAGCCGTGGCCGCTTGCCCGACATTGGTGATTGTGAACGTCAACGACGGCGTCTGGCCCGAGAGGATCTGGCCAAAGTCAACAGTGAAGAGCGACGTCGTCCCGGTGATCGTGACCGCGCTGGTGGCGGTCGCGCTGAGCTGGAGCGTGGCAGGTTGCTGAACCTGGCCAAGAACGCCGAGGATGTTGCCAACGTAGGCCGGGCTGGTGGGGCTGGTGGTGGCAGCGTGATTCACCTCCACTGATGCCCAGCGGTACAATCTGCCAGTGCCAGCGGGGGCCCAACTCGTGGGTTGGAAGGTAACGGCAAAGGTACAGAATCCAGCCGGCGCAAGAGTCGAACCACAAGCAGTACCGGCGCCGGTGGTGGTCGCCTTGGTCAGTCTGAAGTCGGCGACTCCCGTTCCGATCGTTGAGTTAAACACGATGTCGCCACCCAACGCTGTGGGATCACTGCCCAGATTGAGTGTAACTGTGGGACTGTTGTTGTAGAGCACGAAGTACGCCACTGGTCCCCCCGTGGTGTTGCCGCCGGCGGTGCTCCCCGCGAAGGTGTAGAAGGAATTCGTTCCACCGACGGGTTGGGCGTATATGCTGTTCGAGGTAGCGATCCCGGTGCCCTGCAGGGTCACAGGGACACCAGCGATAGCCTGGCCAAAGAGGCTCAGGGTTCCCGTCGGCTCCGACGCAGTGGCCGCGGTCGGGGTGAACTGGACGTTCACGCTGCACGTGGCACTCGGAGCAAGCGAGCCAACGGTCGTGCAGGTTCCCGGGTTCTCCGCCAGCGAGAACTGGGTGCCAGTCTGCGCCCATGAGGTTTGCAAGCCATTGGCAGCTACACCACCCGTGTTGGTGAACCACAGGGTGAGTATGCCTGAGTTTGAACTGACCGGCGCACTGCCGAGATCGATAGTCCCAGTGGGGGCGGTGGCAGGGCCCAGATCGCCGAAGCCGTACAGAGCGAGTGCAGCCGGCGAGACAGTGGTGGCCGTGAGCACCAGGGGCGCAGAGACACCGGTCGGACCACCCGTGAAGGTGATGCTGGTCCCGCTCGCAATCGGGCCCGTAAGACTGGCGCCGGTAAATACCAGTGTCATCTGGCAGGACGAGCCGCCAGCCAGGACCGTGCCAATATTGCACGTAGTGCTAGTTACCGTGAAGCCCGCCGGAAGTGTCCCGGCCAGAGTCAGGCTTCCCGCGGTGGCGGCGGCGCCGTTGTTGTTTATCGTGAAGGTCTCTGGCATCTGGGCACCCGTCGCCACATTGCCAAAAGCGAGTGTCTGGGCGTTGCTATTCTTCGGGTCGAGAGAGATTGCCGCGCCCGAGAGCGTGATCTGCGCAGTGGCCGTTCCCTGGATTGGAACAGTGGCCAATGTCACCCCGGAGGTGGCGTCCTTCACCGTAAGGTTTGCCGTACGGGGCGTGGCGCTGGGCACTGTCGCATTGTTTGGCGTGAATGCGACCTGGATGGTGCAGTTTGCACCAGGACTCAACTGCGTGGTGTTCGGAGCACCACAAGAGCCGGCCGGGTAGCTCGTCGCCCCGCTGTTCGAAAGGCTAAAGACCTGGAAGTTGCTGGTGTCGTCCACCGAATACGTCAACTTGCCTGTAGCCGTCCCCGTGGCCGGATTGGTGATGGTAAAGGTCTTCCACGCGCTGGTGTTGGCCTGGGCCACCGACCCGAAGTCCACATGAGCAGGCGGCGCTGCGGTCGGCGTGACCGTAACGGCACCGGCCTGGCTGGCGGTCCCGGAGATGGTGGCCTGGGCGGTTTGTCCCGACCCAGCCGCGGTCACCGTGATCGTCGCGGTCTTGCTCCCAGGCGAGGTCGGAGCAAAGCCAATCTCGATCGTGCACGTGCTGTTGGGCGTCGGGGAAGTAAGTGGAAGCAAGGATACGTCGGGCACCAGTGTCTGGGTTGAGCAATTGTCAGCGATGATTCCAAAGTCGCCGGCATTGGTGCCACCCAGCGCGACCGTCAACGGACCTTGATTGACGTTACCAACCCCCTGGTTAGCCACCGTGAAGGTTTGTTCGTCGGCCAGAGTGAGAGCCGTGATGCTTGTCCCCACGCTAATCGTGGTGGTGAAGACCGGCGCGGCCGGGTTGATCGTCAGCGGTCCGCTGGAAATGCCGGTCAGGGTCAGGCTGGCGGCCTGGGCACCGCCTGTGGTGCTGGCGCTGAGCGTGGCGGTCTTCGCGGTCGTGCTCTGGCCGCTCTGGGGATAGAACATGACGTAAAAGTCACAGGTCCAGTAGCCGTTGGTTACCTGACCGTCGCCGGTCCCGCTGGCATTCGTCGGTGTGGGCATATTGGTCACCCACGGGGAGGCGGTGCCCGTCGGCGGCAGGGCGAGGGTGGTGCCGCCATTGCACGGGTTGGTATTGGTGATCGTCCAGGTAGGTACGGCGGCATGCGTGGGCGCCGGCACTACATAGGTGAAGTCCGGCGGGGTACCGGCAGCCAATCCAATGGTGGCCACCGTCGAGATCGCGGAAGAATTGACGTCCCCACGGACGACGGCGCGGTACTGCATAACAGTCCCTTTCGTGCCATTGGGCTGCATCCCGAAGTCGAGCCCAGTAACCGGCGGGGTGGAGGTGGAGTCAGCCGCCACCGGGATGAGCTGAATCAGTGGCAGGCCCGTTCCCTGGAGCTGGACTTGGTACGTGCCGCCCTTGCTGCCAGTCACGGTGAGAACCGCTTGGCGCAGGCCAGCGGCGGACGGCGTGAAGGTGACGGCAACGGTGCAGCTTTGTCCAGGCTGAAGGGTGGTGCAGTTCGTGTTCGCGGCGGAAACTGCAAAATCGGCCGCATTCGCACCCGAAAGAACCTCGGTGATGGTTCCGGAGTCTGTCGTCGCAGTCGCCACCAGGGTCACCGTGAGAACTTGGAACGGAGAACTGGTCAGAGTTACGGTTGTTTCCGCATATCCGACGACGACATTACCAAAGTTGAGCTGACCCGGCGCCACAGTGAGCACGCTCGGAGCCATGCCAGTGCCGTGCAGGGTCGCGCTGCCAGAGAGTGTCCCGTCAGTGACGGTCAAGGTCCCGGTCGCATTCCCGACGACGGTGGGCGCGAAGTGGACAGCAATCACGCAGGTCTGGGTGGGCTGCAGGGCTGCGGCGCAACCGTTGCCCGAAACCACGAAGCCATTGCCGGGAGCAGACACGGTGAGCGCGCCCGTGGCAGCGCCGCCGCCGTTGCTCACGGTAAAGCTGACGTCGGCACTGACGGTATTGAGCGGGATGGAGCCGAAGTCCTTCGAAGAAGGTGTGATGGTCAGCGCGCCTGGAGGCAGACCGGTGCCCGAGAGCTGGATGGAGCCAGGAGTCCCACCGGCGTTCGCGACGTTGAGGATCGTGCCGAGCTGGCCAACGGTGGTCGGCTTGAGCGCTACGGAAATCGTGCAGGTCCCGGCTGCGGCGAGCGAGGTGCCGGTGCAGGTATCCGAGCTCACCACGAACTGCGGGTCGGCAACGGAAACCGTGAGGGTGCCCGTGGCAGTGGTTCCGCTATTGGTCACAGTGAACGTCTGGGCCGTGCCGGTGTTGCCAACGACGACTGAGCCCAGGTTGGCCGTGCCGCTGACGGTGATGGTGGTGGGGCCTACCGAGACGCACGTGAGGTTTGCGCTGACGGTATCCGTAGCCGTGGTGGCGTCCGCGACCGCGAGAGTTGCAGTCTTCGTCCCGACACTGGTCGGGTTGCAAACAACTTGCACGGTGCAACCAGAGGCACCGGCCAGAGGCGCAAGGCAACCGGGGACCGTGATCGCGAACTGGTTCGCGTTCGCGCCGGTAAGGGTGGCCGAAACCTGGCCGGTGGACAGGCCGCCGGAGTTGGCAACCCCGAAGGTCACCGCGGCGCTCTGGGTGCCGTTCGGCGTCTGGAAGGTGGTCGAGGTCGGGGTGATGACCAGCTTGGCCGGGTCGAGAACCGTGGCCGAAACCACGGCGGTCTTGGTCAGCCCAGCGGCGTTGCAGACCACCGAGTCGGTCTTCTGACCCGACGTGGTCGCCTTGAACGTGAAGCCGACCGTGCAGGACGCGCCGGTAGCAAGCGCGGCCGGGCAGACCTTGGTCGGGTCAGCCGTGAGGTCCGCACCGCTCACCGAGCAGACGAGATCACTCACAGGGGCCGTGGCCGTCACGGTGACTGCGCCGGGAACCACAGCGTTTGTCGCCACCTGTCCGAGGCTGACATCAGCCACGCTGAAATTGCCCGCGGGCACGCCGGTTCCGGACAGGCTGACTGCCAGCGTACCAGTGACCGACAACACTCCGCTGACCGGCCCAACCGCCGTCGGGGTGAACACCACCGAGATCTGGCAGGTGCCCTTCGCCGGGACCGAGACGCAGATCTGGCTGATACTGAACGGACCTGTCACGCTCGGCGCGATGGAGACCGCAGTGGCCCCTGCATTGGTGACGGTGATGACCTGAGGCGTCGCGCTGGTGTCTCCGACATCAACGCTCCCGAAGGTCACGGAAACCGGTGCAATCGTCAGCGTTACCGGCGTGGTGCCCGCTTCCGCGCCCGGTGCAAGACCGCTGTCTCCCCCCTGTGGCTTGGCATCGGGGTTGTTACTGCTTCCGCCGCAGCCGGCGACCACGAGCATGCCAACCAGCCCCAAACAAGTGGCCTGGAGCAACCGATCGAAATTTCTAGAACACGTCATGGAATAGCCTCCGTCAATAACCCAAGTGTTGTTTCGCAAAGCGTGCGCGATGCAGCAGCGGGAACAGTTTTGGGGCAGCAGCCTGTGGAATCAAGAAAAAAAAGGCAGCCACGGCGGATTCTTACCCAAAAGCCACCGCGTTTTGGACGGAAGTGTAGGTGCAGTCGGTACAGACCTCTGGATCTCCGCCAGATGCGCACTGGAAGTTCGGAAGCTGATGTCAGCAATGTGGTGGATGTTACAGGTTTCGCTCCAGGTGAGATCATCGCTAGGTGCGAAGGCTGGGTTAGCTCTTCTGTGCAGTGGGCTTTCCCCGTCGGAAACTGCTGGCCAAGTCTACGATCCCCCAGCACCGCACTCGCGGCTTCACTGCGTGCGCGGCGGGATTCGCGTAGTCTCTGCAGCCGTGACTTGCCTCCCGTGACTTGCTAGTTTGCGCATCCAGCGACATGGACAACATCGAAGGCTCCACGCCTCCTCCGGCAACCCCGCCTGCACCCCCGCCACCGCCGGCCAACATCGGGCTACGCATCCCGGTCGCGATCGAAGAGGAGATGAAGTCCTCGTTCATGGACTACGCCATGAGCGTGATCGTGGCGCGCGCGTTGCCCGACGCGCGCGACGGACTCAAGCCAGTGCACCGGCGTATCCTTTATACGCAGCACCTGATGAACAACTTGTGGAACCGACCGTACATCAAGTGTGCGCGCGTGGTCGGGGATGTCTTGGGCAAGTTCCATCCCCACGGCGATACCGCCTGCTACGACGCCCTGGTCCGGCTGGCGCAGGACTTTTCCATGCGCTACCCGCTCATCGACGGGCAGGGCAACTTCGGATCGGTGGACGGCGATCCGCCGGCCGCCTACCGCTACACCGAGTGCCGCATGGAGAAGATCGGCCAGGAACTGCTGGCCGACATCGACAAGCAGACGGTCGAATTCCAGCCCAACTACGACGACAAGGAAACCGAGCCCACGGTTCTGCCCACGCGCCTGCCCAATCTGCTGGTCAACGGCGCCTCCGGCATCGCGGTGGGCATGGCCACCAACATCCCCCCGCACAACCTGCGCGAGATCGTCGACGCGACCATCGCGGTCATCCGCAACCCGGACATCGATGTGGACGATCTCATCGAAATCGTTCCGGGGCCCGACTTCCCCACCGCCGGAATCATCTGCGGCCGCAACGGCATCCGCCAGGCCTACGAAGCGGGCCGCGGCAGCATCCTGGTGCGGGCCCGGACCTCGGTGGAGGAGCACCCGAAGAGCGGGCGCAAGTCCATCGTGGCCACCGAGATCCCGTATCAGGTCAACAAAGCCAAGCTCATCGAAAAGATCGCCGAGTTGGTGCGCGAGAAGAAGATCGACGGCATCTCCGACGTGCGCGACGAGTCGGACCGCGAGGGTATGCGGGTCGTGGTGGATCTGAAGAAGGACGCCGTGCCCGAGGTGGTGATGAACAACCTGTGGAAGATGACGCCTCTGCAGGAATCGTTCGGCATCAACGTACTGGCCATTGTCGACGGGCGACCGCAGACGCTGTCGCTCAAGCAAGCGCTGCAGCAGTTCATCCAGCATCGGCGTGATGTGGTTACCCGACGCACGCAGTTCGACCTGCAACAGGCGCAGGCACGCATGCACATCCTGCAGGGCCTGAAGATTGCCGTCGACAATATCGACGCGATCATCGACCTCATCCGGTCATCGAAGGACACCGAAACGGCTAAGGCGGGCCTGATGCAGAACTTCGACCTGTCCGCCATCCAGGCGCAGGAAATCCTCAACATGCGTCTGGCCAAGCTGACCGGACTGGAGCGCGACAAGCTGCTGGCCGAGATCAAGGAAACCGCCGAGTTGATCGCGCGCCTGGAAGCCATCCTGGCCAGCGACGCCGTGCTGGTCGGGGTCGTGGTGTCGGAGCTGGAAGAGGTGCGCAAGCTGTATGGCGATGACCGGCGCACCGAGATTCTGGACATCGACGTCGACATCGACATCGAAGACATGATCGCGCACGAGGATATGGTGGTGACGGTCACCCACGGCGGCTACGTCAAACGCAATCCACAAGGCCAGTACCGGGCGCAGCGACGGGGCGGACGCGGCATCACGGGCGCCAGCACCCACGAGGAGGACTTCGTGTCCCAGCTCTTCGTGGCGTCGACCCATGACACCTTGTTGATGTTCACCAGCAAGGGGCGGGTCTACGCGCGAAAGATCTGGGAAATCCCGCAGGCAGGGCGAACCGCCAAGGGCAAGGCCTTCGTGAACCTGATTCCTTTGCAAGAAGGTGAACGGGTGGTGGCCTTGCAGCCGGTGCGCGAGTTCTCCGAGGGCGCCTTCGTGGTCATGGCCACCATGCGTGGCCTGATCAAGAAGACCTCACTGCAGGCCTTTGCCAACATCCGTTCGTCGGGCATCATCGCGCTCACTATCCAGGATGACGATGCGCTGGTCGGGCTGCGCATCACCGAGGGATCGTCCGATCTGCTGCTGGGCACGCGCAACGGCTGGGCCATCCGTTTCCGTGAAGCCAACGTCCGGCCCATGGGTCGGGCGGCGCGCGGGGTGCGCGGCATTCGCCTGCGCGATCGCGATGACTTCGTCGTCGGCATGGCGGCCTTGCCGCCGGATCGGCCGGCCACGCTGCTCACGGTTTGCGAGCACGGGTTCGGCAAGCGCACCACGACGTCGGACTATCCGACCAAGAATCGCGGCGGCAAGGGCGTGATCACCATCAAGACCACGGAGCGTAATGGCAAAGTCATCGGCCTGCGCCTGGTCACCGACGAGGACGATCTGATGTTGATCACCAGTGCGGGCAAGTTGATCCGTATGCCGGTGGACGGTATTCCCACCATCGGACGCAACACCCAGGGCGTGCGCCTGATTCGCCTGGAAGAAGCGGAAACCGTGGTGGCCATGGAACGTCTGGCCGAGATGGAAGAAGGGGAGCGCGAGGTTTCGCCCGAGGTGGCTGCGGCACGCGCCGAGAAGCAAACCCTGGCGGAAGAGGATCTGGGCGAGGAGGCGGCCGACGACGAGGATGCCGACGACGAGGAAAGTGACGATGCCGAAGACGAGAGCGGCGACGAAGGCGGCGAGGACAGCGGCAACGAACCGAAGGTTAATTAGGGCCGAGAGCGCATGCGAAAGACCACAAGCTCCACGGCGCTGTTTGAACGCGCCCAAAGACTGTTTCCAGGCGGCGTGAACTCGCCGGTCCGGGCCTTCACGGCGGTGGGCGGCACGCCTGTCTTTCTCGCGCGCGGTCAGGGCGCCCGGGTGTGGGACGCCGACGGGAACAGCTACTTGGATTTCTTGGGCTCCTGGGGCCCGCTCATCCTGGGCCACGCTGATCCCGATGTGGTGGCGGCCATCGAGGCCGCGGCCCGCCACGGGACATCCTTCGGCGCCTCGACCGAGCGCGAGGTCCTGCTGGGCGAAGCGATTCGGGACGCTGTGCCGTCGATGCAGCGGATGCGCTTCGTGTCCTCGGGGACCGAGGCCACGATGTCTGCCCTGCGCGTGGCACGCGGCCACACCGGTCGTGCCAAGATCATCAAGGTCGAGGGTGGCTACCACGGCCACGCCGACGCTCTGCTAGCCGCTGCCGGGTCCGGTGTGGCCACGCTCGGCCTGCCTGGCTCCGTGGGCGTCACCGGAGGCGCGGTCGCCGATACCGTCGTCGTCCCTTTTAATGATGAAGCGGCCATGGAAGCCGCTTTCGCAGCCCACCACGTGGCGGCGGTCGTCGTCGAACCAATCCCGGCAAACATGGGTCTGGTGCTCCCCAGGCCAGGCTACCTGATGGCCTTGCGTCAGATGTGTGATGCGTACTGCTCGCTGCTGATCTTCGACGAGGTCATTTCGGGCTTCAGGGTCGGCCGCGGCGGTGCCCAGGCGATCTTCGGTGTACGCCCGGACATGACCTGCTTGGGTAAGATCGTGGGTGGCGGCCTGCCCCTGGGGGTATACGGTGGACAGAGCGTGGTCATGTCTGAGGTCGCGCCTGAAGGTCCCGTGTATCAGGCTGGCACACTTTCCGGCAACCCACTGGCCATGGCCGCCGGGCTGGCCGTCTTGCGCAAATTGGACCAGTCCGCCTACAACCGGCTTGAATTGCTTGGCCAGCGCCTCGAGGCCGGCATCAGAAGTGCTCTGGCGGCCTCTGGCGTAGCAGCGCAGTTCCATAGAGTGGGTTCGGCATTCACATTGTTCTTCAGTGCCGAGCCAGTGACGGACTTTGCATCGGCCAAGCGCGCCGACGTCGGGCGCTACGCCCACTTCTTCCATGAAATGCTCGACCGTGGCATCTACCTGCCGCCTGCCCAACTTGAAACCGGGTTCATCTCCCTGGCGCACCAGGAGGATGACATCAACGCCTTTGTCGCAGGCAGCCGCGAAGCCCTGGCCACGATTCGCTAGCGGTCAGTGCCTTTTTGCGGTAAGAGACGCCTCCTTCCGGGAGACAGATCAAGCCATGCCACAGAAGAGTCCGCTTTCGCTCGTCAATGAAACCTTTGGCGCCAAGGACAAGCTGGTAGACAAGCTTGTCGCCCTACTCGATCGGAGCGAGGAGCCCAAGGCCGATCTGCGCAAGCGGCTGCTGGCCGCAGCGAACAGCAAGCTGCTCAACCTTCACCGCGTCGCCACGGCGGTGAAAGAGAAGTTCGGTTCGCGCGACAAGTTGGTTGCCCAGGCTGCGCTGCTGCTTGGTCACAACAAGGACAAGGATTTTCTGGCCCGGCTCGACAACCAGTCCGACGCGCGCCTGCTCGATCTGGTCACCGCTGCCGAGCGCAGGGCCAAGAAGGCTTCTGCCAAGCCGAAAAACAAACCCGCCTCGTAGCTACTTGGCGATCTGAACCTGGATGTGGGCCGACCCGAGGTTGTCGGCGGAATCCCAAACGCGCACGGCGATGATGTGGGGGCCAGCCGAGAGCGACGGTGGCAACCGGATGGAAAAAGACTCGGTCATCTCGTCCAGAATGCCGTCGTCTGGTGAGGCCGGGCGCCAGTCGTTGCCGTCGATGCAAAATTCGATCTGCGAGATGACCGACGCCGCGTCGTGGGCCCGGCCAGTCACCCGCGGCAACTGCGCCTTCAGATCCACGACCGAGGGCCTGGTGTTGTCCACCAGGAAGGACGGCGAATCGAAGGTGAAATCGAGCGCTTGGTCCTTCGGAGTCACTTTCTCGTCCGATGCCCACACCCGAATCAGGTAGTGGCCGTCAGGAACCGAATCCGTGTTCCAGTCGTACTCGGGCTTGCTGAGTGGATCAGGACCACCCAACGGCCGCCACACGGTTTCATTCTCCTGCCGGAACCACAGCCGGTAGATGATCTCGTCGTTATCGGGGTTCTCGACCTTCCAGCGCAGCTTGAGCACCGGTGAGTGCGAGCGCGTGCTGGTGGTGGCTATAGCCAGGCTGCCCCCCGAACCGCCCGCGCCCGGCGCGGCGGGCGCGGTGGGCGCGTCTCCCAGGTAGACCTCGGTGACGCGAGCGCGCTGGTTGTGCGGCACATAGTAGGTGAGTACGTCGCGCAACACCGACGATTGGCTGGGAAGCCCGACCCGATATTGAAGGTAGCGCGTCTGGTTCGCGGCGACCTTGCCCTGCCCTTCCTGACCGTGGTGGCTGACCGAGTCCAGTCTGGTCCAGTTGCTCCAGCTCTTGTCGGGCTTGCCCGTGTTTCCCGCGCGGGTTTCGAAAACCAGATCGCCCGACCCCGACCAATGCAGGAAACCCCATCGCGCAGGGCCGTCGGCGTCGAGTACCCGCGAAAGATATGAGGCTTCGCTGGCAGCAGCGGGGCGCACGCGAAAGATGGCACCGACATCGCCCGTGCCCACCAGGAAGCCGCCGGGCGTGGACACCAGCGACAGGGCCTGCCGCTCGGGCAGGTCGATGGCCAGGGCGACCGTGCGGTCAGGCGAAATGCGATGGATTTTCCCCTGAGTTCCCGACGCGGCGTAAACCTGGCCGCCCGGCCCGGCCAGCAGCGCGGTAAAATAGCCATCGGCAAGCGCCAGCACCTGCTCGATGCCGCCGTCGTCGTCTAGCCGAAAGACTGCGGCGTGCGCTTTGACCTGGTCGGCGCGGGGCTGCGCGCCGGATGCCGGCGCCGGCCCCAAGGGAAGCTTGGTGCCCTTGCCTGGCTGGGCGCCCGGGACAGGCGTAGCCGGTGTCTCGCTGGATCGGTCGAAGGCGTTGACGGCGAGATAGGTCGCGCCCGCAACCCGCACGATGGCGCGGATCTCGCTGGCGTCGAAGTCGTGCAAGGCCTCGGCACGGCCGTCGGGATGGATGCGGTAGAGAATCGCCTGGTCGGCTGTGCCCGCCAAGAGAACCCCGTTGCCGTCCAATGCCAGCGCCATCACGTGCTTGTCGCCCGAGTCCCACAAGAGCCGTTGCTTGCCCTTGCCGTCGATGACAAAGACCTGACCCGGAATCCCGGTGGCGGCGTAGGTTCCGTAGCCCTTGGCATCGGAGAGCAGCGACCACACATGTTCGGCTGGCAACTTGGCAAACGGGCGGGAGGCGCCGGTCCTGCTGTCGATGGAAAAAATGCGACCGCCAGGGGTTGAGCCGGCCAGCAGACTCCCGTCGGATCGGGCCGAGAGCGCGGTCACCCAGGGCGCGTCGATCTCGGCCAACTTCTTCGCCTCGCCGACGCTGGCGGCGACCGGCACGGCGTAAATTCGCCCCTGGTCGCCAGTGCCAAAATAGGCGGTGCGGCCGTCGGGGGACAGCGCCACGCACCAGGCAAAAGCGGCATCAATCGCCAGGCGCGTCGCCTTCATGCCCGGGACCACTTCCCCAGTGGGCAGCACCATGCTGGAAGTGGCCTCGCCCTCCTCGAAATCCTTGCTGGTGGTCTGGCGGAAGAAGCGCGTGGTTGTGGCCAGGGCGCCAGTCGCGATCAGCAAGCCGGCAACTGCGAAGATATGGGGGAGGCGTGGTTTCATCGGGGGACATAGTATTACCGCCTTGGGGAGGTTCGTGGCTGGTCAAAGCGCAATTCACCCCAAGCCCAGGAGTGTGGATTCTCGCCAAGGGGCGATCCCTGCGGCACAATCGGGATGTGCTGCCGACTCCGTCTGTTTCGCCGACCAAGGCCATGTGGGCCGTGCTCGATGTCCTGCGCTGGACCACGGCCCATTTCGAGAAGCACGGGCTGGCTTCGGCACGCCTGGATGCCGAGTTGCTGGCGGCCCACGCATTCGCGATGTCGCGCATCGAGCTCTACGCGCACTTCGACCGACCGCTGGGTGCCTCAGAACTGGCCAGGTACCGCGATCTGGTTTCCCGGCGACTGGCAGACGAACCGGTGGCCTACTTGCTGGGCCACAAGGAGTTCTGGAGCCTGGATCTGCTGGTCGACCCGCGCGTGCTGATCCCCCGGCCCGATAGCGAGACGCTGGTAGAGGAAGCACTCGACCGCGTCGCGGCCGGCGCGGGCCAGCGCATCGCGGACGTGGGCACCGGATCAGGCGCGCTGGCGCTGGCGCTGGCCAAAGAACGGCCCGAGGCGCAGATCTTTGCGACCGACGTCTCACCCGACGCGCTGGCTGTGGCGCGCGCCAACGCCGAGCGCCTGAATCTGGCCGTCACCTTCCTGGAGGGCGATCTCAATCAGCCCCTGGCACCAGCGGGCCGCTTTGATCTGATCGTGGCCAACCTGCCCTACATCCCGAGCACTGACATCGACGGGCTTGCCGCCGACGTGCGCAGCGAGCCACGCCTGGCGCTCGACGGCGGGAGGGACGGCCTCGCGCTGGTACGCAGGCTGGTCGCGGCTGCACCGGACCTGTTGCAGCCAGGGGGTTGTCTGGCCCTGGAGGTCGGCGCCGGCCAGTCTGGTGCCGTTGCAGAACTTTTGGGCGCGGCAGGGTTCGGCGGGATTCGTTCTCGTCGCGATCTGGCCGGAATCGAACGGGTTGTCTCCGGCGTGAAAGGAACCTCATCGTGAACATCCGACTTGCTCTGCTCGGGCTCGCGCTGGCCGGATGCCTATCCGCCACGCAAAGACGTGAGGAGGATCTCATTCAAAACGCCCGCATGGCCGCCGACGATCTGCGCTGGGCGCGCTGGGATCAACTGGGGTCGAGCATGCCGGCCGAAGAAAAGCGGCTGTTTCTGGAACGGGTGGATCTGGTGGGAAGCGATTTGGTGATGTGCGACTACGAAGTGAAGAACATCCACTTCGACACCGGGTCGTCGGTGGCGACCGTGACCGTCGCCATCGAGTGGTACGGAAAGAGCGACCCCAGCCTACACAACGCCACGCTTGAGCAGCGCTGGGAGAACCGCAACGGGCGCTGGATGATAGTCAAACAGCGGCGCTCTCATGGCGATCGCTTCCCGCTCGTGACCGAGCCGGTCGCGAAGCCCGCTCCGATGTGAGCGGGACCGGGCCGGGCGTGCCATCGGGCATGGCGGCAACCAGGGGCGCGGCCATCAGGGAAAACACCACACTTCGCTCGTAGCTGGGACATTCCTCAGTGAGCCCTGGAAATGCTGATTTGGGTAAAATCGATCGGAGGCGCGCTGAGTCGGACAGTGTCAGCCAACACGAGTTCGAAACGATGGCGGCAGTTGAGGTCGGCGCTTGTCGTGAATCTGACCTGAAGATCCTTTGCCTCGCGGAAGACGACCTGGGGCTCGGCGGGCGTCAGAACGAGTCCCGCCTGAACCGCAGAATCCACCAGACGCATGCGCTTTTCAGCAAGCCTGGGGACCTTTCCCGATTGGTTGTTGATCCACAGCCTAACCTCGAACTCGCCATGGTCCTGGAGCACCGAACGGTTTGAAAGCTCAATAATCACGCGGCCCTCTGAAACGGGAGGGCTGCAACGATGCGGCGGTCGATGACCTCCAGGTTCTGCACGGTTGCCGCCCGCCTGACATCGAACAGG
>Ga0181530_10000158_pt1 | contig 82673 bp, 68 predicted proteins | sample PEATcosm2014_Bin_42_FD_119769 | JGI IMG/M metagenome (GOLD analysis project Ga0181530, IMG submission 119769) | Peatland microbial communities from MTU Mesocosm Facility, Houghton, MI, USA - PEATcosm2014_Bin10_60_metaG | ecosystem: Environmental > Terrestrial > Soil > Wetlands > Peat | place...
TACACGGATTACACGGATAAAGAATTGCTGGTTTCTGCTATCCGACTTCTTCTTTTCTTTCCGATCCGTGTAATCCGTGTAATCCGTGGTAAATTCCTTTGGTTGCGGCTTTGCCGCGTTGTGCTCTTTGGGCTCTTTGTGGTTAAAGAGTTATTCGTCCGATTGCGGATGTCGGATTTCTTAACAGGAGATAACGGAGATAACAGAGGGCCGATTGGGTGCAGGACAGATTTCGGGAACCCCTCTCTCCGACTCTCTCCCCGCGAGCGGGGCGAGAGAGGAGGGCGCGAAGAATTTTGTCCTGCACCCGGGCGGATTCCGAATCGGGATTCTCTGTTTTCTCTGTCTGCTCCCGTGGAATCTCTACCAAATCAGTATGGATTCCGATGCTCCTGCAACGCTGCTTTTTTGAGCCTTTTGCGCCTTTTTGGGTCAAATCATCACAAGTTACTATCTATCAACAACTTACAACTAAAATCGTGTATTTCCAATTAAGGTCAATTAAGCCTAATTAAGGTTAATTAAGGTTAATTAAGGTTAAAAAAGATGGTTTGTGATGAGTCGAAAATGACAAAGAAAGATGCATCGTGACTAAAATGGTAATGATTAGCAGCCCCGTGCCGCAGGTTTCCAAATCTGCCGTCTCGCAGGCTTCCAAGCCTGCAGGACCTCATCAATACCGAAAAGAAATTGACATGGGGGGAATGATGCGCTTTAGTAATGGTAACTATTATTACAGATGAGCTTATGATTGAACCCACGGCCCCGCCGAAACTGAGCCGAAATGAGGGATTGAAGGAGTCCTGCCCCACGCTCCGCGGCACGATCAGCCAGACCCTGGCGGATGCGTCCCTGGACCGCTTTTCGGAGGACGATTATGAGTTTTTGAAGTTCCACGGCATTTATCAGCAGGATGACCGCGACAAGCGGAAGACGGCCAAGGAATACATCTTCATGGTGCGCGGCCGGCTGCCGGGCGGGGCGGTGCTGCCGCGGGTGTATTTGGCGTTGGATGAACTGTGCGACTTGTATGGAAACCATACGCTGCGGATTACCACGCGGCAGGGGTTTCAATTTCATGGCGTGACCAAAGGCAGCCTGGGCAAGTTCATGCGGGGCATCCATGACGCCATGGCCACGACGCTTGCGGCTTGCGGAGATGTCAACCGCAACGTGATGGCCGCGCCGACGCCCGCCACCAGCCCGTGGGTGGATGAAGTTCAGCGCCAGGCCAAAACGGTTTCCGACGCCCTCCTGCCCACGACGCGGGCCTATCACCAGATTTGGGTGGAGGGCGCGGAGTTGAAGCTGACGGAGGAGGAGGCCCAATTTGTGGACCCGCTTTATGGGAAGACTTACCTGCCGCGCAAATTCAAAGTGGCTTTCGCCATCCCGCCGCTCAATGACGTTGACGTGTTGACCAACGATTGCGGATTTGTGGCGATCATAGAAAACGGCCGTCTGGCGGGCTATAATCTGACGGCGGGCGGCGGGATGGGAATGAGCCACGGGAACAGCGCGACTTACGCGCGGCTGGCGGATGTGATCGGGTTTGTCGCGCCGGACCAGGCGCTGGCAACCGCCAGGGCGGTGGTGACGGTGCATCGCGATTTTGGAGACCGGGCCAATCGCAAACATGCCCGCCTGAAGTATGTGATTGCCGAGCGCGGTGTGCCGTGGTTCCGGCAGGAAATGGAGCGGCGGCTCGGGTTCCGGTTCGGGCCGGCGCGCCCCTTTGCGTTTACGCGGCAAGGCGATCTTTACGGATGGCAGCGGCAATTTGACGGCCGCTATTTTCTGGGGTTGTTCGTGCAGAATGGGCGGATCAAGGACGACGGGGAGCGTCGCTTCAAGAGCGGACTGCGGCGGGTGGTGGAGCAGTTCCAGCCGGAATTGCGGCTGACACCCTGGCAAAACCTATTGCTGGTCAACATCGAGGCGCAACACCGGGACGCGATCACCAAAATTCTCGCCGCACAGGGCGTGGCGGTGGAAAACCAGGGAACGGTGATTTCGCGGGCTTCGATTGCCTGCCCGGCGCTGCCGACCTGCGGCCTGGCGCTGGCGGAATCCGAGCGCGTCATTCCCGATGTGCTCCGGCGCATCGAACAATTGCTGGCGGAGACCGGGTTGAAGGAGGAGGAGATTATCATCCGCATGACCGGCTGCCCCAATGGCTGCGCCCGGCCGTTGATGGCGGAATTGGCGTTCGTGGGCCGCGCGCCGGGGAAATACCAGCTTTACCTGGGCGGCAACGCGGCCGGCACGCGCCTGGGCCGGCTTTACAAGGAGAGCGTGAAGAACGAGGATTTCGTCAGCGAGTTGCGCCCGCTCTTCGAGCGATTCGCCAGGGAGCGGCTGGGCGGAGAACGCTTCGGCGATTTCTCCCAGCGCGTGCTGCTCAAAGACGCCCCCGCTGAACCGGCGCCGGCGGCGAAAGACTGAGCATGGCCGGATTGCCCATGAATGTGATGGAACAGAAGGAAACGAAGATAACGAAGGAGGAGAACCTTCCTCCTTCGTTATCTTCGTTTCCTTCTGTTCAAAATCTCCAATCCGCAATCCGCAATCCGCAATCAAGTCACGGCTCGACAGAGTCTCCCCCTGCCGTCATCGGCAATCCGCAATCCGCAATGTCCGCCATCTCCTCGCGCGAGGTGGCGGAGTTGAACCGCCGGTTCGCGGGCCGGCCCTCGCCGGAGGTCCTGGCTTGGGCCTGGGAACGATTCGGCAGCCGGGCCGCGATTGGCACCAGTTACCAGGGGGCCGGTTTGGTGATGATGCACCTGGCCAAAACCGCCGGCCTGGCGTTCCCCGTTTTTAGCCTGGACACCGGCCTGCTGTTTCCCGAAACGGTTGCCTTGAAGCGGCGGCTGGAGGATTTTTTCGGCTTGAAAATCGAAGCCATCGAGCCGGACCTGACGGTCGAGCAGCAGGCGGATGTCCACGGCGCGGAATTGTGGAAGCGCGACCCGGACCTTTGCTGCACCGTGCGCAAAGTGCTGCCCTTGCGCGGCAAGTTGGAGGAGCTGGCCTGCTGGCTGACCGGGCTGCGGCGGGAACAATCGAAGGCGCGGGCGGCGGTGGAAATCGTGGAGCTGTATCATTTGGAGGAAGAAACCGGCCGGCAAATCGTCAAATTAAATCCCATGGCCGGTTGGTCGCGGGAGCAAATATGGGCGCACATTCAGAAACACAAGATTCCTTACAACCCGCTGCACGACCAGGGCTACCGCTCGATAGGCTGCATGGCCTGCACGCGAAAAACCGCGGACGAGCAGGATGAGCGCGCCGGACGTTGGACCGGCTTCAAGAAGGTCGAGTGCGGCATCCACACCTTCCTGCCGAAAAAGGTTGACTTCCAAATCTGAGCGCAAATGATTTCGGCAATAATGAGCGGCCCGTCCGCTTTCAAGGAGCAATATGGATTACCTGTCAAAGCTGGAGAATCAGAGCATCTACATACTGCGCGAGGCTCACAACAAATTTAAGAACCTCGCCATGCTCTGGAGCATCGGCAAGGATTCCACCGTCCTCCTCTGGCTGGCCCGCAAGTCCTTTTTCGGCCATGTCCCCTTTCCCCTCGTCCATGTGGACACCTCCTACAAAATCCCGTCCATGATCGAGTATCGCGACCGGCTCGCGCGCGAATGGAAGTTGCAATTGGTGGTGGGCAAAAACGAGGCCGTGCTCGCCGCCGGCGCGACGTTTCCCAACGGCCGCGCCACCCGCGTGGAATGTTGCGGCACGTTGAAAAAAGACGCCCTCCGCGCCGTGCTGGACAAACATCATTACACCGGCGTCATCGTCGGCGTGCGGCGCGACGAGGAGCCGACCCGGGCCAAGGAGCGGTACTTCAGCCCGCGCGACAAGAACATGGAATGGAACGTCGAAGACCAGCCGCCCGAGTTGTGGGACCAGTTCAAGACCGATTATGAAAAGGGAACCCACATCCGCATCCATCCGCTGCTGCATTGGACGGAGTTGAACGTATGGGAATACATCGAGCGGGAGAACATCCCCGTCATCCCGCTTTATTTCGCCAACGAGAAAGGCGAGCGTTACCGGAGTTTGGGGTGCGCGCCCTGCACCGCGCCCATCAAATCCAACGCCCGCACCGTGCGGGAAATCGTCGAGGAACTGCGCCACACCCGGACCCCCGAGCGTTCCGGCCGCGCCCAGGACAAAGAGAGCGAAGACGCCTTCGAAAAACTCCGCCGCGACGGGTATATGTGAGATGAGGCCAAATCAGCAAACGAAAGCGGATGACAACAACACGGATAAATCCAACCTCCAACCTGCCGGATGATCCCCCATCACCCGCTGCCACACTTGAGTCCCTTGCGTCCCTTAAGTCCTTATGACCGCCACAACCAGTGCTTCCACAGCCCCCGCCGAACAGCTCAAGATTGTCATCGTCGGCCATGTGGACCATGGCAAGTCCACTTTTGTCGGGCGTCTGTTTCACGACACCGGCTCGCTCCCGGAGGGGAAACTCGAACAGTTGCAGGCCATCGCCGACCGGCGCGGCGTCCCGTTCGAGTGGGCCAATCTGATGGACGCCCTCCAGGCCGAACGGAACCAGAACATCACCATTGACACCGCGCAAATCTGGTTCCGCACCCCGAAACGGCAATACGTCATCATTGACGCCCCGGGCCACAAGGAGTTCCTCAAGAACATGATCACCGGCGCCGCCAGCGCGGAGGCGGCCCTGCTGCTCATTGACGCCAACGAGGGCGTCCAGGAGCAATCGCGCCGGCACGGCTACCTGCTGAACCTGCTGGGCATCCGCCAGATGGCGGTGCTTGTCAATAAGATGGACCTGCAAAACTATTCCCAGGCGCGCTTTGAGCAGATTGAGGCCGAATTCCGCGCCTTTCTCAAAACGCTGGGCGTGGAACCCCGGCGCTTCATTCCCATCGCGGCCAAGCACGGCGACAACATTGCCCGGCCCGGCGACAACATGCCGTGGTGGAACGGCCCGACGGTGCTGGAAACGCTGGATGAGTTTCAACCGGCGGCCCCGGCGACCGATCAGCCGTTGCGGCTGCCCATCCAGGATGTCTATCGTTTCGACGACCGGCGCATCCTGGCGGGCCGGATCGAGTCCGGCGCGCTCAAGGTGGGCGACCGCCTGGTTTTCGCGCCGTCGAGCAAGGTCAGCACTGTCAAGACGATTGAACGCTGGAACGCGCCGGCGGCGGAGCGGGCGGAGGCGGGCGAATCCATCGGCGTCACGTTGAGCGAGCAGATATTTGTCGAGCGCGGCGCGGTGGCGGCGCTGGAGACCTCGCCGCCGTATCAGTTGAGCCGGCTCAAGGCGCGCCTGTTTTGGATGGGCCGCGCCCCGTTCCAGAAAGGCCGGAGCTACAAGCTCAAGCTGGCCACGCAGGAGGTGGAATGCGAAATCGAATCCATCGAGCGGCTGGTGGATTCGTCCACCCTGGAAACCATTGCGCGCGCGGAAGGGTTTGTGGGGCGCAACGAAGTGGCCGAATTGTTTCTGCGCGCCAAACGGCCCATCGCCTTCGATGTGCATTCGGAGATTGTGCCGACGGGGCGTTTTGTGATTGTGGACGGCTTTGAAGTGGCGGGGGGCGGCATTGTGGCGGCGGACAACTATCCGCGGCGCACGGCGGACAGCCTGCAAAAGAGCCACAACATATTCTGGAGCCTGGGCAAGGTGACCGAGGGCCAGCGCGCCGTGCGCAACGGGCATCGCGGCCGCGTGGTCTGGCTGACCGGCTTGTCGGCTTCGGGAAAATCCACCATCGCCACCGACTTGGAGCGCGAGCTGTTCAACCTCGGCCAGCATGTCTATGTGCTGGACGGCGACAACATGCGCCACGGGCTTTGCTCCGATCTGGCTTTTTCCCCGAAAGACCGCAAGGAGAACATCCGCCGCGTCGGCGAGACGGCCAAGCTGTTTGCGGAGGCGGGGATTATTTGCATCACGGCGTTTATTTCGCCGTATCGTTCCGACCGGGAGATGGTGCGGCAGATTCTGGAGCCGGGGAAGTTTGTGGAAGTGTATGTCAACGCCCCGCTGGAAGTGTGCGAGGCCCGCGATCCCAAGGGCCTTTACGCCCAGGCCCGCGCCCATCAAATCAAGGACTTCACCGGCATCTCCGCCCCCTACGAAACGCCCGAGCGGGCGGAGGTGGAATTGCGGACCGACCAGTTGACAGTGGCGGAGTCGGTGGCCCGCATCATCGAGTTCCTCCATGTGCAGGACAGTGAAACGGAAGTGAGCATTTAAGCTTCACGCGAACGGTGCTTGACGAATTGGGCTGTTTCCGCTCATGTTCACTTATGTACAAAATCATCGGAGCCGACCAAAATGAGTATGGGCCGATCACCGCCGGGCAGGTTCGCCAGTGGATGGCGGAAGGGCGGCTCAACGCCCTGAGCAAAATCCAAGTGGACGGCTCCGGCCAATGGAAGCTGTTGCGGGAGATGCCCGAGTTTGCCTCCCTCGTGCCGTCCCCGCCGGCCATCAGCCTCGAAGCGTCTCCTCCGTCTTCGCCCGTGGCTGGCGGGAGCGCCGCCCCGCCTGTCAACAACCCGCTGGCCGGCTGGGCTTTGGGGACGGGCATTGCCTCGCTGGCCTGTTGCCCGTTGGGAATTCTATCGCTGGCCGGCATCGTGCTGGGGGCCGTCGCGCTTGCCCAAATCAAACAAAATCCCAAGCAAGGCGGCCGGGCAATGGCCACAGGCGGGATCGTTCTCGGCTGCGTTTCGCTGCTCTTGGCGGTGATATTCTACGGGATTTATTTATTGCGAGATTGAAAACCAATGTGTTCATAGCGGTGATCCGCCGGAGCCTCTGTTTCGCGGGCGGCTTCAACGGGGTTCCCGCTCCTGTTCTCCGTTGAGGTTATGCCGGCATCTTCCCCAACACCGCTCTGGCGCAAGTGGCTGCTGGCGGGAACTCTCGCGGGCATCGCGGCCGGAACCGCCGTGCTGTTTTTCTTCGACCCGGCACGCTATGCGATTTACCCCGTTTGCCCCTGGCATGCGCTGACCGGTTGGGACTGTCCGGGATGCGGCACCCTGCGGGCCGCGCATCAATTGACGCATGGAAATCTGGCCGCGGCGTGGCGGTTGAACCCATTGGCGGTGGCGCTGCTGCCGGTCGGATGCTGGCTCGGCTTGCGGGAATTGGTCTGGCAGGTTTTTGGGAAAAAATGGCCCGGACTGGTGACGCGGCCCTTTTTTGGTTGGGCGCTCGCGGTGATTGCGGTGGTCTTTGGCATCGTTCGCAATCTGCCGGGGTTTCATATCTAGCATGAAAGTATCCTTGACACTCGGAAAACCCCGGCCCCTCAGCCGTTCTGAGGCCTGGGGTTGTGTGACGGCCAATCTGGCCGTGCCCGGCTCCGGCTCGCTGGCGGCCGGGCGCGCGGTGGGTTATTTCCAAATGGCGCTGACCTTGATTGGATTCATCATGTCCCTGGTCTGCGCGGCCGGTTTCTTTCATTGGTATTTCGCCAATGCCAATCACATCGCCCAGATGCAGCAGGACGATCCCGGCGAAGCATTTCTTCTTATCATGCGCGCCATGCGCTGGCCTCTTTTTGGGGTGGCCATCTTTGTATTTGCCCTGGCCTGGGCGGGCGTCACCAGCATTCAAATCGTTCAAGCCCGGCCGAGGAAGGAATAGGGCATCTTGTGGAACAACCTTTCGCCGGGCGCGGTTTTGTTGTCTAATGGCGGGGATGCGCATCGGTTCGCTCCAGTTGAAGTCCAATTTGTTCCTCTCGCCTCTGGCCGGTTACACCAATCTGCCCTTCCGTCTGGCCGTCCGCGAATTGGGCGGACTGGACCTGGCCACCACCGACTTGGTCAATGCCCGCTCGCTCCTGGAAAAAAAAAGCAAGGCGCTCAAATTGATCGAAACCCGCCCGGCGGACCGCCCGCTGGCCGTGCAGTTGTTTGGCGCCGTCGCCGGAGAGATGCGCGATGCCGCCCTGTTCCTCCAATCCCTCGGCATCTCGGCCGTGGACATCAACATGGGCTGCCCGGTGCGAAAAGTCTGCCGCATCGGCGGCGGCTCCGCCATGATGACCGAACTGGAGAAGACCCGGCAACTGGTCCGCGGCATGGTCGAAGCCGTCCGGATTCCGATCACCGCCAAAATGCGGCTGGGGTGGGACGACGAGAACTTGACCGCGCCGGACCTGGCGCGCGTGCTGGAAGACGCGGGCGTCGCGGCCATTTTTGTGCATGGCCGGACGCGCGCGCAGGGTTTCGGCGGCGCGGTCAATCTGGCGGGCATTCGCGCCGTCGCGCAGGCCGTCAAACATATTCCCGTCATCGGCAACGGCGATGTCACCACCCCGCCCGCCGCCAAAAGGATGCTGGACCAAACCGGTTGCGCGGGCGTGAGCATCGGGCGCGGCGCGTTTTACGATCCCTGGATTTTCCGGCGCACCCGCCGCTATCTGGACACGGGAGAATTGCCGCCCGAACCGGAATTCGAGGAGCGGCTGCAAGTGATGAGCCGGCATCTGGATTTGATGGCGGAAGTTTTTGGCGAGGAGAACGGCTGTCGCATGTTCCGCAAAATCGGGCCGTGGTACGCCCGGCGCTTCGGCCCGGCCAACGAGTTCAACAAGCGGATCGTCACCCTTTCGAGCAAATCGGAATTCCAGCAAATCCTGGCGCGCTACCGGCAATGGCGCATGCAATTCCTGGACGAACACGGGCAACTCAAACCCAGCTATCGTCCTGCGCCGCTGGTGGCCTCCTTCATGCGGGAAGGCCCGCCCGCGACACAGCCGGGGCAAATCCCGGTCCCAAAAGGGCCGGTCGAACAATGGTGAAATTAGAGTTTTCATAACCATTTATAGGCTCTAATTCTTGTCAAGCCCCGGTGCGAACCCAAATCCCCGCCCAGGGCGGCTCCCTGCGGAAGAGAAGCACGGATGAGCAGTGATCATAGGTATAGTATGCGAAGATGTGGTCGGCGAGGGCGCCGCCCAGAACAACCCGATTCGGAATCGGGACGTGTGCTCCCAGGAAGCGCCTCTCGCCCGGGTTAAACCTCCGGGGCGGGCTTCCAGGCGTCGGCTTCCAGTTCAAATAGGAGAGCCTCGCGGCAGATGCCGCTTTGGGCGGAGAGGGCGGGCAGGGAACGCAAGTCGCGGGCGGCGCACCAGGCCGTAAATTCCGGCAGGCCGGCGCAATCCTTGAAATAGGCCGTCGCGCGCGTGATGTCGGAAAACTCAAAGTCGCGCGAAGCCAAGATGACTTCCACCACTTCCATCGTGTGCCGGATTTGCTGGCGGAGGTTGCCCGGCCATAATGTCAGGCCGCCGGGCGCAATGCTCGCCGTGCCGGAAATCCAAAGCCGCCGCCCAAGCTGCGAGGAAATTTCCATCGCCCGGCTGAACGAGCTGCCATAAGCCGTCGCCGGACATTGCAACGGGGAGTGGACTTCCGCGACCACGGCGAAGGGGTCGAGCGGTTGCACCGCCCAGGCGCCGGCCACCAGCGCGGTCCCGGCCGGGTTTCTTGCCGATATGCCGGTGCTGGCCGGCAAGGAGCCGCTGCGGAATTTGACGCGCGAATAGGCCCGAGTCCGGGCCTGATTGAAGGCGCCGTACCAGGCGAGCAGGTCGTCGAGGTAGAACCAGGTCCGCGCCACATCGGCCAGGGAGAAGCCGGCCTGGCCGAGGGCGGTTTCCAGGTTTTCCAGCGTTTCCAGGAATTGATCGGGTCGCGAAGCGGAACCTGCCCGCGGCCCCAAGCCGCCGAGCAGACAATGTCGAATCGCGCCGTCTTCAAACACAGAACCAACGACGCGGCCGTGGAGCGTGATCCGGTCCACCCGTCCGGCGCTGAAAGCGAAGGCCTGCATGCCGGCGATTGGATTGCCGTCGCACGCCAGTCCTTCCACCCAGGTGACCGGCCAGTCAATCCGGCCGAATACGCGCCGCATGGCCTCTTGCGCCGCCGGATGGGCGCTGACCGAGCCGAAAACCATCAGTTTGGCCAGCGTAGTGGCGGAATCCTCCAACGCGAGCGCCAGCCGGCGGAACATCTCCGGGATTCCCTCGCCGGGCAGCGGTATGACCGTGAAACACAAATCCGAGCCGGGCGAAAGCCTGGCGGGGGCGGCGGTTGGTGAAATAGCGCCCGGACGCTCCTTGGCGGTCGGAATCAGATTCATGACGCTGGACTAGACGGTGGGCGCATGGGAGCGGTTACGAAGGCTTCCGGGTGAGCGCATAACTTGCGCGGTTGTTCGTGTTCATTCATCCATTAGACGGATGAACTGCCATCGAACCTTAGAAAAATCTTTCCGTAAGTGACGGCGGGGGCGGGTTGTGGTATATTGGTTGAGCGGCGCGAGCGGCCGCAGGCAATGCGATGAAGAAGTTCCTGACTTTAGGAGGGCTTGTCCTGGCGGCTTTCTACGGGGTTGCGGCGGCGCAACCGCCGTCGGGCGTTTATGAAAGCGCGGCCCCCCTGACGTCGCAAAATCCTATTGACGAGCTGGTTTTCGCGCGCTTGAAGGAGTTGAACATTCAACCGGCCCGGCTCTGCTCCGACGCGGTCTTTGTCCGCCGCGCGTATTTGGACGCGATCGGCACACTGCCGAAAGGGGCGGAGGCGGAGCAGTTTCTGGCCAATGTGAGTCCGAACAAGCGCAAGGCGCTGATAGACCGGCTGCTGGAACGGGACGAGTTCGCCGATTATTGGGCGATGAAGTGGAGCGACTTGCTACGGGTCAAGGCGGAGTTTCCGATCAATTTGTGGCCCAATGCCGCGCAGGCCTATCACCGCTGGATTCGCTCGAGCATCCAGGACAACATGCCCTACGACCGGTTCGTCCGCGAGCTGCTCACCTCCAGCGGCAGCAATTTCCGCGTGCCGCCGGTCAACTTCTACCGGGCCGTGCAAAACAAGGAGCCGGCGGGCATCGCGCAAGCCGTCGCCTTGACGTTCATGGGAACGCGGGCGGAGAAGTGGCCCGCCGGGCAATTGTCCGGCATGGCGTCGTTCTTCTCGGCCATCGGCTACAAGCACACGGCGGAGTGGAAGGAGGAGATTGTGATTTTCGATCTGGAAAAGGCGGCGAACCTCGCGTCCCTGGAGGCGGTTTTCCCGGATGGAACCCGCGCAACGCTGTCGCCCGACCGCGATCCGCGCGAGGTCTTCGCCGACTGGCTGATTGACCCGAAAAATCCGTGGTTCACGCAGGCCATCGCCAACCGGGTCTGGTCCTGGCTGCTGGGCCGGGGCATCATCCAGGCGCCGGACGATATTCGCCCGGACAACCCGCCGTCGGACCCGAAACTGCTGGCGCTGCTGGAAAAGGAGTTGATCGCGTCGCATTACGATCTCAAGCCGCTGTTCCGGCTGATCCTCAACTCAAAAACCTACCAGCTTTCTTCCGTGCCCGCGACGGACAGTCCGGAAGGGGCGGCCCACTTCGCGTTTTATCCGCTGCGCCGCTTGCAGGCGGAAGTTCTTATTGACGCTCTGGACCAGATCACCGGGACGACGGAGAGTTATTCCAGCGCCATCCCGGAGCCGTTCACGTTCATTCCCGGCGAAATGCGCTCGATTGCGCTGCCGGACGGGAGCATCAGCAGTTCGTTTCTGGAGATGTTCGGGCGTTCGCCGCGCGACACGGGCCTTGAGTCGGAGCGCAATAATCGCGCGACTTCCGATCAGCGGCTGCATCTGCTCAATTCCAGCCACATCCAGAACAAGCTGGAACAGAGCAAGCTGATCCCGGCGCTGGTGCAATCCACCAAGACGCCGCGCGAGATTGCCGTCGCGCTGTATCTGGGAATACTTTCCCGTTTTCCAACGGCGGATGAGGCGAAGATCGCGGAAGCTTATTTCCAAACGCCCGGCGTGGCCCGGCGCCAGGGGACGATTGACCTGGCCTGGGCCTTGATTAACAGCGAGGAGTTCCTTTACCAGCATTGAAAGGTGAGTTAGATTATGAATATGCAACCCAACTCGAATGGCGGACCGTTCCAACCGTATTCGGACAACGCGCTTTGGCGCATGCGCGGCGACGCGATTTCCCGGCGCGAGGCAGTGCGGCTCGCGCTCCTGGGCGCGGGCGGCCTGATGCTGGGGCGGCACTTGAGTTTGCGCGCGCTGGCGGAGACGCCTTCGCCCCAAGCCAGGGCCAAGTCGGTCATCCAGATTTGGATGTGGGGCGGCCCGGCGCACTTGGACACCTTTGATCCGAAACCGGAAGCGGGCAACGATTACAGCGGCCCGCTGAACAAGCCGATTGCCACCAACGTGGACGGAATCCGCATCGGCGAACTGATGCCGCTGCTGGCCAAACAAGCCGACAAGTATTCCATCATCCGCAGCATGACGCACGGCGCCGCCGCCGGCGGCAACGCCCACGAAACGGCGTCTTACATGGTCCAGACCTCGCGCCCCTCGGGCGGGCACGATGTCTATCCCTGCATCGGCGCGGTGGTTTCGCTGTTCAAGGGCTACAACGCGGATTATCGCGGGTTGATCCCGCCTTACATTGTGTTGACAGAGCCGCAGGGGCGGTTTTCCGAGGCGGGCTTTTTGGGTTCGCGCTTTCAACCCTTCGCCACGGGCGGCGATCCGTCGAAAACACCCTTCGCGGTCGAAGGCGTCGTCAGCGCCGCCATTCCCGAAAAGCGCCAGGTGGCGCGGCGGGAGTTGATGCACCAGTTGGACACACTGGCGCATGTCCTGCCTGCCAACGCGGAACTGGCCGCCTCCGCTCAATGCGAAAAGGAGGCTTACGACCTGATCCTCGGTGACGCTGGCAAGGTGTTCGACTTGACGCAGGAGAAGGCCGAGCTGAGGGACAGTTACGGCCGAACCACTTTCGGGCAATCGTGCCTGGTGGCGCGGCGCCTGGTGGAACGCGGCGTTCCTTACATCACCATCAATTACAACGGCGGCTGGGACACGCACAAAGATAATTTCCCCACCATGCGCAAACGGGTGCCTGAAATGGACAAGGGCATGGCCACTCTCTTGCAGGATTTGTCGGATCACAGCTTGTTGGACAAGACCATCGTCTGGTGGGGAGGCGAGTTTGGCCGGACGCCGAAAGTGATGTGGGAATCGCCGTGGAATGGCGGGCGCGGCCATCATGGCGAATGTTTCTGCGCCGTGCTGGCCGGCGGCGGATTCAAGGGCGGCCAGGTGGTCGGCGCTTCCGATGACAAGGGGGAGCAGGTTAAGGAGCGGCCGGTTTATCCCGCTGATCTTCTGGGCAGCATGTACGCGCTGCTGGGCATTGATGGCGAGGCGAAACTGCCGCATCCGGCGGGATTGGATGTCCGCGTCTCGCCGACGGCGGCGGAAGGAGTGAAACGGGGCGGATTGTTGAAGGAAATCATGTGAGCGCCAGCTTGTGTAGTGTCCGCGAAATATCTATACATAAAAGTGGCAGCGGCGTCTCGCCGCTGTTTGCCTGTTAAACCGCCAGCCACAGCGGCGGGACGCCGCTGCCACAATATAAAAGGACATGTCTGGCCATTTCAGGGAAGCTAACTAGAGGCGGGGAATGGCAGGGCGAGGCTCCTGCCGAGCCGTCTTGGGCTGGGGCGGCTCCACGGGAGCGTCGACCTGCCGTCCAGAAGTGAGACAGTAAATGAAACGCTTGTTCTTAAGACATTTCATCTTGACGCTGGCGGGCGCGCTGGCGGGGGCCGCGTCCGTGCATGGGCAGCAGTCAACCGCGCCGCACATTGCTTACGTCTATCCCGCCGGCGGACGGCAGGGCGCGTCTTTCGAGGTCAAGGTGGCGGGGCAATATCTGGCCGCCATCACCAACGCATACATCTCCGGCGGCGGCGTTCAAGCCGTCGTGACTAATTTCGATGGCCCGCTGACCCAGGCGCAACTGACCGATTTGCGGGAGCAGCAGACTGCCCTTCAGGCCAGAAGAACCGCGGCTTTGGCTGCCCGGAACGGCGGCGCGCGCGCCACGGTTCCCGCCCGCGCGGCCACCAACACCGTAGCGCCGGCCCGGAGGAGCGGAACGCTCACCGCGACTCCCGCCCGTGCTGCCACCAATACCGGCGCCCTGGCGCTGTCCTCAACTAATGGGCGCGGAAGCTTCACGGCCACTCCCAGCGCCGGCACTAACACCTCCCGCACCAACACGGCCGCTCCGGCCGGCAGCGGCAGCACGCCCGTTGCGCCGCAAGTTCCCGCCACTTGGACCGTCGCGGACATGACGGCGCTGGCCGAAATCCGCGAAAAGCTCGCCGCGAACACAGCGCGGCAGGCCAATCCGACGATGTCGCAAAACGTCACCCTCAAGATCACCATTGCCCCCGACGCCGAGCCGGGCGAACGGGAACTCAGGCTCGGAGCGCCGGCGGCGTTGTCCCAGCCGCTGGTCTTTTGCGTCGGCCAATTGCCCGAATTCAACAAGCCCAAGCCGCCCCTGGTTCTCGAACCCCTGCCCGCCGCGCGCGCTGGAAACCCCGCCGCCCAAACCGCCGCCGCGCCCGTTGAATCGCACATCAGCCTGCCCTGCGTGGTCAACGGCCAGATTCCGCCCGGCGGCGTGGACCGTTACCGTTTCGCGGCGCTCCACGGGCAGCGGCTGGTCATTGCCGTGGCGGCCCGCGAACTCAAGCCCTATCTCGCCGATGCGGTTCCCGGCTGGTTCCAAGCCGCCGTCTCGCTTTACGACTCGCAGGGACATGAAGTGGCTTACGCGGACCACTTCCGTTTTCATCCCGACCCGGTTCTCTATTACGAAGCCCCCAAGGAGGACGAATACACGCTCCAGATTCGGGATTCCATTTACCGCGGGCGCGACGATTTTGTCTATCGCATCACGGTGGGCGAATTGCCGTTTGTCACCGGCATTTTCCCGCTCGGCGGCCCGGCGGGCGCGCAAACCACCGTGCAGTTGACTGGCTGGAACCTTCCCGCCGCCACTTTCACCGAGGATGCACGGGAGCTTGTGCCGGGAGTTTATCCGCTCACCGTGCGCGGGGAGAAATATGTTGCCGGGCCTGTCCCTTTTGCCGTGGACACGTTACCGGAATGTGTTTCGAGGAAGCCGGACCATTCGCAGGCCGGGGCGCAAACGATAACGCTTCCCGTCATCGTCAACGGGCGCATTGAAACGCCGGGCCGGTGGGACGTGTTCCGATTCCAGGGCCGCGCCGGGGAGGACATTGTCGCCGAAGTGATTGCGCGCCGGCTGGATTCGCCGCTGGATTCCGTGCTCAAGCTGACCAACGCCGCCGGCAAACTGCTGGCTGTCAACGACGATTACGAGGACAAGGGCGCCGGGCTGCAAACGCAGTACGCCGATTCTTATCTCACCGCCACGCTGCCGGATGCCGGCGCTTATTACCTCTGCCTGGGAGACGCGCAACAACAGGGCGGCCCGGATTACGCCTACCGCCTGCGGGTCAGCCATCCCCGGCCGGACTTCGCCTTGCGCGTCGTGCCCTCCAGCCTCGCCGTGCGCGGCGGCATGTCTGTGCCTTTGACAGTCTATGCGCTGCGCCGCGACGGCTTCTCCAACGCGATCACGCTGGCTTTGAAAGGCGCCCCGGCGGGATTCAAGCTCAACGGCGGTCCGGTGCCGACCAATCAGGACCAGGTGCGCCTCAGCCTCATGGCGCCGGCGGCGGCTGATCCGGGAGTCCTTGAGCTTGGCGTGGAAGGGCACGCGCTGATCCACGGAGAGGACGTCGTCCGCGCGGCCGTCCCGGCGGAAGACATGATGCAGGCCTTCGCCTACCGGCATTTGGTTCCATCCCAGGAACTGGAAGTCTCCATCCTGGATCGCCCGGCGCTTAGGATTGCCCTGCAAATCATCGGCCCCGCCTCCGTCAAAATCCCCGCCGGCGGAAGCGCCGGTGTGAAGGTGCGAACCCCCGGCGTGGCGTTCACCAACAACTACCAACTCGAATTAAACGCGCCGCCCGAAGGCATCTCCATTGAAAACGTATCCTCCGTGGGCACTGAGTTGGAAGTGTTGTTGCACAGCGACCCGGCGAAGATCAAACCCGGCGCGAAAGGCAACCTGATAGTCAACATAATGGCGAAGAGGCCGGCGTCCGCGCCCGCGCCGCCGCCCGCCCGCGCCAACCAGCCGCGCCCCGTCCTGGGCGTCCTCCCCGCTATCACGTTCGAAATCACCTCCCCACAAACATAATGCACCCCGGTAGGGCGACGCTCCCGCGGAGCCTGGATGGGACGAATAGGACGAATGGGACGCATGGCATAAGGGATTTCCTCCAATCGGCTTGAAATCGGATCGGGAAGATGTCACCATAAGTATATGAGACATTTCACTGCGATCATTCATCAAGGGGAGCCGAACGAAGGCGGTTTTTGGGCAACCTGTCACGAAGTGCCCGGAGCCAATGGACAGGGTGAGACCAGGGATGAGTGCCTCCTCAACCTCGGTCAGGCTGTGCAACTCTTGCTGGACACCGGGCGGGAAGAAGCCTTCCGTCTCGACCCGCAGGCAGAAACGGCCGAATTAGATGTTAAGTTCTGACACCGACGGCTCGGCAACAGATGGAACAGCAATTGAGAGAATTATTGCAGCCGCAAGAAGACACAAAAGGCCCAGAGCGGCAAATGCGCAACCACAAGGACGTTCAACAGCAGGAAACGAAGGAAACGAAGGGGGATTTCTTCTTCGTTGCCTTCGTTTCCTTCTGTTCCAAGAAATCCGCGTCATCCGCGTCATCCGCGGCAAAATCTTCCCAGAAATGAATGATTCGGACATATTGCAGCGCAAGAAGATCCACCCATTTTTGCGCTTTTTGCGCCTCTTTGAGGCTAAGTCTCTTGTCTTCCATTCCACGGTCCGGACAGCAAATTGCGCCGTTTCACACAGGTTCTGAGGCACAAAGAACACGTTGAGTGGGTTTCGCGGCGTCTGCCCGCCGATCTTGCATAATGCTGACTACACCCTCCTTCAAACTCTCAATGCTCTCCTCCCGTGTGCGCCCCTGCCCATTGGCTCCGGGCACTTCGGGACAAAACGCCACATACCAATCCCCGTCCTTGTGAATTTCGGGCGTGATGCCAATTTCAAAAGGAATTGACCCGTTGCCGCTTAAATACTTTACTTGCATATCATGTCTTTCTTGCCGGTGTCTGCATTCTCGATCGGCGATCATCCATTCGTATATAGAAGATAATCGAACGCTGCTATTCGCTCGGGCTTGAGCCTTTACCTTTTGCCTGCGAATGCTTCATAATTAATGTGGTGTTCATGTGATAATAATAAAATATGATGGGTTTCCGTAGTAAAACAAAACTTTGCGTGGTCACGACTGGGGTTAGAGAGACTCTGGGTTGGCCATATTTATTCAGCATTCCTTAGACGATTATTCCGGACCGCGATACCCTTCCGGGAGGCGGTCGTAATCCGGCGGTTCGACATCGGGGACTTCCTTGAGAGCGTCAAGGAACTTCTCCCGGCTGGCACGGCTGGCGCGCAGGGCGATGTAGCTCTGGTTGCTCCATACGCCGACGGACTGGGTGACGGCGAGGCTGATGATCTGCTCGACCGGGATGTGCTCGCGCGCTGCCAATTCCTGCGCCTGTTTGAGCACCGGCTCCGGGATTTGGGCTTCGATAGTTTTCATGTCATTTGTTTTCCTGCAATTTCAGCAGCATTCGCGCCGGAGCGATGGCTTCCAAGCCAAAGTTCTCCACGCCCGCGAAGTTTCGCAAATTATGCGTCACAATATAACGCGCGTTGGCGGCAACAGCGAGTTCTAAAATGAAATCATCGCCGGGGTCGTTCAAAAACGGCCGCCAGCGGAAACTAATGGCGTGCTCCAGCCCGGCTGCGGCCAGAAAATTCAAAACATCTTCAATGCGGTTCGGATGGAGCCAGAAATGTTGCGCCTCGCGGCGGGCGACGGCCTCATATTCCAAAAGCAGTGCGGTCGAAAGATGCAACCGCCAACGCGCATCGCCGATGAGCCGCAATAATTCAAACGATGCTCCCCGGCGGGAACGCAGGGCGGCAATCAGCACGTTGGTGTCTAAGACTGTTTCCAGATTATTCAATTGGCTTTATTCAAATACTTTTGTCTTTGTTTCACCAGCCGAAGAAGCGGTAGGGGTCGTCCCACTCGGTGGGGCGGATCAGGTAGAGGCCGTCGAGCCAGCGGCCGGCAGTTGGGTCCTGGATCGGCTCGAGACGGACGTCGGCGAGCCAGAGTTTGCCGGTGCCGTCGAACCAAATCTGGAATTTTGTGCCTTTGGTTATTGTTTCTGTGCCTTTGGCTTGGAGGATAAATGTGTTCGTCTGCCATTCGGATTTGAGGGTGATGGTCTGGTAGTCGAAGAGGGATTGCCAGGTGGTTGTGTTTTGAACGGTCCAACTGATGTCCTTGCACGTCAGGTTCTCGGCACGGGTTCGCATGGACAGGCGATACCATTGGCCGCCTTGAATGGGCATTTCGTGCTGGGCGATCATGACTTCCGGCGGCTTGGCCCCGGCGGCGACGGGCGGCACTGTGATGAGTTGCGCATAACCGTTTTCCGGGGCGGGGAGCGGCTCATGCGCGCAGGTGGCGCCTTTGGGGACGGGATTGAATTCCCATTCGGCGGCCAGGCCATCGGGCTGGAGGCCCGACGCTGCATCGGGCGAGGCGGCTGCGCTGAAATTGCCATTCTTGATGACGGAGGGGCCTTTAGTTGCGCCTGCCGGGTCGCCGAATCTGGCCAAGAGCGGCGTGGAGCCGGAGACGCCGAAATTTGCCAGCAAACGGCTCACCGCGAAGGAGGTTTTTTCGAAGGTGCGGCGCAGGTTGAATTGCTCGGGGCCGTGGTTGAAATACCATGATGTCAAGCCGGACTCGAAGTTCACGTTCTTGAACATGTTCTTCGCTTGTGCGCCGTTGGCAGCCGATGCGGCGGCGCTGATCGGGATGTAGGCTCCTTCGTAAAGGCGAACGCGGTTGACCTGGAATTTTGCGCCGTCGCCGGAGCCGTTGAGGTAAGCCTGCCAGCCTTCAGGATAGGCCTTGTCCACCGGGAAAGTCAGATGCAATTCCGTCCAATCGCCCGGATTGACGGTGATGTCCGGGCCGCGCACCGCCCGGTCGTAAGGCTGGCCCGCGCGCTCGACTTCAAGCCGCACGATGGCCGGCCCGCCGACGGCCTTCACGAAAGCGGCGAAGGTGTAAGCCTTGCCGGGCTGGCCTGCCGCCACTTTCTCGCCGAACTGGCAATAGACCAGGCCGCCCAACGAAATCAACGCGTTTTTCTGGCGGTCGCCGGCGTCGTCCTGGACCACCGCGAGCGAACCCAGCGCGCCCATTGATTTGCTGACTTGGAACGGCGGGAGTTGGCAGAAGACGATGTTGCCGTTCACTGCCAGCACGCCGTCGCCGTAAGGCGTCGCGCCTCCCTTCAACAAGGGCAGCTTGCGCGGGTCGCGGTTATGCACGTCGGCGGGAGCAACCCCGGTCAGAAGCGACTGGGCGCCGAAAGGCGGGAAGAAAGCGGCGATATGCTCGGCGGATTGCATGGTTACTTTTGTCGGCAGGAATGAGTTGGCCTCCGCCTGGTCCAGACCGAGGGCGAGGACGCGGCCGCCTGCTTTGACCCACGCGGCGATATTTGCGGACGGACGCCTCGGCGAGGCGTCCCTACCTGAATTATCCGGCCCTGCGGCGGTGGCGGGCGTCTGGGCAAGTTCGCGTCCACCGCCCGGTCCCACGACGAGAACCTGATCCGCTGCGGGCGGTTCTCCCTTAAAGGGAGCGGCTTCGATTCCGCAAGCCGCCAGCCAGCTTAGGCCGGCGGGGTCGCCGGCGTACACCGCAGTGCGGCGCGGGGCGGGACGCCAGGAATCCACGTAGCGGAGGATGTTGGCAGTAAGCGTTTCGGCGGCAGGCTCAGTCTCGGTGCGGCCAGTTATGTCCATTTGACAGAAGAGGACCAAGCCGCGGCCCTCGCGGTATTCCAGAAGCGGGCTGTATTGGAGGGCGTAGCCGCCGTCAACAATTGGGAGAAAATCGCCCCGTGGCGGCTTCTCAATCAGCACCGAGGCGACATTGCCCCAGTTCCCGCAGCGCCAGAGCCGGGTGACCTCCAGGCCGGCCCAGCGGACGGTGGGCGCGCCGTTGTAGTGATCGTTGTTGATGGTGTAATCCAATGTGGGGGGCAGCAGGGTGGAAGCGCCGCGCCAGTCGCGCAAGGTATTCGTGTCGAGGCCGGCCAGCAGCGGGCTGTCCGGCACGCGCGGCCAGACTTGGCGCAGGCTGTATTCCTCGACTCGAAAACCGAGCCGCTTTTCGAGCACATCGGCGGTCTGCTCGAAGACGACCACCTTCAGCCCGTCGCGCACCCGCTTGAGATCGGGCGCCGGGCCGTCCACCGTCAGGGTGCCTTTGCCGATGAGCAGCACATCGAAACCGGAAAGGTCCGAGGTGGCGCTCACTGCTTGACATATGATGCCCAAACCGGCCAGCGATTTTGCCGTCTGGCCGGGCGGGTCAAAAAGCGCCAGCTTCGAGACCGGGCGCGGCGGCGGCGAACGTGGGATGACGTTATACTCGAAAGTGTCTTCCTGGCTTTCGCCGGTGCTGAATTTGAAGTTGGCGGTGATCAGATAATTGCCCGGCTCCAAGTCCGCGGGCAGCTTGAGTTGCACCGGGACGCGCGCCTGCTCGCCTGGCGGGATGACAACCTGTTTGACGCCTTCGGGCCCAAAATCCAACCCGTCCGCATCCGCATTAGGTAATCGGAAATGTGTTATCCAAGACGTATCGCACCTCACAGTCTGTCGGGAATTATTGATGACGATGAGTTGCTTCTCGACGGTTTCGCCGGGATGGAAGGTGTGGTCCTTTACGGTGAAGTGCTCCGGCTTGCCCGCGATCCAGCCCAGCAGCGGCATGTTGTTGCGCATCAACGACTGCGCTGTGGGGGTGGGAACCCAGTCGTCGCGCTGGTAAGCCGTGGCAAAAGTGGCGTAAGTCTTGTCAATAAAATCGGGGCTGAAGCCGGGCTGTTGCAAATTGTCCCAGTCAACACTCAAATTCTCGCGCCGGTGCTGGAAGCCGTCGCGCAATTTCCAGAAACGGTCGTGCTCCCACGGCGAGTTGCCCGACAGGCCCCAGGTGCGGAACGCCCGCCAATTGTCGGTTGTGTAGGCCGCTTGCACCGGCTGCATCTCGTCGAAGCGCGCATCGCCGACCGGGGTGGGGTAATCCCAGCGATACCAGGCCCGGCCCGCATGGAACTGCTGTGCCTCCCAGCGCAAGTTGGCCTTTTCGCGGTCGCTGATTTTGTAGGCGTCGTCGCCGAGGAACTGGGCGTTCCATTCGGCCAGACAATACTCCCACGGCACGGCGGCGCTGCCGAACTCGCGCGCGCCGTTGTACCAGCCGCGATACATGGTCCAGTCCCAGCCGAACGGCGCGCCGTATTCGACGAGCATCAGCGGTTTGACGCCGGCGGTTGACCAGTGCTCGAACCAGTCGTCCAATTCCTGGCTGGGCACGAAGTTGGGATAGAAGTTAAGCGTGTACGCCGCGCTGAGGTTGCCCGAGGAGTGATGATAGACAATGCGCGCCGGGTCGAGGCGCTTGACGATGGCTTCGCAGCGCAAGGCGAGCCGGGCGTTGTTGCCGGCCCAGCCCTCGCCGCGCGGATCGCCCACGCCGTCAATCATAAGGGGGTTGGTGTCCTCGTTGTAGCCGGTGGCATTGTGGCTCATCGCGTAGGCCACGACGGACGGGTGGCTGCCGGCGACGCGCGCGTAGAAGGCGGCGTGGCGCGCGTAGCCGTTGGTCTGGTCGGCGTCGGGCGACTTCCAATCGTAGTCACTGAAATGCGGTTGCGAGAGCGCGACCAGCATCCCCGTGTCGTCGGCGGCGCGGAGGATTTCAGTAAAACTCAGGTGCGAGCCGGGATTGCAGTCGTAGTTGTGGGTGTACACGAAGTTGATCCCGAAACTCTTGAGGCGCAGGAAAGTCTCCTTGGCCGCGGCATAAGTGGCCGCCGCCGCGCCGACCTGCGCGTTGTCCACCGGCACCAACGACAGATACAACCGGGTGCCGTTCAGATAGAAGTCGCGGCCCTGAATCCAGAACTCGCGGAATCCGAACTGAACCGGCAACGCAATGTCCACCGCCTGGCCCCCCGCATCGAGCAGGGTCAACTCGGCGGCATATTGGTTGGTGGGCGTGTTGATGTCCCACAGTTTCGGCGGCATCCACGACGCGGTGAACGCCGCGCGGCCGTCTTTTATTTCGCGCCCAGTGAATGTCGGGCCGGTGAATTCGGCGACTTGGTTGGTTTGATCGCTGATCCGGGCGCGCAGTTGGTAGCGCGCGTCGGCGGCCAACCCTTCCAGACCGGCGTCGAACGTGATCTGGCTCTGGCGGAAGGAGGTGACGACTTTGACATCGGAGAGCCGCGCCTGCGCCGGTTCGCCGATAAGCCAAACGTCGCCGCAAAGGCCGCGGCGTTCAACACTGCCCTTCTTTTGCCGGGCGGCGTTGGTGTCGGAATAGGACTCCATAACGGCTTTGAGCGGCATGGCCACAACCAGCAGGCTGAGGACATGCGTTTGGCCCGGATGAACCACGGCAGAGAGGTCCACCTGGCCGGTCGGGAATCGGATTTCGCCCGCCTTACGGCCGTCAATATAGACCGCCGCGTAGGAATTCAGGTATTCGACATCCAGGGCGATGCGGCGTCCGGCCCAATTTTCGGGGATGGTGATGGCGCGCTGGTACCAGGCGCTCTGGACTTCGGCGAGCTTGGTGTTTTTCCAGCTTGGGTCGGGGTAGAGCGTTTGGTAATCGCTCTGCAAATAGTCTTCGATGCCAGGCCAGCAGGCGGGGACCTTGTAAAACCCCCAGGCCGCGGCGGGAACTTGGGAGGCGTTATCCGCCGCCGGTTGCCAGCGCCAGAGGCCGTTGATGCAAAGGCGCTCGCGGGTGGGGGTGGTCTCGCGGGCGGCCTGGGCCGGGTCCCACGCCGCCTTGACGCCCGGCGGCAGCACGACTGCGGATGAGTCTTGCGCCGCCGTCGGACAGGGCTGCGCGAGCATCCCGCACACGGCGGCGAGGAGGATGGCGGTTGGAAGTTTGGAGTGCTTTAAACAAAAGAAGCGCATGAGGGAATGAAGCAGAATTTGGATGGAGATACAAGCCCGAATGGCACTCCCTGATCCTCGCCTAAAGCGCACATGTCTCACTCTGGGGAGCACGCGCGCCCTCGCGTGTGGCTGTCGGCGCCCTCGCCGACTGTTTCCGTTCATTCTATATCAAGTGGATGGGAGGCCAAGATGGGTCGGCGGGGGCGCCGACCCCGACACGCGAGGCGCGTGTGCTCCCCGGGCCATGGCCGTTTCATCGTTAGGCGAAAATTTTGGGCGCTCTTGATTGTCAGCCCGGTTGGGAACACTCTTTCAGCGAACAATTTTTCTTAATGCCAATGAAAATGACATCCAACTTCCAAGAGCGCGTCGAGCGCGCGGCCGAGGCGGTCTTGAAACGGAGCGGCAGCGTCGGCCCGCTGGAACTGTTCCAGGAAATGGCGCTGCTCCAGCCGTGTCACGTCGAGTACTGGCGCAAAGGCCACGAGCAATACCCGACCCTCCAACCGTGGATTCAAGTCGGGCCGGAGAAGTTTCAAAAGGCCATTCGCCATTTCCAAGAGTGGGTCAAACAGCGCGGCTTGCTCGCAATCGAAGCCGTCCACACGCGCCGCGGGCCGGGCGGCATCGAACCGTTGCGTGTCACCGAGGACGGCGATCCGGCATGGGAAAAGTTCTATCGCACCTATTACACGCCGGCGGATTTGCCGGCGAAGAAAACCGCGCGGCTTGCCGCCAAATTAAACAAGCCGCCCGATCTGGTGGTGTTCGAGAAAGTGAGCGCCGAGGGCAACTGTAGCGAGTGCGGCGCGGAACTGCTCAAAGGAAATTTCCTGCTGATGGAGAAAGGCCGGCCTCTTTGCCTCACCTGCGCCGACCTGGAGCAATTGGTGTATCTTCCCGCCGGTGACATGGCGCTGTCGCGGCGGGCGCGCAAGCACAGTTCGCTCGCGGCGGTGGTGGTGCGATTCAGCCGGACGCGCAAACGCTACGAGCGGCAAGGTCTGCTGGTCACCGCCGAAGCCCTGGCCAAAGCGGAAGAGGAATGCGCCGCGGACGCTCCCGCGCGCGCCGCCGCCCGCGAGCGCGCGGCGCTTTTGCGCCCGGAGGAAGACCGCGAATTTACGGCCGCCCTGGCCGGGGCGATTTTGCAGCGATACCCCGGTTGTCCGGCCGAAGAAGCCGCCCGGATTGCCGGGCACGCGGGCGTCCGCAGCAGTGGCCGGGTGGGCCGAAGCGCCGCCGGACGCGCGCTGGATGGGTCCGCGGTGGACCTCGCCGTAATCGCCCACATTCGCCACGAGCACACCAATTATGACGAGCTTCTGATGCGCGGCACAGAGCGCCTCGACGCCCGCGCCCAAGTGCGGGAGGAGATTGACCGCGTGCTCGCGCAGTGGTCGCGCGTATGAACAACTGAAGATGGTTGCACCTTTATACAAATTGTCTTGTCTTTCCTTCCCATCCGTGAAATCCGTGAAATCCGTGGTCAATTCCTTTAGTTGCGGCGTTGTCGCTCCGGGCCATGACGTGGTGAACCGCACCGCCATATTCCAAGCGAACCTTGCGTGTCATCGCGCCCCATCCCGCTCCCCATTCGCCGCAATGTCTCTTCCAGATTCAGCTTTGCGGGCTTGATAACCCCTGCTACGGCAAATGCCAAAGCGCGCACAGACATAGTCTGAGCCCTAGCACAGGAGGAAAAATCGTCCTTGACAGATCAGGTTCCGGGTGGCAGATTGGAGATACGCGCGATACAGAAATTCGCGCCATACAGAAATTCGCGCCATACAGAAATTCGCGCCATACAGAAATTCGCGCGATACAGAAATTCGCGCCATACAGAAATTCGCGCGATACAGAAATTCGCGCGAAACAGAAGTTTATGAATATGAACACTATCGCCCGAATTCGGTTTCCGATCCTGCTTATTGTCGCCCATGCAACACTGCTTCTCTCGACAAGCGCAGCAGATAGCCCAACGTCCTCTGAGCCGGCAAAGGAGCTTGCCCGCCTGCTGAACGGATGTTCTCAGGGCGATTGGCGCCAAAATGCTTCTGTCTCAGGCCGCATCCTGCTTGTAGATAGCACTGCAGATGCCACTTTCCCGGGCTACGCCCTTAGCCGGCTCTTTCTCGACCCGGAGCTCTTGGACCCAGCCAGAATTGAGGCAGGCAAGGGCTTCGTCAAAGATTTCGCGCGCAGCGGAAAAACCATCAGGATCGAGGAATATGGACGCGAGGCCGGAAAGTTAATGGAGCAACATTTCGACAGCTTCGAAATTTGGGTGAATCCGGGTCAAGAGAAACAAGTCGCGGATTTGCTATTGCAACTTATCGCTTCGACCCGATCGGCGGGTGTGGAGATTGGAAGTTACGGCAGCACGAGTCCTTCCCTTGACAAGCAAACGAAGCGCGAACTTCCCGGATGGGGCACGGCGGTTGACCCGGATCACGACTGCACGTTCTTCGTAGCAGAGGACGCTCTCATGATCAGCGTTCCGGGTTCCCACCCCCACGATTTATCCCCTGAACTCCAGAGCACAAACGCGCCGCGTGTGCTTCAATCCGTACGTGGCGACTTTACCATCCAAGTGAGGGTTGAAGGCCGCTTCGCACCCGGCGACGAGTCAACGCAGCCCGGCCGGACGGGCTACAACGGAGCCGCCGTCGTCGCTATGTCCGATGCCGACAACGTCGTCACCCTGGCACGGGCCGTCCTCCAACGCGGCGGGGAGGCGGAGCCATACGCCAACTTTGAAATTCGAGTTGACGGAGAACTTCAGCGCATCGGGCTTTCCGGCGACCACCCCCTCCCTAAAGCTGGCCCGGTGTTCCTGCGGCTCGAACGGCGCGGTTCGAAGTTCCTGGGCGCTGTGAGCGCGGATGGGATGAGCTGGGATGTTCTCGGAGCAAAGCAAATCCCGGAAGAGTGGCCCAAAGAACTTCAGACAGGCATTGCCGCTATCAGCACGTCCCAAGACGAATTCAATCCACGATTCTCGAAGCTCCAAATCCTCAAGTAAAGATGACCTGCCCGTCCGGCCGCCGATTGCCGCAACGACTCGGGGAGGTCATTGCTCATGGGCCAGCAACTGGCGGGCGCGCGCCTTGGCCAGATTCATGAGAAGCTCCAGATCCTCAAACCGTAGTTTCGCCTATTGTGCGTCGCAAGTAAGTGCAACGCAATGATTTACAGATCAGGGCATAAGCGTCACGATAACGCTGTGCCTTGTCGGCGTCACGCGGGTTTGGGTTGTCATGTTACCCAACTGAGGCCAATCGGGCGGCATGGCATCAACCGGCAATTTTTGCCTGTCAACCCGCCATTCCCCATGCAACCTACGCCGCGTGGTTCGCCTGTAGCGGCATGTAGCGGGCGTGTAGCGGGTCGAAAAGCCCCGTTTCTCATAGGTAATGTAGCGGTGTAGCGGGTGTTACGCCGGTTTCCCCCCGCGCAAGGCAAGCGCAGCCGTGTAGCGGCATGTAGCGGGCGTGTAGCGGGTCGAAAAGCCCCGTTTCTCATAGGTAATGTAGCGGTGTAGCGGGTGTTACGCCGGTTTCCCCCCGGCGCTAGCCTATGAACCACAATATGTTGTGGTTGGTGTTTCCTGCCGAGCCGGGGTTCCGCCTCGCAAACGGCTCGGCAGGAGCCTCGCCCTACCGTCGTTCGCGCGGCGGCGGAAGGATCACGGGGCCAGGCGGTCTATGCGCCAGGAGGCGTCGGGCCGGCGGGTGTAAAGGAAACGGTCGTGCAGGCGGTTGGGACGGCCTTGCCAGAATTCGATCTCGCGCGGGACGACGCGGTAGCCGCCCCAAAAGGACGGCAGCGGCACTTCGCCCTCGCCGAATTTGCGCTTCATTTCCTCCCATTTCTGTTCCAAGAGCGAACGGGTGGTGATGACCGAGCTTTGCGCCGACACCCAGGCGCCCAACTGGCTCCCGCGCGGGCGGGTGATGAAGTAGGCCAGTGTTTCGGCTGTGGAAACTTTCTCCGCCGGGCCGCAGATGATGACCTGGCGTTCCAAAGCCAGCCAGGGAAAGAGCAGGGAGACGCTCGGATTGTCCGCGATCTGCCGGGCCTTGCGGCTTTCCAGGTTGGTGTAAAAGACGAACCCGCGCTCGTCGTAACTTTTCAGCAGGACGGTGCGCGCGAGCGGACGCTGATCGGCCCCCGCGGTGGCGAGGCTCATGGCGTTTGGCTCCACAATCCCGGCGTCCATCGCCTGCTGGAACCAAAGCGCGAACTGGTCGAACGGGCTTGGCTTCAGGGCCTCCCGCGTCAATTCGCCGCGTGTGTATTCGGAGCGGGTGGCGATTTTCATGGTCTGATTTGGCTTATTGTTTGACAATCAGCACACTGCAATGGGCGTGGTCGCTGATGCGGTCGGCGGTGTCGCCGAGCAGCCGGCCCCACAATTCGGAGTGATCGCTGTGGCCGATGATAATCAGATCGTAGCCGCCTTCCTTGGCGAAATTGACAACCACTTTGGCGGCGTGGCCGGAGCGGGTTTCGCACGCGATTTCAATGCCCTGCTGTTTGGCCAGGTCCGCCACTTCGCGTTTGCGCTCCTCGAAATAATCGGCGGCGGCTTCCGCTTCGCCCTCGGATTCGCCCGGCAAATCGGCGTGGCGCGGCAGGGGCTGCCGCACCCAGAGCGCGGTGAGTTGGGCGTTGTAATGTTGGGCGGCGACGGCGGCCCGCTCCAGCGCGGCCTTTCCGCCTTTGGAACCGTCGTAACCGACCAGGATTTTCTTATACATCGGCAGCATAGTGTCCTTACTTTCCGGTTTGCACCGGCGGGCGCGCGCCATTTTTGTTGATTTTCTCGCTGTAGATTTTGCCCCATTCCACCATCGTTTCAAGCGTGGGCTGGAAGAATTTTTGCGCGATCACCGTCGGCACGAAGGCGCTGAGGATGACAACTGTTACCAGGATGGAATACTGCTTCTGGTCAATGATCTTGTTTTGCAGGCCGAACAGGGCGGAAATGGTGCCGAAGGTCAGGCCGGTGGACATGAGCAGGGTGGTGTATTTGGCCTCGCGCGGGCGCATGAAATACAGCCGCGACAAAGGCAGCACCACGATGAACTTTGTGGCCATTTTCAGCGCCAGCAGCGTCACGATAACCGCCAGCGCCGTCCAGAGCGCAGGCAGCGACACGAAGGAACCGGCGCGGATAAAGTAGAAGGGCGTGAACACGGCGAAGGCGATGCTCCGCATCCGATGCACCAGCGTCTTGTCGCGCAGGAACACGCCCGCCACCACCAGGCCAATCAGATACGCCGGCAGGACCGCCTCGCTTTTGGCCGTGGACGCCAGTCCGCCCAGGAAGAACAGGACGAAGAAAATGAACTTGATTTCCGGCTCGCTCACCCGGGTCGCTCCCATGCGCTTGACAATCAATTCGGTCAGCCTGGGCATCCCCCAGAGCGCGAGGCCGGTGACGATGACGAAGACCAGGAGCCAGAGGTTGTAGTTGGCGAAGATGAAGCCCAGCGCCAGGACCGTCCCCACGTCGTTGATGAAACAGGCCGCCAGGATCATTTTGCCCAGCGCGGTTTCGTTTTGCCGCGTTTCGATCATGACTGCATAGACGACGGCCACGGAAGTGGTGGAGAGGGCGATGCCGGCGATTTGGGCCTGATGCAGCGACCAGCCGAGAACGAATTGGGCGAAAATCCACACGCCGGCGAACGGCATCGCAAAAGCCGCAATGCCGATGGCCATGCTCGCCCGGAAGTTGGCTCGCAGCGAAACCGGATCAATCTCCGCTCCGGCCAGAAACGTCAGCACGCCGCTGCCCAGCATGGCGAGGAAGTTGGTCCAGTCGGTCGAACGCAGGATTTGCTGGCCGCCGCCAAAGTGGATGTTGCCCGCGGCGACGCCGACGACGATTTCGATGAGCGCCACGGAGAGTCCGACGCGAATGGAAATGAGACTCGCCACCAGGGCCAGTCCCATCCAAACCGCCGCGATGAACCAGATGTTGTTGAACCAGATGTTGTCCATATTCAATGACCTTTCACATTTCGTGACTGTTCAGGTAGGGACGCCCCGCCGAGGCGTCCGCGCCACATCCAGCGGCGCAACGGATCGCCGTGTGGACGCCTCGGCGAGGCGTCCCTACCTGAGTAATTACCACATTTCCAGCCGGGTCTCCGCATCCGGGTTGGCGCGGCAATCCGATACCCGTGCGATGAGCGCGGGCGCTTCGTAGAGCGGTTGGTGCATCCACAGTGCGTTGAGCATGCAATAACTCCGCCAGCCACGATGCTGCTGGCAGGGGTTATCAGCACTGAAGATTCTTCAGGCGGTTCTCTCGTGTTGGCGAGACGGCAAACCCCATTGCCTGTAGCCAGTCTGCGTGACCCGGCGCAAATCGGCAAGGCAAATCTGAGAGCCAATGTAAAGCGTCAGTGAAGTCGGGGAATGGTAGGGCGAGGCTCCAGCCGAGCCGTCTTTGGCTGGGGAGGCTCCGCAGGAGCGTCGCCCTACCGACCACGACTGACGCATTACCAGCCAATTCCGGTTGCCCGCGGCTCAAAGGAGATTAAGATTAAGATTATGATTATGATTAGGAGACGATCCGGATAGAACTCCATTGCAGCCTGATCCGCGCATGACTTCCTCAAGAAGAAAATTCCGGGCGCGACCGGCCGCGGCGCTGCCGGTGTTTCTCGCGGCCGTTTTGGCCGGGAATCTGGTTTGCGCCCAGAACAACCCCCTGACAACCGCGCCGGCGCGCCTGCGAATCGAGAAACTCGCGCAAACGGACTGGCCGGCGAAGGTCGGCGTGGTGGAGATCGCGCCCAACCCGGCTGCGCCGGGCCGGTTCGGTGTCTTTGGCGCCGACGGCAAACCGGTCGCGTTCCAATCCGTGTGGGTCGCCTCGGGCGAAGCGACCCGGCTCTGCTTCGACACCTCCAGCGGGGCCGCCACTTACTATGTCTGCTTCGGCGACAATTTGCCGGCCGCCAGCGGCAGTTGGAAACCGGAAGCCGGGGTCCTGCTGGAAACACGCGCCTGCCGCGCCGACCTGCCTATCAACACCGCGCCGCAAATTGAGCGCGTGATCGCCGCCGCAAACGCGCCGGCGGGGCGCGACTATGTCCCGAACGTTTTCCTGGGCGTAAATCCCTTCGGGCCAAGCAGCAACTATGTGGCCATCTTCAGCGGATGGTTCACGGCGCCGGCGGCGGGCCAATACACCTTTGCAACCGCTTCCGTGGATGCGTCCTCGTTGGACGTGGACAACCGGAGTGTGGCGTCCTGGTTCGGCGTGCATGGCGCGGGCGGCGGCACTCATGGCGAACACAGCGGAACGATTACACTTGCCGCCGGCGCGCATCTTCTGAGCTACGTTCAAGTCCAGCTTGCCGGCGGCGCGGCCGCGGTCGCGGCTTGGAAACCGCCGGGGCGCGACCACGTCGAAGTCATGCCGGCGTCCGCTTTTGCGCCGGTCGCGCATTTTCACGCCACCCGCTACGAGTGGGCGGGGTCCGGCACGGAGCGGCTTTACTTCGAGTGGAGCACGGTGGATCACTGCGCGTTGGGCGAGGGCATGTTTGTGCGGGTCCAGTTTCGCGCGGTGGACAGCGCGCAGCGCCGCACTTATCGCTGGCATTTTGACGATGGCGGCACGGAAACCGGCCTCAATCTGCGGCATACTTTCCCCCTACCCGGCCTGCGGCAGGTCAGCGTGGAAGCCGTGCAGAACGGTATCGTGGTGGCGACCAATTCCCTTCGGCTGCGGATTGTGCCGGATTGGCAACAGAACCAATGGTGGCGCGAGGCTGTATTTAATCAGGCGAAAAACGAGTTTCTCAACCGCGACCTGGCGCCGATGCCGGCGCGCGACCTCGTGGCGGTGTGGGAGATGGCGGACCGCGCGGACGACCCGGAATTGCTCATGGGCGCCGGAGCCATTCTGGTTCAGCGCCAGACTGAGTTCAACACGCCGGCTTATGCCGCCGCATTTTACAAGACGGCCCTTGCCTTTGAGCATCAGGCCGATTCGGGCGACGCGCTGGCGGAGAAGTCCTTCCGGCTCGCGTTGACGCCGCAACGCGCCGTGCCGGCGATCAGCGACCAGGCCAAACTTCATCTGGCCGCCCTTCTCATCCACTGCTCCGGCGAACTGGACGAGGCCGCAAAAATGCTCGGCGGCATTTCCGCCGGCTTGCTCAACGCCGACGAAAAGCGGCTCCTGCGATTGCTCCCGGGGGATCTGTTGCTCGCGCGCGGCAAGAACGAGGACGCGCGCAAACTCTATGCCGCCGCCGGCGAAAAGCAGGCGGGCAGCCAAGCCGGCCTCGCCCGCGCCGCCCGCCTGGAGAGCGCCGCCATTTTGCTCGAACACAGCCGCTGGGACGACGCGCAGACCGCGCTGGACCGGCTGCAACTGGACGCCCCGCTGGAACGAATGTCGCTGGACACCGGGTTGCCGGCGCTGAATTTGGCGATGGCGCGCAAGGAATACCGGCGCGCCTTCACCGACGGCCAAACGCTGCTCGCGGCGGCCGGCGACGACCCGCGCCAGTCGGAAGTTCTCTTCACCATAGTCGAGAGCGCCCTGTCCCTGGGCAAACAGGAGGATGCCCAACGCGCCCTGGCCCGTTTGCTCAAAGACTTCCCCTACAGCGAATCCGCCGCCAAAGCCAAGGACCGCTGGAGCAAGAAATGACCCGAAAGGTCGGGTAATTAGCGACGGTCATAGACCGCCGCTACAGGTTTGAAAGCCCGTCAGGGCTGGCATCGTTGTAGCATGCCTGTTTCAAAACCGATTCAGCTCCGCCAGGAGCGGCATCCTCGGGGGCAGGAAGGAAATATATCGCTCCTGATGGAGCTTGAATTCACGTTGCGCTGCCGGACTACAGATATGCCGCGCCGACGGCGCTACTTGCTGCAAGAGGCCCTTCGCGAGAGCCTTGAGGACGTGGCCATCATTCGGGCGATTCAACTCGGTGAAAGATCCCCGATCAGCAGTCGCAAAAAAGTCTTCCGGCGGCTCCAAGCCACGGCGTGAACCAAGGATGAACCCTGCTTTTGCACGTAGCGGCTTTCGGAAGAAAGCCGCCAATTCGATTTTCCTTCTCCCGTTGAGCAAAGACGCCTCCGCGTGCCGCACGCCGTGCCCCGATGCCCGTCCGCCGCACCGCGTCAATTAACCACTTCGTCAGACTTTTCCCGTCTCTCATATCGTCCGAGCAACCAGGCAACCGCCCTGCCCCATGCGAAATTGAACAGCAAAGCGACCGCCACTCCGCACAGCATGCCGCACACACCGCCAACCAGAAGGCGCGTTGCGATGCTCCAGTGAATTGCCGCCACCCATGCCACCAGCCACATCGCACCGATGCCGCACGGGATGCCCGCAACCGCGCCCACCTGAACAAATAAAGCGCGAAAGCCGGATGCCGGACTGCGCCGAATCAAGCCAAGTGCCACCGACGAAGAGAGGATGCCAAAAACAGTCAAGGCCCCTGCCAGGGCGGAGATGATAATGCCTCCGGCCAACCCCAATCCCACCAGCAACAGACATGCAACGACCATGACGAGGATGGCGATGCCGGCAAAGACAAGCAAACCGGGATTGAAGCCTCCGGCTTCCGACGTCGGAAAGGCCGCAGCGCCACTGGGGCTTGCGAACAGCGCTGCCTCGCCGATTAACAAAGCCGCAACCGGCAACAACGATAGCAAAGTCCCGGAACGCCTCATAATGTCCAAGGGCGGAGTTTATCCCACGCGAACGAGTTCATTCTCCGTGCGAAAGTCACAGGAGAATGTGCGTCTTTCAAGTCTGGAAGTCAAAATCTCCCGGCGGCACCGGGCCAGGCGCAGGACAAAATTCTCCGCGCCCCCAGGCAGGGCGGCGCTGCTGCGCCGCCCCAGAGAATTCAGGGCAGAGCAGCAGCTCTGCCCTGCCGGGAAGGCGACGAGTTTTGTCCTGCGCCCCACCGGGCAGGGAAGGGGATGCGCCGCAGCCGGGGACTGGGGTTCGCAATCAGGGCTTGACAAAAATTAGAGGCTATGATTGAATAGTGAGGATGAGGCACGAAGCCACAGTCAACGGGCGCATCGGGTTTGAGGCGGCCGGCGGCGGCGGCGGCGCGGAGCCAGCAGGGAGGCAACCGCGCCGTGGAATTTTAGCGGCTTTCTGCCGAAAGCCGCTACGAGGTTCCTTGGAAGCGCCGCCCTGCCGGGTGGAATGTCTATCACATCAGTATGGATTCCGATGCTCCCGCAAGGCTGTTTTTTCGAGCCTTTTTCGCATTTTTGCGAAGAATCAGCACAACTTACTTATTATCAATAACTTACAACCAAAACCGAGCATTTCCAATTAAGGTCAATTAAGCCTAATTAAGGTTAATTAAGGTTAATTAAGGCTAAAATAGTGCAAGGATGACAGCCGGCGCTCCTAGGGGGAACCCAATGGAGTATTGGAGTATTATCGGCGGAATGGGCGGAAGGTTGTTGAAATTCTGAAAACTAATAGTAAATTGCACCGGTTATTAAATCGTGACTGTGGTTGGCTTAAATGAAGTTGGCTGGCTCTTGATGTTGATGCCTTTGGGTATCGTCTTGGGAATCGCCGGATTGCTGGCTTATTGCGACCGGCGACAGCGGCGGCTTGCCGGCCTTTTTTCCAGGGGCGTCCCCGCGGATGCGGTTCCTCTTCCAGAGAACGGGAAGCGTGGGGCGGGGTTGTCGTTGTTCGAGCGGCCGGCGTGCTGGCTGGCGGTCAAATGCAATGACGCGGCAGCGGTGCAGGCGGCGCTGAAATTGCGGCACCCGGCGCCCTGTTCGTGGGAGGAGGGCCTGGTGGAAACCAGCGCGGGCAAGTTGTTTGTCTCGCGCCCGATTTCGGGGTGGGTGCTGGTCGTGGGGCCGGGATTGCCCGAGCCGGCGGATGATGTGGATGTTTGTTACCGGTTCTTGCGGGAACTGAGCCGCAAGCTGGGGAACGTGCAGTTTTACAGTGTCAATCGCGTGCTCAATCACCATGCCTGGGCGCTGCTGGAGGATGGCCGGGTGTACCGGGCTTACGCGTGGGCGGGACAGACTTTGTGGAATGAAGGGTTCGTCACGGCGGCGGAAAGGGAACTGGGCATGGTTTGCTTTGATTACGGTTGTGAGGCTACAGCGCCCGCCTTCCGGGAAGCGCCGGCGGAGGACACGGAGAAGCTGAACCAATTGGCCGGACGATGGAGTCTGGATCCGGCGGCGATTCCACCGTCGAGTTGGAGGAGCCGGGGGATAGTGGGGGAGGTTTCCCAAGGCCGGATGTATTGAAGAGTCTGCCATGAACCCGCCGCCTGAAAGTTGTCCCAATTGCGGGGCGGATGTTCCGCGCAACGCCACGGCATGCCCGGCCTGCGGGGCGGATGAGAAGACGGGGTGGTCGGAGGAGGTCTATGCCGACGGGCTGAATTTGCCCGATGAGTCCTTTGATTATGATGAGTTTGTGGACCGGGAATTTGGGAAGAAGAAGGTGTTGCCCTTTGGGATCAGTTGGTTCTGGTGGGCGGTTGCGGCGGTGCTGGCCGTGCTGTTCACCGCGGCGGTGATTAAATGGTGACGCCGTTTGCAGCCCACAATCCGCAATCGAGTCACGGCTCGACGGAGTCTCGCCCTACCGTCGTTTGCAATCCGCAATCTGCAATTCCTCCCCCTTCACTTCTTCAGGTCGTCGAAGTAATTCTTCACGGCCCCCTGGTAGGCGCGGGGGACTTGGTCCTGGTTCAAGGCGCTCTGGGCATCGCTTTGGGCGGCGGCGGCGGCTTGCTGGAATTCGACGGTGCTCGTGCCTTTGATGCTCACTCCCTTGAGGGTGATGCTCGGCATGGGGCCGCCCGGCGTGAGTTGGCCGTTGATCTTGGTGGGGTTCAAATTGTCGGCCAGTTGGGCCTCGCCACGGTCGGTCAGGCCGCGCGGATCGGTGTCGGGGCGGACAACGCCGGTGTTATCCCAGGTGGCGCTCATTTCCGGATAGAGCGTGGAGTCGTCCGGGGTCCAGCCGCCGACGCCGCCGTTGCGGCCCGTGCCGGCGTGGAGCTTGTTGCCAGAGCCGGGGCGAGTGCCGCGGCAATTTCCGAGGCAGGTCTCCGCTTTTTGCAAGGCGGCCAGGGAGGCGCTCAGGGCCTTGGCATCTCCCATTTCGGACATGATTTTCTCCAGTTCCTTGGAGGCGGAGGCGAGGGATTGGGCGGCGTCCGGTTTTGCATCGGCCCGCATTTGCTGGGCCGCTTGCTTGAGGAAATCGGAGGCTTTGCCGTAGGGGGCGGCCGGTTCAATGGAACGGGCGACCTCGTCCAAAGTCTTGGCGGCTTCTTCGGGGGTGATGCTGCCGGATTTGAGCTTGTCAATCATCTTTTGCAGCGTGCCCTGGGCGGCCTCGGCCTGGCCGAGTTGGAGTTGTTCGGGAAGGTCTTTGCCCGGATGGTCGGCCTGCTCTTGAAGTTTCTGCAAGGTCTGGGCCATTTCCTTGAGCTTCTCCAGGTCGGTCGTGGCGGCGTCCAGGTCGCGGCGGAAGGTGTCCATCTGGCTGGATTGCAGGGCGGCGATGGCGCTTTCCAAGTCCGGGAGCGGCTGGCCCATTTCGGCGGCTTGTTTGGCGATGTCGGAAAGGGACTGGGACATTTGCTCGCGGGCGGCGCTGGCGCCGGGGGTGTCGCCCTTGGGCATGCTGGCGAGGGCCTTTTGGGCGTTTTGCAAGTCGGCGGCCAGTTTCTCCAGGGCTTCGGGGCTGTCGGCGGATTTGCCGAGGGATTTTTGCAGGGCCTCCATTTGCTTCTGGGCCTCGGCGGCGGCGGGGCTTCGGCTGGCGTCGCGCCCGGCCTTTTCGAGTGACTTGAGGGCGGGGATTTGCTGGCCCAGGTCTTTTTGCTGGGACTTGATTTTCTCGGTGACGTTGGCGAGGTCTTTAAGGGCGTCGCTGCGGGTGAGGGAAACTTTGTCCAGCTTCAAGGCCAGTTCCTGCACGGCTTGAAGGGACCGCTCGGTGGGCGGGAGAAGCGGGTCGCGGTGTTCAAGGTTGTGGCGGGTGACATCGAGCAGTATTCGACCGGCTTCCTTGACGGCTTGGGCGTCCTGTTGTTTTTGGAGGAATGCCTGGGTGCGGTATTCGGGGAGGAATCCCAGGCCGGCGCTCACGGCCAGCGCCGCCAGGGTCCAGCGGGTGACGCGCGGCAGATGGAAAGGGATGAGTTTGCGCGGGTCCAGTTTGGAGGCGAAGCGGGCGGCATCGGCCACGATGAGGACACGCCAATTTTCGCCGGCGCCCGATGCGCCCAGTTCCAGGGCGGTGCTGAGACGTTCTTGGAGGCGTTGCTTGTCGTCCACCCATCGGGCGGTTTGTTGCAGGGTCGCCTTGTGGAACCAGCCATGGAGGAAGCCGCCCAACGTCAGCAGGCCGGCCAACGCGGCCGCTCCCGTCAAAATTGTCGGCGGAATGGGGGCGAGCTTGAAGGCGGCCAAAGCGATGAGCCATACGACCGCTCCGGCGAAGAGTCCGCGCCAGAGGCCGTTCCAGGCGCTCAACCAGCGCCGCCGCGCCGCCGCGCGAGCGAGAGCGCTTTGAATGGAATCGAGTTGGCTCACTTCCGGGTTAATATGCCCCAACTGCTCCTGTTTGGCGAGAAAAAAGAAGCTGTTTTTTTCATTGCATCCGGGACGCGGCGGCATTATGCTCGGTTCCAATCTCGCACCAGCTTTGACTGGCGACTTTTCGCGTTAGCAAATTAAACAGAATCAACTATGAAAAACAGAACACTCCTTCAGGCCGCGATTGTCGGCGGCCTTCTCGTTTCCACAGCCGCCATCGTTTCGGCCCAGGATTGGCCCCAATGGCGCGGCGCCAACAGCGATGCCAAGGTGGCCGGTTTCAAAGCTCCCGCCACTTGGCCGACGCAACTGACCCCGAAATGGAAGAAGTCCGTCGGCTCGGGCGACACCACCCCGGCCCTGGTCGGCGACAAGCTGTTCGTATTGTCGCGCGTGGGCGCCGAAGAAAATGTCATCTGCTTCAACGCCGCCGACGGCACGGAAATCTGGCGTCAGAAATATGCCGCGCCCACGGTGAGCGGGCCTGCGGCCAGAGGCCACAGCGGACCGCGCAGTTCGCCGGCGGTTTCCGACGGCAAAGTGGTTACGTTCGGCGTGACGGGCATTCTGAGCTGCTGGAATGCGGCGGATGGCGCCCAGCTTTGGCAGAAGAAAGATGCCACGACCTGGCCGCCGTTTTACACCTCCGCCTCTCCGCTGATCACGGACGGGCTGTGCGTGGTGCAGGTGGGCGGCAACATGGACGGCGGCGTGGCGGCTTATGATCTGAAAACCGGCGACCAGAAGTGGAAGTGGACGGGCGCGGGTCCCGGCTACGCTTCCCCGGTGGTCATGACGGTCGGCGGCACGAAGATCATTGTCGCGATCACGTCCAAGAGTGTGCAGGGGATCAGTTTGGCGGACGGCAAGGGGCTTTTTACGATCCCATTTACAGTCGCGGGCATGGGCTACAATGCGTCATCCCCCATCGCGGATGGCGACACGCTGATTTACGCCGGGCAGGGGCGGGGGATTCACGCCGTGAAAGTTGCCAAGGACGGAGACGCTTTCACCACCACGGAGCTTTGGAGCGCGGCATCGGTGTCGCCCCAGTTCAACACGGCGGTGCTCAAGGACGGCTTCCTCTACGGCCTCACGCAGCAGAACGCCTTCTTCTGTGTCAACGAAAAGACAGGGGCGGTGGCCTGGACGGATGCGGCCAACCGGGGCAATCCCGCCGGCTACGGCTCGGTGGTGGATGCCGGGTCGGTCCTGCTGGCTTTGACAACGGCGATGCAGCTTTACGTGGTGCAACCCAGTGAGAAGGCCTTCACCCAGGTGGCCGCCATCAAAGTATCCGATACGCCCAGCTACGCCTATCCCATCGTTTCCGGCAACCGCATCTTCATCCGCGACAGCGATTCCGTGGCGCTGTTGACGGTGGAATAGCCCGGAAGGCCGGCTGAATTTGGCGCAGCGTCGAGCCTCCGGCTCGAGTCGAACAGCCGGAGAGCGTTTGGTTGACAATTGCAAATTGCAGCGGCCGGTTCCCTGTCGAACCGGCCGCTTTTTCTGGAAGGAATGCGAATGAAATCAAAACAACTGGCGAATGTCCTCATCAAGATTCTGGGCCTTTCAATGCTCGTTCATGACATCCCGGGCTTTCTTACAGTGGCGTACATGTCCCTGGCTAATTTTCTCGTATTGGCCGTTTCGGCGGCTCTCGGAGTTTTTCTCATCGTCAAGAGCCGGGACATCGCGGAGTTCCTGTTCAAGAATGAAGCGGATTGAGGCGCTGTCACCAGTACTGGTGACTGGCGGGAAATGGGGGATGAGGTAAGCTGTGGGTGTTGATGGTGTGAAACGCAGTGTTCCGTGTGTGTGAAATGGCGTATGTCTGCGGCGCCGCACCCCAACGCAAAGGTTAAAAACTTTGTTCTCATACACTGAGGCCGGGCGAGTGCCCGGCTTTTTTGTTTCTGCCGTTCAAACATGAAATCTTTAACCGAGCATCTGTGGTTCGAGGTTCCCAACCGGCGCGGCTTTGTCAACATCACCGGCGCGGTTGAGAAGCTGGTCGAGAAGAGCGGCGTGGCCGAGGGCCTCTGCCTGGTCAATGCCATGCACATCACGGCGTCGGTCTTCATCAATGACGCCGAAGACGGGCTGTTGCACGACTACGATGTGTGGCTGGAAAAACTGGCCCCGCATGAGCCGGTCAGCGGCTATCATCACAACCGCACGGGCGAGGACAACGCGGACGCCCACATGAAACGCCAGATCATGGGCCGCGAAGTGGTGGTGGCGATCACGAAGGGCCGGCTGGATTTCGGCCCGTGGGAGCAGATTTTCTACGGCGAGTTCGACGGCCGGCGGCGCAAAAGGGCCCTGGTGAAAATCATCGGGGAATGAGGCGCGGGGCGGTGGCGCGCTGACAACGAAAGAAATTGTTGGATGAGCAACAGCTTGCATTCCGGGCGCGCCGGTTTAGAAGGGGACAATGGCGGCTTTCTGCCGAAAGCCGCTACGCTCATTGGAACTGGCGCTTTGCGGATGCTCATTTCGGGGGGTAAAACACTTCGACTCCTCGCAGTGTTCCAGAATTATCCACAGCCCGACGCTCGGTCGGTTCGCCACATAAATACCCCGGCAGCAGGTTCCTGAGCTTGCCTTGCGCGTAAGCCACGAAGTTGCTCGCATTCACCGGGACATGAATAGAGACGCCAAGAAATCGGGCCCATGTTTGGATGGAGAGACTCACTTCCGAGTGTCCAAACCACCCCGGAACAGATTCGACCAACCCAGTTCCCTCCGCGAACACCTCAATTTCCTGGGAACGAGTCTCTCCAAACGTCAGTCTAAGCGACGTCAAATCCTCCCATTCAAGAACCTGGAAGGCACAACTCAGTGAGTCGCTGAACACTTCGGGCGAACTCCCCCGGAGGTCTTTCCAGTCCGTGACAGGGAAACGCAGATTGCTACAATCAATGCCGAAAGCCAGTTTATTCAACCTCTCGTCGCAGTCCTCAGACTGAATGAGCGAGGTCCGTGCCGACAAACTGTGCAGTTTGAGATGCCATTCCATTCCTGCTGTTGGGGTGAAACCTACCAGCCCAGCCAAGAAGCACATCTTGGGGTCGGCGGGAAAGGTGTACTTGTTATCAAGCGTGAACATGCGCCGAGTTTTCGTTCTTCTTCAGATGTTATGCAAGCAGGCCCTTGATCCGCAGTGTCACCGCCGGTTCGCTCGGGGCTTTCTCCGGCAGCTTGACGGTGAGGGCGTCGGCGGTTTGCGACCATTCGAGTTTGCCGCCGTAACCGAGCAAGGAAATGTCGGCGATTTTCCGGCCGGCGGCCTGGGGTGAATTGCTCGCGAGAGCTTTGATGACGGCTGTGCGCGATTCCGGCCAGGCCAGGACGAACGCGTACAGCGCGTCGCCCTTGGTGGTGAAACGGACGTCGGCGGGTTTGTAGCTCGCGATGGTCTGCCCGCGGGCCGGCGGTTTGGTCGGGCCTTCGCCATAAATCGTCCACGGGCGCGTGCCGTAGATGCCCTCGCTGTTGACGCTCATCCAAGCCGCCAGGCTTTCGAGGATCTGCGCTTCATCCCCGTCAATGGTGCCCTCGCCGCGGACGGGAATGCTGAGCATCAGGTTGCCGTTCTTGCTGACGATGTCTATGAGCATGCACACGACCTGCGGCGCGGTCTTGTACTGGTGCTGCTCGAAACGACTACGCTTGTAGTGCCACGAGCCGATGCAGGTGTCGGTCTGCCAGGGGACGGCTTCCGCGCCGCCGGAGACACCGTTTTCGAGGTCGTAGAGCAGCGCCTTGCGCCAGGGGGCGTTGGCGCCGTTGAGGTCCTTGCCCGTCATCAACGCTTCCAGCTTGCCGTTGCGGGCCAGGTTGGTGTTGTAGAGATAGGCCGCGATGCGCGGGCCGACATCGCTGGCGGGATAAATCGGCATCACCGTGTCGTCGAAATAGAGAAGGTCCGGCTGGTATTTGTTAATCAAATCAATGACGCGATTGAAGTATTTCTCGCAATACACCTTGTCAATCGGGGGACTGCCCGTCTGCTGCCAGTTGTAGCTGCCAACTTTGTGATACTGCGCGTAGAGGTCCTGCGGGTCCAGGCCGTCCCACCAGAGGCCCTTGCCCTGGGCCTTGGTCATGATGCCGTCGTAGGGGACGCCCGCGAGCGGGCCGGTCGTGTCGGAGCTTTGCGCGGCCTGATACCAGCTCCAGGCGCGGTCGCCGTGGCTGGAGATGCCGAAGCGCAGGCCCGCCTCGCGGGTTGCCTTCATCCAGCCGCCGAGGATGTCCTTCTTGGGGCCGATCTTGACGCTGTTCCAGGGCTGGTAAGTCGAATCGAAATTGTCAAAGTTGTCGTGATGGTGGGCCATCGCGGAAAAGAACTTCGCGCCGGCGCGCTTGTAGAGGGCGATCAGCTTTTCCGGCTCCCACTTGTCCGCCTTCCACTCGTTGATCACGTCCTTGAAGCCGAACTTGGACGGGTGTCCGTATTTCTGGACATGGAACTTATAGACGGCCTGGGCCGGCAGATACATGTTTTGCGCGTACCAGTCGCCCTGCTCGGGCTGGCATTGCGGACCCCAGTGCGCCCAGATGCCGAACTTGGCGTCGCGATACCAGTCGGGCACCTGGAAAGCGGACAGGGATTCCAGCGTCGGCTTGAACGGCCCCGGGGCAACGCCGAAGCCCGGCGGGGCGGCAATCGGCGCGGGCGCGGGGGGCAATGCCATCGCGCTGGCAGGAGTGCCGGCGGCGGGGGCGGCGGCTTGGGCGATGGCTTTGGGCAGGCACAAGGCTGCGCCGGTGCCGGCGAGGAGTTGAACGGCGGTTCTGCGGGTCATTTTCATGGTGTGGCTCAAATGTTGTCTTGTTTGGTATGGATTACGTTATTGCTTGCCTTATGCGGCTCATTGAAACCAGCTTTTTTTAGCTTAATTAACCTTAATTAACCTTAATTAACCTTAATTAACCTTAATTAACCTTAATTAACCTTAATTAACCTTAATTAACCTTAATTAACCTTGATCTAAAACGCCGTCCTTTCTTGTGTAAGTTGTTGGTAGTAAGTAACTTGTGCTGATTCGCCGCAAAAAGGCGCAAAAGGCTCAAAAAAACAGCGTTGCGGGGGCATCCGAAAGCAAAGTGACTTGGCAGAGTATTGGCCAACCTGGGTAGCATCCCGATTCCATCGGGACCCGTCCCGCCCGGCCACTGGCCGGGTGGAAGGCCCCGCGGGGCGTTAGGCAAAAGGCGGTCCTCCCGGTAAGAACCCGCCCTGCCCGATTCCGGCCGGCGGGTCGCCGGCCGGGACAGGCGGGTCGCCTGTGCTGCCCACCGATTGCCTTTGTGCCTCATGGTGCTGATTTAATCATAGGCTCTAATTTTTGTCAAGCCCCCGCCTGGATTTTCAGCGTCACGGCGTGTTGGCTCGGCGGCTGGTCGGGCAGGGTAACGGACAGGCCTTCCCCGTCCTGCGTCCAATTGACTTTGCCGCCGTAACCGAGAAGCGAAATGGCGGTGACTTTGGCCCCGGCCAATTGCGGCGAACCGGCGGCCAGGCTCTTGATCCGCGCCACGCGCGATTCGGGCCAGGCTCCGACAAAGGCGTAAAGCGCGCCGGCCTTTGTGGTGAAGCGAATGTCCTGGGACGTGTAGGCCGGCGCCGCGCCGCGCCCGCCGCCGCGCGCGGCCGGACGGGCGGCCGTGGACGGGCCTTCGCCGTAGATTTTCCAGGGCCGGGTTCCGTAGATGCCTTCGGAATTGACGTCCATCCATGCTGTCAGGCCGGCCAGGAACGCCGCCTCATGCTCGTCAATGGAACCGTCGCCGCGCAGCGGGATGTTGAGCATCAGGTTGCCGTTCTTGCTCACGATGTCGGTGAGCATGGCGACAATGGCGGCGACGGTCGCGTAGCGGTTCCCCTCGGCAACGGCCCGGCTGTAATGCCAGTCGCCGATGCAGGTGTCGGTCTGCCACGGATCGGGGCGGATGGCGTTGGCCGTGCTGCGTTCGATGTCCTCGATGAACGCGCCGACGTGGGCCGGGAGAATATGTTTTCCATTGACGACGACATCGGCCTTGCCGCCGTTGAGGGCGGCGCTGCGGTTGTAGTAGTGGCAAACCAGGTCCAGCCCGGCTTGTTCGAGCGGCAGTTCATTGGTGTCAAAATAAAGAACGTCGGGCTGATACTTGTCCACGAGGTCCTGGCAGCGGAGGAACCAATCTTGCACGAACGGCGCGGCGGGCATGGGATTGCTCTTGGCAAGGCTGGTGTTGGCATTGAGCCAAGAGCGCATCTCAGCGGCGCTCTTGATCCCGTCGGGGATCTTCACGACGTTTCCGGTATATAAATCCTGCGGGTCAAGCCCTTCCCACCACTTGCCCTTGCCGTCTTCTTTCCGGAGCGTATAGGCGTCGTAGCGCACGCCTGCCAGCGGCCCTTCAGCGTCGTAACCGTAAGCCGGTTGCAGCCACCGATTCGCCCAGGAATTGTGATTGGTCACGCCAAAGCGCAGTCCATTCGCGCGGACGGCGCGCGCCCAGAGGCCGACGAGGTCTTTCTTCGGTCCTGCCCGCACCGAATTCCACGCGTGATATTTTGAATCGTAGGCGTCGAAATTGTCGTGGTGCGTGGCCATCGCGAAGAAGTATTTCGCCCCGGCGCGTTTGTAGAGCGCCATTAGTTTTTCCGGCTCCCATTTCTCCGCCTTCCAAAGATTGTCAATTTCCATGAAACCGACCTTGGACGGATGGCCGTAGGTCTTGACGTGGTATTCGTAATCCTGTTCGCCCTGGATGTACATTTTGCGCGCATACCAGTCGCCCTGTTCGGGAACGCATTGGGCCGTCCAGTGCGCCCAGATGCCGAACTTGGCGTCGCGGAACCAATCCGGGCATTTGTAGTTCTTGACGAGCGATTGCCACGCCGGCTCGAACGGCCCGGTGGCGATGCGGCGTCCGGTGGGGGTCGTGGTTGTGGTGAACGGCTCGGCGGTGGCGCCGCCGCGGGTCCAGAGCGGCGCGGCCAAACCGGCGGCGGCGACCAGAGTGGAAGTTTTGAGGAACTTGCGGCGAGAGAGCGGGGTTTTCATGGGAGGAATGGGAAGAATGGCTGGCTGTTGTTTGACTGGGGGTGCGGGCTGGATTAGGCGCCGATGATCTTGAAGGCGATGGCATGTTCGCAGGGCGGCTGTTCGGGGAGCTGCACCTTGAGCGCGCTTGCATCCTGCGCGAAGGTTACTTTGCCCGCGCCGAGCAGTTCCACGTTCTGAATCTTGCCAACGCCCTGCTTTGCGCTGGTTGCCAGCGATGGAATGACGGCTTCCTTGCCCGGCCAGCCCATCACGAACGCGTAGAGCGTTTCGCCCTTGGTCGTGAATCGCACGTCCTGGGTGGTCAACGTCGTGCGGCTCGCCTCCTGGAAGCTGCCCCGTGCAGGCGTGGCCGCGGGCGCGGCGGGCGGGCTGTCGCCGAAGATTTTGTAAGGGCGCGTCGCGTGGATGCCTTCATTGTTGACAGCCATCCATTTGGTGATGCCGTCAATGACCTTCAACTCCTTGTCGTCCGGCATGCCGCTGTTGGGCAACGGGACGTTGAGCAGCAGGTTGCCGTTGCGGCTGACGATGTCCACGAGCATGTCAATGACGAACTTGGGGGTCTTATAGACGGCGCGAGTGTCGTAGTGCCAGTTGCCGATGCAGGTGTCCGTCTGCCACGGGCGCGGCCAGATGGAGTCCACCAAACCGCGCTCAACGTCAAGCACACACATCCCGGCGGCCGAGTCGGGGCGGCTCTTGCTGTTGTAGATCGCCTCGACTTTCCCGCCGTGACGGCGCGCGCTGGTGTTGTAAAGGTGGGCGACCAGCGCGAGGCCGTAATCGCCGAAGGGAATCCCGCCGTCGGTGTAGAGGAGATCCGGCTCGTGCTGGGTGACGACATCCATGATGCGGGCGAAATAGTTGTCCCTCCACGAAGGCGGCCCTTCGACGCTCATCGCAATCGCTCCCTTCGCGGGCGCGTGAACCACCTTGTCAACAAAATCCGACGGCATAAGGCTGTAGTCATGGTACAGCCCGGCGTACTGCGGATCCTGGCCGTCATAAGGCGCCCCGGCGAGCGCGCCGGCCTTGTCGCTGCCGTGCGCGGGACCGAACCAGCAGAAACTATTCGAGAGGTGCTCGCTGACGCCAAAACGCAGGCCGTTGGCCTCGGCCGCCTTCTTGAAAAGGCCGACGATGTCCTTCTTCGGGCCGCTGGCCGCCGCGTTCCAACGGGGCTGGAACTTCGAGTTCCACATATCGAAATTGTCGTGATGGCAACCCATGCTGACGTAATACTTCGCCCCGGCTTTCTTGTAGAGGCCCATGAGATAGTCCGCGTCAAATTTGTCGGCTTTCCAGGACTTGATGACGTCGGCAAAACCGGTCTTCGACGGGTGGCCGTAATGCTCCAGGTGGTGCCGGTATTGCGCCTCCCCCTCGATATACATCCGCCGCGCGTACCAATCGCCGTACTCGGCTGCGGATTGCGGCCCCCAGTGATTCCACATTCCGAACTTGGCGTCGGCAAACCAATCCGGGATATGGTAAGCATTGAGCGATTCGCGGGTTCCATTGAACGGACCGGGCGGGATCGCCGGGACGGACGCGGCGGCGGACGGCGGCGGAACCGCCGCGCGGGCGCGCGGTTGCCACAAAGGCGCGCTTGCGCCGGCAGCGGCGACCAGAGCGGAAGTTTTGAGGAACTTGCGGCGAGAGAGCGGGGTTTTCATGGGAGGAATTGGAATAATGGGAGTAATGAGTATAATGGGAATAATGGTTGGCTGGGGTTTAGTTGCCTCTGTGGGTGCATTTAAAGGTAATGCTGGCGCTCTGTAATCCCGGTGAAGTGGCGGTGATTGTAATATCTCCCGGCTCATAAGATCTCATGGTCATCCTCGCCATGCCGTACCGCATGCACCTTGTGTCCGGGGAAGTGGCATTGTCAAAGGTCATGGTTGAGCCTGTGGGGAAATAGCCTCCTCCTGAAGTCACGGTCATTGTTACCGGCGGATTATTGTCTATGGCTGTGCCATCGGCGGACACAATTTGAGCGGTGAGTTCGGAATCGTCCGTGCCGTCGCTTCCAATGGTCAGGGCATCCGCGGTCAAGATTATTTTTGCAGGCGTGCCGGGAGCGGGCAGCGTGTAGGAGATTCCGAGATTTTCCTTGCGGTATTGATACCATTCGGGACCGGGGATCCTGTAATAATCAACCACGCCGCCCAGTCCGCCGTTATCACTGAGAAACGATCCGTAGCCAAAACCAACCCACCGGACTTGTCCCGCCCGCCATGGAAAGGCCGCGACGCCCTTATGATCGTAATACTCGGTAATCAGGCTGGGAACGCCTGGATTCTGATAGGTGGCGATCGTGGCCCCGTCTCCGTTATATCCAATAACAGGCGCCAGTTTGTCGAACCCCTGCCGTTGAGCGCCGCCCACAGCGGGCTGCCTCGAAGGATCAAGGGATTGCGCAAGGTCCGCCAGAACCCGGTAGAAGGCCTTGCACTTGGCCATGACGGTTCCGCCCGGGCAATCGAATGTCTCGTTGCCCATGCTCCATACAATGATGCTGGGATGGTTTCTTCGCTCGCGAATGAATTCCGTCAATTGTTGCTTCAGATTGTCCTCGAACGGCTGCTGGTCGGCAACCTTGGTAGGATAGGAACTTTGGCGCCAGCCGCCGTCCTCGTTGGTTTTATATCCGCCCACTCCCCAGAAGGAATTTTCCGGCCATGCCAGCATCCCCAGTTGGTCGCAGGCGTCATCCCAGGATACGTCGTGCGGATTATGACATTCCCGGATAAAATTGAAGCCGCATTGTTTCATGAGCAAGACATCTCTTCTAAAGCCCGCGCTGGTCTGCGCAATGCCCCAGCCGGCGCGATCATCGTGCGCATTGACGCCATTGATGAGACAATGCGCGCCATTCAGTATGAAGCCCCGATCAGCGGTCCACTGAATGGACCGGATGCCCAGCGGACTTTCGTAATTGTCCAGTATAACGCCTTTATCATCTGAAACGAGAGTTTTTACCTGATACATATAAGGCGTATCAGGAGACCACAAATGGGGATTAGGAATCTCCGCACTGGTTTGGTCAAACTCATAGACCGCTCCCGGATTGATGAGCTGAGAGCTTTCCATTATTGTTACTATCGCATTGGATGCGTCAGCGATGATTGTTTTCACTGTGCAGTGTGCCGGCATAGCGTTTTCGTTCGTGATTTCCGTTTTGACATTGACGTTTGCCTGGGAGGCGGAAACCTGCGGCGTGGTGACAAACGTTCCGTACCAGGTGACATGAAGCGGACTGGTAATATCCAGATATACGCTTCTGTGAATACCCCCCAGGAACAACCAGTCGGCTCCCCGAGGGGCGATTTGCGGGTCCCACTTATTGTTCACCCGCACTGCGATGACATTGTCGCCCGGTTTAACGGCTTTGGTGATATCGAAATAGAACCCCGTGTACCCGCCCTTGTGTTCTCCCATAAGTGTTCCGTTGACATATACCTGGGCGACCTGAAAGGCCGCTTCAAATTCCAAAACGATCCTGCTGGATTCCGTCCATCTCGCCTGGACATTGAAATGTTTCCTGTACCAGCCGTATCCCACATACCAAAAGACCCCTTTCTTAAGGGCATAGTAAGGCGTGTCAAACACATGGGGCAGGTTTATTTTGGCCCAGGCAGCGTCGTTGTAAGCGATTGCTTCTGCGCCGGTCGTGTCGCCTTTGTAAAACTTCCAGTCGGCATTCAGGTTGATTTTTTCCCGCTTGGCAATGAGAAGGTCCGCCGCGGTGGCGGCAGGGTTTGGGGGAGCAGCCGGCGCGGAAGCCGTTTGGGCGTTGCCAGAAAGAGCTGTTCCTAACATCAGGAACAGAGATCCCGCCATGCTTAAAGCATTTATTGTTTTCATGTGTTCGTATCCTTTATGTTGTCTGTCCATTCAATCAGGTTAGTTTCAGTCCGGTGATCTTCAGCGAATAGCAAAAGTCGCACGGCTTTTGGGCCGGGAACTGCACCTTCAATCCCGCGGCATCCTGGGTAAATTGAAGGGGGCCGTCATGGCCGAGCAACTCGACCTGGGCGACTTTTCCCTGCACCGGCTTGCCGCCGGCCAGGGAGGTGATGGTGACGGGCTGGTCCCCCGGCCAGTTCATCACAGTGGCATAGAGTGTGTCGCTATGGGTGGTGAAACGGATGTCCGCGGGCGTGTATCCGTTTCGCGAAATGCCGCCGCCGCCGACTCCGTCGCCGCCCTGGTTCTGGTTGTTGAGGCGGCCGGCAAAGGTTCCGGTCGCGCGTATCTTGACCATCGCCGCCGCCGCCGCGTCGGCGACGGGGCCTTCGCCATACTTGGTCCACGGGCGGGTGGAGTAGATGGCCTCCCCGTTGACCTCCAGCCATTTGCCAATCGCCAGCAGGACGTCTTGTTGCTCCTGCGGAATGGTCCCGTCCGCCTTGGGGGAAACGTTGAGCAGGAGATTGCCGTTCTTGCTCGCGTTCTCGATGATCTTCCAGACAAACTGGTTGGGCGGGTAGGGTTTCTGTCCTTCCACATAGCCGAATTTGTCGGTGATCGGATCATCGGGCTGCCAGACCCAGTCGGTCAATTCCATCGGCGCGCGCCCCTCGCGCTCGTAATCCATAACCTGGCCGGAAACCCAGGCGGCTTGTTTGGCGCTGACGGCCACTTCCCTGCCCCATTGGCGGGCGCGATTGTAGTAGTAGGCGGCAACCCGGATTTTCAAAGGATCGGTGGCGTGGTCGGTGTTCATGTCGAACCAGAGCATGTCGGGGCTGTATTTCTCAATGGTCTCAATTCTCTTTGCGACCCAGTCGCGCATGAACTTGATCCGGGCGTTGTTGCTTCGGTCCGCAACGCTGTAGAATGCGGCCCACTTCGGGTCGTATTCGTCGCTGCCGGCAAGCGCGGGAATAAATTGGAAATGGAAGAACGAATGATCGGAGATGCCGGTCTTGAGGCCGGTCTTTTCCACCGCTTTGATGAGGTCGCCGTCCAGGTCGCGGTGCGGGCCGTAGTTTTTGGCGTTGTATGGATTGATCGCGCTGTCCCAGTTGGAAAAGCCGTCGTGATGCTCGCCGGGTGCAAAGACGTACTTGGCGCCGGCCTTTTTGAACAGGGCGGCCCAGGCGTCGGGGTCCCAATTGGCGGCGGTGAACATGGGGAGGAAATCCTTGTAGCCGAACTTGGCCGGCGGGCCGTAGTGCTGGGTGTGCCACTGCATGATGCCGGCATTGCCGCCGTACATGTAGCGGACATACCACTCGCTTCCGTGCGCCGGAACGGAGTAGATGCCCCAGTGCATCATGATTCCGAACTTGCCGTCGCGGAACCAGGCGGGGTCTTTGTAATTCTGCTGGATGGAATCCCAGCTTTCCTGAAACGGGCCGGCGGGCATGGCGGGAAGGTCTTTGAGCGCGGCGGCAACCAATTCGGGGGTGTCGCGAGTCCATTGTCCCGGAACGGCGGGACCATTGGGCGGGGTGAGAACGCTGGTTTCTTCCACGGGAGCGGCGGCGCGGGCGCGGGAAAGCCAGAGGGGCGCGGTCAGGCCCGCGCCAGCGGCCAGGGTGGAGGATTGGAGGAATTTGCGGCGTGTGAATTGCGATTTCATAAGCGGTGGTTTGTGCGGTGGTTTGTGCGGTTGTTATTTTTCATCAAGCGCGGCGGCGACGGCCTGCTGGTAGGCGCGGCGCATGGCGGAATCGTCGGGGGTGGGTTGCAACTTGTCCCGCTCCAGCATCAACACATAAATGACGCCGCGCGTTGGATCAGCCCAGCTTTGCGTGCCGAATGCGCCGCCATGTCCGAATGAGCCGGGCGAAAGCGTTTTGTTGGACTCCATCTGCGTCGGGTCTTCCACGACGCAAAATCCAAGCCCCCACGGCATGCCGGCCCGCGCGCGCAGGTCGCCGGTTTGTTTGCGGGTCATTTCTTTCACGGTCTCCGGCTTGAGAATCTGCCGTCCATTCCACGCGCCGTGGTTGAGCATCATTTGATAAAACTTGGTCACGTCCTCCGCGGTGGAAAAAAGGCCCGCGCCGCCCAGGGGCGGGCGCTCGCGGTCGGTCACCGCGCCGCCATACATGTAATCAATGGGTGTCGGCTGGAGTTTTCCAGCCTGCGCGTTGCGAATATAAGTTTGCGCGTAACGCTCCTTTTGCGAAGGCGAAATCCAGAAGGTCGTGTCCTTCATTCCGAGCGGATCAAAGAGGCGCTTTTGCAGAAACTCCGCGTAGGGCATTCCGCCCGCGACTTCCACGACGCGGCCGAGCGTGTCCATGCCCGCCGTGGAATAACTCCAGCGCGTGCCGGGTTGAAATCGGAGCGGCTCGCGGGCGAGGGATTGGATCATCGCCGCCAGAGTCCAATGAGGATCGGTCACCCGATATTCGCCCAGGCCGCTGGTGTGCGTGAGCAAATCGCGCAACGTGATGGGCCGGGCGGCCTTCACCAGCGCGCGTGGCTGCCCCTGCGCGCCCGCGGCCACCTGCATATCGCGGAATTCCGGCAGATATTTTTCCACCGGATCATCGAAGGCCAGCTTGCCGTCGTCCGCGAGCATCGCCACCGCAACGGCCGTAACCGGCTTGCTCATGGAGGCGATCCAGAAAAGGTCATCCGTCTTCATTTGCCGCCCCGACTCCAAATCGCTTTTGCCCACGGCGGCAAGATGCAGCACGCTGTTGCTCATGGCCACCAGCGAGACAGCCCCGGAGATTTCGTTGCCGGCGACAAATTGCTGAAGTTTTTCAGGGACGGCCGCGAACTTGTCCGCCGCCGCGCCGGGGGAAAAAAGAAGCGCGGCGAGCAGCGCGGCGCAGCCGCCAAGCATCCGGCTTCGTGCGCCGGTCCGGGTGACGAACAGCGACGCGTTCAAAAAATGCAGCCGGGAGAATACGGTTTTCATGGATGTGGAAAGTAAGTGTTGAATAGTGTTTGCATGGAAGAAACGGGCTAATTGGCCCCATCCGCCTCTGGCGGCCGCAGTTCCACGCGGAGCGCCGGCCAGAAGCGGCCGGTGTACACGACGATGGAAATCAAGTTGATGGCCATGCTAAGGGCCTCAAGGCCATAAACAACGGAATCAGGAACAAGCAACCCCCATCGCGGCGGGGCCTGGAGGTAATAATAGATCACACAGATGCTGGGAAAGGAGATGAGGGTGCGCGCCTTGCCCGACCAATTGGCCTTGGCGTCCAGGTTGTGCAGAGCGCCAATCGAGCGAAGGAACGACACCCACTGGTCGCGCAGCAGAAAGAGAATCGCCAGGACCAGCAATGCCCGCGCATGGCCGTGCTGGCCAATCCGGTCGGCCAAATAAACCAGCGTCGGAAAAGTAGTCAGGTAAAAAATCTTGTCGGTCATCGGATCGGCGTAGCTGCCCAGGCGCGAGGTCACGCGGAATTTCCGGGCGAAATATCCATCAAACAAATCCGTTACAGCCGAGAGAATCATCGCCGCGAAGGCCACGATAAACCAGGACTCGGGCAGGGGATGTCCGACGAAGACGCTGACCGCCAAAAAGAGGAAGATCAGCGGCACCCGGAACAAGGTCAGCCCCTGAACGAAAAAGAACTTCAACTGCCGCGAGCGATTCATGGCTGGAGCGCCGTCTGGCGGGTTTGCAGGAGAAGGTCCGCCACCTGGCAGAACCCCGCGCCGCATTCGAGGTCGCAAATAACGGCAGGCGGATGGGACATCCGCGGCAGAAATGGCCGCACGTTGGCCATGCCGAAAGAGAGCGGAAAGTACTGAAACATCGGCTCGTCGTTTGGAGAATCGCCGCAGAAGACACACGTCTGGCGGTCCGCTTCCCAATCCCGGCCGAGTCGCTCGCGCGCCCAGAGGCGTGTGGTGGATAATTTGTCGAACTCGCCAAACCAGCCATTGACATGAATGGAGGAGATTTTGGCGCGCGCGCCGGCCTCCTCGAAGATGGCCTTGATGCGCAACGCCGCCGCCTGGGGGAGGGGAACCACGTCCTCGCAGAAATCAATCGCCAGGTCTGATTCGCGGTAGGGCTGATCCGACGCCGGCGCCGTTCCGGGCACCTCCGCCAGAATCCTGACCCGCAGGGCGTCAAGGCGCTGGCGGAAGCCCCGGCGCGCTTCAGCGCCATCCACGAACCGCTGCCGGAGCTTCACCCCGTCGTGGTAAAAATAAAAGGCGCCGTTCTCGCCGACGACCGCCTCGACCGGCCAGAAGCGGGCGATGTGGTCGCACCATCCCGCGGGCCGCCCGGTGACAACGACGACCCCGAATCCGGCTTCGCGCAAGCGCCAAAGAGCACCGAAGGCCGGCGCCGTGAGCTTGCCGCGCGTGGACAGGGTGTCATCAATGTCCACCAGCAGATGCTCGACCCGGGCCAGGCTTTCCGGTTTCAAGTCCCGCAACGTAATCACGCGGAACCGTGCTACCATGAACCAGCGCGCCAGATCAAGAGCGGAATTCAAGCGAGTTGCCGGGTGGCTCATGCTTTGGGGATGATTTTCAGCGCATTGGCGAATTCGGAAGTCCCATTGCCGGGGAGGGTGACTGTCAATCCTTTTTCGTCGCGGGCAAATTCCAGATTCGCGGAGGAACCCAGCATTTGAACGCTTCCAATCTCGCCGGGATAATGAGGCGACTTGGACGCGAGGGCCTTGATGCTCGCTTTGCCGCCTTCCGGCCTGCCCGTGACAACCGCGTACAAAATGTCGCCTTTGGTGGTGAAGCGGATGTCGCTGCCAGTCAAGTTTGGGCCGAGGCCGCGCGGCGGATTGCCGGCGGTCTCTTTCGCGGTCGCGTCGTTCTTGACCGACGGGCCTTCGCCATAAATCACCCACGGGCGCGTGTCGTAGATGCACTCGCTGTTGACGGCCATCCACTTGGTCATGTCGTCAAGAACCGCGATGGCCTTGTCGTCCAGCTCGCCGTGGCCGGGCAGCGGGAAAGAAAGCAGCAGCGTGCCGTTCTTGCTGACCACGTCCGCGAGCAGATGAATCCATGCTGCGGATTTTGTGTAGCCCTTGTTGTAATCGGCGATGCTGTAATGCCACGGGCCGACGGTGCTGCCCTTGTTCCACGGGATCCGCAGCAGGTCGAGCGTCATGTTGCGTTCGAGGTTGTTGACGATGCCTTGTTGCTCCACAACGGAATTGCCGTTGGAAATGATGACGGATTCAAGTTTCCCGTTGTGCCACGTTTGATTGGCGTTGTAGAAATGCGCGGCGAGATTCAGCCCCACCTCGCCCAGCGGCAGCTTGGTGTCATCGAAAAAAATCACATCCGGATGATAACTGTCAATCACATCCTTGATGCGGTTAAAGAACTTGGTCAAGTAAGCCGCGTCCTCTTTCGCGCCGATGGCGTGGTTCTGCGCGTACAAATCCTGCGGGTCCAGGCCCTCCCACCACAATCCTTTGCCGTCGGCCTTGGTCAGCTTGCCGTCGTAAGGAACGCCGGCCAGCGACCCGGTTTTGTCGCTGCCCTGCGCGTCCTCATACCAACTCCAAGCGCGCGCGCCGTGAACGCTGACGCCAAATTTCATGCCGGCAGCGGTCACGAGTTTTTGCCAGGCGCCGACGATGTCTTTTTTCGGGCCGATGTTGACGGAATTCCACGGCTGGAATTTTGAATTGAAATTGTCGAAGTTGTCGTGGTGGTTCGCCATCTGGACGAGGAACTTCGCGCCCGCGCCTTGGAAACGCTTGAGCAGCGCGGCGGGGTCCCACTTTTCCGCCTTCCAATCATTACAGACATCCTTGAAGCCGAACTTGGAGGGATGCCCGTATTTCTTAAGGTGAAATTGATACTGCGGCCGCTCCTGGTCGTACATGTATTTGGCATACCAGTCGCCGTCGCCCGGCTGGCTTTGCGGACCCCAGTGCATCCAGACGCCGAACTTGGCGTCGCGATACCACGCGGGCAATTTGTAGTTCTGCTCCAACGAGGCCCAGGTGGGCTGGAACGGGCCGGGCGCAATCGCGTAAGCCGCCGCGGGCGCGGATTGCCCGGCCGCGCGCAGGCGCGCCTGCCAAAGCGGCGCGGTGAGGCCGGCTCCGGCGGCCAGGGTGGAAGTCTTGAGGAAGGAGCGGCGTGTGATGGGGGTCTTCATGGGGAGAGATGATGGGTTGTTCAATTCGGGCATTTTGGATGATAAGGTCTTCTTTTTTGTAAATCCAGCAAATCTTCTTCTCAGGGACCAACCGGAATCGGTTTGAGGCCGTTGGCCGGCTGCTCCAATTCCAGGACGACGATGGTGTCCAGGCTGTCTTGACCGGCGGCAGGAACGGAGATTTCGACGCGCTGTTCGCTTTGCGAGAACGACACCGCCCCGCCTCCCAACAGTGAAGCGCCAATGATCTTGGCGGGAAGCGCCGGCAGAGCCAATTTGCCGCCTTCCGGCCAGTTAAGAACATGCACGTAAACCCGCTTGTCGCGATAGGTGGAGACGCCGTAAGCGCCGGGCAGGAACGGCCCTCCGCGGGTGCCATAGATGCTGTTGCCGAATTTGACGAGCCAATCGCCGATTTCCTTAAGGCGCTGGGCCTGGGGCGGATCTATCAGGCCATCCGGCCGCGGGCCGACATTGAGAATAAAATTGCCATCGCGACCGGCGGCCTTGACGAGAAGGAGAATGCAGTCGCGCAGCGGTTTGATGGCGGCATTGGTCTTCCATCCCCAAGCCCCGCCGGCCAGCGTCGTGCATAACTCCCAAGGATGATCCGCGTCAAAATTGCCCAGGGCGCTGTCCCCTTCGCGGGAATGAAAATCCTCCGGCATGTCGGCGCGGCCATTGATGACCACGTCCGGCTGGAGCTTGCGGAGCATGGCATAAACCTGGTCGGACTGCCAGTTGAAGCGCCCTTGATAGGCCTGTCCGGCGGGACGTTTTTGCCATTGAGCGGCCGGCCCCCATTGTCCGCCAAAACCCAGCCAGTTTTGCTCTCCGCCATCAAAGAACAGAATGTCAATCTTCCCGTAATTGGACAGGAGTTCGCGCATCTGGCGGTGGTATTGGTCGCGCATGGTCTCGGCATTCTGAAGTTGCAAATCAGGGAAAAAGAAACCGGGGAAACGCCAGTCCAGCGGCGAGTAATAAAGCCCCACCAACATCCCTCCGTTGCGGGCGGCTTTGACATAGTCGGCCACGAAATCCCGGCGCGCGGCAGTCTGGACACTGGTGAAATCGTTGCCGGGGTCGTCGAAAAGGGCGAAGCCATCGTGATGGCGGGTCGTCAAGACCATGTATTTCATGCCCGCCGATTTCGCGACGGCGACCCAGGCATTCGCGTCAAAATTCGCCGGATGGAACTGGGCGGCCAGTTTGGCGTATTCATCCACGGGGATTTGCTCATTCCACTGCACCCATTCGCCGCGGCCGAGAATTGAATAAAGGCCCCAGTGAATGAACAGGCCAAATCGGGCTTCCCGCCAGGCGGCGAGGCGGGCGTCTTTTGGCTCGGCGGTTCCCGTCGCGGGCCGGGTTTGTCCAGGGGCGGAGAGTGTCAATAGAACAAGGCCGGCTCCCGCAGCCAGCGTGGAAGCCTTGACGAAGGAGCGGCGAGTGATGGGGGTCTTCATGGGTATGGATGTTGAGGTGTTCATTTCAGGCATGTTGGAGGATGGACATTTCCACAATGTAAATCCAGGACTCCCTTGCATCACGGTGGGAGACAAGATTCTTTGAGCCGTTTGCCGTTGCCCGGCAGAGCGTGAGGAGGGTGGATAGGTTCGCAGACTCAACGGCATTGGCCAGTGAGAAAGCGGCGCTACGCGCGCGCACTCCAAAGCGGCCTTTCGGCCGCATGTCCTGAACGCGAAGCGTTTTGGAGTGCGGCGCGACAGCGCCGCTTTGGGCATGGAACAGATGTCGTCGCCAATTTGAAGAACTTTGTCTCAAACTCCTTGCATCAGAAGCACATTTCATTTTGGGCTATGCTTTTAATCCTAATCTTAATCTCGGTTCCTCCAATCAGTGCGCTGGAGCCGCCCCGCTCGGGTCGGCCGGTGTTCCGGCTCCGCCGTTTTCCATGGGCTGCGCCGCCGCTTTGGTTACGTGAACAGGCCCGGCAAATTCGAGCGCCACAACCGACACATCGGCATCGGGCGCAGTGCCGGGCAACGTCACGCTCAAACCGGCGGCGCTCACGGTTGAAGTCGCTGCCGCGCCGTTGGACAGCAGCCGGCCGGAAAGCGCGGCCTGCTGGATGCCCGGCAAAAGAACTTTGCCATCCGCAGGCCACTCCCAGACATGCAGGTAAAGGGTCGGGGCGCCGTTGGGTTGGGCTTTTTGCGTCACCCGTCCCCACGGCAGCGGATCGGCGTATGGGCCGGCTTCGGCGCCGTAGATCGCCTCGCCGTTGGTTTTCAGCCACTTGCCCATCGCTTGCAGGCGCTCGACTTCCGGCTGGGGAATGATCCCTTCCGCCGTCGGCCCGACATTCAGCAGGTAATTGCCGCCCTTGCTGGCGATGTCCGAAAGATTGCGGATGAGCTGCCGGCTGGATTTCCAGCGCAGGTCGTTGGAGTTGTAGCCCCAGGAATTGTTGATCGTCATGCAGACCTCGAATTGCCGGCCGAAGGGGTCCGTCGCGATGTGCTGTTCCGGCGTGCCGACATCGCCGAGCACACCGCCGCCGAGGCGGTTGTTGATGATGAGATCGGGATAGTTGCAAGTCAAGTCGAAGATCGGCCGGGCGCGCTCGGGGGTCATGGAATACTCGGTGTCGAAAAAGAGGTACGAAGGATGATATTTCTCCAGAATTTCCCGGACCTGCGGCAGCGCGATGGTTTTGAGATACTCGTCGAACGACCCTTTTTTCTGCTCGTCGTCCCACGGTTGGGTGTTGCCCTTCCCGCCGCCGAGGTTCACCCAGTCCTGCGACTGCGAGTAATAGAGGCCAAAATTGAGTCCCCGCGCGCGGACGGCGTCGGCCAGCGGTTGCAGCAAATCGCGCCCGGCGGCGGATGCCTTCACAGCGTTCCAGCCGGAAACCTTGGAATCATACATGGTGAAGCCGTCATGGTGCTTGGCGGTGATGACGACATATTTCGCGCCGGCGTCGGCAAAGAGTTGCGCCCATGACTGCGGATCGTATTTGGCGGCCGTGAAGTCCTTGGCGAAGGCCATGTAGGCCGCGACGGGCACCTTGCCCTGGTTCATATACCATTCGCCGCGGGCCGGGACCGAATAGACGCCCCAGTGGATGAAAATGCCGAAGTGCGCATCGCGGAACCATTTCATGCGCGCATCGCGGACCGGCGGCGTTTCGTTGCGGACCACCACCGGGCAGGCCGGCAGTTGGGCGCCGCCTTCGCGGAAAAGAGTTCCGGTGAGATTGCCGGCCGCCGGGGTTCGGGCGGGTGGCGGGGATTCGGCCGCGAACAGGCGCGGCAAAATTGCGAACGCGAGAAAAAGGAGGGACAGTCTGGATTTCATGGCTTGCGATTATATGCCTTAAAGAGGATCGCTCCGCAATAACTATCCCTTTTTCCCAAATCCTCGCCTAAGAAAACTTTTTTATCCGCGAATTGCGCGAATTACGCAAAGAAGAGGCTCCCTTCGTGTAATTCGCGTAATTCGCGGATTCCTCTCTTCTCTATATATTGGCATGGTTTTTGAAACTCCATATTCTTCGCGGTCTCCGTTGATGCTTGCCATTCTTAGGCGGGAATTTGGGTTGCCCATTCGCAAGCCTCAGTCCTTTGGAATCAGCGGGGGGAGATTTTGCGCGCCGTGCAATAGCCGAAGCACGACAATCGAGGTTCCGGCGACCCGATAGAAAAGAAGGTAATTCGGATATCGCCGCAATGGCCACATTCTCGCATCGGGTGCTCGCGGGAAACCCGCCTTTGGCCCGATCTCAGGATGAGATGACAACATTTCCAATGCGGCTTCAACGGCGTCGCAAAACCGATCTGCGGCCATGACATCCATATCCGCCAGCCGCAGAACAATCTCGCGGTAGTCCTCCAAGAATTGGCGGCGCTTAAGAAGTTCGTGCATCGCGCGGTTGATGGATCAAGCGCCGCACTGACTCCAAGTCTTCGCGGGTGAGGGGAGAAAGCGCGCTCTGTTCAGCCTCGAGCACCTTTCCCTCCATCCACGCATCGCCTTCCATCTTGCGCCGGATGGCGTCTTGAATAAATTCCGCGGCCGAAACACAGACGCCTTCGCGCACGCACTGATCCACATAAGCCTCAAGTTCAGCAGGTAATGTGATTTCCATACGAAAGAAATTATACCCTTTCAGTTGCATCCGCAACAACAGGCTGATCGGCACGAAGTCACTTAATCTGAATCTTAATCCTAATCTTAATCTCCCTTTTTCCTCATCATCTGGGCCTGATTCCGGATAGAGATTAAGAGTAAGATTAGGATTAGGATTAAGATTAGGCCCGATCAGTTTGCCCCGCCAAACATCTTCCCCGGCCGCGCGAAAATATCCGTCGCCACGCCCAGATCGTGCTTCGTCAACACATCCCGGTCCCACGGATTTTTTGTCCGCCAGATGGTCAATTTCTGCGCCAGGGACAGGTGAAACGAATACCAGGGCGAAACCATCAGCGTGTTGATCAGCGGATAATCCGTGCCGTAAACCAGCCGCCCGGAAAATTCGGGCCGCGTCAGGGCCTCCTTCAAGGCGCCCTCCCGGTTGAATTGCGTCAGCGCGGAAATGTCAGCAAAGAGATTGGGGAATTCGCCCATCATTCGCGCCAGGCGGTCGGGGCCGCGTTCGCCGTGATATTTCCCCGCCGAAGCGATATGCGCGGCCACGACCGTCACTCCCAGGCTCAACGGCAGCCGCAATTTGTCCGGGTCGCCCAATTCCTCGGTGGCGCGCGGAAAGGACCCCTCCTGGCCGGTGTGCGAGAGCAGCGGCAGCTTCAACTCGGCCATTTTTTTGTAGAATGGCGCCAGCCTCGGATCCGCCGGGTCAATGTCCATGATTGGCGGAATCCATTTCACCAGCACCGCCCCGTGCGCCTTGGCCCAGTCCAGCCGCGCCAGCGCGTCGCGGCGATACGGATTGACCGACGCGCCAAACAGCAGGTTCGTATGCCGCGCCGCCATTTCCGCCACGAACTCATTCGGCACATACACTTCCGTCCGGTTCGTGTCCAGGTTTCCATCCCCGTCCACCACGCCGTCCAGCGCGAGCAAGACGGCCCGGCTGACATACTTGCTTTGGGCCAGCGATTGCGAAATGCGGTCGCCGACCAAACTGTCGCCCTCCTTCAACATCTCCTCCTTCGTAACGCCGAAGCTGCGCAAATAAATCGAGAACCGCCAGTTGTTCCGCATCTCCGACGAGATAAAACAGCCGCTCCCTCCCGCGCCGAGTCCCGCGATGTGACAGTGCATGTCCACGATGCCGGGCGGGATCGGTTCCACGGGTCGAAAAGGCCGGGCCGTCGCGCAGCCGAAGAGGAAAGCGGCGGCCAGGACGCAGGCGAAAACAATTCTGCGCAGTCGCGCGGCGGGCGAAGCCTTTCGTTTGCCATTTTTCATGCCGCCATCCTGCCGCAACAAGGCCCCCCTGTCCCGCCCAATTTCCGCCGTCCCGGCAGGGCAGAGGTCCCGCGCTGTATCTGTTTCGCGTGCCGCAGACTTCCAAGTCTGCCGTGCTGCAGGTTTCCAAACCTGCCGGCGGCAGTGCAGCGGGCCGGCTTGGAAGCCGGCGATACAGCAGGTTTGGAAACCTGCGGCACGCAACTTTGGGGCCTTCGCGCGAAACCAGATACGGCGCGGCAGCGCCACCCTACCGATGACATGAAGAATGTTGTTGTGCCCCCACCGCCAATTCCCGAATAGTCGCTCCTTGCGACAGCACAGAGTTCGGTGTATGTTGCTGACATAGCCGGCAACACGATGAATCCAGGGATTGGTTCTCCGAGGCGGGCCGCCCTGCCGCGCCCGCGAACAACCGCCCGCCAAAGGTCACTAATGCGCCGCTCCTGGAGGGTAGGGCGACGCCTCCACGGACCCGGATGGGACGAATGGGAGGAATGGGACACATGGGACGCATGCCACAAGTGGTTTCCTCCTCTGCATCGGGCGTTCCCTGGCACAATGCACGGCAATTGGTTGTTGGTGTCTCCCTCGGAGCCTCCCCAGCCAAAGGCGGGCCGGTCAAACCCAGTCAAACCCAGTCAAACTCGGTCAAAGCAAAAAGGCCAGCTCGACACGAATGCGGGTAGGGACGCCTCGCCGAGGCGTCCACGGGCCGGACGGCTCGGCGAGCCGTCCCTGCCAAAAAACAAGTGCCAATGCCGGCCAAAATCAAGGCCAATCCAGGCTAATCAAGGCTAATCGTGTTATTCTTGGGAACGGAATGGCCGCGAAGCGGCGCAACGGCAAAGCGGCGCTGGCGCGCGCGCACTCCAAAGCGGCCTCCCGGCCGCATGGCCTGAGCGCGAAGCGCCGTGGAGTGCGGAACGCCAGTTCCGCTTTGAAATGACTAGACATGGCCATTTATATTGTGGCAGCGGCGTCCCGCCGCTGGGGCTGGCGGTTGAGCAGGCAAACAGCGGCGAGACGCCGCTGCCACTTTTATGCATAGCCATTTCAGGGACACTCCAACAGGAGTGATATTTAGTATTGACTGTCAGAACATGTTTTGCAGGAAATGAAACAGGCCGCGGGACTCGTTGGGGCTGTTCGGGTTGGCGATGGGATTGGCCTTCTCGTGGGCGCCCAAATCGTATTGGACCAGGATGCCGATATTCTGCCCGCCGCGCCTGCCGTCGCGAATGGCTTCGATGCCGTAGCCGTAGCTGGCCTGAACCTGCCAGGAGCCGGCGCGGCAGGCCAGGCCAAGTCCCACGCCGGAATTCACGTCGCCCGGCTGCGAGAGACCGGGCAGGTAGTCCATCTCGGCGACGGCTCCGTAAGCGGTCAGGTCCCAGTGCTTGGCGGCATCCAGCGGGACGGAATACTCGCCGCTCAAGTTGACAAAGGAGCGGGCGCTGAGTTCCTGGTAAAAGTAACCCGGAATGAGCAGCGGGAACTCGGAACTCAACGGCAAATTCCCCCCCAGCCGGTAGGCGCTGAAACGGTCCGCATGCGCGCTGTCTCCGCCCGTGAGGCTCAGGCTCAAGTTCTGTTTGGAGTCCGGGAGTGTGTAAATCAAAAGCGCGCGGGCGAACATCAATTCGGAGAACGGTTCGAGAATCCGGTCCCCGTCGTATCCGTAAGCGCCCGAGCCGGAGCGGAACTGGCCCTCGTACCAGGCGGAGATTTCCATGGCCAGATCGGGATGCAGCAGCGGCTCCCTTCCCCCCCACCGCAGCCCGGTGCGCAAGGCCAGGGTGGAATGATCGCGCGGGAGGACAAACGACGGGCTGGTGTCGTCGTCCGTGTCATAAACGGAAACATGTTCGCGCAAGCGGAGGACCCCGTTGAGGGGGATCACCTGGCCGGGGTTGAAGAGATGATAAATGGCGCCGGACACTTCCGCGCTGTGGCCCGTGAACGAATTGGAGCGGAGAAATGTCCCGTCCCGGTATTCGTAGTAACTGTCGGCGAAACCGCCGCCGGCCAGGCCGAGGCCCAGGTCGGTGTCCGGTCCGAGCGCGCCGCTGAAGCCGAATTCAGAATCCAAATAGACGGGGGCGATGGCCAGGCGCAGGGTCAGATTGGTCTCCAGGAAGTTGGGTTCATTGAGGTAGTAAAACAAATAGCCGGCGATGGGAGCGGCGCCTTCGAGCGGCTGGTTGAAGCCGAGTTGGAAAAGCTTGCGCGGTTCCGGGTCAATCTGTCCGAGGGCAGACCGGCCCGGCCAGAGAAGGCCCGCGGCCAGCAGCAACCCAAACCAGATTCGTCGCATGATGACCGTGTATAACAAAACTTACTGCGTCGCAAGGCCGACTTTCTTGATATCCAACTGTTCCAGAACGTCCAGCACCTTGATCATGTTCTGGTACTCCACGGCGTCGGCGCCATTGACCACGACCTTGGGATCCTGCTCGGAATCTTTCACCGCTTTGAGCTTTTCATAGATCTTGTCGTCGGGCACCGGGTCGTCGTTGAGGAACACCTGGCCGGCCTCATTGACGTTGATCCGGTTGATCTTGGGCGGGGCGGAATCAGTCTGAGGCTGCTTTGTGCCTGGGGGCAGATTGATGTCCACACTGTTGACCATCTGCGGCGTGGTGATGATGAAAATAACCAGCAGCACAAACACCAGATCGAGCAGGGGGGTGATGTTCAACTCGCTCAAAGTGCTGTGGCCGCGTTTGCTGGTCTTCTTCATGAATCCTAATCTTAATCCTAATCTTAATCTTAATCTCAATCCAATTAGCGGCGGTCATAGACCGCCGCCACAGTGCCGCGTCTGGTTACATCTTCTTGTCCGCCGCCTCGGTGGCCAGGTCCAGTTTCAGCACGTTGGCGCGCTGGCAGATATCCAGCACGGCGCGGATTTGGCTGTACTTGGTCTTGGCGTCGCCGCGGACAATTACACTCGTGTTCGTGTCTTTGTTGCGCATGACCAGCAACTGTTCGTGCAGCGTGTTCATGTCCGGAATGGCCAGCTTGTCGAGATAGACTTCGCCAGTGTCCTTGACAGTAATGTAAGTGGCGCTGCGCGGCGGGTCCTTCTTGTGCTCGGAGGCGCGGGGCAGCTTCAATTCAATATCGTTGGCCAGCGGCGTGGTGGTGAGGATGAAGATCACCAGCAGCACGAACGCCAGGTCCAGCAGCGGAGTGATGTTCAACTCCGTGAGGGTGTGATGCGCCGATTTGGAGCACTTTTTCATGCGCGCATCCGGCTAACCGCCGATCCGGAATTCGGCCACTTCGCGCGGGGCTGCGCCGTGCTTGAGCGCCTCCACGATGCGCCGGGCCAGCGCGTCGTTCGCTTCCTTGAGTTCCTCCGTGAGCGGGCGGTTGTCCACGTAGCGGTGTTCGATCTGGTTGGCGTAGCGGGCGCCGAAGCCGTCCAGTTCCTGGGTGAGGTGCCGGATGCTGGTGACCATGAAGTTGTAACTGAACATGGCTGGAATGGCCACCAGCAACCCGATGACGGTGCAGATCAGAGCGCCCGCGACGCCCGGCGCCATGGCCGTGATGCTCGCCCCGCCGGCGTTGGCAATGCCGGAAAAAGTCTCCATCACGCCCCAAACCGTGCCGAGCAATCCGATGAACGGGCCGCCGGCCACCGCGGTGGACAGCACGATCATCCCCTTTTCCAGCGCCATGGCTTCCCCGGCCGCCGCCTCTTCCATCACCACCTTCATGGCCTCGAAGGACGCCATGCTGACGCGGGTCGTTGTCATGCGGGCCATGTAATCGGTGTTGCCATGCCCAAGAGAAGGGTCATCGTTGATGGGCTTGACGCCCTTGACCGCCACGGGATTGTTTTTCAAGTGGTAATCCAGTTCATCGGCGCCTCGAATGTAGAGCTGGTAAGCCGGCGCGCCCTCAAACTCCTCGCCCCTCCGCTTGATGTCCATCGGATCGCGGGTGGACGCATAAGCTTCGAGGAACTTTTTGGTCCATTTCCGCGCGATGGCAATCTGGCGGGCTTTGGAGATGATGATGGTCCAACTGAAGAGCGACAGGATCAGCAGCGCCCCCATGGTCGTTTTGCCTTCGGGCGTCGCCCTTTCGATGGCGAATTTCAAGGCGTTGACGTGCTTGGCGGCTTCGGGGGTCACGTCGGCCATCATCGCCGCGTGACCGATGACGGATTTCAAGGCGTTGACAGCCAGGAGAGGATCGGGGTGAAATGGGAGCATGATGTTGGAAAGTTGATGGGTGTCAGCAGGGCGGCCGGTTCTCAAGAAACGTGATCGCGCAGAAGGACGCCCCGCTTGGGAAGGGGGCTTGACGGCACGACAATTCTCCTGCTGACCACATCGCCTGAAGAGCTTACACAGGCATTGTGACGAATGTGCGTCGAACTGGAAACGATTGCGTGAATTCGCCCAGGCTTCGATGGAGATTAGGATTAGGATTAAGATTAGGAGTAAGAACCGGACACCGCTACCCCCAAAAGCGACATGCACCCTTGGAAAATCGAACATGCACTCCGCGCTTTACATCCCCGCCCCGGTTCTCCATACTCCCTGACAGCGAGCGCAAAACGGCGCGCTCGCGACAGAATTATGCCATTAACACATACCAAAGAGCTTTTTGCCAAGGCCCTCAAGGGAAAATACGCCCTGGGCGCCTTCAACGTCAACAATATGGAACTGCTCCAGGCCATCGTCGAAGCCTGCGAGGAGGAAAAAGCCCCCTTCATGCTCCAGATCTCCAGGGGCGCCCGGCAATATGCCAGTTCGGTCTATCTCAAAAAACTCATCGAAGCCGCCGTTTCCACCTGCAACATCCCCTTCGCCGTTCATCTGGATCACGGCGACACCTTCGAGCTTTGCAAAGAGTGCATTGACGAGGGCTTTACCAGCGTGATGATTGACGGCAGCCACGAACCCTTCGCCAAGAACGTCGAACTCTGCCGCCGCGTCGTCGAATACGCCCACCCGCACAACTGCGTGGTGGAAGGCGAGCTGGGCATGCTCGTCGGCGCCCAGCACGACGCCGGCGAGGAAGGGGGCGGCTATTCCAAGGGCGGCGCTTACACACACCCCGCCGAAGCCGTGGATTTTGTGCGTCAGACCGGGGTGGATTCGCTGGCCGTCGCCATCGGCAATTCCCACGGCGCTTACAAATTCAAGGGCGCCCAACACCTCGATTTGGACCGCCTCAAAGCCATCAAAAAAGCCCTTCTCGACGCCGGCATGGGCGATTACCCGCTCGTCCTCCACGGCGCCTCCAGCGTCCCCCATGACTTGGTTCAGGAAATCAACAGGTACGGCGGCAAGCTTGGCGACGACGCCGCGGGCGTGCCGGAGGCGGACATCGAAGTCGCCCGCCGGACCGGCTGCACGAAAGTGAACATTGACACCGATTTGCGGCTGGCCATGACCGCCGCCATCCGCAAATGCCTGTTTGAAAACCCGAAGGAATTTGACCCGCGCAAATACCTCGGCCCCGCCCGCGCGCGCGTCAAGGAGCTGGTCCGCCACAAAGTCCGGGACGTGCTGGGTTGCGCCGGCCGGGCCTTTGATTAGGCGGCGGGCGGAATTTTTTTGAGAAATCGCTTGAGTTTTTTTTGATTTGGACGATAGTACAGCCAAGCAAGAGACGCGGCCGAGGCCGGAGCTTGTGTTGTTCTTTGGAATTTTTGGCAAAGGTTTTAGCCCTGCCATGTTCGTGATTATTAACAAAGTCCTTGAACCATAAATTAGCCAACTCGGAACCCTGATCTCGGTTGTGGCCGACAGGCCTTAACTGGAAGCCGAAAGCAATCGTCCCGGTTCCAATCTGTTCCTAACCAGTTCAGACGCGATGTTCATACACGGCATTACGGCGGGGTTATTTTTTACCAGGCCGGACCGTTGAGAGTAAAGCAATGCAATGAAAAGCAAGTTTCGTCCGCACTTGATCCTGTCGGCTCTGCTGGCGCTCTCCGGTCTCAACTCCACCCCCTCCACCGCTCAGGCCCAGGGCACGGCCTTTACTTATCAGGGCCAGTTGAACACCGGCGGCGCGCCGGCCGCCGGCAGTTACGATTTCATATTTGCCCTCTTCAACAATTCCCAGGACGGGAGCCAACTCGGCCCGTCGCTCACCAACAGCGCCGTCGGCGTGACCAACGGCCTTTTCCTCACCACGCTCGATTTTGGCGGCGGCCTGTTCACCGGCTCCAGTTGCTGGCTGGACATCGGCGTGCGGACCAATGGCGCCGGCGCCTTCACCGAACTGGCCCCGCGCCAGCCGGTCACACCCGCGCCCTACTCGATTTTCGCCGGCACGGCCAGCACGCTGTCCGCCCATGCCGTCCTATACGGCGCCAGGAACGGCTCGACCGGGCTGCTGTTGGCGGATATCAGCGTCACCAACGGCCTGGCGGCCCAAAGCAGCGTTGCCGCGGCGGCTGCCAATGCCGCCGCTCAAGTGGCTGCGCTTGGGCAAACGTCCACGAACACGTTTGTGCCGGTCCTCACTCCTTACTGGCCCCACACCCTCTACGTTTCCATTAACGGCAGCGACGCCAACCTCGGCACCAACGCCAATTCTCCATTCTTGACACTGACCAACGCGCTTCAGGTCGCGGCGAACCTCCTCGGCGGCTCCAACCTCATCCTCCTCGGCCAGGGCTATTTCCCCTTCCCCACAAACACGGTCGTCTCCGCGAACACGGCGATTGCCGGGCAGGGGGAAGGGGTGACCACGCTCGTGCCGACAGGGCTGGGCAGATTGTACCGCCAGCAAAATATCCCCTGCCTGGTCACGGAAGGGGATAACATTCAATTGCGGAACTTCACGCTGGGCACAAACACGGCGGACCCCTGGTTCTATTACTTGCTCAGTCCGGAGTGGGGCACGAACTTCACCATGGAAAACGTGCGCATCTACGGCTCCTCGGACAACATTTTTCTTGACGGGTGCAATCTCCAAAGTCCGCTGCCATTCCTGGGCGCGTTTGTCAATTGCAGTTTCTATTCCGCTTACGACGTTGTGTTCACCGGGGGATTGGCGGTTGGCAGCCAGATGCTCTTTCGCAACTGCGACTTCAACATCACGAATTTCCCCGTCCCGGCGGACGACCCGGTCGCATCGCCCCACGGAATCCATGATTATACGGCGACCGTGTATGTGGAGAACTGCGTCTTTAACATCAGCAATGACGTCAATCAGGCGACCTGCGGCATAGAAATCGAAAATGCGGTCTTCCCCGCCGTGGCGACGGTCAAGAACTGCGCGTTCAACGTGCAAAACGGCCCGTATCCGGCGCAACAATATGGCGTCCTGTTGAACGGCAGCGGGACAACACTCAATGTCATCGGCGCGATCAACCCGGCAAATATCGGCAATGCCGGCGGAACGGTCAATTTCGATGCGGCGCAATTCGGCGCCGTCGCCGCATCCAGCTTCTCCGGCTCCGGCTCCGGCCTAACCAACCTGGCGGTCGGCCCGCAGACGAATTTGGTGGTCGCCGGCGAATCCAATTCCGCCGGGCTTTCCGTGACCGGCTGGATCACCAACGGCCTTCGCGTCACCACCGGGATGAGCAATGGCTGGGCCTGGTTCGAGGGGCCTTACGACAGTCCTTATTACGGCGAGTGGCGCACCAATTTCACCGTGGCCGACGGCGCCGCTCACTGGCTCTTCTCCAATTCTGTCGCCGGCACAACCAACCGGCAACGGTTAAGCATCAACGGGCCGATTGACGCCAACTGTCAGACAAATTACACCGTCTATTGCGAGCGCGTCCTCCAGGCATTCATCTGGGATTACGATGGCTCCAGCCTGCGCTTCGCCGAAGAGTTGAGCCTGGGCAACACCAACGGCTGCGGCGCCTATCCCACTAACGGCAACGGATTCGTCGGCGTCCTATGCCAGGGCAACAAGACGACCAATCTTTCCTGGAGCTGCGACCTCATCTATCGCCAGATTCCAAGCCAGTGAACAGCCATTCTCAGGTCCGTAAAATGGGCTTGAGGTTTCACCGCCCGGCATGGTTTAATCTCCAGATGAAGAATTCACTTCGCTTGCTTACCGCCCTTGGCATCCTTTCGGCAATGCTCCCCGCCGCCGCCCAGAACAGCGCCCCGGCGGCCGACAGCGCGGTCCGGCGCCTGGTGTTCGATGGCGTCAAGTCGGAGCAGAAGTTTGCCCTGAAAGACCTGAACGCCGCGATGCCGTCCGATTGGTCGCCTTACAATTATCTGGTCATGGAGATGCGCACTTCCAGCCCGCAACGGTTTGGCCTCTGGGTTGGCACGGCCAACGGCCCGCGCCGCATCGAAATCCAGCCCTTCGGCCAGAACGTCTGGCTCCGCGTCTCGGTGCCGTTGCGCTACTTCAAAGGCCGCGACCAGTCCGGCACCGACCTGGCCTCCACCAACAACCGCCGCACCGATTCCTTCTGGATGTCCATCTGGGGTCCCTTCGGCGACCTCACCGCGGTCCAGTCGCTGTCGCTGATCATGGACTACCCGATTAACCAGCCAACCATCGAGATCCGCGCCGTTCACTTGTCAAAGACGGACGAAGGCTCGGTGTTCCTGGAAAAGACGCCCGTGCTGGATGAATTCGGCCAATGGGCCAACGCCGATTGGCCGCGCAAAATCCACAGCCGCGCGCAGCTTGACAAGGAATTCGCCGACGAAGACAGCGCGCTCAAACCCGGCAGTTTCGGCTACGGCCAATACGGCGGCTACACCAACACCCACGCCACCGCGACCGGCTTCTTCCACGTTCAACAAATTGACGGCAAATGGTGGTTCGTGGACCCGGAAGGCCACTGGTTCCTCTCCACCAGTTGCAACGGCATCGGCGGCGGCCGCGGGGCCGGCGCCGGCGGGCAAGCCAGCGCCACCGCGACCCGCCTGGCCCGCCGCATTGACGACTGGGGTTTCAACACCGCCGGCCAGGGCATGAACAAGCCTTACATCGTCATGGCCTCCACGCCGAATGGGGCGAACACCTTCCTCGGCATGCCCGATGTCTATTCCGACACCTTCGCCCGCGCCGCGGAGCAATCCGCCGTCCGGTCGTGCGCGCCGCACAAGAACGATCCTTTTGTGATCGGCTATTTTGTCGGCAACGAGCCGCCGTGGGCCAACCGCGAGAGCGAAGTCGTGGACATGATCCTCAAAGGCCCCGCGACGGCCACGCAGGCGAAGCTCAAGGAGTTTCTGCAAGCGGGCGACACTCCCGAACGCCGCGCGAATTTCGTCGTCACCGCGTTTGAGAAACAGCTTGATGTCGTTTGCAGCGCCATTCGCCAACAGGACCCCAATCATCTCCTGCTCGGCATCCGGTTCGGCGGCGAAGTTCCCGACGCCATGCTGAAGGCCGGGCGTATATTTGACGTGTGCAGCATCAACGTCTATGAATACGAACCGACCAAACAAGTCGAGCGCGCCTACCGCATGACCGGACGCCCCATACTGATTGGTGAATTCCATTTCGGCGTGCCCGCCGACGGTTTGGGCGCGGGCCTGGTGCAGACGCGCGACCAAATCGAGCGCGCCAACGGCTACCGCTACTACATCGAACAGGCGGCTGCCCTGCCCGGATTCCTCGGCGCGCACTGGTTCGCATGGCGCGATGAGCCGGTCCTGGGCCGCATGGACGGCGAGAACTACAACATCGGCTTTGTGGATGTGATGGATCGTCCGTATCGGGAACTGGTTGACGGCGCGAAGGCCACCCATGCGCGCCTGCTCGACGTGCATTCCGGCAAAGTCCCCCCGTTCAGCCAACGCCCCAAAGCCTCCACCGCCGGAACCCCGGACTCGCCCTGGACCGGAATAAACTGATTTGCATTTCGGATTTCGCGGGTAGAATCGGGGCATGAGCAATCCGGCAACAGGTTTCATCAAAGAGGATCCGTGGCGCGTTTTTCGCATCATGGCGGAATTCGTGGAATCGTTTGAAGATCTCTCGCAGGTCGGCCCCGCGGTGACGATCTTCGGGTCGGCGCGCACGCGGCCCGATGATCCCAATTATCAGGCGGCGGTCGCGATTGGCCGGGGGCTGGCAAGGAACAACCTGGCGGTCATCACCGGCGGCGGTCCCGGCATTATGGAGGCGGCCAATCGCGGCGCGGCGCAGGGGAAGGGAAAATCGGTGGGCCTGAATATCGAGCTGCCGTTTGAGCAGAAGGGCAACCGTTACGCCAATGTCCCGCTTCATTTCCATTATTTCTTTTCGCGCAAGGTCTGCTTCGTCAAGTATAGCATCGCCTTTGTCTTCATGCCCGGCGGGTTCGGGACCCTGGACGAATTTTTTGAAGTTCTTACTCTGGTGCAAACGCATGTGATCCCGCAATTCCCGTTGATCTTGTTCGGAAAGAGCTATTGGAGCGGCTTGTTGCACTGGGCCAAAACGACGGTGGAGCACCGGAAGTTCATCAGCCCCGGCGATTTGGACCTGGTGACGCTGACGGACGACGCGCAGGAGGCGATCCATATTATTACCGATTACATGCGGCGGGTCGGCCCGCCGGAGGCCGTGCCCAAAGCGGTGGGTTGAGGGGGGCGATTTCCGGTTCTTAATCCTAATCTTAATCTTAATCTCAATGTACCAAGTCACGCGGCTCGAGAACGGGTTGACGGTGGCCACGGCGGAGATGCCGCACATGGCCAGCGTCAGCGTCGGGATTTGGGTGGCGGTGGGCGGGCGGTGCGAGGCGGAAGAGGTGAGCGGCATTTCCCATTTTATCGAGCATCTGCTTTTCAAGGGGACCCGGCGGCGGTCGGCGCGGGAGATTTCGCAGGCGGTGGAAGGGATTGGCGGCTATCTTAACGCCTTCACGAGCGAGGAGCATACGTGCTTTTATTCCAGGGCGCGCTACGACCGTTTCGATGAGTTGCTCGACGTGCTGGCGGACATGTTCCTGCATTCCACGTTTGATCCGGCGGAGATCGCCAAGGAACGCGAGGTCATCAAGGAGGAACTGGCCATGTACATGGACCAGCCGCAGCAATACGTGCAGGAATTGATGAACGCCACGCTCTGGCCGGGCCAGCCGATGGGCCGCTCCATCACCGGCACGGTCAAGACGCTGGATGCCATTTCGCGCCGCCATATCCTGGACTTCCAGCGCGAACGCTACACGGCGCCGGCCACGCTCATCGCGGCGGCGGGACGGCTGACCCACCGCCAGGCCGTCCGGGCGGCGCGCGGTTACGCGGCGAAGTTTCATGCCGGGGCGCGGCGCGGTTTCGCGCCCGCCATCGCCGCGCAAATCGGGCCGGTGGTGGCGCTTTGCACAAAGAAAACGGAGCAGACGCAAATCGCCTTTGGGGTTCGCGCCTGTTCGCGGCACAACGAGCGGCGCCACGCGTTGCGGCTTCTCAACGCGGTGCTGGGGGAGAACATGAGTTCGCGGCTCTTCCAGACCGTGCGCGAGGACCGGGGGCTGGCATATTCTATTTACAGCGGCAACAGCTTTTTTGACGACACGGGCGATTTGGTCATTTCGGCGGGCCTGGATTTGGCGAATCTGGAAAAGACGCTCAAGATCATTCTGCGCGAGATCAAGCGGCTGCGGGAGGAACCGGTCGCGGCGGCGGAATTGGGGCGCGCGCGCGATTACCTTGTCGGCCAGCTTGATTTGAGTTTGGAAAGCACGGAGAACCAGATGATGTGGGCTGGTGAACAATGGCTGGGCTACGGGAGAATCCTCGCGCCGGCGGCTGTCAAGCAGCGTCTGACTCGGGTGCGCGCGGCGGAAGTGCGCGCGGCGGCGCGGGAGTTTCTGCGGCCGGACCAATTCAACCTCGCGCTGGTCAGCCCGCTCAAGTCGGCGCGGGGATTGGAAAAGCTGCTCGCCGCGGCGCGGTTTTGAGATCGGGAGATTGCGCCCGCTTCACGAAATGCGGCCTTCTCCTTTGTTGACCATTTGCCTTTTAGGAGTATTCTTGCGTTATGGACTATCGTCAGAGAATTACCGTTGAGGCGGGCAAGCGCAGCGGCAAGCCTTGTGTGCGCGGCCTGCGCATTACTGTGCAAGATGTCCTTGAGTATTTGGCTTCGGGCATGAGCACGGATGAAGTTTTGCATGACTTTCCAGACTTGGAGAGAGACGACATCTTTGCGTGTTTGGCTTACGCCGCAGACCGTGAACGCAGCTCTGGAACAGCTCCTTGATGAAGCTTCTCCTGGACGAAAACCTCTCGCCATTTTTGGCAAGTCAGTTGTCTGACCTATATCCGGGAAGTTTGCATGTCCGTGATTGCGGTCTCAAGCGCGGTTCTGATTGGGGAGTTTGGGAATTCGCCAGAGATAACGGTTTCACCATAGTGTCGAAAGATTCGGATTTCGATCGCATCAGACTGAAGCGCGGGCAAGGCCCCAAGATAATTTGGGTCCGCCTTGGAAACTGTCCAACCTCTGCCGTCGAAGAACTGTTGCGCACCCAATCACCAGTCATTCGCACATTCGAGCAAAGCGCGAGGGAATCTCTCTTGATTTTGCCTTGAAGCGCTCCCGGTCAATCGCACTTCCAATGACCGCGGAATTTGGCCCGGTGACTGTCAATAAACAGGGTTAATGCTATTGCCGACGCTATTGCATCGCCTTCGCTATCGCGTTCCACCAGAGGGCGTGCAGTTCCGCCACCGGCCATTTGAATTCGGCCGCGGCGGTTTTGATTGACAAATCCGCGCCACCCACAACGCCGAGTTTGACCGCGCTTAATTCCATGATCCGGGCGCGCTCGAGAACTTTGATGGCGTCGCCCGGAGCGACGGAAATAACGGCGCGGCCCTGGGTTTCGCCGAAAAGAAGGGCGTCCAGGCGCAGGCCGGCAAAGGCGGTCAAATCAATTTGCGCGCCGATCAGGCGGGGGGTGTCGCGGGCGATTTGCTGGGAAACGCAGCTTTCCGCCAGCGCCACAGCCAGGCCGCCGTCGCTGCAATCGTGCGCGCTTTTGACAAGGCCGGAGAAAATAAACCCGCGGAGTGTGTTGTGCAGTTGACTCTCTTTTTCCAGGTCGCAACGCGGCGGGGCGCCGGTTTTGAGTCCGTGCAGGCGCTGCAAATAAGCGGAGCCTCCGAGGCCGAGGAGCGGATCGGAGTTGTCAACCATATCGCCGAGCAGGATGACGGCGTCGCCCTCGTCCTTGAACCATTGGGTGGTGATGTGTTCGCGCTTTTCGATCAGGCCGACCAGGCCGACGGCGGGCGTGGGGTCAATGGGGCCGTTGGGGCTTTGATTATACAGGCTGCAGTTGCCGCCGGTGACCGGCGTCTGAAGGGCGCGGCATGCCTCGGCCAGGCCGCGCACGGATTCCTTGAGCTGCCAGAACAGTTCCGGGTTGCGCGGGCTGGCGAAATTGAGGTTGTCCGTCGCGCCCAGGGGCGTGGCGCCGGAACAGGCGAGATTGCGGGCCGCTTCGGCCACGGCGATTTTGGCGCCTTCATACGGGTCCAGATAAACGTAGGTCGCGTTGCAATCCACCGTCATGGCGATGAACTTTTCCAGCGCGGGGCCGCCCGGAGCGGGCGCGCCGGGGAGCGAATCTTCCTTGATGCGAACGACCGCGGCATCGGAGCCGGGGCAAACGACGGACCCGTCGCGCACCATGTGGTCGTACTGGCGATAGACCCAATTTTTGGAAGCGATTGTAGGCCAGGCGAGCAGTTGGCCAAGCGCGGCGGCGGCGTCCGCCAGTTCCGGCACGCCGGCGAGGGTGAAATCGCGCACGGCCTGGAGATAGGCCGGCTCGCGCGATTCGGGCTGATAAACCGGCGCCTGGTCGGCGAGTTTTTTCGCCGGAACATCCACCACCACCCGGCCGCCGGAGGTGACCACCATGCGGCCGGTATCGGTGACGCGGCCGATTTGCGCCCAGGGGAGGTCCCATTTGTCAAATATACGTTTGACCTCCTCCTCCCGCCCGGCGTGGACGATGATGAGCATGCGTTCCTGCGACTCGCTGAGCATGATCTCGTAGGGGGTCATGTTCGGGGCGCGTTGCGGGACTTTGCTTAACTCGATTTCGATGCCGGTGCCGGCGCGGGCGGCGGTTTCGCAGGTCGAACAGGTCAGGCCGGCGGCGCCCATGTCCTGGATGCCGGCGACGGCGCCGGTGGCGAGGAGTTCGAGGCAGGCTTCGCAAACGAGTTTTTCCATGAACGGATCGCCCACTTGCACGGCGCCGCGCTGCACGTCGGCGGAGGCCTCCGTCAAGTCCTGCGAGGCAAAGGCGGCGCCGGCCAGGCCGTCGCGCCCGGTGGCCGGGCCGACGTAGAAGACGGGATTGCCCAGGCCCCGGGCGGCGCCGCGCGCGATTTGTTCATGGCGCAGCACGCCGAGGCAAAAGACGTTGACGAGGCAATTGCCCTCGTAGGATTTGTCAAAATAAACTTCGCCGGCGATGGTGGGAATGCCGAAGCAGTTGCCGTAATGCGCCACGCCGCTGACCACGCCCGCGAAGAGACGGCGGCTGTTCTGAATTTCGGATTTCGGATTTCGGATTTCGGATTCCCCGTCTGTGATCGGGCCGAAGCGCAGGGAATCCATCGCGCAAACCGGGCGCGCGCCCATGGTGAAAATGTCGCGGATGATGCCGCCCAGGCCGGTGGCCGCCCCCTGGAACGGTTCGACGGCGCTGGGATGATTGTGCGACTCGATCTTAAACGCGATGGCCAGGCCGTCCCCGATGTCAATAATCCCGGCGTTTTCCTCGCCCGCGCCGACGAGGATGCGCGGGGATTTGGTGGGAAAAGTCTTGAGGAGCGGGCGGGTGTTCTTGTAGGAGCAATGCTCGCTCCACATGACGGAGAAGACGCCCAGTTCGGTGTAGCTGGGTTCGCGGCCGAGCAGGCCCTTGATCTTCTCGTACTCGTCGGGAGTGAGATTGTGCCGGGCAACCAATTCAGGGGTGATGGCAGGTTCGGTCATGGCAAAAACTTTCTTGCAAATCTCTGCATGGGACTTACGGCAATTGTTTCGATCAATTTGTGGAATTTGGACTTTCGGTCGTGAACCAATCCGACCGTTGGATGATAACGAAAACCCGAATGAACTTTCGCCGCAGCTTCAAGGGCGACTTTTGCGAGTTCCCTGGCTTTTTCGGTTTCTCCTTTTTGCGCCGCTATAATCGCGCGGATTCCATACATTTCATAAATATCCTGGGGAAACTGAATGGCCGTTATTTTCAGCTCGTCAAGCACCGCTAAAGCTTCGTCGAAAAACTGGGCCATCTCATTTTCGACCACAAGTCTTCCAAATGCGATATATGCCTGAGTTCGGAGCTTGGGAAATTTGCGCTCCCTGTCAAGAGCGCGACGATAATAAACAACGGCCTGATCAAGGTCGCCGAGTTTAGCCAAACAGCTTGCCTTCTGGCCGTAAGCCGAAGCCAATTCGAATGACTCTGGATATTCAGCCAGCATTCTGTCGAGAAGTTCTATCGCAGACCGCAAAAGCTCTTTGGATCCGCCCCCTTCAAGATAATTAGCTTGGATTCGCAAATACTGGGCTTTGTTTCCTGCGCCGCGACTTCGTTTGAGATGGGCATAGAAGTCAGCTTGGTCAGCTTCACTCCAACTTGTTTTTCTGAACCAATCGTTTGCCATGAAAGTCACGCCAGTTCCCCCACATGTTCGTCCTCGTATTTTTCGATGAGGACGCCGAGAACTTCCATCATGGAAGCGAGTGGATGGTCTTCATCTTCACCCACTTCGTCAATGAGGCGGTCGAGCTGCCTGACAAGCTGGCGGTATTCGCGGTCGTTGTGGGGCGCTGGAGGTTGTTGGCGCATGGAATTGTAATGCCGAAATTAGGCCGCAATTTCGATTTCCCGCATTGCGCTTGGCTCAGGGATGGGTTCGCCTCGTTCACGCATGTCTTCGATGTGCATTTCCAAGGCTTCTTTCATCAGGGCCAGGGTTTCCTGTTCCGTGGCCGCGGCGGCAACACAGCCGGGGAAATCCGGCGCGTACGCGCTGAAATTCTTCGGGCCGTGCTCAATGAGGATTGTATAACGCATATTCATTTTAGTCCTGATTGTTCCTCTCAGGCCGCTTTTGAAGCTTTGGTTTGGAGCCAGGAAATGAGGCTCTCAAAGATCAAACGGCCGTCGGCGCAGCCGAGGATGTCCTCGCTGGCGCGTTCGGGATGGGGCATCAGGCCGGCCACGTTGCGCGCCTGGTTGCATAAGCCGGCGATGTTGCGCAGGGAACCGTTCGGGTTGGACGGGTCGGTCGCCTCGCCGGCCGCGTTGACGTATTGCCAGAGAATTTGACGGCCGGCCTGGAGTTTTTCCAGGTTGGCGTCGTCGGCGAAATAGCAGCCCTCGCCGTGGGCAATGGGAAGGCGCAGCAGTTTGCCTTCGGGAATCTGGCTCGTGAACGGGCTGTCGCGCGAGGCGGTCTTGAGGAAAATGTGCTCGCAACGAAATTGCAGGGAGCGGTTGCGGATCAAGGCCCCGGGCAGCAGGCCGGCTTCGCACAGGATTTGGAATCCATTGCAGATGCCCAGCACCGGGCCGCCTTGAGCCGCGAAGGTTTGCACCGCCTGCATGATGGGGCTGAACCGTGCTATCGCCCCGGTCCGCAAATAATCGCCGTAGCTGAAGCCGCCGGGAATGATGACGGCGTCGAAGCCGGCCAGGGAATTCTCCTTGTGCCAGAGCAGCCGGGCGGAATGGCCGAGCACATTCCGGACGACATGCAGGGCGTCCTGGTCGCAGTTGGAGGCGGGGAATTGCAGGACGGCGAAGTTCATGATTGGATTTCCAGGTGATAATCCTCAATGACGGGGTTGCTCAAAATCCTGCGGCAGGCCTCGTCGAGCTGTTGGCGCCAGGATTCCCGGTTGCCGGCGGGCAGTTCGATTTCGAGATATTTGCCGACGTGGACGGCGCCAATGCCCTTGTAACCCATTTGTTCCAGGGCGTTGGCGATGGTTTTGCCTTGCGGGTCGAGCACGGCCTTCTTGGGTGTGACAATAATTTTTGCTTTCATGCCAATCGAACGAAGGGATGTTGGGCGAGGAAGGCGGTCCGCGCCAGTCTTTTTTGGATTGCGGATTGCGGCTCCATGGATGGGCGGGATGGAGTGATGGAGTGATCCCGATTCCGAATCGGGAATACTCCAACACTCCAACACTCCGTTGGGTTCATGCCGGGAATGCGACTTGGCGTCATAAAAGAGCTGTTTTTTGGCTAAATCAGGCTTAATTAGGCTTAATTAGGCTTAATTAACCTTAATTAGCCTTAATTTTAGCCTTAATTTAGCGGCTTGCATTAAGCCGAATTGCGGCGTCCCCAAAGGCGAATTAAGCATAGTGGATGAGGGAAGTTCTGGATTCCTGTGTGCCATTTTGTCCCACTTTCGAAAGCTGGCGGGATGGTTTTGGCGCTGCCGATTGAGACATAATGGCACACATCCTGCCCTGGCCGTGGGACAGAAGCCAAGAGACTTTGCCGCAAAGAGGCGCAAAAAGCGCAGCGCGGCCAGCCGCAATCGGAGGAACGGAAGCACGGTTTTCACGGATAAAGAATCCGCAGGTAGGGATCCCGATTCCGAATCGGGAAGCCGTCCGGTCTTTGGACGCCTCGGGGAGGCGTCCCTACCCTCCATCCGTGCCATCCGCGTTAAAATCTTCGCGAAACGGCGCGATTCTGACGGATTGCTGCGCAAAAAGGGATTGATTTTCTTGGCCCTTTTGCGCCTTTTTGCGGCCAAAATAATTCGTTCAATTCGTGTTCCATCCTGCCGGCTCCTCAGCAAAGGGAAAGAATGAAGGCCGGAAGGTGGTATTAAGCCACTCCGGACCCGCCGCAAGCCGGCGCATCGCCCCGGCCCAAGCCGGGGGCTGGACAAAGAAGTCGGAGCGCCGGCTTGCAGCCGGCTTTCAGAGGGATTTCTTGTGGAAAGCCGGGTGCAACCCGGCGCTCCGATTCCTCCGCGCTCCCGTCCAACCTCTTTGTCCCGCAGCGGCCCAAGCCCGCCCGCCCTTGTTGGCATTGCCATTCTCACTATGGCAGGTTAGCAAATAATCTGGGGCCGGTCAACTCCCCAATACGGATGTTTTTCAGCATGGGGTTCGAAAAACTGCAAAATCCCTGATAAAGCGCGGCGGATGGCCGACATTGTGGACAGCATCAACGGCCTGTCGGCCCGGATACGGCCGTCACGCGGCAGAAGATCCACCGCGCTGTTCGCGGATGGTTGGAGACACATGATTTCCCTCGTGAATTAGTGGATTGCTTTGACAAGTAAATGGCAGGAAATTGGCGTCAACCCAAAGTTCGGTTCATTTTGGGTTTTTCTTGATATTTGTCGCGGGAGCGTGCAGAGTTGCTTGCGTGCGTGCCAAAATGAGAGCGGAATAAATGATAAGAATATGTCCGACGAACCCACGCCATCGGAAAGCCCCGAATTGGAGGGCGAGTTCAGCCGCCTGTTTTGGGCGACCCGAATCGAACACAACCGACTCAAGAAGAAGGCGACAATCAACGATCCTGCCTACAAGTCGGCAGTCACGTTTGCCAAAGCCCAAGCATGGAAGTGGGCTGAGAAATTAATTGAAGCGAGCAGGCTTGAGTGCGCTGGCGAGCAGGAAAACTCGCTAAAAATGCTCGCTGAATGCGAACTATCAGCTCCCACACGGCACAAAGTTTTAGTCCACTTTATGCGAGGCACCGCGCTTGCAGGCAGCGGCCACTGGGACGAAGCCGTCAAGGCGTTCCGCAAAGCAATCGACACGCGCAGATGCGACAACATGGGCGCTGTGTGGAATAATCTCGGCGTCGCCTATGCAGCCAAGGGGGAGTGGGACGAAGCCATCAAAGCCGTCTCCAACGCGCTCAATACGCCGGGATACAACACTCCTGCCGCCGCATGGTATAACCTCGCCAACTCGCTCGCAGCGAAGGGGGAATTGGACGAAGCCATCAAGACCTACCGCAAAGCTCTCGACACGCCCGGATATGGCGAAACCGGCCACGCTTGGTACGGCCTCGCCAGGGCGCTCCAAAAAACGGGGCATTGGGAAGAAGCCCTCAAAGCCTACCGCCAGGCTGTCGAGACCCCAGGATACGAATATCCGTACGCATGGCATGCTCTTGGATACGCGCTTCAAGCCAAAGGCGATTTTGACCAAGCCATCGAAGCTTACCGCACGGCGTTCAATATGCCGGGATATGAACATGTCGGGCGCGCGTTGTATGACGCCGGAACCGCGCTTCAAGCCAGAGGGGAATTGGACCAAGCCATCGAAGTTTACCGCAAGGCACTTGATATGCCGGGACCTGATTACCGGATTTCTGCGTGGTTAAACCTCGGCATGGCCTTTCAAGCCAAGCGCGATTGGGACCAAGCGATGAAAGCTTTTAAAAAGGCCGCGGAGGCAGCGGGATCCGCCAAAGGTCTCAACCCATAGTTTGGTTCATTTTTCTTGATATTTGCCGGGGGAACGTGCAGAGTTGTTTGCGTGCCTCCCAAAATGAGAGGTGAATAATAAAAAATGCCAAAACGAACCAAAGTATGGGTTGACCACTAATTCTGTTTGGAAAAATTGCATGACAATGAAGGATGACCCGACCTATTTGAGCGGTGAACCAGTTCGCGAAGGAGATTCCGTCCGAATCGGCGAATGGGAAGGAGTGGTTGAGGCGATAATTACTTGCGCCAGTGCAGGTTGGGCAGACTACTGGAATGAGCTGGGCGAGGGGGTAATGCTTACCGGCCCTGCTTTCGGCAGATTATACGCGAAGTTCCACGACGAAGACTTGGTGCTTGTTGCAAGGAAAAATCCATGAAAAATATGTGCGATCGAAACGCCTGCTGGCAGGCGACAAAGCCCCGGCGATGGATTATTTCCAAAAATCCGTCGCCACCAACATGAAGGATTACGTTGAATACACCAGCGCGATGGCGGAGTTAAAATTCTTGAATGCCCAGAAGAACTGAATAGCCATGAACGAATCAGTACTGAGTTGTTCCTTCTGCCACCAACCAAAATCCAAGGTCGAAAAGTTGATCGTTGGAGAAGGGCGGATTGCGATCTGTAACCATTGCGTGGCTTTGTGTTACGAGGTTTTGCGCAAGGAGGGGCTTGACATGACACTCGGTGAATCCCGCGTGTCGCAAGCGATCCGGGCGGTCAAACGACCGGCTGATCCGCGCCTGGCAAAGTTGAAAGCGAAAATAGAGAAGGCGGACCTCAAGAGTGCCGCGTCTTGATTATGACCATAATTCAGAATTCCGGGCTTGACATCATTTCAATATGACGCGATCCGGCATAATTAAGAGCACAGGGTTTCTCGCAAGCGCGTTGGTTCTGCTCTTGAGTTGGAGTCTCTTGGTTCACTTTAAGCAGGCCAGGCTGGCAGCAGCGTCGGCAACGCCTACGTATATTGACTTTGTACCTCCGAAATCGTACACCGCCTCCTCACTGATGCAGGAAGTGCGCGCGAGGCTGACGCCGGAGGAGTTAGCACTCGTTGTCAATCCCCTGTTGAGTACACCGGAGATAGATCGCTGGGCACATCAAGCGACGCTCGGTGCGACAAATGATGAGTCAAGGGCCATGATGTTGTTCAATGAACTGGCACAGCGCGCGCAAGCCGGCAACACGAACATGGTGGCTCCAACGCGAACTGCTCAACAGGTATTCGCGGCTTGGAGCCAGCATGGAGAACTCCTCGCTTGCAAGGATTACTCCGTTCTGTACGTAGTCATGGCTCGCGCCGTCGGAATTAAAGCCTATGACGTAGACGTCGATGAAGAAGCGGATGGTCAACAAGCACCGCATTCCTGCGCCGCCATTGTCTTTGGAAACAAGGGACTCCTCGTAGATCCGGCCTTGTGTTTGTTTGGAGCAGCTCACAAGCAATTCCATGTGTTGAATGACTTGCAGGCGATAGGCCTTTACGAGGACCAGCTTGCAGACCCGAAATGCTGGGAAATCGCCTGCAAATTGGCGCCAGATTTGCCATTAGTACAGTTGAATTACTTGGATTATCTGGTTGACCTTGGCCGTTTGAATGAAGCTCGGGGCGTGTTGCAAACTCTCAAAGGGTTGGATATAACTCCCGCAACACGGGATTACGCGGACGGAAAACTCGCATTGGGGGAAGGAAGGGCGGAGGATGCTGTTGAGCTTCTCCTCAAGGCGATTGCGATAAATCCTCATAACTTTGCGTACCATATATGCCTCGCAACGGCATACGCCGAGGCTGATAAAGCGACCAAGGCGGTTGATTGCCTGCGAGATGCCTTGCGTTGCCCCATGACAGCGGCGAGTGCCGAGTTCGCGCGGTCTTTTCTTGCTGACACAAATGGATTAGCCGCCTGGGGATTGGTTGCTCGCGCTGGGAAATGGATGACAAAGGGGGATTTTGTGGCCGCGCTGCAATATTGTGATAAGGCCATTAAGCTGCGGCCAGAGTATGCCGAAGCATATTATGTTCGCGCATATGCCAAGCAAGCAAAAGGTGATACAAATGGGGCCTCTGAGGATTACAATAACGCGATTCGGATAAACCCCGGCCTCCGCCCAACGGATGCTTCAAGGGGCACACCATAGCATTGCTAAAGCCGCCCATGTGATTAAACAACCATGTCAAAACGAACCAAAATAAGGGTTGATCCCGATCCATACGCCTCACTCCAGAAGGCCCTGGAAGGAGTTGGGTTGGTCGGTCAGAGGCGCGGAGCGGACCAACTGATTGTCTCTTCGCAGGAGGCCGTGAAAAAAGATGAAGGATAAACAAGAATGGTTAGCTTGTCGAATGGCTAGAAATATGAACCGCCCGATTAAATTCATCCTGCTGCTGGCCATGCCGTTGTCCTTGGCGGTCACGTCATGTTCGAATAACGCCACCGAATACTACAATCGTGGCGTGGCAAAGGCAGACCAGCAAGACATGGACGGGGCAATCGCCTGCTTTGACAAAGCCATCGAACTGCGGCCTGATTATGGTGATGCCTACGCGGATCGCGCTGTTGTGAAACAAAAGAAAGGCGACATGCCCGGCGCTTTGGCTGACTTCAGCAAAGCCATCGCAGTAGATCCACATGACGGTATTTCCTACTATAACCGTGGTTCCTTGAGGGAGGACATGGGCGATTTGGCCGGCGCAATGTCTGATTACGACAAGGCAATCGAACTGAAGCCAAGGTATGCCGGCTCTTATCTTGGCCGTGCAGGGTTGAAGAAAGGCAACGGGGACTTGGCCGGGGCAGACCTCGATTGCACAAAAGCCATTGACCTAAGTCCCGATGATGCCATGGCCTATTACGACCGTGCCCTGTTGAGATTCCGGGAGGAAAAATTGGACAGCGCCATCTCGGACTGTAACAAAGCGATCCAATTAAAGCCGAATTACCCCGAGGCCTACGACAATCGAGGCTTTTTCAAAGAAATTGCGGGGGATATGAACGGTGCGAGAGATGACTTTAAAAAGGCCATCGAGCTTAAACCTGACGATGCTCTTGCTTACGATAATCGCGGATTTTTCCTCTATAATCAGGGATCCCTCTCAAATGCACTTGGCGATTTTCGCAAGGCAGTCCAATTGAATCCGACGAATGACCATTCCCGCATCGGCCTTTTCCTAACCCGGCTGCGGCTTGGCGAGAAATTCGGGGCGACAGAAGAATTGCGGGCATATTTGGCTAATCGAAAATCAAAAGAATCAGACGATTGGGGTGGGAACATAATAAGCTTTCTTGCGGGACAATTGCCGGAGTCAGAGTTCCTTGCAGTCGTCACAAATGGGGATAATGGCGTCGGAGGAGTGCATCAATGCGAAGCCTATTTCTTCGCCGGCGCAAAGCTGCAATTGGATGGCGATGCGCAAGGCGCGAGGAATTACTTCGAGAAATGCGTTGGAACTGGTTGTAAAACATCGGCCGCCTCTCAATGGGCAACGGCGCAGTTAAAGAAAGGCTGATAGTGTTGGTTCTCAAATTCATTTTTCGTCAGGTTCAGCTCCCCATTTTGCGCATGGTCTCGAAGTTCAGATGCTGGGATGGGAGGTATGGCCGTTTTCAAGCGGGCAAGTGCTGTTTCTGCGGACCGCCTGAGTTCTTGAGCCTATGCTCAAACGCGATGCATGCACTCTCCTTGATGGATCGCCCTCTCTTTGAATCTGTTGCGGGTCAGAAGCTGATGCTCTGGTATGAGCCGCAAATTCTTGTTGTTTTTGACGGACACTTCGGCATCTCCGAGAAGTATGTTTCATGGAAAGAGAGGGGTGTTATTGCGTGCATCGTCTACGCGCATTTCGAAGGGGAACTCCGTTCAGGTCTGCGACTATGGCAAAGGCTCTATGAGGATACGGCCGTCACGCGGCAGAAGATCCACCGCGCTGTTCGCGGATGGTTGGAGACACATGATTTCCCTCGTGAATTAGTCGCTTGCTTTGACAATTAAATGTCACGAAATCGGCGTCAACCCA